>Ga0307515_10000136_pt1 | contig 174265 bp, 161 predicted proteins | sample 17_EM_MG_FD_194513 | JGI IMG/M metagenome (GOLD analysis project Ga0307515, IMG submission 194513) | Populus trichocarpa ectomycorrhiza microbial communities from riparian zone in the Pacific Northwest, United States - 17_EM | ecosystem: Host-associated > Plants > Roots > Unclassified... | reverse complement strand
CTCGCTCGGGAAATCCGCGATCTCGATGCTGAGGTCGCTTGCCAGTGCACGAAACTCCTCCGGCAGGTGGCTGTAGGCCTCCAGCGTCAAGGATTCGAATGTGCTGATGGTCGGCGCGTGGCGTTCCCGCCAGTCATCGGTCTGGTCAATCCTGGCCATGCGTACTCCTTAACTGACCCCCATATAACGATTTCATCCGCATATTTCGAGTGATGAATTCTGGCCAGTCCAGCTCGAGGAATAAATTCTTAAAATTTGCCGTTGACTCTTTTTTGAAGCTCTGGAATCTATAGGAACATAACAGGAACAAATTACGAGGAGCTGACCGTCATGGCCACAAAAGCTGTGCCGCGGGCGGGACTTTCTGCGCTTCGCGCAACCATTCTCCGCCTTGAAAACGAAAATGTGCCGGCACTCCTGAAGGCCGACAGGAAGGGTAGTCCCGCAGGCTTCGAGCGGAAGATCGAGAAAGAGGATGCGCGGGTTGCCGGCAATATCCTGCGCTTCGGTATAGAAGCCCTCGACGACGTTCTTCAGGGGGGCTTGCCGCTGGCCGGGCTTACTGAAATCCGCGCAGCACAAACCCGCGATGCCGGCGCTGCCATGGGTTTCGTTCTGGCCCTTGCGGTGCTGTGTCAGTCGGGCAATCCCGGACAGGCGGATTTACCAGCGCAGACAGGTTTACCCGTCCTGTGGATTGGCCTGGGAATGGCGTCATCCGAGGCCGGGCATCCCTATGGTCGCGGGCTGGAGGCCTATGGACTGGATACCAGCCGTTGCATTTTCAGCAGCCCGCGCACTATCGTTGATGCGCTTTGGATCGCCGAAGCAGCGCTCTTTGCCCCTGTCTTTGCAGCCATCATTCTGGAGGTGCGGGGCAATCCGGAGCATTTCGGTCTGAACGAAAGCCGTCGGCTGCATGTGCGGGCGCGCACCGGCAAGGTGCCGCTCTTCCTTTTGCGACAGGCGGGCGAGGAAGAAGCGAGCAGCGCCCCCTTTCGTTTTCGGGTTGCTCCCGCCCCCGCGGCCGGACGGCTGCTTCCGGATGGGTCAAAATCGGCCGGTAGCATCGGCAATCCGGCTTTCCGTGTTGCCGTCGAAAAAAGCAGGGTTTTTGCGCCTCTCGAGTTTTCAATGGAATGGAGTTCTCATGCCCGCCGCTTCCGCCATCTCGTCCCAGGGGCCAACACTTCTGAGCCAAAACGCCGGCCAGCGCATTCTGTCGCTGACGTTTCCACATCTGCCGGCGGATCGGGTGGCACGGATGAAATGGCAGGCGTCATGGCTTTCCAGAAAGCGTCCTGACCATCCGCCCCTGGTCTTTGTCGATCGCATCCAGAACGCCATGTGCATCGTTGCGCTGGACATCTGCGCCGAGAAGGCCGGGTTGAGGTGCGGCCAGGGTCTGGCGGAGGCGCGTGCCATGCACCCCGGCATCGACATCATCCCGGCCGATTCCGATGCCGACAAGGCGCTCCTTGCATCCCTCGCCGACTGGTGCGATCGATATACGCCCCTTGTGGCGGTGGACGGAGCGAACGGGCTCTATCTGGACATCACCGGTTGTGTCCATCTGCATGGTAGCGAAAAATCGCTTCTTACCGATATCCTGTCCAGGCTCTTTTGCCTGGGGATAGAGGCGCGCGGGGCGATCGCCTCTTCGGCAGGGCTCTCCTGGGCCATGGCCCGCTATCGGCCAGGGGCGATCGTTGCGCCGCAGGACGCTGAACAGGTCCTGCTTCCCCTTCCCCTCGCATCGCTCAGGCTTGCTTCGGACACGATCGAAACGCTGGCGCGTGTCGGCTTGAAGACCGTTGGCGACATCATCCGCATGCCACGGGCACCTCTGGCTCGCCGTTTCGGTCCATCCGTGCTTCTGCGCCTTGATCAGGCGCTCGGCTTCGAGGATGAACCGCTTTCCCCGCGCATGCCTGTCGCAAGTCTGTCGGTGGAACGGCGCCTTGCTTCCCCCATTCAGGAAGCGGACGATATTCTTGGACTGACATTCCAGCTTGCCAAAGGCCTGCGGCAGAGTTTCGAGGAGCGCGGTGAAGGAGGGCGCCTGTTCGAACTCGTCCTTTTCAGGGTCGACGGCAAGGTCTTTCGCATCCGTGCCGCAACATCGGCTGCGTCCAAGGATCCCGAACGCATATCAGCCCTTTATCGCGACCGCCTTCGGGCTATTCATGACGATCTCGACGCCGGCTATGGTTTCGAAATTCTTCGTCTCTGCGTACTGAAGACGGAACGCTATGCCCTCCTTCAGGAGGATTTCTCTGGCAAGACTGATCCAAACCGCTCCCTGTCCGCATTTACCGACCGTGTCGTGGCGCGCTTCGGTCAGGAGAGCCTGTCCATGCTGGTGCTTCACGAAAGCCATGTTCCGGAAAGGGCGACCGGCTTTGCTTCCATCGTCGACATCGACCGGCTTGGTGTTCAGAAGCTGGGCGTTCAGAAACGGCCGGATCTGCCGGCATGCTTCCCCCTGCCTTCGGTGCGTCCCTTGCGGCTTTTCCGGCATCCCGAACGGGTAGACGTGATCGCGGCAGAGTTGCCGGAAGGTGCGCCGGCCAGCTTCAAGTGGCGCAAGATCATCTACCAGGTGGTGCGGTCAGAAGGGCCCGAACGCATCGCTGCCGAGTGGTGGATCGACGGGGAAAATGCGCTGACACGGGATTATTTCCGGGTCGAGGATGCGGACGGTCGCCGCTTCTGGCTGTTTCGCGACGGTCTTTATGGGCAAACCGCCGCGCCGCCTCAATGGTTCATGCACGGGATTTTCGCATGAGCGGCACGCCCATCTTCTATGAACTTGGGGCCAGGACCAATTACTCCTTTCTGGAGGGTTCGGCTCCAGCCGAAATCATGGTGGTCACGGCCCAAAAGATAGGGCTTGCGGGTCTGGGGATTGCGGATCGCAATACGGTGGCTGGCGTGGTGCGCGCCCATGCCAAGGCAAAGGTGGAGAAATATCAATTTCAACCCGGTACGCGGCTGGTTTTTGCCGATGGGACGCCGGATATTCTTGCCTATCCGCGAAGCCGCAGAGGTTGGGCCAATCTGTGCCGAATGCTCAGTGCGGGAAACCTGCGCGCGCAAAAGGGCACCTGCACTCTTTTCCTGTCCGACCTGCTTGAATGGCAGGACGAGCTTCAACTGATCGTCATGGAGGGAACCGACCGGCCAGAGGCGGAGAAGTTGGCAGGGCTTTTGCAAAAGCTGCAGGATTATGCCGGACACAGGCTCTATCTCGGCATGACGCCGCGGTACGACGGCTTCGATCAGCATGATTTCGCCTGTCTTGCTGCCATAGCGACAAAGACGGGAACCCGGATTATCGCCAGCAACGACGCCCTTTATCATGCTCCGGAGTTTCGCCCCGTCGCCGATATCGTCACGGCCATTCGGGAGCGCGTTACGATCATGAATGCCGGTCTGCGCCTGCAGGCCAATGCCGAGCGCCATCTGAAAGACCCGGAGGAGATGTCCAGGATCTTCCGGAATTATCCGGATGCCATCGCCAATACCGGCAGGTTCTTTCGTCGGCTATCCTTTAACCTCGATGAATTGAAGCACAATTACCCGACGGAGGCCGATGGAGAAGAGGCGCCGGCAGAACGATTGAGGCGGCTTGTCGAGGAAGGGGCGAAAGCGCGATACCCGAATGGCATGCCGGAAAGCGTGAGGACAAAGATCGAATACGAGCTCGTGCTGATCCATGACAAGCAATACGAGCCCTATTTCCTCACCGTTCATAAACTGGTCAATTTCGCGCGCAGCCAGGGTATCCTGTGCCAGGGTCGCGGCTCGGCGGCCAATTCCTCGGTCTGCTTCTGCCTGCATATCACAGAGGTCGATCCGGATAAATTCACCCTTTTGTTCGATCGTTTCCTGTCGCGCGATCGTGATGAGCCGCCGGATATCGACATTGATTTCGAGCATGCCCGCCGCGAAGAGGTGATCCAGTACATCTACAGGGAATATGGCAAGGAGCATGCGGGTCTTGCCGCGGCCGTCATCAGCTATCGTGCCCGTTCGGCGGGTCGTGAGGTGGCCAAGGTCTTCGGCCTTTCCGACGATGTGCAATCGGCTTTGTCCAGTTCGATCTGGGGCTGGTGGACCACATCATTTTCTGAGGAGCAGGCGAGAGCGGCCGGTCTCGACATGTCTGACCCAACGACCCTGCGCGTGTTGAACTATGCCGGCCTGCTGATGGAGTATCCGCGCCATCTGTCGCAGCATGTCGGCGGCTTCGTCATCACCAAGGACAGGCTCGACGAGGTCGTACCGATCATGAACACGGCCATGCCGGGTCGCTACATGATCGAATGGGACAAGGACGACTTGGACAATCTGAAGATCCTGAAGATCGACGTGTTGGCGCTCGGAATGCTGACCTGTCTGGCCAAGGCCTTCAAGCTCTTGGAAAACCACTATAACCAGCCCAAGCAACTGTCGCATATCTATGAAGACGTTCAGCCGGCCGTCTACGACATGATCTGCAGGGCCGACACGCTCGGCGTCTTCCAGATCGAGAGCCGCGCCCAGATGAGCATGCTGCCGCGCCTGCAGCCCCGTGAGTTCTACGATCTGGTCATCGAGGTGGCGATCGTCCGGCCCGGGCCTATACAGGGCGACATGGTGCATCCTTATCTGAAGCGGCGTCAGAATCCGGATGCCGTGAACTATCCAAGCGAGGAATTGAAGGAAGTCCTGAAGCGGACCCTTGGTGTGCCCCTGTTTCAGGAACAGGCGATGCAGATTGCAATCACGGCGGCGGGCTTTTCGCCGGCAGAAGCAGACCAATTGCGACGCGCCATGGCGACGTTCCGCCGAACGGGCCAGGTTGCGAATTTCGAGCAGCGCATGATCAAGGGCATGGTCGGGAATGGCTATGAGCATGAATTCGCAGAGCGCTGTTTCAATCAGATCAAAGGTTTCGGAGAATATGGTTTCCCCGAAAGCCACGCGGCCTCTTTCGCGTTGCTGGTCTATGCGTCCTGCTGGTTCAAGACCTATTATCCGGATGTCTTCTGTACCGCGATGCTGAATTCCCAGCCGATGGGTTTCTATCCGCCGGCGCAGCTGGTGAGAGATGCTCGCGAGCACGGCGTTCGTGTCCTGCCTGTCGATATCAACCATTCCACCTGGGACGCCGCGCTTGAAGACGGCGGCTTCGATCGTGACGGGATAGAGTCGCGCCACCGGGAAATGCGCGATGTGATTCTGTCGAAAAAATCGGTCCGGCTCGGTTTCAATCTGGTGCAGGGTCTCAATGAGGGCGATATGGAGAAGCTCGTCGGGCTTCGCGGCCAGGGTTATGATTCCGTACGGGACCTGTGGTTGCGCTCGGAGCTGTCGCGCGCAGCGATCGAACGGCTGGCCGATGCCGATGCTTTCCGCTCCATCGGGCTTGACCGCAGGGCGGCGCTCTGGGCTGTCAAGGCGCTGGATGCAAGGAGTGCCGCAGAACGCTTGCCGCTGTTCGAGCAGGTCGGCCATGCCGACCTTCAGTCCGAACCGGTCGTCGCCTTGCCGGCCATGCTGCCGGGCGAGCAGGTGATCGATGATTACCGTGCGCTGTCGCTATCGCTGAAAGCGCACCCCGTCTCTTTTTTGCGGGAGACTTTTGCGCGACAGGGCATCGTCACCAATCGGCACCTCGACACCATCCGCAGCGGTCGCATGGTTACGGTCGCCGGTCTCGTTCTGGTCCGTCAGCGTCCCGGCACAGCCAAGGGCGTGATCTTCATGACGCTGGAGGACGAGACCGGCATCGCCAATGCCATTGTCTGGCAGAAGACATTTGAACAATACCGGGCTGTCGTCATGGGTGCGCGGCTGGTGAAGATCCGCGGGCGCGTGCAAAGCCAAAGCGGCGTTATCCACGTGGTCGCAAGCCATATGGAGGACATGACCCCGGCGCTTGGCCTGCTGCGGCAGGAGACACGCGGCTTTGCGGCCAATCAGCGCGCCGACGAGGTGCTGCGGCCGACCATCGACCACCGTCAGAAACTGGCGGCAAAGGCAAAAGCAGGACAGCCGGATATCACCCGGGGTCTTTTTGTAGAGGCAGAAGAGGCCGCAAGCGTCATGCCGAAGGGTCGGAATTTTCATTGACCGGTGTCCGCAGGCCGGCGTTTACCCGGGAAATGTTCCGGTCGGAGGCTTCGATTTGCCTGCCGGTACAGGATTTCGATAAAATATGTTGCGACAAAAAAGCCACCCGTTGAAAAAGAGATTGGGCAGTGCAGCATCGGCAGGGCAATTAAAGCCATGAAAATACGATGCTTTTCATCAAGTTTAGAATGACTCCAGATTATTGCCTGAAATCCTCACGCCAATTTTTCTTGACAGTAAATGTCCGCTTTGGCTTTATGAACCAATTCAGTGCTTTGCGTATGACAGGCAAGACAAGATGCTGGTTTGTAGCTGCAATTTTATCAGCGAGAAAGAAATCGAGGACACCATCACCGGTCTCCTCGATGAGGACTGTTGGCAGCTGATCGTACCTGCAAAGGTCTATCATGCGATGGAGAAGCGCGGCCGGTGCTGCGGCTGTTTTCCCAATGTGATCGACATCATCATCCGTACCACTGAGCGATATCATGCCTGTCGCCCCTCGACGGATGGCGATATTTTTGATTTCATGACCCGCCTCAAACACTTCCATGAAGAAAACAGGAGAGCGGATCTTGAAAGGCGACACAAAAGTCATCGAGCAGCTTAACGAAGCGCTCTATCTCGAACTCGGTGCGGTCAACCAGTACTGGCTCCACTATCGCCTTCTTGACGATTGGGGTTATTCGCTTCTCGCCAAGAAGGAGCGCGCCGAATCGATCGAGGAAATGCAGCACGCCGACAAGATAATCGAGCGTATCATTTTCCTCGAAGGCCATCCCAATCTGCAGACGGTGGGTGCCTTGCGAATCGGCCAGAATGTCAAGGAAGTCCTGGAGGCCGATCTTGCGGGCGAATATGATGCGCGCGCGGCCTATAAGAATTCCCGTGATATCTGTCATAATGCCGGCGATTACGTCACCATGAAGCTCTTCGAACAGCTGCTCATGGATGAGGAAGGTCACATCGATTTCCTCGAGACGCAGCTCGAGCTGCTGAACACGATCGGTGCCGAAAAATACGGCCAGCTCAACGCCTCCCCGGCCAATGCAGCCGAAGGCGACTGATCCTGCAATGATTTGTCCAATGAAAACCGCCGGTAACCCCGGCGGTTTTTTTATGCCGATCGGTCGCCGCTGTGCCCGGGAGAATCCAACCGCTGCCCTGCCCGGGTTCATTTTTTCGATGTGCAGGTTCCCTGTCCTGTCTGTTCCCAAGGAAACAAGAAGCGTTCTATTTCGCCCGCTATACGCTGTGTGAGCAAGAATTGAACGACGATCAACAATTTTCAACGCGAGATCGTTCGGGAAATACATGCGGAAAACTCGAAACAAGACATTCCATCGTAATACAGACAATTAGAATTTCAGATCACCAGAACATCACCGGGATTTCACGCTGCGACACCATCGCGGGCGCGGGAAAATGCGGCTTCGAACAGGATTTAAAGGAACGGGCATGAGCAATATCATGGGTACAGCCGGCAATGACGCGCTGGTCGGCAGCGATATCGAAAACGATTTTATCATGGCACTCGCCGGCCAAGATACCATTCAGGGCGGCATGGGCGGGGATTTCATCCTGGCCGGCGAAGGCAACGATACCGTCAATGGCGGCTTCCAGGGCGACAACCTCTCTGGCGAAGCGGGAGACGATGCGCTGAACGGCAATAGCGGTGATGATTTCATCGATGGAGGCATCGGCAAGGACAAGATGAACGGCGGCAGCGGCCGCGATACCCTCACTGCCGGAACACTTTCGACCATGTCTGGCGATAGTGCCGACGGAGGCTCCGGCACCGACCGATTGAGTGTCGATTATTCCGCCGCTACCACCAAGCTCACCATCACCATCAAGGACTGGATCGGCACCCAGACCCTGAGCGGCGGTGTGCAAGCCAGGAATGTCGAGGCGTTCCAGATCACCGGCAGCCGTTTCGATGACACGGTGACAGGCGGAAACTACGCCGACTTCCTGTCGGGCGCGGCCGGCAACGATACGCTTTCCGGAGGTCGCGGCTCCGACATCCTGTCGGGTGGCGAGGGAAACGATCTGTTGAATGGAGGCTATGGCGTCGATTTCATCGACGGCGGCGAGGGCAATGATACGATCAACGGCGATTCCGGCTTCGATATTCTTGATGGCGGTGCCGGCAAGGACAAGCTCTACGGCGGCGATTCCGGCGATTGGCTCGATGGCGGCGACGGGGACGATTATCTTTCGGGCGGTATCGACGCCGATGTCCTGTCCGGCGGTGCCGGAAGCGACACGCTGTCCGGCGGCAAAGGCAATGATGCGCTGGATGGAGGCCTTGGTGACGATCGCGTCGAAGGGCATTCGGGCGATGATGTCTTCACCTATGTGTTCGGCGACGGAAAGGACACGATCACCGATTCCAGTGGCAGCGACCGCCTGATCATCAAGAACTTTACCGGAAACTTTACCGCCAAGGCCTCAACGGACGTCAACGCGCTTTCGGGCGGCACAACGTTCAAGGGGATCGAGCACTACTCGATCGACGCGACGGGTTCCGGCGTCAACAGGATCGTCACCGGTTCCGGCAATGATGAAATCGACAGCGCGGCCGGCAATGACACCGTCGATTCCGGGTCGGGCAATGACAGGATCGATACCGGCCTCGGTAAGGACGCGGCCACGGCCGGCAGCGGCAATGATACCGTCGATCTCGGCGATGGCGGCGCTGACAAAGCGGATGGTGGCAGCGGGTTCGACAGCGTCTCCGTCGATCGGCGGTCGCTTTCGGCCAGCCAGACCTTTTCCGCCACCGGCAGCACCGCGAGCCTGACAGATGGCACCAGCCTGAAGAATTTCGAGCAGATCGCGATCGAGTTCGGCTCCGGCAACGACGTGGTCAAATCCGTCGGCTCCGCCTCCAGCGTCAGCTTCTACGGGTACAAGGGCAATGACACGCTGATCGGGACGACCGGCAATGATGTGCTCGATGGCGGCGACGGCAATGACAGCTTGTCGGGCGGTGCTGGCGACGATCGCCTTGCCGACAATGGCGGCAAGAACACGATCAAGGCTGGTGACGGCAATGATGTGGTGTCGATAGGCGATGGTCCCGGCGGCGCAACCAGCAGCAACACCGTCGATCTCGGCGCCGGCAATGACAGCGTCCTGCGCACCGCATCGACCGGTTCGCTGACCGTCGAGGCAGGCAGCGGAACGGATTTCGTGTCGATCGATTTCGGCAAATACAGCAAGGGCATCACCTTCAAGCTGTCGTCCTCTGTGACAGCGACGAATGCGCCGGTTACGGTCAAGAATGCCGAGCGCGTCGCCCTGTTCGGCGGCAGCGGTGACGACACGTTTACCGGTGGCAGCCTGGCCGACGACCTGCGCGGCGGCACGGGCAACGACACGCTGACGGGCGGTGGCGGCAATGATTTCCTTTCCGGAGATGCCGGCAATGATACGATCAAGGGCGGCACCGGCGCCGACACGATCATGGGGGATGGATACGGCGTCAACAATGGTCGCGACACACTCTCGGGCGAAGACGGCGACGACCTCGTCTATGCCGGAATCGGCGACAGGTCCGATGGCGGCAGCGGCACTGATACGTTCAGTTTCAACGTTTCCGAACAGACCAAGGACATCGCCTTTGTGTTTTCGACCGGCACGGTGAACGTCGATACCACCACATCCTTCAAGGCCTTCGACGTGCTGGACTATAATGGCAGCGCGGGCAAGGACACGGTGACCGGCGGCAGCCTGAACGACAGCCTCAACGGCAATGCCGGCAACGACACACTGAAGGGCGATGCCGGAAATGACACGCTGAGAGATGGTACCGGCAGCGACAAACTTTATGGCGGCAGCGGCAACGACACGCTGATCCGCACAGCAGCCACCGGCACGGACAGTTTCGACGGCGGCAGCGGAATTGATACGCTCTCCTTCAGCGAAGGCGCGACCTCGGTTGTGCTCGACCTGATGATGCAGAGCAAGAACAAGGGGCTGGCACTGGGGCTGACGGTCAAGAATGTCGAGATCGTCAACGGCAGCGGCAGCGATGACGACATCCGGGGTGACGCGGCGGCCAATGTGCTCAACGGCAACGGCGCCGACGACGTCCTCGATGGGCGAGACGGCAATGATACGCTTGCGGGCGGTGCCGGCGACGACTGGCTGACCGGCGGCAAGGGGAATGACACGTTCGTCTTCGATTCCGCCGGCCGCGACGGTGAAGGCGATGTGCTCACCGACTTCACGCGCGGACAGGACAGACTGGCCATCGATCGCAGCGATTATGGCATAGCCGCCGGAGATGGATCGGTCACGCTGGTCGTTGGTGCTAATCCAGTGGCCACGTCGAGCAAGGGCAGCTTCCTGTTCGAAAGCGACAATGGCCGGCTCTGGTTCGATGCCGATGGAAAAGGCACCGAGGCCGACCTCGAACTCGTCGCCATCCTGCAGAACGTCAAGACGCTCTCGACCAGCGATTTTGCCCTCATCTAACGCTTGGCCATACGTTGTAACAGCGCCCGTCCCTCAGTATCGGGGCGGGTGTCTGACTGTCGACGAACCCAGGTTTGTTGCGCCGTGACAGCTTCGAATTGCATGAGGATGTCACTCCGGATTCTCTCGCTGCTGTGCTTTTCCAATGAACCAGATCGGTCCGGTCCTATAGGCCCCATCATCGATCCCTGGTGTAATGCTGCATCCGCGCAAAAGGGGCGAGGAAGACGGGAATGCGAGGTTTTCAAACGCTGTCGAGGACATCCCGTGCTGACTTGCCGTGACGCCGGCTTGACACGGAAAGCCAGCACGGCAATTTAGGATTGAATGCAGTGGGGGATAACGATGAAGGCAATTCTTGTGGGTGTCTTGTTTGCCTTGACCGGAGCCGCAGCGTCGGCAGCGGAATTCTTCGATCACAATGGCTCGCTCATGATCATCGACTACGACAACGGTACGATTTCCTACCATGAGGTCAAGGCGTCGATACGAAAGGCGGTTTCTCCGGGTGCCATCGTCTTTTCCGGGACGGTCGTCAGGGGTAAGTTCGCGCAGGGCACCGCCTACACGTTCCGGAAGGGGTGCCCTTCAGCCCCCTACGCCGTGTCAGGGGTATATGATCCTCAACTGCCGGGATATGTGCTTTCCGGTGCGGCCCCGCATCGCTCCAAGTCGGGGTGCGCAATCATCAGCTACGAAACCGACAACCCCAATGCCCGCCTCGTCTTCGTCGATCGATCGGCAAAGGATGCGCAGTTGTCCTCATCGTCCGCGACAGCAGAGGACGACACAGGTTCGCAGAACAAAACCTTTTCAAGCGGCGTCGCGCCGAAACCGCTGCTACCAGCTGTAACGCCATGACGACCTGAAATCGGGCCGCCCGAGGGGGAGACTGCTCGGCATTATAAAGCGCGCCTTAGCGACGCTTTCCTCCGCAAAATCCATCCGTTCTCGATCCGCGATCTCAGCCTTTGCGTGGTTTGGCAACGCGGATCACCTTTGGCAGGAACGAACAGGGCTTCCGCACGTTCTTGAACGTCATCAAAAAGGAGATTTTCATGGAAACGCTGGCCGAACTGTTCGAGCATACGCTCAAGGACGTTTATTACGCCGAAAACGCCATCGCCAAGGCTTTGCCGAAAGTGTCAAAGGCGGTGAAGAACGCCGAGCTGAAAAAGGCCGTCGATCATCATCTCGAGGAAACCAAGGGCCAGATCAAGACGCTCGACAAGGTTTTCAAGACGCTGGGCATCAAGCCGGAAGGCGTCAAATGCGATGCGACGGACGGCCTGATCAAGGAAGCCGAAGGGTTGATCGAAGAGGGCAAGGGCGTCGCACTGGATGCAGGCCTGCTGGCAGCATGCCAGGCGGTCGAGCACTACGAGATCGCGCGTTACGGCTCTCTGCGCGAATGGGCAAAGGTTCTCGGCAATGAAGAAGCCCATGTGCTGCTGAGCGAAATACTCGACCAGGAAAAGGCAGCCAACGGCAAGCTGACCAATCTCGCCGTGACGGCGATAAACAAGTAAACCGACGGATCCGGCGGGTTTCCTTCGGAATGTCCGCCGGTGCCGCCCTGTAGCAAGGCGTTATTCGCTCTGCCCCAGCAGAATATACGCTCTATTGCGGAAATTGATTTTTGTTAGCGCAGCAGCGCTTCCCGTCGCGCAAACTGCTGGAGTGAAACCGCTCGGCAAACGTTCGGGTGCCCAATCATTGGTCTCGTAGGGTGACAATAGATCAAGCCGAGAACGAGAGATTGTTACCAATTCCGTAGACTTGTCATCAATGAGGACAAGTGCTCAATGACCCTCGTCAGCTGCATACTGAATGGATGCCAGATAGGCATTCACCGTGAGGCTATCGCTCGTGCCATCGTGCAGTTCCTGTTGATAAGGATGGAGAGCACAGATTTTTCTTAGGGGATGACCAAACAAATCGGCGACCCGTTCAACGCTTCCAATCGGCAACTCAAATAACGTGCGCTCGTTCAGTATCTGCTGCGCATTGGCTTCCGTGTCGATGATGAGCCAAAGCGCGGCGAAAGCGGTAACGAAGCAGACGGTGCCGCGTTTCGATGTCCGAACAAAATTTGTTCTACCCTTGATCATCCCACCAGATGCCCAAAGGCAGCCACGACTTCCTCATAGACCTTGCGCTTGAAGGGCACGATCAGGCCGGGCAGGTCGTGCATTGGTTTCCACGCCCATTCGTCGAATTCCGGTTCGTTGCCGCCGGGGGGCGGGTTGATGGCGATTTCGGTGTCGTTGCCTTCGAAGCGGAAGGCATACCAGCGCTGGGTCTGGCCGCGATACTTGCCCTTCAGGCCGATGCCGATCAGGTGCGGCGGCAGGTCGTAATTGATCCAGCCGGGCGCTTCTGCGAGAAGCGAAACCGTCTTCATGCCGGTTTCCTCATAAAGCTCGCGATAGGCGGCTTTGAGCGGGTCTTCGCCCTTGTCGATACCGCCTTGCGGCATCTGCCAGAGCTGTGCCGAGCCGTCATATTCGGAATTGCCGATCGGAATGCGGCGTCCCGCCCAGACGAGGCCTTCGCGGTTCAGCACCATGACGCCGACGCAGGGGCGGTAGGGCAAGTCCTCTGCTTTGACCGGTTTCGTCTTGTCTTTCCCCATCGATAACCTCTTGATTATTTTGCCGTGATGGCTTCCCTGTGCGTGTCGCACAGTGGTCTATTGTTGCTGCGGATCCTTGACGAGGGCCGAGACGCCGACGAATTCGATGCCGCGCGTGCCAGCCTCCTCCATCCACTGCGCCACCGCCGCAACGCTCTCGTCGAAGGCGGAGGCGACGCCGATGGCGCTGCCGTTCTTGCGGGCGACCCGCTCCAGTTCGTCGAGCTTGCGCAGGATGGCGATGCGTTCCAGCTGGCCGTCGACGACGAGGTCGGCAAAGCCGTGCGGCACGCCGATCGTATCTGCCAGCGTGCCGGTCAGGGATTGCGCCGATGTGCCGTCATCGAGAAACAGCAGGCCGCGCTTGGCTAGATCGCGCATGACAGGTTCCAGCGCATCGGCATTGGACAGGAACTGTCCGCCGAGGAAGTTCATGATGCCCGTATAATTGGTGATCTGCGCCAGCGAGTAGTGCAGTTCGGCAAGGTTCTTGGCAGCGTTCGGTCCGGTGCGCAGCGTATGGGGTCCCGGATTGTTATCCGGATAATCGAATGGCTCCATCGGCACCTGTAGCAGGATTTCATGGCCGTCTCGCCGGGCTTCCTGCATCCAGCGCTGTAGGCTGTTGCCGGTGGCGGCAAAGCCAAGCGTCACTTCTTCGGGAAGGTCGCGGATGGCTTTCTGCGTTCCGGTCTGGCTGAGGCCAAGGCCGCCGACGACAAGCGCGATGCGGATGCCGCGCGCGCCGGACCAGGGTCGCGCATATTGATCCATCGGGCGTTGGCCGTTGGCACCGATGATCGGCAGGCGACCGTCGGGCGTGTCTTCCAGAAGCGCGTCGTTCGGCAGCGCCGCCATGCGCGGATCCTGGCCTTTCTGCTGACCAACCTCGATCAGGGCAGGTCCGTCGCCGCTGCGCTGGCCGGGGCTGAACTTGGTAATGATAGAACCGTCTTCGGTGAGCGTCTTCTCGACATTGGCACCGGACAGGGCGCCGCTTGTCGGCAGGGCCTGTGGCTTGCCGCCTGCATCGTCCGGCTTCTTGTCGCTGGCGCCATCCGGCGTTTCTGTCGGCTCGGCCGTCGCGATTTCTTTTGGTTCGATGGTTCTGAGGCCGGTCGGAGAAAGCGCCACCCATCCGGAAATGCCGGCGAGCGCCAGGACTCCGAGACCGAGAAGCATGCGCCCGGCCGAAAGCGCCGGCTTTTTGCCGCCCTGCGGCTTCGTCCTGCGGTCTTGCCCAAGCGGGGCGTTGAGATCTGTTCCCAAGAAGGGCCTCTGTCGATCGGAGGTGGTGGCCGGGCCGCGCTCGATCCAGCGCCTGTGCGGAGAATCGAATCCGCCGCCGGACGAAGGTCAGGCGGCGGATGTCTCGAAAGTGCGTGCCGGTTATCCGGCACACGAGTTTGTCAGGGCTGCAGTTCAGCCTTCTGCGGATTGGCCGGGAAGGCCGGGTCGCTCTTCTTGCCGCGCAAGAGGTCGAGCGCATAGTTGAGCTGCAGGTCGTCCTTGGCTTCCGGCGGCACATAGGCAATGGAGCCGGAGCCTTCTTCGTTTTCACTCTGGCCCTTGATATGGCCGCGCAGGCTCGATTCGCTGGTGGTTTCGACCTTTCCGAGCAGTTCCGGCGGCAGCGGCTGTTCCACCTTGATGTCCGGCGTGATGCCCGTGCCCTGGATCGACTTGCCCGACGGCGTGTAATAGAGCGCCGTCGTCAGGCGAAGCGCGCCGGCTTCGCCAAGCGGGATGATCGTCTGGACGGAGCCTTTGCCGAAGGAACGGGTGCCGAGAACCGTTGCCCGCTTCAGGTCCTGAAGTGCGCCGGCGACAATTTCCGATGCCGATGCCGAGCCACCATTGACCATGACGATGACCGGCTTGCCATCGACCAGATCACCCGGTGTCGCGTTGAAGCGACGGGTCTCGTCGGCGTTGCGGCCACGGGTCGATACGACTTCGCCGCGCTCAAGGAAGGCGTCGGAGACGTTGATCGCCTGGTCGAGCAGGCCGCCCGGATTGAGGCGCAGGTCGAGAACGTAGCCCTTGAGCTTGTCGGCCGGAACCTGGGCCTTGATCTTCTCTATACCGGCCTTGAGGTCGTCATAGGTCTTTTCGGTGAAAGAAATCACGCGCAAGTAGCCGACATCGCCTTCGACCCGGAATTTCACGGCGCGCACTGCGATGATGTCGCGAACGATCGTCAGTTCGATCGGCTTTTCGGCGCCCTTGCGCAGGATGGTCAGCTTGATTGCCGCGCCGACGGCGCCACGCATCTTGTCAACCGCTTCTTCCAGCTTCAGGCCACGCACGTCCTGGCCGTCGATCTTGGAAATGAAGTCGCCGGCCAGCACGCCGGCCTTGGCGGCAGGTGTATCGTCGATCGGGCTGGTGACCTTGACGAGTTCGTCTTCCATCGTCACTTCGATGCCGAGACCGCCGAATTCGCCGCGCGTCTGGGTGCGCATGTCTTCGGCATCGGTCGCGTTCATGTAGCTGGAGTGGGGATCCAGCGAGGAGAGCATGCCGTTGATGGCGTTCTCGATCAGCTTGTCGTCCTGCGGCGGCGTCACGTATTGGGCGCGCACCCGCTCAAAAACGTCGCCGAAGATTGACAGTTCGCGATAGGTTGAGGGATTGGCGGCGACGGCCGGGACGGCCGCGGAATAAACCACGCCCATGGCGGTCGCACCCATCAGTGCCCCGACCAGAACAAGTGAAGCCCTACGAATCATTGCGTGCCTTTCCGGTATCTGCTGCGGTCCACCATGGTCGGGAATCAACCGGTTTTCCGTCTTTCCTGAATTCAATGTAAAGTGTTGGCCGGTCTGTTTCCAGCGCCAATGCTGTGGCACTTGCGACTCTTTTTGCGCCCATCGTCGCCAGTGGTTCACCGGCCACGACGAATTGGCCCTGCTGGACTGTGACCCCCTCCATGCCCGAAAGCACGATGTGGTAGCCATCGCCGGGATTGAGAATGATCATCTGCCCATAGCTGCGGAATGTTCCTGCAAAGACGATCCAGCCGTCAGCCGGTGCCGTCACGAGAGCATCCGCATTCGTTTCAAGCATCATGCCCTGCAAGTCGTGCCCGGTACCGTCGGCATCGCCGAAGCGGCGAAGCACCGATCCTGCCACGGGAAAGGCGAGTTTCTTCTGCAATTCCGAAAACGCATATGCGGGTGCAATGCGGTTTTTGTCGGGCACGGAATTGCGGGCAAGTTCGCGCGCCTCTTCGCGCTGCGCCTCCGTCATCTTCAGCCGCGCCTCCTCTTCGGCGCGGGCAACCGTTGCGGCATCGCGGACCGAGGCAATTTCGCTTTCGAGCGCGCCAATCAGGCCCTCGAGACTGACCGCCTGATTGGCGAGTTCGTCCGCCTTGCGGCGTTCCGAGGCGAGTTCGCCGGCGCTCTTCTGCTTGAGCTTCTGCTTTTCCGCAATCAGCAGTGTCATGCGCCGCTCTTCTTCAAGGCTTGCCGCCATAGCCCCGCCAAGTTCGTCCTTCTTCGCGCTGATATCACGGCGAACACCGGCCAGCGCTTTCAGGTCCGCTGCCAGATTTTCGGTCTCGTGGCGGATGCCGGGCACGACGGCGCCAAGAAGAATGGCGCTGCGCACGGATGAGAGCGCATCTTCCGGTGTGACGAGCAGTGCGGGCGGGGGATTGCGGCCCATGCGCTGCAGCGCTGCCAGCACCTCTGCGAGAACGCCGCGGCGGCTGCGCAACGAGGCGTGAACCGTATCTTCCTTGCCGCGCAGCGTCGTCAACTGCGTCTCGCCATCGACGATCTGCTGTTCGAGTGCCGTGCGCTTTCCGGCTGTTTCGACGATCGCGGCGCGCAACGTCTCGCTGGTCTTTTCGAGGTCGGCGATGCCGGCTTCCAGCTGTGCAGCCTTTTCCTGGGAAAGCGTGATCGATTTCGCCAGGGATTCCAGTTCGCTGCGGGTGCTGTTTCGCTTAAGGGCTAGTGCGGCCGCCGGATCGACCGGTGTCTGGATGGTCGTGTCGGCTGGTTGCGCGGCCCGGTCAGTGGTCGGTGTCTGGGCAGAGACATTAGCGGCCAGAAAAGACATTGCGGTCAGAAAGAATACCGGAGCAAGGCCGGCGCACAGAAGTCGCCGGCTGTTTCCAGCCGGGCGGTCTGCCGCGATGCGTCCGCTTGCCTCTTGTGTCATTCCGCCGATCTGCCGCCACCAAGTCCTCGGTGAATCCTACGCTGATTTGGCCCTTGCCACCAACCACCATTCTCAGGGATTGCGGCAGGTCCGTGGCAGGATGGCGCACATTTCGGTGATCGGCGTGGATGACCGGGTCAGGGATCGACGGGTTTGCCGGCGACGTGGCTCAGGCGGAGGCGCGCTGGGCGATGTCCAGATCTTCCGTGCCGCCCCGCATGATGCGGTTCAGTTGCTCCAGCGCCAGGGCTGCAAAACCCAGCAGAAGATCGTGTTCGTTATCGGAGAACGCGGCGCGGGGCGCGGGGTCGATGATGCAGAGAGTACCGAGCACGCTTCCCGTTTCCGGATCACAAAGAGGGGCGCCGGCATAGAAGCGGATATGGGGCGTACCGGTGACCAGCGCATTGCCGGCAAACCGGATGTCCTGCGCGGCATCGAGCACCACAAACGCTTCGCCGCCGCCCAGTGCGTAGGCACAGAAGGAAACATCACGGCCGGTCGAATCCGTTGCAAGACCGGTCCTGCCAACGAAAAACTGGTCCGCCGTATCAACGAGCGAGACGAGGGCTGTTTTCGTTCGGAAGGCCTTGGCCGCCATCTGGGTGATCCGGTCGAGTGCAGCCCGGTCCTCGTTCGAGATCGCTACCAGGGTTGCCTTGACGCGGTCGGCGCGTGACTTTTCATTGGCGGGCAGCGGCGCAGGAATGCCTGTCTGCAACAGTCTGCCGTCGATAACGCGGTTTCGACCGCTCCGCTTGGCCCAGTAGAGGGCAGCGTCGGCAATTGCCACCAGAGCAGACGATTCGATCGGCGCGCCGGCAAGGCCCGGCCTGGCGGTCGCGGTGCCGAGGCTGGCTGTGATAAAGCCGCAGTCGCTGCGCGCATGGGTGATTGCCAGGCTTTCGATCGCGAAGCGCACCGTTTCTGCAATCGCGGCTGCTCCGGCTTCATCGGTGTCCGGCAGGATCAGGCCGATTTCTTCGCCACCATAACGTGCCGCGATATCGGCAGGGCGCTTGAGGTGAGCCTGGATGGCCTGGGCGATCAGCCGCAGACAATCGTCGCCGGCCTGATGGCCGTATAGATCGTTGAAAAACTTGAAACGATCGACATCGATCATCACGACGGAGAGCGGTGCATTACGCCGCTGGGCGCGCGAAAATTCGGTTTCGAGAACGCTATCGAAGCGGCGGCGGTTGAACAGTCCGGTAAGGCCATCGACATGCGCCAGCGTGCGGTACCGGCTCTCGCTGCGCTTGCGCCTGCGCAATTCGACGCCCAGCAGGACGGACAGGAAAATCACGCAACCCGCGAGCGCCGCAAAGAAGATCGAAGTCGTGATGGCGAGTTGTTTCCAGCCCCCGTAGATGTCCGCAGTGGAAAGTCCGATGGCAAGTACGAGCGGCAGATCGCCGACCTTGGCGGCGCTGAACAGGCGGTCCAATCCATCGACCGGCGACGGTGCGGAAAAGGGTGCTGTTGCAGTGACCAACTGCCAGAAAATCGGCGAGGTGAGGTAATTTTTCCCGATCATGCCGTCTTCTGCAGGTGCACGCAGAAGCAGCGTGCCCTCTGTACCATACAGGCTGATCGAGCCATGTTCACCAAGATCAAGGGATCCGAACAGGTCGGCAAAGGTCGACAGGCGCAGAGAAAACGCGATCACGCCGGCAAAATCGCCGTTGCTGTCGGTCATGCGCCGGCTCATCATCACGACCATCTCCCCAAGCGGTGAGAGCGTCATCGTCTTTGCCGTAAAAAGCCTGTCTTCCGAAGTGCGTTCATGCGTGAAGAAAAACGGCTGGTTGGCGAGATTGCCGGGAATACGGGTGCCTGTTTCAGACCGCAGGATCACGGCGCCCTTCCTGTCGAGAATGTAGATTTCCCCGAGACCCGACGCGGTCGATGTGTCGCCGAGAAAGGCGCGGCGGCGTTGCGGATCGAATTTAAAATCGGCGTCGGCGGCAACAAGCTCGCGCACGGCCATCAGCGTCCGGTCGATACCCTGGAATGTCTGCAAGACGTCGCGCTGCACGGAAGTCGTCACGTTGAGGGCGGGAATTTCTGCCTGTTTCCAGTCCTGATATCTCTGGTCGATGAGCAGAAAGCTGAACAGCGCGGTAAAACCGGCAAGGATCACCGCCAGGAGGACGATCCATCCGGAACGGATGATATGCCGCCGAGACGATCGATTTGTCAGGACATGGAAAAGGCCGTTCAAGACATTGTCATCCTTCAGCGGACGCCTGTCATAGTCGATCGCCGGTTTTGTGGGTGACCGAGTACGCACCTTGTTTCCTCGAGGGACGTCGTGCCCACGGAAACAGACGTTCATGACAGGGAGAATAGTCTTGCGTCGATTAACGGCAGATTAGAGATACCCTCCGAAACCTGGTGATCAGACACGATGATAGGGATGGCCTGAAAGTATGGTTACGGCGCGGTAAAGCTGTTCTGCGATCAGGATGCGGACGAGCTGGTGCGGCCAGGTCATCTTGCCCAGGCAAATCACGGCATCGGCCTTCCCGTGAAACTGCGGATCGAGACCGTCGGCACCGCCGATGACCAGCGTCAGGTCGCGCTTGCCATTGTCGCGGAAGGTTCCGATCAGGGAGGCGAATGCTTCGGAATCCATGGCCTTGCCGCGCTCGTCGAGCAGGATCAGCACGCCGGCATCCGGCAGGGATTTTTCGAGCTGTGCGGCTTCTTCGCGCTTTCGGGTATCTGCGCTCGACGCACGGCTTTCCGCAAGCTCGAGCACGCGGGAAATTTCGAGCCCGATCGCGGGGCCGGCCTTGGCGAAACGGTCCAGATAACGCGCCGCAAGTTCCTTCTCCGGGCCAGCCTTGAGGCGCCCGACAGCAAAAAGACCTACCCGCATGCGCCTAACTCGATCCTTCGCAAAAAGCTTGCTCTCCGGCGGGCGAATGTCGCCGCTGGCAGGTACACAATTCTATTCAACCCCGGGAAAGGTCACCTTGTCGCCGGGTGTCTTGCATCCATTCGCGACGGGAAGCCTGCCCCCGTCGATCGTGGTGCATCAATGCAGCGTGCCGTCTTCCATGTCCGGAGCGGCCCACATCTTCTCGATGTTGTAGAACTCGCGGATTTCGGGGCGGAACACATGGACGATGATGTCGCCACCGTCGATCAGGACCCAGTCGCCGGTCTCCAGACCTTCGACACGGGCATTGCCGTATCCTGCGTCCTTCAGATCCGTCATCAGGTGATCGGCGATCGCCATGACATGCCTGCTCGATCGCCCGGACACTACGATCATGTAGTCTCCCAGCGCCGATTTTCCGGCAATGTCGATGGTGACGATTTCTTCTGCCTTTGAGTCCTCGAGGCTTTCGAGAACCAGCTTGAGCGCACGGTCGGCTGCGTCGTCGCGGCGGTCCGGGCTTTTCGGGAAGGTGCGAGCTGCAGTTCCTTTGGCGTGTACTGTTGTCAGGGTTTGTCCTTTCCAAATGACAGAACAGGCACGAGGCGATTCGACTTTTTCGGATCGACCCGCATCCTGAATGTAGTCATCAAACCCTTAAGGTTTCAAGACGCGAGAAATAAATGACAGTTATTCAGGCTTGGCGCGCAACGCCGTCGAACTGAGCGCGGAGCGCGGCCCGTGGATGAAGGTCCAGGCGGGTGCCTTGCGCAAGGCCAGCGTTGCGGCATCGTCCTCGTCAATGCGGGCATAATCGAAGGTTTTCGCCATTTTCGAGGAGAGATAGGCAAGCGTTGCGCCTGGCCGGTCGATGACGGCGATCGGGAAGGTGCAGGCGATCTTCTGCCAGTTCTGCCAGCGGTGGAAATCCTTCAGATTGTCGGCGCCCATGATCCAGACGAAATGGATGTCACGGTTCCTTTCACGGATCTTTTCAAGCGTCCGCGCCGTGTAGCTCTGCCCGAGCGTCCGCTCGAATGCTGTGACCTTGATGCGGGGATTGCGGGCGATCTTCTCACTGAGCGCGATGCGTTCCGCCAGTGGCGCAAGGTCGCGGCGGCTTTTCAGGGGGTTGCCGGGCGTTACCATCCACCAGAGCTGATCGAGCGCCAGGCGCCGGAGGGCGATCTCGGCCACCAGCCCGTGGCCGTCATGCGGCGGATTGAACGAGCCCCCGAAAAGTCCGACGGTCATTCCGCTTTCGACATGCGGCATCCGGAGATAGGGTTGCTTCACGTCGTCCGTTGACACTCAGGGCCGGACCTGACCGGTGCCGCGCACCCTGTACTTGAAGGAAGTCAATTGCTCGACTCCGACCGGGCCGCGCGCGTGCATCTTGCCCGTGGCGATACCGATCTCGCCACCCATGCCGAACTCCCCGCCATCGGCGAATTGCGTCGAGGCATTGTGCAAAAGGATGGCGGAATCGATTTCCGCGAAGAACCGCTCCGCGACCGCCGCATCCTGCGCGATCACCGCCTCGGTATGGCCGGACGACCACTGGCCGATATGATCGATGGCGCCGGCGATGCCCTCGACGAGTTTCACCGACATGATCGCATCGAGATATTCCGTCGCCCAGTCTTCCTCCGTCGCGGCGATGAGCCCGGGAACCATGGCACGAATGTCATCGCTGGCGCGCACCTCGCAGCCAGCCTCCTGCAGCGCACGAACGAGAGGAACCACGAGGCGGTCAAGCCCGGTACCGTCGATCAGCAGGGTTTCCGCAGAGCCACAGACGCCGGTGCGGCGCATCTTGGCATTGATGAGAATGGCCTTGGCCATGTCGAGATCGGCAGACCCATCGACATAGACGTGGCAGAGACCTTCGAGATGCGCGAAAACCGGCACTCTTGCTTCGTTCTGGACGCGCGCGACGAGGCTCTTGCCGCCGCGCGGTACGATGACGTCGATGGCACCGTTGAGGCCGGACAGCATGGCGCCAACGGCAACGCGGTCGGCGACCGGAACCATCTGGATCGCATGCTCTGGAAGTCCGGCATCCTTCAGGCCTTGCACCAGGCAGGCATGGATAGCCTGCGATGAATAAAGGCTGTCGGAGCCGCCGCGCAGGATCACGGCATTGCCGGCCTTCAGGCAGAGCGCACCGGCATCCGCCGTGACATTCGGGCGGCTTTCGTAGATGACGCCGATGACACCGAGTGGCGTGCGCACCCGCTCGATATGCAGGCCGTTCGGTCGGTCCCATTCAGCGATGATGTCGCCGACCGGGTCGCGCAGTTCGGCGATGGCGCGAATGCCGTTTGCCATGTCGAGAATGCGGCTTTCGGTCAGGGTCAGCCGATCGAGAAAAGAGGCGGCAACGCCGGATTCACGCGCGTTTTCAAGGTCGACGACGTTGGCGGCGAGGATCTTGTCCTTTGCGGCAAGGATATGGCTGGCCATGCTGACGAGGGCCGCATGTTTGCGTTCGGCGGACGCGGTTGCCAATGGCCGGCTGGCGGCTTTTGCCTGGCGGCCGATCGCCGCCATAATGTCGAGCACCTCGTGCTTGTCCTTCACCGCCTCAAGCATCGGCCGTGTTCCTCTCCGTATCCATGTCGCGTCGCACGCCGGCAGCCGTCATGACCATATCGTCCCGGTGGACCATGGCGGCGCGCCCGGCATAACCGAGGATCGCCGCAATCTCCGCCGACTTCCGGCCTGTGATCTGGCGGGCATCATCGGCATCGTAGCCGACAAGCCCGCGTGCGATTTCGCGCCCTTCGGTGCCGATAATAGCAATCGTGTCGCCGCGGCTGAAACTGCCCGTGACCTGGCGCACGCCGGCCGGAAGAAGGCTCTTGCCAGACCGCAGGGCATTTTCGGCGCCGGCATCGATGGTCAGGCTGCCTGCGGGCAGAAGCTGTCCGGCAATCCATGTCTTGCGCGCGGTGACCGGCGAGCCGGATGGGGCAAACCAGGAGGAGCGCGCACCATTTTCGATAGCCGACAGCGGATGGTCGGGCTTTCCCGAAGCGATGATCATGGCGCAACCGGCGCCGGTCGCGATCTTGCCGGCATCGATCTTTGTGCGCATGCCGCCACGCGAAAGCTCGGACGCTGCGCCACCGGCCATCGCCTCGATCGCCGGGGTAATCTGCGCGATCGTGTCGAGAAACTGCGCGTCGGGATCGAGATGCGGCGGGGCTGTATAGAGTCCATCGATATCGGACAGCAGGATCAGCAGGTCGGTGCCGGTCATGGTGGCGACGCGGGCTGCCAGCCGGTCATTGTCGCCATAGCGGATTTCGGTGGTCGCGACCGTGTCATTTTCGTTGATGATCGGCACGGCGCCGAGCTTGAGCAACTGGTTGATCGTCGCCCGCGCATTGAGATAGCGGCGGCGCTCTTCGGTGTCGCCCAGCGTCAGCAGGATCTGGCCGGCGACGATGGCGTGGGTCGAAAGGCTTTCCGACCAGGCGCGCGCCAGTGCGATCTGTCCGATCGCAGCCGCCGCCTGGCTTTCCTCGAGTTTCAGCACGCCGGACGGCAAATCGAGCACCGAGCGCCCGAGCGCGATGGCGCCGGAGGAAACCACAAGCACCTCCACACCCTTGCTCCGCAGGGCGGCGATATCGGCACACAGCGCGTCGAGCCACGCGGCCTTCAGCCCGGTCCTGCGATCGACAAGCAGGGCTGAGCCGATCTTGATCACAATCCGGCGGTACTTTTCCAGCGGTTTGCGCGTCTTCGTCATCTCACTCGTCGTCTTCCGCGCTATTGCTGGCCGTCTGTGCCCTGACGATGATGTCGCGGAGCGCCCGCAGTGCATCGGTCATGCCGACGCCGACGATGGCAGAAAGCTGCATCGGCGTCTGGCCGCAGGCCTTGGCGAGCGCCTTGGTCTTCTTCTTCAGTTCCGCGGGATCGAGAATATCGATCTGCGAGAGGGCAACGATCTCCGGCTTGCCGGTCAACTCGCCGCCATAGGCCTCCAGCTCGTGCTTGACCGTCTTGTACGCCTTGGCGACGTCCTCTTCCTGCGCGGAAACGAGATGCAGCAGAACGCGGGTGCGTTCGACATGGCCGAGGAAGCGGTCGCCGAGCCCGATACCGTCATGGGCACCTTCGATCAGGCCTGGAATATCGGCCAGAATGAATTCGCGGCCGTCGATCGTTGCCACGCCGAGGTTCGGATGCAGCGTCGTGAACGGGTAATTGGCGATCTTCGGGCGCGCACGGGTAACGGTTGCGAGGAAAGTCGACTTTCCAGCATTCGGCAGGCCGACGAGACCGGCATCGGCGATCAGCTTCAGCCGCAGCCAGATGGTCTTTTCCTCGCCTTCAAGGCCCGGATTGGCCCAGTTCGGCGCCTGGTTGGTCGCCGATTTGAAGTGGGTGTTGCCAAAGCCGCCATTGCCGCCGGCGGCAAGCCGGAAGCGCTGGCCCTCGGTGATCATATCAACGATCAGCGTTTCGGAGTCTTCCTCGAAGACCTGCGTGCCCACGGGCACTTTCAGCGTCACGTCGGCGCCGCCGGCTCCGGTGCGGTTGCGACCCATGCCATGGATGCCGGTGCCGGCTTTAAAATGCTGCTGGAAGCGGAAATCGATAAGGGTGTTGAGACCGTTAACGGCCTCGATCCAGACGTCGCCGCCGCGTCCGCCATCGCCACCATCGGGACCACCAAACTCGATGAATTTCTCGCGCCGGAACGACACGGCACCGGCGCCGCCATCGCCCGAACGGATATAGACTTTTGTTTCGTCGAGAAATTTCATCTTGGTCACCTGTTGGGCTTTTTGCCCGTCACAATCGCCGCCATCGATATAGGCCGTTATTCCGCAGGTCAAAGAATATCGTCGGTTTTCGAGCTATAACATCCAGCAAGCCCCGTTCCGATGCTCCCTGGATGCCTGGAATGGAAAGACCCGCCGGGCAATCCTGCCCGGGGGGGCTTGTGTCGCTGCATCAAGGCGTCCTGAGACTGCCGGCGGCCAGCTGGGTTTCGATGTGACTGACCATGCCCGTCCGCGACAGCGAATAGACCTGCGAGCAGCCGGTGATGGCGAAGCCCAGCTTTTGCTGCAACCGAAGCGATATCGCATTATCGGCAAACACCCCGGAATGCAGCGTTGTTTCCGGCATGCGCCGGAAAAACCGATCGATGGCGGCATGCGCCGCCTCGCTTGCATAGCCCTTGCCCCAGTAGTAGCGGTTCAGCCAGTAGCCCAGATTCCACTGGCCATGCCGCAGTTCGATACCGACACAGCCGATATGGACATCGTCGCCGGTGGTAATGGCCAGTGTCCAGTCGGGAAGCACGCCCGACGTCTGGCGAACCAGCCAGTCGCGGGCATCCTGCCGGTGATAGGGTACTGGGACCCGCGCCAGCATGCGCGAGACCTGATAGTCGCCGAGTGACTGGGCGATGGCATCGGCATCGGACAGCCGGTGCGGCCGCAGGATCAGCCGCGTCGTCTCGATGACCGGGCAGGGACCGGGATCGGCCCGCGCCGCCGCCGGCCGGCGGGGGAAGGTCAGTGTGGTCATCGTTGGCCTCCCCAGCTTCTGAGCGACATCCAGGTCTTGCGATCCAGTCTGTACCATTCGACGGCGATCGTGCCGCCAAGCGCCAGGCTGTCGACCATGCCCGAACCCTGGAACTGGAAGCCGCACTTCTGGATGACCCGCCGCGAGGCGACGTTCATGACCCGGCAGCGCGCATCGATCTGGTCGATATCGCGCGTGCGGAAGGCCATGTCGGTCAGCGCCTGGGCTGCTTCTGTCGCATAACCCCTGTTCCAGTGTGGTTCGCCCAGCCAGTAGCCGAGCTCCGCCGTTTTGCCATCGGGATGCGGCTCGACACCGCAACAACCGAGAAATGCGCCATTATCCGCTTTGGTAATCGCATAGACGCACTTGCCAATCGCGCCCGTCTTCGTACGGCGTACGAAATCCGCGGCATCGGCCACCGTGTAGGGGTGCGGCATGCGCGAAACCATGGTGGCGATATTGGCGTTGTTGGCAAGATGGGCAAGGGCGTCGATATCGTCTTCATGGGGCGCGCGCAAAACGAGCCTTGGCGATAACAATATCGGGCAATCGGTCCTTGACCGTTCCGGCCTCGGCCGTTCCTCTGGCGAGGTCGATATGGGAGACCGGGATTGGTCTTCCCTCAACAATTCGGTTTGCATGGTTCGTCCTCCAAGACGTGAAAAAGGGGAGATCGGGCATCGCCCCATCTCCCCTTTTGATCTTGTCTGAACCAGATGCGGTCAGCCGGGTCGATGAGACGCCGGCTGTTTTAGAGCGCTACCGGCTTATTCCGCTGCTTCGGCTTTCGGCATGACGGACACGTACACGCGGCCATTGGCCTTGGTACGGTAGTTCACATTGCCGGCCGTAAGTGCAAAAATGGTGTGGTCCTTGCCGAGGCCGACATTGGCGCCCGGATGCCACTGGGTTCCGCGCTGGCGCAGGATGATGTTGCCCGGAATGACGACTTCGCCACCGAACTTCTTCACGCCGAGGCGCTTGGACTGCGAATCGCGACCGTTGCGCGAGGAACCGCCAGCTTTTTTGTGTGCCATGGTTGTTCTCCTTTAAACCTTAGATCCGTTGTCTCAGTTTGCAGCTTCAGCAGCAGCGTCGTCGGACTTCTTGGAAGCCTTCTTCGCCTTTGCGCCGGCAGCACCAGCGATGTCCAGGATGCGGACGGTCGTGTTGTGCTGGCGGTGGCCGCGGGTGCGCTTGGAGTTCTGGCGGCGGCGCTTCTTGAAGGCGATGACCTTCTTGGCGCGGCCGTGCTCCACAACTTCGGCGCTGACAACGGCACCTTCGACAAACGGAGCACCGATGGCTGCATCGGCGCCGACGCCGACCATCAGGATCTCGGTGAATTCGATCTTATCGCCGACGGCACCTTCCAATTTTTCAATCTTCAGAACGTCGTTGGCGGCCACGCGGTACTGTTTACCGCCGGTCTTGATGACTGCGAACATTTTTTATCCTTTCATGTTCGTTCCGGCTCTTCACACGAGGCGAGGCCGTCTTTTTCTTCAGTCGGACATGACAAGGCGTCAGCCTTGCCGGTGAACGGGCACAATAAAACCCGGCGCGGTCTGGACATGCCACACCACTTCGATTGCGCGAATTACTGGAAGCAACCGGAACTGTCAAGACGAAAGCTGCGCATCGGCTTGATATTCCTTGATATGCCCCCTTGTCATCCCGCAAAACTGCCGCTATGAACCGCCTCGCGCTTGACGGCGCCGACCTGATTGACCGGAGAGGTGGCAGAGTGGTCGAACGCACCGCACTCGAAATGCGGCATACCTGCAAGGGTATCGTGGGTTCAAATCCCACCCTCTCCGCCATCATGCACCATTAGCTACAAGGTCTCCATTTTCTTCCCGTGTTTACCTTTGATATCCAATGCCACCGATGAAATCGACCTAGCCCACACTCTCGCCAATGTATAGCATTGGGACTCATTCTGAGATAAGGTAAGCCCAGTCGCTCTCACTTCAGCCGGCTTGCGCTTAATGCCAGGAACAGCGCCAGTCCGTGTTGAAATCGAGTGTTTTGCAAGTGTATTTGCGCCCGCACTCGTGCATCTTGGTAAAGAAATTACCCCTTCTTAAAAACTCCTTCCTGATTTCGACGCGCGCTGCAATGAGCGCGCTTGCCGGGCAGCTCCCGGCGACTTTGTCTTTCTTTCTGTCAGTCTGTGGATTCTTGGCAGGCCTGTCGTCTGCACCTAACTTCTTTTCTGCCGGCTGCAGCTTCGCCTCTGTCTTCGTGTCCACGCAGCGGCCGTTCTTCTCTTTCTGATTCCGGTTGCACACCAGCGGGCAAACCCGCGACGTGGCGCCCTGAAGTCGACCCAGCGTTTGCACCGAGGGTTTCGTGGCGTCCAACTTGATCGCACTGCGCCGCGCAAACTGCTCTAGCGCTCGGCGGCTACCGGCTCCCCATACTCCATCGGCAGAACCGGCACTGCAGCCGACGCGGTTAAGTTGCTTTTGAATGGACCGGACAAGTTCTTTATCCGGCTCGGCCGCCTCGGTGGCTAAAACATCCTGGGTGGAAACAGGCGGCAGTGCAGCAAGCTCCTGCGGCTGAACAGCGCCTGCAGCAGCAGTTGTTGAGGCTTGCGCCTGCTTGACGGCGATTTCCGCCTGCTGACGTGCAAGTTCGGCCCGCTGCGCCAACGCCTTTTCACGGTCCCTGCGCTCGATTTCGGCGCGGGCGGACGCCTCTTCCGCCGCTCTCTTGTCCGCCTTGGCAAGAGCTGCCGCCTCAAGCGTCTTTCGCTTGATGGCCGCAATTTTAACACGCGCGATCGAGACGAACGGACCGTCTGCGTATTGCCGTATGTAGGCCTCGAAGAGGTCTTTGTCGTCTGAGTTCTTGATCGTATCCCAATAGGCGAGCTCGACCGTGTTGTCGGCCTCGACGGGGAGCGGGGTCACGACCGCCCCCGGTTCCGGCTTCGGCTCTTCCTGGGGCTTGAACTTGAGGATCACGTCTCCGGTCAGCGAAGAGGTTTCCCAGGGCACCTGCTTGCCATCCGTGCTGTCGAGCACATCGCGGCGGACCTGAACGAGATCACGGGTAATATCCTGGTCCGGCGTTCCCAAATGACGCAGCAGCGCCGCAGTAAAAGGGGAATTGCGCCCTTCGCCATCCAAAGCGACATTGCCGGGCTGCGTGGCAAAAGCGATCAGCGAACCGATACCGCTGCCGAGCTTGGCAAGGCCTCTGCCGACGGCTGCGGAGCGCGTGCCCATCGAACGGGACAGGTTGCCCGCCAACGGATTGTCACGACAAGCGTCCAGAAAGACCAGATTGATCTTGGTCGATCGCTCCATCGCCGAAAGAATGACATTGATAGGCACCGTTTCGAAATCGAGATCAATCGAGGAAGACAGCTGAGCGTCCACCGGAGCGATATAATTCTCGCCGTTTACCTGCAGGCCGTGGCCTGCATAGAAAAACAGTGACATGTCCGCACCATCAAGTCGGTTGACGAAATCGCGGATGGTGCGACGAACGCCGGCCAGGTCCAAATCGTTACCGGAAACGACCTCGAAACCGAGATCCTTGAGTTTGGCAGCCATGTCGGCTGCGTCGTTGCGCGGGTTGGCGAGCACAGGGACGTGCTGATAGGCCGAGTTGCCGATGACCAGCGCAATGCGCTTTTCTGCCATTGCTTGCGAGGCAAGCAGGGTAACAAAAATAAACATGGCGACAAGAAAGCGAACCATCCTCACCTCTCCCGCCTACCTCCCGCAAGCGTTCTTCATCGCGCGGATGACGCCGATGGTTATCGTCATAAATCCCACCCAATGGGACGACTGTCAATCATTGACCCGGGGTGTGGAGCTATGTCCCAAGCTCACGCGCTTTGGCGTGGCAGATGCAAGGTGCCGCCTCGAATAAGTCGCTCCTGGATAGGCCGCGTAACCTCATTCGCTTGCTGTTGAAGGCGACGGAAGACGGGAAGATCACCTGACGTGCAAGACAGGGATGCCGATCAGATGTAGGATGCGCCCTTCGCCATTATGGGCGGGCGCGGAAGCTGCTCGGTGACCTTGAGAGCGGTGGATGGGGTCAAAAGCAGATCCGAGAGATGCGGTCTCTCTCCCTGTGCCAACCGGCGCAACCCCTCGCCCAGCATTCCCGTCGCGATACCGCCTGCGAGATGGCCAAAGGCCGCAAAGCGACGCAGACGGTTTTGGGGACCGGGCGAAAGCGGTCCTTCATCGGAAAAGCCTCTGCAAGCGTGGCCTTATCCGCAGGAAACCGCGGTAGGCGACCTCGAATAGCGGCCTGGCCGGCGGCCAGCCGGTGATCAGCCCAAGCGGGCGCAAAAGCGGGATGGCGCGCCACATCGCAGCGAACGCCGCTGCTCCCGACAGCAGCTTTCCTGCCTCCTGCGCATAGAAGCGGGACAGGAGATCCTTCCGGTCGATGGGACAAGCCGTCATCGGGTCGCAGGCGTCAATGAAGCGGATTGCGCCGCGTCGATCGAGCCGCTGCATCAGCGCAATTTCGCGCTGGCAAAGCGGGCAGCTGCTGTCAAACCAGACGGTTACCTGTTCGGTCATGGTGCGTGGCCTGCCTCGTTGATCAATGTCGGTATCTTTTCTCTCAGGGCAGAGAAGCCCTTGCGGCAATGCGGCCATGCCCGACGATCCCAGGCGCGCAGATATTCGGCAAACAGAAGCCCTTCCTGCAAGGCTTTCTGTCGCAGGAGCTCTAATCGAACGGCTATGGGGCCGACCGGAGCAAACCCGGTGACGATCTGCCGGCATCCCGACACTTTCACACGATCAAGCGCGGCGCGTGTGAGCGGTCCAACTACCAAGGCGTCCGGCCATCGGAGCTTCGCCCGTGCAAGGCCATCGTTCAGCGCGGTCCGGTCAGCGGCGGTCTCGCCTGGCATCACCGCAAGAGCCTTCACGTTGAGAGTTTCGAACGCAGGCACGGTTTCAAGCGACAAATCCTCTGCCGTTAGAAGGAGGGCTGTGGGCAGCGAATGGTCTGGAGCCTTGAAAATTCTCGGTGGCGACGCTGCTGGCACCACAATATTGTCCGCAGGAATGACGGCGCTCCTGGCAAGACCGCTTGGCGCGAAGCGGCCGCCGGCCATCGCACGGATCCGGTCGGCATTGGCAAGATAGGCCTTCCCGGTCGTGTGCAGGCCTGCGACCCAACGCCACGACAAGGTGTTCGACGCCGGATCGCCATCGATCAGATGGTCGAGCATGAAGGCTGCTCCAAGTTCCCACGGCAGGCCAAGCGTAAAGATCCAGATCGAAGCGAATTGCATCCGCGCCCAATTATGGAGATAGCCGGTGGTCTGCAGTTCAGTGGCCCAGGCATCGAACAGTCGATTTCGCTGCGGCAGGCGCAGGCTTCTGCATGCCGATGCGCTATGGCCGCATTCACATCGAGCTGTTGCCGTGCGCGGTCCAAGGTCTGCAGGTAACCGGTCCAGACCGTTGGCCGCTGCTCGAGCCAGCCTTTCCAGTAGGTCCGCCAGAAGACCTCGCTGATGAACTTCTCGGCTTCGATGGGCCCATGCAGCGCCAGCACGGCGGCGACCACCTCGTCTTCAGCGATCAGCCTTCGTCGCAGCGCCGCGGACAGGCGGGACACATGCACGTGGCCGTTCGGTCCGTAGTCCAGATTTCTCAGGCGCGCGTAGCTTGCGCCGGCATCCGGGACAAACGCCTGCAGGCGCTGCAAGGCCGCGTCGCGCGTCAGCGGAAACGTGAACTGGTTGAACGAAAATCCGTCGGCGACCAAGAGAAGTTTCCCGCTGAGTTGCTGCGATGACATTACGCCGCCAACGCATGGCTGGATCAGGGAATGGACGTCCGTCCCCCATGCAAAGTTTTCGCACAGCAGGCGTCGGTGCGGGAACCAAACGGCGCCTGAGCCGTGTCTATCCTCGGGCAGATTTGGGATGGTACCGGTATGCCCGCGACCCAGCGATGATAGCCCCTTCGCCCTGTGTTTCGCTGCAATTGATGCCACAGGCAGCTGCGAAAACGAATTCCGCAGCTGCCTGTTGGTCGTCTGGATGCCTATTTCTCGCCTTGGCTGGCCCAGGCGGCTTCCCAAAACTTGGATCAATCTCGTTGCCGTCAGCGTCGAGGTCTTGAACCGGATGCGGCTGACGAGATTGGGTAGGATGGTTATCTAGCTGCCGCAGCAGGTGCTGTTCCTTGCGTCTTTGGCGGCCGCCGGGTTGCGATTGTCGACACTGTGCGCATTCTGGTCGACGGGCAGGTCCATCGCAATGTTGGAGGCGAAGAAGCCATTCGGTTTCAGCGTGAAGCCTGCATATTCCACCGGCATGATCGGAAAATCCTCCGGTTTGCAGACATGCGTGTGGCCGAAGGAATGCCAAAGCACAAGGTCGGCATTCTCGATCGGTCGGTTCTGCTGGACATAGGCGGGCAGACCGTCGCCACCGGCATGGACGTTCGGATAGTCGCCGCTCGCATATTTCTCCTTCTCGTCGAAAGCCGTGACCCAAATATGTTTCCGGGCAAAGCCGCCGCGTTGCGCGACGGTTGATTCCGGCTGGGCCAGCATGACCGGCGAGGGCATGACGACGATCTTGTAGCCCGGCGCCTTGCCGACGCTGTTTTCGTCATTGGGATTGGAAACCTTCCAATAACGCCCGGTTTCACCATTGGCGATCGCAGGCGAGTCGAGTTCGCGCCTGAGCACGCGCGTCTTCGTATCGAAGACGTTGCCATAGGGATTGTCGTCGCCCCAGGGGCGCGGCACGAACTCATGTTCGGTGACCGTGTTGCCGCCTCCATCCACATCCATATGCAGACGCGCATTGAAGAAGTGCTGGTGTGTCGGACCACCGAGATTGTCATCGACCATGCCGCCCCAGGGATAGGTCCCGCCGGGGGCAACCGCTGCCGTCTGGATGATGCCCGTCAGCTTGGCCTCAAGCTGGATCGTGCCATCCTGATAGAGATGCCAGTAGAAACCGTAATCGTAGTTTCCGACCGTTGCGAAGAAGGAAATGACGAGACGGCGCGACCGGCGCACCTCGAAGATGCCGTTGCGGAATTCATAGTGCTTCCAGAGGATGCCGTAATCCTCCTCGTGCATGCAGATTGCGTTCTTCATGACCATTGGCTGGCCGAAATCGTCTGCCGCCGGCACGTCGAAATAATGAATGTGGCCAAGGCAGTCGCAGCCGAGTTCCAGGCAATTGGCAAGGCGGCCTAGACCATACTCGCCCGCATCGAAGGCGCTCTTCCAGTAGTGGTTCGCGGTCGGATCGGCATAGGGCACCACCATTTCGGTAACGCTGGCGCGGAAGATGACAGGCCGTTGCCTGTCCTGATCTCGGATTCCCAGTTCATGCAGCACGAGCCCTTCGCGCGGCGTGAAGCCGACGCGGAAACTCCAGTTCTGCCACTCCACCTTCCAGCCATCGACGCTGAAGCTCGGGCCGTCAGGCTGGACGATGTTGAGAGGTTTCAGGTCCGGCCGGGTGTCCGGGAAGGTTTCGCGTCCGTAGTTTCGTTTCTTCTCCGGCACCGGAATGATTTTCTCGTCATCAACGAGATCGACAACCGTGTTCGAGATCAGATCGACGACCGCAACCACCCCTTCGATCGGGTGGGCATAGCCGTTGTCGCGCTCGTCACCGCGCCAGTAGGATACGGCACGCACGATACGCTTGCCCTTTTCGAATTCGCGGCCGAAGTATCCTGATGAAAACGGATCGATCTGGACGAGGGGAATGTCCTCGTCCGTGATGCCGCGCTTCTTGACGGCGGCAATCCAGCGCGGATCGGATTTGACGGTTGCCTCGACAGTTTCGAATTCGCACAGCATCACGGGTGGCTGGCCATAGGGACGTTCATCGAGCGGCAGACGGATATAGGACGAGACCTGCCCAAGGGTCAGATCGACGATCCCTTCGAAGGTTTCGCCATTGCTGATGTCCATCGCCAGAATGAAAGCCAGACGCGAGAGCCGGTTGCCGATGCGATGCGCGGCCAGATCGGCCTTGGTCGGCTCTTCCAGCCGGATAATCGGGAAGCGGACCGTGGCGGCGAGCGACTTTGCCGCCTTGAGGATCGACACGGCATTGGCGATTTCATTAAGGCTCAACGGATCGAGCGGATGGGTTGTGGTGACGACGGCGTCCATGGGCGTACCCTCTTGGTTTCGGGAGGCGGCGCACTGCTGCGCGTCGCAGGTTCTTTGTTTGGAAGCGGATTAGCCGGGCCGGCCGGAGCAGATTTCTGTCTCGATCATCGGGTCGCCATGCATGCAGAAGATCGAGCAGAATGCGTGTGCCTCTGTGGCGAGCGCCAGCGTCGCAATCAGAAGAAACGGGATCATCAGGGCGAGCATCTTGTCCGTCGGTGCGAGATGGGTGAGCACGGTCATTCGAAGACCTTTCCAAGCGAGCCGTAAAGCGCCGGACGTGTCGCCTTGATATGAATGGCAAAGGCCGCCCCCAGCAATCCAACCAGCACGATGGCATAGGGGAAGGATGCAACGATCAGGCTTTCACTGCCCGAAAGCAGCGAGAGGTTGGAGATCACCAGCCAGAGCGAACCAAGCAGGCCGACAAGCGCCAAGCCCGGTGCGACGATGGTTGCCCAGATGCCCTGCTTCACGTCGGCCTTGTGGAAGAACATGAGGACGGCGACTGAAACAAGCACCTGCACCACGAGAATGCCGATAACCGCCAGTGCCGACATCCAGGAGAAGACGACTGTATAGGGATCGGCTCCGGACAGCAGGAACAGAACCAGGATCACGGCGGCGACAGCGCTCTGGACGAGACCGGCGACATAGGGCGATCCATGCTTCGGATGAACCTTGCCGAGCGCCTTGAAAACCAGCCCCTCGCGGCCGAGTGCGAAAAAATAGCGGTTGAGCGTGTTGTGGAAGGAGAGGATGCAGGCAAACAGGCTGGTGATCAGCAGGATGTTCATGATCTGGCTGGCCCAGGCACCGAGCACCGTGTCGGAGGCAACGAAATAGAAGCTTTCGAGCCCGGCCGCAGCCGTGGCCTGAACCTTTGTCGGCCCGTAGAACTGGACGATCGCCCAGGTAGAGAAGGCGTAGAAAAGCGTGATGAGGAGAACGGCGACATATGTGGCACGGGGAATGGTCTTTTCCGGATTCTCCGCTTCTTCGCCGAAGATCGCCGTGGCTTCGAAGCCGATGAACGAGCCGATGACGAAGACGAGCGCGACGCCGAGGCCGGGTGCAAAGACCGTGGAGGGCGCGAACGAGGTGACACTGAAGCCTTCCGGACCGCCTCCACCGATCAGGATGCCGAGATCCAGCAACAGCAGGATGGCGATTTCCGCCACCATGCAGACACCGAGGATGGCGCCGGAAAAGGCGATGTTGCGCTGGCCGCAGATCATCACGATGACCAGAGCGGCAAATGCCCAGGCCCACCAGGGCAAGTCGAGGCCAAGCGGCGCAATGGCACCGGCCATGAACACGCCGAACAGGGCGTAGACGGCGATCTGTACGGCACTGTACGTCACAAGTGCCATCATCGCGCCGCCGACGCCGGCCGGTTTGCCGATGCCGTGTGTGATGTAGGTGTAGAAGGCTCCCGCTCCACCCACATGCCGGCTCATCGCCGTAAAGCCCACGGAAAAGAGCAGATACAGCACGCCGGCAAGCACGAATGCACCGGGCACGCCGGCGCCGTTTCCGAAGGCGAAAGCAGCAGGCGAAGCGCCGACCACGGCGGTGAGAGGCGCTGCGGCTGCCACGACGAAAAACACAATATGGGCAAGGCCCACGGAATTCTTCGCCAAACGACCGTTGGAACTTACGGGAATGCTTGCATCCAGTGACATTGGTGAACCCCTTTTTCATTGTTGGTTTGTTGAAGAGGTAGCGGCTGAAATCTGGCCTCGAAATTGCAGAACATGCCAATGAATCGATAATTCATGCCACGGGATGCTCAAGAGATGGCTAAAATGGCAATTGCATCGCATTTGATCAGCCGTATGTCGGCGGTTGCATCAATTCGAGCCTCTGTTTTGATCCCCCTCGTGCAGCAAATTGATAAAAGATCCGGAAAAACGGACTTGTTGTTGGCTTCCCATGGAATTTTACGGTCGCAACTGGCGGATTCCTACGCAGTCCTGCCGATGGCGCGTTATGTCGCGCTGTTCGAGGATGCCGCGGCGCTGACCGGCGACGAGGCTTTGGGCGCGCGCATGGGCGCGGCCTTCAAGCCCGCCGATATCGGTCCGATCGGCATGCTCTTCGCGCTCTCGCCGACTGTCCGGAACGCCTTCGAGCGGCTGTCGAAATATGTGAACGCGGTACAGGGCGCCACCGGTTCGGGCGTGTTCGAGGAGAACGGCAATTTTGTCTGGAGCTACCAGCTTGTCGATCCGTTGATGTGGCCGCGTCGCCAGGACAGCGAGTTCACGCTCGCAGCGTCATGCCAGCTCGTTCGTTCCTGCTTTCGCCGAAGCTGGCGGCCGATCGAGATCCAGTTCGAACACCGGGCACCGCGCGATCCCCGTCTGCTGGAGCGCATCTTCGGGGCACCCATCCTTTTTGGACAATCGGGCAATCGGATTGTCATGAACAAGGCCGAAGCCGACCGCAGCCATCGTACCGAGGACAAGGAGCTCGTCGCAATTCTCGAGCGCCATATCGAGGATCTTGTGGACGAGACCGCATCGAGCGCCCTGATCCGTGACAAGGTGCGTGCGTTGATCGGCATCTATCTTGGCCATAAGCCCGTCACGGTCTCGGCGCTTGCTGAAGAACTCAAGCTATCGAAACGGAGCTTTCAGCGAAAGCTGGCCGATGAAGGCGTGTCGCTACGCGATCTTGTCCGGCAACACAGGCAGACCCTTGCCGATCACTATCTTGCAGAACGAACCGCACCCATGTCCGAGCTGGCGCGGGTGCTTGGCTACGCCGACAACACCGTGCTCTGGCGTGCGCTGCGCTCCTGGAGAAAGAAAGACTGAGCAGAATATCGAGAGGCGTTCATTCAAGTCCCTTGATTGCCTTGAAAGATTAATGATAATTCTTGTCTCAGACGCGGCTGGAAATCCGGTATGAAAGCGCTCGGCAAAATGACAAAGCGTTCCAGCATCCAACAACAGAAGACGAAATCGTATGAAAAAAGGCTTTGAATTAAAAGAGGAAACGCCCGTCGGGGACGACATGCAGGCCGCCAACCCGGCCCGGCTGGGAATGCGTTTGCGGCTCGCCCGTCAGACCCGCGGCAAGACGCTGAAGGCCCTTGCAGATGCCGCCAACTGCTCCGAAAGCCTGCTCTCGAAAATAGAAAACGGCAAAGCGTCACCTTCCTTGCCAATGCTGCATCGTCTGGTCGGAGCGCTCGACATGAATATCGGCTGGATGTTTGAAGAGTCCGACGGAGAAGAGGGCATCATCTTCCGTGCCGGGACACGGCCGCTGATCGCGCTTGATCCTTTGCGGCGCGGCGAGGGAATATCCCTAGAGCGGATCATTCCGTATTCGGCCGGCCATCTGCTGCAATGCAATATCCATCATATTGAAGAAAAGGGCGAAAGTGCCGGTCCGATCCAGCATGCCGGAGAAGAGGTCGGCTATCTCCTGACTGGCGAGATCGAACTGATCGTCGATGGAAAAAGCTTCACGCTTTCAGAAGGCGATGCCTTCGTCTTCAATTCCGACCTGCCGCATCATTACCGCAATATCGGTCAGAAGCGGGCAAGCATTTTCTGGGTCAACACGCCAGCGACATTCTGATCCTTCGCGACGGCTCGGAAAGCTTTATTCAAGATACTTGACAAGAATTCAAGCCTATTGAATTATAACCTCGCGCTCAAGCGCTTGATGAGCCCGGCTACGGGCCTTTCCGAAAACAAGGGGAACCCGAATGCGCCTTTCCAGATTTTTGATCCGCAGCACCGCAGCCGTCGTCATGACGCTGGCTTTCGGGGTTGCATCCGCCAGCGCAGATACGTTTGCGCTTGTCACCATCAACCAGCAGGCCCTGTTCTTCAACCAGATCAATGACGGCGCGCAGAAGGCTGCGGATGCCGCCGGTGCCAAGCTGGTGATTTTCAACGCCAACAATGTGCCTGCCGCGCAGAACGATGCGATCGAAAACTACATCACCCAGAAGGTCGACGGCATTATTCTGGTCGCCATCGATGTCAACGGCGTGAAGCCGGCGATCACCGCGGCGAAGACTGCCGGCATCCCGGTCATCGCCATCGATGCACAGATCCCGGAGGGTGACAACATCGCCTTCATCGGCGTCGATAACGGCAAGGCCGGCGAAGATATCGGCAAGTTCTTTTCCGATTACGTGAAGTCCGACATGGGCGGCACCGCCAAGACCGGCATTGTCGGCGCGCTCAACTCCTTCATCCAGAACCAGCGCCTCGACGGCTTTAAGAAGGCCGTGACCGAAGGTGGCCAGGCCGTTACCTTCCTCGACACGGTCGACGGACAGAACCAGCAGGATATCGCGCTCGGTGCTGCCGAAAACCTGATGACCGCCAATCCCGACATGACGACGATCTATGCCACCGGCGAGCCGCAGTTGATCGGCGCCGTCTCGGCCGTCGAAAGCCAGGGCCGCCAGAAGGACGTCAAGATCTTCGGCTGGGACCTGACCGCACAGGCCGTCAAGGGTATCGAGGAAGGCTGGGTCACCGCCGTCGTCCAGCAGGATCCTGCCGGCGAAGGCAAGGCTGCCGTCGAAGCTCTGGTCAAGCTCAAGAAGGGCGAAACCATCGAGCCGATCATCAACGTTCCCGTGACAATCGTCACCAAGGACAATGTTGCCGAGTTCAAGGACATGTTCAAGTAAGGCACGCGTTTTCGGCCGATGCCTCCCCTCCCTCCGGCTATCGGCCACCTTCTCCCCGCGCGCGGGGAGAAGGATTTCGCGGCACTCTCCGTCATTCCCTCTCCGTATTTACGGGGTTAGGGTGAGGGACTGCCGAGCCGCAAACATGCGGTAGCTCTTGAACAAGCACGAACAGGCCAGCACGAACAGGAACGCCACCATGACCGACGGCGAAACATACCGTGTCCGGATGACCGGTATTTCGAAACGCTACAATCCCATTCAGACGCTGGACAATGTCTCGCTGACCCTCAAGCCCGGCGAAGTGCTGGGGCTGGTCGGTGACAACGGCGCCGGCAAATCGACGCTGAGCAAGGTGCTGTCAGGCGCCGTCATTCCCGATAGCGGCACCATCGAAATCGATGGCAAGGCCGTGTCCTTTTCCTCGCCCGCCGACGCGCGCGCTGCCCATGTCGAGATGGTCTATCAGGACCTTTCACTCTGCGACACGGTGGATGTCGCCGGCAATCTTTTTCTCGGCCGCGAGCCGCGCCGCCATGTTCTGGGCGTTCCTTTCCTCGACAAGAAGAAGATGCACAGCCTGACGCGCGAGATGCTCGATCGCCTCGGCATCGTCATTGCCGATACGCGGCTCAAGGTCGAAAACCTGTCGGGCGGCCAGCGCCAGTCGATCGCCATCGGCCGCGCAGCCTCGTTCGAGCCCAAGGTCCTGATCATGGACGAGCCAACCGCGGCGCTTGCGGTCGCTGAAGTCGAGGCCGTTCTTGAACTCATACGCACCGTCAGCGCCCGCGGCGTCAGCGTCATTCTCATCACCCACCGCCTGCAGGATCTGTTCCTCGTCTGCGATCGCATTCAGGTCATGTATGAAGGCCGCAATGTCGCCGAACGGCTGATCGGCGAAACCAGTATCGAGGAAGTCGTCAATCTCATCGTCGGGCGCAAGTTTTCCGCCCGCTCTGCCCGGCACGGCAATGAAACCGGAGTTTCCGCATGAGCATGCCTTCATCACAAGCTGGCCCGTCACAGACCGGGCATGCCGGGTCGCACGTGTCGCCGTCCCGCCTGCGCAAGGCGACGCTCTGGGACAAGCTGCTGGCCAATGGCAGCGTCGTCTCCATTGCTCTCTTCTTCATCGTCGTCTGCGTGGTTTTCTCCGTTATCACAGACGCCTTTTTGACCGCGCCCAACCTGCTCAACATCATCCGCCAGTCAGCGCCACTCTTGATCGTTGCCGCCGCCATGACCTTCGTCATCACCACCGGTGGCATCGATCTGTCGGTGGGCTCCGTGCTGGCCCTTGTCGCGACCTTGTCGGCAACGGCGCTGCAGGCCGGGTTGGCATGGCCGCTGGTCATTCTCGTTATGCTACTTTTGGGTGCATTCATCGGCGCGATCCACGGTTTCTTTATCGCCTATGAGCGCATTCCGGCCTTCATCGTCACGCTGGCCGGCCTCTCGGTCATCCGGGGCCTGGCGCTGCTGATTACTGGCGGCTACTCGATCCCCGTCGATCCCGCGAGCTTCTTTACCGTCATCGGCCGGTCCTGGTTTCTGGGTGTTCCGGTGCCGGCCTGGATCGCGCTCACCGTGCTGTTGATCGCTTACGTCGTCTTCAATGAGACGCCCTTCGGCCGCTATGTCACCGGCATCGGCGCCAATGCCGAGGCCGTGCGCCGTGCCGGCATCGATACGCGGTTCACGACGATGTTCGTCTATATCCTCTCCAGCACGGCTGCGGCACTCGCCGGCATCATCGTCACCGCGCGTCTCGGCTCCGGCTCGTCCAATGCCGGCCAGGGCTTCGAGCTCGAAGTCATTGCTGCCGTCGTGCTTGGCGGAACCAGCCTGTTTGGCGGGCGAGGGACCATCGTTGGTACGGTGCTCGGCGCGCTCACCGTCGCCGTCATCGCCAATGGCCTGATCCTCGCCCACATGTCGCCGTTCCTGACGCCGATCGTTACGGGCACGATCATTTTGATTGCCGTCTGGCTCAACTTCCGCCTCTTCCGCGGCGCGGTCAGGGGCAAGTAGGCATGGATCATCTGTTCGATACAGCGCCCAGAGAACGGGCGGAGATCGGTGTCAAATCCGGAATGGTGATGACGGTTCTCGGACCCGTGCCGGTGGACGATATGGGCATCACCCTGATGCACGAGCATATCCTGCTCGATGGCGCCAAGTCCTGGCGCTGCCCTTGTCATCCGGAAGCGCAGGCCATCGGCGAGCAGAAGGTCAGCATGGAGATCATCGGCGAATTGCGGATGAACCCCTATATGAACCGCGACAACGTCTCGCTCGATGACAGCGATCTAGCTTTGTCGGAACTGAAGCGCTTTCAGGCCCTCGGCGGCCACACGGTTATCGATACCACCAATATCGGCATCGGCCGCGAGCCGGCCAAACTGGCTCGCATTGCAAAGATGTCCGGCCTCAAGATCGTCATGGGTACCGGCTTCTATCTCGAATTCAGCCATCCCGACTGGCTGAAAGCCATGGATGTCGAAGAGGTCACCGAATTTATCGTCAACGATGTCGGCGGCGGCGATACCCAGCCGGAGGTCATGGCCGGCATCATCGGCGAGATCGGCGTCAGCAAGGATTTCACCTCAGAAGAACGCAAGTCGCTGCGCGGTGCCGCGCGCGCATCGAAGATTACCGGCGTGCCGCTCTCCATCCATCTGCCCGGCTGGGAGCGGCTGGCGCATGATGTTCTGGATATCGTCGAAGAAGAAGGTGCTGATCTGCGCCGCACCGTTCTCTGCCATATGAACCCGAGTCACGACGATCTGCCCTATCAGAAGGCGCTCGCCGAACGCGGTGCCTTTCTGGAATACGATATGATCGGCATGGATTTCTATTATGCCGATCAGGACGCCCAGTCGCCCTCCGACGAGCAGAACGCCCGTGCCATCCGCGCGCTGATCGATGCGGGCTACGGCGACCGTATCCTGCTGTCGCAGGATGTGTTCCTGAAAATCATGCTCACCCGTTATGGCGGCTTCGGCTACGGCTTCATCCTGAAGCATTTCCTGCCGCGCCTGAAGCGTCACGGCGTCGAGCAGGCAGCGATCGACCGCATGCTGATCGACAATCCGAAATCCGTTTTCTCCAGCGTGCTCTAAAGCGCTCACCTACACGTCCAAGGAGTTTCCATGTCCAAGTCCAAAGTTCTTCTCGCCGGCGAATCCTGGGTGTCCACCGCGACCCATATCAAGGGTTTCGACCAGTTTCCGACCGTCACCTATCACACCGGTGCCGACGAGCTTCTGGCCGCGCTGAAGGACAGCCCCTTCGACGTCCAGTTCATGCCGGCGCATGAGGCGCAACGCGATTTTCCGCAGTCGCTGGAAGCCCTGTCCGCCTATGACGCGATCATCCTGTCGGATATCGGCGCCAACACGCTGCTTCTGCATCCCGATACCTGGATCCATTCCAAGACGACGCCAAACCGTCTTCGGCTGTTGCGCGAATATGTTCAGAACGGCGGCGCACTCCTGATGTTCGGTGGTTATTACAGCTTCCAGGGCATCAATGGCGGCGCACGCTATCGCAAGACGCCGGTCGAAGAGGTGCTGCCGGTCTCCTGCCTTGCTTATGACGACCGTGTCGAAGTGCCGGAAGGCTTTGCACCCGTGGTTACCGGCGATGCGAGCCACCCGATCCTCAAGGGGTTGGGTACTGACTGGCCCATCCTGCTCGGCTACAACGAAGTGACGGTGAAGGACGGCGCCGAGGTTCTGGCGACGGTGTCGACGGATTATGGCTCGCAGCCGCTGCTGGTGACCGGAACCTATGGCAAGGGCCGCACGGTCGCCTGGACCTCCGATGTCGGCCCCCATTGGCTGCCGTCGAGCTTCATCGCCTGGTCGGGCTACAAGACGCTGTTCGAACAGATGCTTTCCTGGGCCACAGCGAAAGCCTGAGCCATGCGCGTCCATGTCGTCGGCAATGTCTGCATCGATACCACCTTCCGTCTCGACCGCTTTCCGCAAGCAGGCGAGACGCGGAATGCGATGAGCCATGCCGATGGCCTTGGCGGCAAGGGCGCCAATCAGGCTGTCGCTGCGGCACGTACAGGAGCGACGGTCACGCTGTGGGCGGCGGTGGGCCGGGATGCCGAGGCGGCGCGTATTCGGACAGGTCTTTCTGGGGAAATCGGCACCTTGCGCCTCACCGATTTGGATCTACCGACGGACCGTTCGACCATCGCTGTCGATGCCGCCGGCGAGAACCTCATCATCAGCGGCGTATCCTGCGCAGCGGCGTTCAAACCCCTTTTTCATTCGGACATTCTCGACGAGATGGCTGCCGGCGATATCGTCGTCATGCAGGGCAATCTAGACGAGGACGCAACGACGGAATGTCTTCGCGAAGCAAACAGGCAGGGCGCCCGGACGATCCTGAATGCCAGTCCCCTGCCGAAGGAAACCTATCCGGATTTCTCCTGCGTCGATTTCCTGATCGTGAATGAGGGGGAAGCACAGGCCATCAGCAGTTTCTCCAAATTGGAAGACGCCTCTGCCGAACTGATCCATCTCGGGGCCATGAATGTCATCGTCACGCTCGGTGCACGAGGGTGCCTTCTACTAGAGCGCGGCGGGAAGCCTGTCTTTATACCGGCGACGCCTGTGACTGCTGTCGATACGAGCGGTGCGGGCGATGTCCTCTGCGGCGTCTTTGCCGGATGTCTTGCAAAAGGCGCATCGGTTGCTGCTGCTGTAGAAATTGCCATGCAAGCGGCTGCGATCGCCGTTGGACGTAACGGTACGCTCGCATCCTGCCCCGGAAAACAGGAACTCATCGGTCTGATGAAAGATATGGAAACGGAACGCGCATGACTCAGTCCTCAAAACCGATCGGTCCCAATGCTGTCGATGCTGCCGGCGATGCGATTACCTCTCTCTTCGGCCGCAGCAAGGCCGTTATTGGCGTCGTGCATCTGGCGCCTTTGCCCGGCGCACCGCGCTACAAGGGGGAAGCTGTCGAGGATGTCTACCAACAGGGACTGGACGATGCCCGCGCCTATATTGAGGGTGGTTGCGATGGCGTGATCATCGAGAACCATGGCGATATCCCCTTCTCCAAACCTGATGACATTGGTCCGGAAACCGCTGCCTATATGTCTGTTGTCTCCGACCGCATCCGCCGCGAACTCGGCCGGCCGATCGGCATCAACGTGCTGGCCAATGCCGCCATTCCGGCACTTGCCATTGCCAGTGCGGCTGGCGCAGGCTTCGTGCGGGTCAACCAGTGGGCCAATGCCTATGTCGCCAATGAAGGTTTCATCGAGGGCGAGGCGGCCCGCGCCATGCGCTACCGGGCAAAACTTCGGGCGAACGGCATCAAGATCTTTGCCGATGCCCATGTGAAACATGGCGCGCACGCGATCGTTGCCGATCGGCCGGTCGAAGAACAGGTGAAGGATCTCGTCTTCTTCGATGCCGATGCGATCATCGCCACCGGCCAGCGCACGGGCCACGCCGCCGATCTCGGCTATATCCGCATGATCAAGGAGGCTGCCGGCCTGCCGACGCTGGTCGGCAGCGGCGTGACGCCGGACAATGCCCGCGCCATTCTCGATATCGTCGATGGCGTTATCGTTGCCAGCTCGCTGAAATATGATGGCGTCTGGTGGAACAAGGTTGAGAAGGCCCGCGTCACGGCCTTCATTGCTGGTCTGAAGGCATGAAATCACGCCCGCAGGTCAACGGCGAACGACTGCTCAAACGTCTCGATGATTTCGCCGCCATCGGCGCCACTCAGGCCGGCGGCGTCGATCGACAGGCACTATCGCTGGAAGACCGGAATGCGCGTGCGGTTTTGGCTGATCTTGCGGCCAAACGTGGATTTTCGGTGTTTCAGGATGCGATGGCAAACCTGTTCATTCGCCGCGAAGGCAGGAGCCCCGGTGGCGCGCCCTTCCTGATCGGCAGCCACCTCGACAGCCAGCCAACCGGGGGCCGATATGATGGTGCCCTCGGCACGCTGGCCGCGCTTGAGGTCCTGGAGACGCTCGAAGACGCGGGCGCCGAAACCGATGCCCCGATCGAACTGGTGGCATGGACAAACGAGGAAGGCAGCCGTTTTGCGCCGGGGACAATGGGCTCCATGGCATTTTCGCTGGGGCACATACCGCAACACTGGCGCGAGACGCGGGGGACTGACGGGCTGCCGTTGGGCGACGCACTGGCTGCAACGCTTGAGGCCCTGCCCACTGCAGAGCGCAGAGCGCTCGGCTTTCCGATCCTGGGATATCTCGAGCTGCACATCGAGCAGGGGCCTTCTCTCGAGAAGGAGAATATCCCGATCGGAATTGTCACGGGCGTACAGGGGACGCGCTGGCTCGAGGTCACCGTGACGGGGCAGGCGGCCCATGCGGGAACGACCCAGCTGGCCTTTCGCCGCGATCCCATGGTGGCCGTGACGTCGGCCCTTCACACGCTCTACAAGACCATCATGCCGGGAGATGAGGCCGCCCGCCTGACCGTCGGACGGATCGCCGCCTATCCCGGTTCGATCAATGCCATTCCCGGATCCGTCAACCTCACGATCGACTTGCGACATCCGTCGGCGGATCACCTGAACACCTTCGAAGCGCAGGTCTTGGCGGGCTTTCAGGCTGCGGCAGCCGGGCATGGCTGCAGCGTTGATATTCGCAAGACGTTCGATATGAGCCCGGCCTCGTTTTCGAAAACTGTAATCGGCGGCTTGGAACAGGCAGCCCGTCATCTCGGGCTGCCGTTCAAGCACATGGTCTCCGGCGCTTTTCACGACGCTCTCTACGTGGCGAAGGTTGCACCCGCGGCCATGATTTTTGTCCCCTGCAGGGATGGTCTCAGCCACAACGAGGCGGAATACGTCGAGCCGGAACACAGTGTCGCCGGAGCGCAGATGTTGCTTCAGTCCACTCTGGACGTTCTGGCCAAGGTGGCTGAAAACAGCTGATTTCAGCCTTGATGTTGCTTTTATTTTCGACTGTCCGGAAGATGAAATGCTTGCTGGAAATAGGAGCGCACCGCCTGCATGGCCGGGCTGAATTCGATGTTGCGCCGCCAGGCGAGGCCGACATCCATGGCCGGAACCGTGTCATGCACGTTGATCGTCTCGATCCGGCGCCCTTCGAGCGACCAGGGACGATGCACCATGTCGGAGAGGATCGCCACGCCCTGGCGGTTGGCGACGAGCGAGCGTACGGCCTCCACCGATGAGGTGCGCAGGATGACACGCGGCTGGAACGGCGATGCGCTCCAGTATTTGAGGGACGAATGGGCCGCCTCATCGACAGTCAGCATGATGTAGGGTTCGTCGGCAATCTCGCGCAATCCCACGGTATCGGCCTTGAGCAGATGATGCTGTGCCGGTACCCACAGCCTGCGGGTCGAACTCAGGATTTTTTCCGTTACCAGCGCCGGGTTGAGAATGTTGGAGGTCAGCAGCACGGATATGTCGTACCGGTTGGTCAGCAGGCCTTCCTCGATCGATTCCCGGTTGAGCTCGAACAACTGCACGTCGAGCCTCGGAAAGAGCCGGCGCAGCCGTTCGATGTGCATCGGCAGGAAATAGCCGATCACGGTATAGGTCGCCGCGATCGTCAGCGTGCCTTCCACTTCGCTGCTGACGACGTTGAGGTGGGTGGCCTCATCCACCTTCTTCAAGATCTCATAGGCATGCGACAGGAACTGCCGGCCGGCCATCGTCAGGTCCATGCCGTGCGGCGTGCGGATGAAGAGGCCGACGCCGACGATCTGCTCCAGCTCCTTGATCGCCGTTGTCACCGCCGATTGCGAAATCGACAGGTCGATGGCGGCCTGCGAGATTTGCCCGAGTTCGGCCGTGGCGACGAAGTAGCGGATCTGTCTCAGGCTGATCGTCAAGGTGCGATTCTCCATCGGTTTTTCCAAGATGTAGGCATATGTTTTTCAGAAGTGCTGCTCTCTCGATGGGCAGTGTGCTCGATCACCTGGTCCGAAGAGATGCCAACCATCTGAAACGACTGCATTTCGCAGCGCAATATTTTGAGGCATCATGTTCTGATTTTTAGATATTAAGCTCCGAAAAATTGAATTTTTCAAATGCAAAAAATCACCTTACCGTTGGCTGATCAAAGCAAAGGCAGAGGCGCTTCTGCCCGCAAAGCAGGCATAAAGGGACGAAGACATTGCGTGAGGTCGTCGACATCAATTGCGACATGGGGGAAGCGTTCGGCCGCTGGCGGGTCGGCGATACGGATGATGCCTCGCTGATGGCGTTGATCAGTTCGGCCAACATTGCGGCCGGTTTTCATGCCGGTGACCCCAATCTGATGGACGAGACCGTGCGCCTCGCCGCAGAGCATGGCGTCGGCATCGGCGCACATCCGGGCTACAACGATCTGCAGGGGTTCGGGCGGCGCAAGATTTCCGGCACGCCCAAGGAACTCGTCAACGACATCATCTACCAGGTCGGAGCCTTGCGGGCCTTTGCCCGCCGCCATGGCGCCCGCCTGCAGCATGTCAAGCCGCACGGCGCGCTCTACATGGAGCTGGCTGTCAATCCGGAAATGTCGCAGATCTTCGTCAACTACATGCGCGCGGCGGAGCCGGAGGCCTATATCTTCTGCATGGGCGGTTCTGCCACCTATCGCGCCGCCCGCGAGGCTGGCCAGCCGGTGATCCGCGAGTTCTATGCCGATCGGGACTATGACGACACCGGCTCCATCGTCTTTACCCGGGATGCCGGCCGGCCGGATCCTGCCGCCATCGCGCGCAAGGTGTTGCGGGCCTGCAAGGATGGCAAGGTGCAGACCGTCACGGGCCGCGATATCGAGATCGCCTTCGAATCCATCTGCTTCCATTCCGACACGCTCGGCGCACTCGATATTGTGCGCCACATGCGCGAGGCGCTGACAGCCGAGGGCATCCGTATTGCCCCAGTGTCGGACCTCAACACCCATTGACGATTTTACGTGGAGAGAGACATGAGCAAGATCGAAATCAGATCGCCGCTTCCCGGTACATTCTACAGGACGCCGTCGCCGGATGCGGCGCCGTTCAAGGCGGATGGCGATGCCGTAAAGAGCGATGACACGATCGGCCTGATCGAGGTTATGAAGACGTTCCAGGAGGTTCCTGCCGGTGTCGACGGGTTGTCGATCCGTTTTCTGGTCGAGCACGAGGAACCCGTCATGGCCGGTCAGGTGATTGCCGAGGTCGGGGAATGACCATCCAGTCCATCCTCATTGCCAATCGCGGCGAGATTGCGGTGCGCATCATCAAAGCGGCAAAGGCGCTGGGCATCCGCACCGTGCAGGTCCATAGCGCTGCTGATGCCGACATGCTGGCAGTGAAGCTTGCCGACGCGGCCGTCAATATCGGTCCGCCATCGGCCACGAAATCCTACCTCAACATCGCCGCCGTGATCGAGGCTGCAAAATCCACCGGCGTGGATGCGGTGCATCCGGGTTATGGGTTCCTGTCTGAAAATGCCGATTTCGCCGATGCCGTCGAAGCCGCGGGGCTGATCTTCATCGGGCCGAAGGGCGATGCGATCCGGCTTTTGGGCGACAAGGTCGCCGCTCGCGCGGTGGCAGCCCGTGCCGGTGTTCCGACGGTGCCGGGCAGTGCCGGGCGGCTGCTCAGCCTCGATGCCGCAAAAGATGTTGCGCAGACGACCGGCTTTCCGATCATGATCAAGGCGGCTGCCGGTGGCGGCGGGCGCGGCATCCGCATTGCCGGCGACATGGCCGAGCTTGAGCGGCATTTTCCGCAGGCCTCCGCAGAAGCTCTCGCGGCTTTCGGCGATGGCGGGCTCTACCTGGAGAAGGTCATCACCAAGGCGCGCCATGTCGAGGTGCAGATTCTCGGAGACGGCGAGAATTTCATCCATTGTTTCGAGCGCGAGTGCTCGCTGCAGCGCCGCCGCCAGAAGGTCTGGGAGGAAGCGCCCTCCTTCCTGTTGCCGGCTGCCGTGCGTGAAAAGCTCTGTGACAGTGCCGTGGCGCTGGCCCGCGAGGTCGGCTATCGCGGTGCGGGGACGGTCGAATATCTCTATGACGAGATCAGCCAGGAGTTCTATTTCATCGAGGTCAACACGCGCATCCAGGTCGAGCATCCCGTGACGGAAATGATCACCGGCATCGATCTCGTGCAGGAGATGATCAAGGTCGCCGGCGGCGCGCCTCTGTCGATCGCGCAGAGCGAGGTCACGGTGCGCGGGCATGCCATGGAATGCCGGATCAATGCCGAGGATCCCTTGCGCAATTTCATGCCGGCGCCGGGCAGGATCGAGACGCTGAGGGTTCCGCAAGGCGAGGGCATCCGTTTCGATACGATGCTCTACGAAGGCTACACGATCCCGCCCTTCTACGATTCCCTCGTCGGGAAGCTGATCGTCTGGGCCGAGACCCGCGATGCCTGCCTCGACCGGTTGAAGACCGCGCTCGAAGGCCTGACGATCACCGGTATCGCCACCACGGTGCCACTGCATCTGGCGCTTGCCAATGACCCGGATGTGCGGCGCGGCGCATTTCACACACGCTTTCTCGAGACCTGGCTTGAAACCGAATTCGCCGGCGCTGCCGGCAAGACTGCGGAGGTTGCCTGATGAGCATACGATACACATTCGGGGGCGACGAACACCTGTTTGTCGAGTGCAGCGAGGAGATGTCGCTCGAGGCCTTTTTCACCAGCCTTTCAATGGCCAGGGGCGTCCGCGACAGCGGCATCAAGGGCGTCACCGAAATCTGCCCGGCCAACGCCTCGTTCCAGATCAAGTTCAACCCGGATCTCATCCATCCGGACGATATTCTGCGGGAGGTGAAGTCGATCGAGGGCGCGGCCGGCAAGGCCGAACCTGTCATCAAGACGCGCATCGTCGAAATCCCGGTTTTCTACAACGATCCGTGGACGCATGAGACGCTGATGCGGTTTCGCGAGCGGCACCAGGACCCGACAGGCACTGATCTTGATTATGCGGCGCGCATCAATGATTTCGGCTCGGTCGATGATTTCATCGCGGCCCATTCAGGCTCGCCATGGTTCGTCTCGATGGTCGGCTTCGTCGCCGGTCTGCCGTTCATGTACCAGATGGTTGAGCGCCAGCGGCAGATCCAGGTGCCGAAATATCTACGGCCACGCACCGATACGCCGCGGTTGACCGTCGGCCATGGCGGTTGTTTCGGCTGCATCTATTCCGTGCGCGGTGCCGGCGGCTACCAGATGTTTGGCATCACGCCGATGCCGATTTTCGATCCGACCCAGACCACCAGCTACCTGCGCGATTTCATGGTGTTCTTCCGTCCGGGCGATATCGTCAAGTTCAAGCCGATCGACCGCGATGCCTACGATCAGGCCGTCGAGGATGTCGACAAGGGCCGGTTCTCACCACCGATCCGCGAGGTCAGCTTCGACCTTCGTGAATTCCAGAAGGATATCGACGGCACCAACGCCAAGCTGGAGGGTGCGCTCCATGGCCATTAACGTTCTCCATCACGGTCTTGCGACCACCGGTCAGGATCTCGGGCGTCCGGGATATTTTCACCTTGGCATTCCGATCGGCGGTGCGATGGATCGCTATGCCATGCGGGCCGCCAATCTGCTCGTCGGCAACGATGAAGGTGCCGCAGGGCTCGAAGCCGTGTTCATGGGCCCGAAGCTCGAGTTTACCGAAGATGCTCTGGTTGCCATTACGGGCGCCGACATGCCCCCGAAGGTGGACGGTGTTGTTCAGCCCGGCTGGACTGCATTCCTTGTGAAGGCGGGCCAGGTGCTGACGTTTGATTTCCTGAAAACCGGTGCCCGCATCTGCATCGCCGTATCGGGCGGGATCGATGTGCCGGAAGCGCTCGGCAGCCGCTCCACCTATCCGATTGGTGCGCTTGGCGGCTTCAAGGGACGGCCGCTTGCGCCCGGCGACGAACTGCCTGTTGGCAAGGGCAGCCTTGCAACGGAAGGCAGGACGGTACCGGAAAACCTGCGCCGAAAGCCGGGAACGCCAGCCGAACTGCGGGTGTTGCCCGGTCTTTACTGGCACCGGGTCACCGAGCAGTCGCAGGCGAGTTTCTTCGACGACGAATGGAAGGTGGCGCCGGAGGCGGACCGGATGGGCTATCGCTTCAAGGGCGGCCGCAAGCTCGATTTCGTCGATCGCGCCCAGCCGTTCGGCGCAGGCTCCGATCCGTCGAACATCGTCGACAGTTGTTATCCCTATGGCTCGATCCAGGTGCCGGGCGGGACGGAACCGATCATCCTGCATCGCGATGCTGTGTCCGGTGGCGGGTATTTCATGGTCGGCACGGTGATCTCTGCCGACATGGATCTGATTGGGCAGTTGCAGCCCCACATGCCTGCCCGCTTCATCAAGGTGACGATGGACGAAGCGCTTCAGGCGCGCGCGGACAGGCAGGCGCTGCTGACGAGCCTTCGTGCGGCTCTGATATAGGGAAAGGGCAATCCGATGAGGGTTCTGCGACAGGGCGACCATCGCGGCTGGAACGGCAGGGCGGACTTGTCGTTGTTACTCCATCACGCGCGTCAGGTAGTCAGCCGTGACGCTCGGGCCTGGAATGATCGCGACGATCTTCATCTGGGCGATCGTCCGGTTGACGGAGGCGTCAAGGTGGCTCTCCATCATAGCGGCCGCAGCCGTCGCCGCGCCGCGCATCAGCAGTTCGACGATCAGCCGAAGCTCGGTGATGATCGCCGGATCGCCGGGAAGGCCCAGGCGGCGAAGCAGCCGCTCGGTCGCCGTCACCGGCAGAAGATTGTTGCGGATCAGGTCTTTCAGCCGTTCGTTCGGGGTTGCCAGAACGCAGGTGTCGATAAAGCTCGACTGGATGGTCTCGACCGTGCCGAGATAATCCTTCGGCTGCTGCTGCTCAAGCGAGGAGAGGCGGGCAAAGAGATCTGTCAGGACCGCGTGGTCGATATGCGCGGCGCCGACGACGATGGCCTGTGGCTCCAGCATGCGCCGCAGAACGAAGTGATCCTTGACGATCTGTGCGGTCAGCGGTCCGGCGATCCAGTGGGAGCTCTGGTTCTTGCGCACCAGGCCGCGCTCGCGCAGGCGGGTGAGAACGTCGCGCACGACGGTGCGGCTGACGTTGAAATGGTTGGCAAGCTCCATCTCGACGATACGGTACTGGCCAAAGACCACGCAGCCTGCCACATCCGCCTCGACGGTGTTGTAGATGCGCTCCCAGGACGAGCGGCTCTGAAGCGCCTCGTCGGCATGGCGCGGGATGTGCAGGCCGAGCGTCTTGATATCGGTGCGGTTGGGCTCGATGCCCTGATCGGGTGCTCCGACCAGATAGCCCCGGCCGCTGAAGCGATGCAGAAGCCCTTCGGCTTCGAGCGTCTGCAGCGCCCGCTGAACGGGCGCGCGAGAAATCTGCAGGATGTCGGCGATCGGGCCTTCGAGCAGCACCAGACCCTCGGGCAGGACGCCGTCGATGATGTTGCCGCGCAGAATATCCTCGGCGATTTCATATCGCTTCTGTGCATTCGATCCGGTGCGATCTTCCGTCATGAAATCCGGCGCTTTCCCTTTGGCTCATGTCTCTGTTTCAGTTTTACGCATTTGCAGGGTGCATGGACAGGATAAAAGTAAAATGAATATTGAATACATTATCTGAGGCATATCCATTTTTTTCGGACATTGAACATGGTTGGCGCCCAGGCGTTGAAATTGACTTTGCGACCTGCACGCAATCCGAGCGTTGACGGTGCGCTTTGCATTTATCTGGCTAAAATCGTTACTAGGTAACGCTTCTGGCTATGGGAAAGGTTTGCGGCGCGCATGGTCCTGGCGGCAAGTGTTCGCTTTCTGCGGGTATTCTCAATGCCTTAAATCAGCCCACCAGATGATTCTGATTTTTCTAAAAAAGTCTATTGAATACAAAAGTCGTTCATGTCATAGTTTTTATATTGGATGCGCTCGCAAGAAGCGCGGCAGGTGGAACCTCTTTAAACGCCAAGGAACATCTCTTTGACGCGCATCTGACTTGCGCGAACGGCTTTTGTTTGCCTGTCGGAACCGCCTGTCGGTTTCGGCGCCGGCGAAGCTTTGCCGAAAGATGTTCCTTGCCTTGAAACTGGCAGGATAGCGGTGTCGGCAGCTCTTCAACTCGTGAATGTCTCGAAATCCTATGGTGACCTCAAGGCGCTCGACAGGGTCGAGCTGGCCTTGCCGGATGATGCCTACATCTCCCTTCTCGGGCCGAGCGGATCCGGCAAGACCACGCTGTTGCGGGTCATCGCCGGTTTCGAGGAGCCGGAACAAGGCGCAATCCTTTTCAACGGCAAACGGATCGACGGTATCGCGCCACACAATCGCGGCATCGGTTTTGTGTTCCAGAACTTCGCGCTGTTCCCGCATCTTTCCGTCTCGGAGAATATTGCCTTCGGTCTCGTCAACCGCGAATTCAACCCGATCACGGATATGGCCAGCGTCAAGACCAGGGTGCGAGACATCATCTCGCTGGTCGGGCTGACGGGTCTGGAGGACCGCGCGGTAACGCAGATTTCCGGTGGGCAGCGCCAGCGCGTCGCTCTCGCCCGAACGCTTGTGACCGAGCCGAAGATGGTGCTGCTGGATGAGCCGCTTGGCGCGCTGGATGCCAATCTGCGTTCCCGGATGCGCATCGAACTGCGCGCCATCCGCGAGCGCTGCGGCGTCACCTTCCTGCATGTGACCGGCAGCGAAAGCGAAGCGCTGGCCATGGGCGACACGGTGCTCGTGCTGGAGCGTGGGCATATCGCCCAGTCGGCGCGCTCGGATCTGCTCTACAATCGCCCGGCCTCGCCTGCTGTCGCGCGTTTTCTCAATTGCTACAACCTGTTTTCGGGGAGCATTGCCGACAATATCTTCGTCAGCCAGACCGGTCGGTTCGCGATCGGCGGTTTTCGGCAGCCGTCATCTCAGCCCGCCTATGCGATCCGCTACGACAGGGTCGATATTCGCGACAAGGATGCTCCAGTGCATCAGGACGAGGTTCGCCTCGAAGGCAATTTCGTTGCCAGCGAATATTCCGGGTCGGCGATCAACTCTTTCTTTTCGCTGGATGACGGCCGCGTGTTCGAGGTCGAATCGCATCTCAGCCGCTCCGCACCGCAGACCTATGTCGAGAAAGGCCGCTATGCGCTGGTCTGGAAGCGGGAGGATGCCCTTGTCTTTGCTTGAAAGCGCCCTTTCGGAAACGCCTTTGCCTGCTGTGGAGAATGAGAGATGACGATGGCCGCGATTGGCGATGAAACGCAGGTGGATACGACCGGCAAACGGAAACCGTCCGGCCCCGCGCTCTGGTTGCTGGCGCCGGGTGTGATCTGGATGTTGCTGTTCCTGGTGCTGCCGATCCTGATGATGGTCTACGTCTCGTTCTGGACGCAGACGACCTTCAAGATCGAGCCGACGCTGACGCTGAAGAGCTGGATCACCTTCTTCTCCAGCGAAACCTATCTGGGTGCGCTTTGGACCACGGTGCGCATCTGGCTGATCGTGCTGGTCTCGACGGTGCTGGTCGGTTATCCGGCCGCCCTCTTCGTCGGTCTGTTCGTCAGGAACAAGACGATCCAGACCGTGCTTCTGGTTCTCTGTGTTATTCCCTTCTGGACCTCGTTCCTGATCCGCGTCCTGGCCTGGCGGCCGATGCTCGGCAAGGAAGGCGCCATCAACCTGATCCTGATGAAGATTGGCATCGTGCAGCAACCGATCGAGGTCCTGCTGTTTTCCGAGCTTTCGGTAATCATCGGCATGACCCAGATCTACTGTGTCTTCATGGTCGGGCCGATCGCCTTCATGCTCGGCCGCATCGACCCTTCGGTGATCGAGGCCGCACAGGATCTCGGCGCGAGTTTTGGTCGCATCTTCCGCACCATCATCCTGCCACTCTCCATGCCCGGCGTCGTCGTCGGCGGCATCTTCGTGTCGGTGATGGTTCTCGGTGAATTCGCGACCTCTGCTGCCCTTTCGGGCCGCAAGGTCAACCTGCTCGGCAACATCATCGTCACCCAGGTGGGATCGCTGAAATGGGCCTTCGCTGCGGTGGCCGGCGTGGTGCTGACGGTTCTCATGGGGGCGGTGGTTGCCGCCCTGCTCAGGGTCGTTGATCTCAGGAAGGAGCTCTGACCATGAACGCATCCGGCATCAAATTCGGTCTTGGCACCTATACTGCGCTGTTCCTCGTCTTCCTCTACGGCCCGCTCGTGGTTCTGGCGATCCTGTCGTTCCAGACGGGGCCGGAGGGCGGTCCGCAGTTCCCGATCATCGAGTGGTCGACCTACTGGTACAAGCATTTCTTCGGCCTTACCCCGCCATCGCGCATTTCACCATTGCCGATCAACGAGGCGCTGTTTCGCTCGATGGCACTGGCGGTGATGACGATGATCGTCTCGACGGTTCTCGGCGTGTCGGCAGCGCAGGCGTTCCGCCGCAAGTTCAAGGGCTCGGGCTTCGTCTTCTATCTGATCGTGCTCGGCATGATGGTGCCCGGCGTGCTCGTCGGCCTCGGCATGGCGCTGGTGGCCAATTCGCTCGGCATCGACCGACACTGGTGGGGCACGGCCTTTGTGCTGCATGTCGTCTACACCTTCCCCTTCGCCTTTCTGGTGATGCTGGCCATTTTCAATCGCTTCGACCCGAGCGTCGAGGAAGCGGCCTGGTCGCTCGGCGTCTCGCCTTCGCGCACCTTCCGCAAGATTACCTTTCCGTTGATCTTCCCGGGCGTGCTGTCGGCCATGCTGTTTGCCTTCACGCTGTCCTATGACGAGTTTTCTAGGACCCTCTTTGCCTCCGGCCGTGACCTGACGCTGCCGCTGGCAATCTACGGCACGTTTTCGGTCGAAGTGCACCCGAACGTCTTTGCCTTCGGCGTGCTGACGACGCTGTTCTCCTTTGCGCTGCTGGGCACCTACGCCGTGCTGATGACGCTGTCGGTGCGCCGCGCCAGGCAGATCGCAATCCAGGAGGAGGCATGATGTTGACGCAAAAACGCTCCGCGATCGTCACGGGTGCCGGCTCCGGCATCGGTCGCGCCATCGCCCACAAGCTGGCAGCCGATGGATATGCGGTGATGGTCAACGATCTTTCGCAGGTCCGGGCCGGTGCAGTTGCCGATGAGATTCAAGCGGCCGGCGGACAAGCTGCGGCTGTTGCCGGCGACGTGTCGTCCGAAGCCGACGTGGCTTCCATCCATGCCGCTGCGGCGGCGGCGCATGGCGAGACGCATCTTCTCGTCAACAATGCCGGCATCGCCCATCAGGCGCTGTTCGAAAACCTCGAGGTTAGGGATTTCGACCGGATGTTCGCCGTGCATGTGCGCGGCACCTTCCTGATGACCAAGGCCGTACTGCCGGCCATGCTGGCGCGGGGCGAGGGTATCGTCATCAATGTTGCCTCTCAGCTCGGCCAGATCGGCGGCATCGAGCTCGTCCACTATTCCAGCGCCAAGGCCGCCATCATCGGCATGACCAAGGCGCTGGCCCGTGAGGTTTCGAAACGCGGCGTGCGCGTCAATGCGGTCGCTCCAGGGCCGATCAATACGCCGCTGGTGATGGAGCTATCGGAAGACTGGCGTGCCGCCAAAAAGGCCGAACTGCCGCTCGGACGCTTCGGCGAGCCGGAGGAAGTGGCTGAGACGGTCGCTTTCCTCGCGTCGCCGGCAGCGAGCCTGTTCGTCGGCCAGACGCTCGGGCCGAATTCCGGCGATGTGATGCTGTGAGAGGAACAAGGCGATGACCAGACAATCGAAACGTATTGCCATCGTTACCGGCGCCGGGATCGGCATCGGGCAGGCGACGGCCAAGGCCCTTGCCGCGCGGGGCGACCATGTGGTCGTCACCGACATCCTCGAGAAACAGGGAACCGAGACGGCTGAGGCTATCCTGTCTGCCGGAGGCTCGGCGGAATTCAAGCTCTACGACGTGCGGTCGACCGAGGCGACCGAGGCGCTGGTGGCTGATATCGAAGCCCGCCACGGCGGTATCGATGTCATCGTCGCCAATGCCGGGATCGCGCACCGCACGCCGCTGGCCGATCTGACCGACGACAAGTGGGACCTGACCTTCGACATCGACCTCAAGGGTATTTTCCGTCTGGTGCGGGCTGCGGCCCCCGGAATGCGGGCGCGCAAATCCGGCAGCATCGTCGCGCTCTCCTCGATCATGGGCATCGCCTATGGCTGGGACGAACATGTGCACTATTCGGCGGCCAAGTCCGGCGTCATCGGCCTCGTGCGCGGCCTTGCCGTGGAACTGGCCCGCGATGGCGTGCGGGTGAATGGCATCGCGCCCGGCTACATCCGCACGGCGCAACTTCTCTCCGAAGAAAACTCCCTGGGTCCGGCAGGGGCTGAAAAAGCAGCCGAATTTATTCCGATGGGGCGGCTCGGCACGCCCGAGGATATCGCGGATGTCATCGCATTTCTGGCGTCGAACGACGCGAGATACATGACCGGACAGGTGCTGGTCGTGGATGGAGGCCTCCTCGTGGGGCGCTACTGACCCGTCGAGACCGGACAACGGCCAGAAGTGCCGCCGGTGAATGACGGAGACTGAGGAAGGGACCGCGATCAAACGGGGTTCCGGGGAACAACAATCAACTGGAGAAGAGACATGTCCAATATGGAAATCAATCGCCGCTCCCTTCTGAAGCGGTCTGCAGGCATGATGGCACTTGCCATGGGTGGCGGCACGCATCTGCTGTCGTCGCGCGCCGCCTATGCCCAGACGGCCGACCTTGCCGGCCAGCAGCTGCGCACGATCGGTCTTTCGGTTACGGTTCAGGAGCGCATTCTCGAAGAGTTCAAGAAGGCATCCGGCGTCGGCGGCACGTCGGGAACAGCAGCGACCTTCCCGGATGCGCAGACCAAGATCTTGTCCGGTTCGAAGGACTATGATTGCTGGGAAATTATCGCTGAACGCCTGCCGTCGATCGTCATGACCAACAATGTCGAGGTGATCCCGGCGGCATCGCTGAAGAACTGGGCGAACATTCGCGAGGTGTTCACCAAGCCGAGCGACAAGTGGGATGTCAAATCGCAGATCACCGGCCAGATCTGGGCCGACGAGGCGCAGACCACGCTCAACATGGTTCCTGCCGTCTATAACTACGATTCCATCGGCTACAACCCGGATGTCGTCAGCGCCGAGGAAGCCAATACCTGGGCGGCGATCTTCGATCCCAAGTGGAAGGGCAAGTCCGGCCTCAACACCGACCCGCTGATCGCCTTCGGTCAGGCCATCATGGCCATGAATACGCTGGGTCTCTCCGACGTGAAGAACCCCGGCAATGCAACGGCGGCGGAAATCGACGAGGCGGCTGCGTTCCTGATTTCCAAGAAGAAGGAAGGTCAGTTCCGCGCGCTCTGGGGCGATTTCGGTGAACTCGTCAACCTGATGGCATCGGGCGAAATGGTCGTCTGCGACGCCTGGCAACCGGCCGTCATGGCCGTCAAGGCGCAGGGCAAGCCCTGCAAATACGCCGTGCCAAAGGAAGGCTATCGCGGCTGGGCCATCGGCCCGACGATGATCGCCGGTACGGCCAACAGGGACGCCGTCATCGCCTATGCCGACTACTGGCTGTCAGGCGAGCCGGGCATCGCGGTTTCCGAACAGGGCTATTACTCGCCCTCGACCAACATCAAGGACGTCATGGCACCGGAAAAATACGCTTTCTGGTACGAGGGCAAGCCCTGGGCGGGTGCGGAAGAGCGCGGCATCAAGGAAGGCGATCTGCGTGATGGCGGCTCGCTCGAGGAGCGTGCGGCCAATGTCGCCTACTGGCACCAGTGGCCGGATGAATACGACCATCTCATCCAGAAGTGGGACGAGTTCCTGAGCGCGTAAGCGACCTCTACCTTCTCCCCACCGGGGAGAAGGTGCCCGAAGGGCGGATGAGGGGGCTGCTCCGAATTCGGGGATAGACCCCCTCATCGCCTCGCTTCACTCGGCACTTCTCCCCGAGGGGGAGAAGTGGGGGCGTATCTCCAACCTCCTTCTCAAGGGGAGGGTCTACATCTGAAGTATCCTACACCGTCCGGAGCGACATCCATGATCTACGACCTCGAACTCAGAAATGTCGGCAAGGTCTATGACAACGGCACCCCGGCCGTCATCGACTTCAACCTGTCGGTCACCAAAGGCGAGTTCATCGCGTTTCTCGGCCCCTCCGGCTGCGGCAAGACGACGACGCTCAGGATGATCGCCGGCTTCGAGGGGATTTCCTCCGGCGACATGATGATCAAGGGCGTCCGGATGAATGACGTCTCGCCGCAGGGGCGGCCGACCTCGATGATCTTCCAGAGTTATGCGCTGTTTCCGCATATGACCGCCCGCCGCAATGTCGGCTACGGCCTGGAGGTCAAAGGCATGGGAAAAGTCGAGCGCGACGCCAAGGTCGATCGCATCCTTGCAACGCTCGGGCTCGAAGACATTGCCGACCGCAAGCCGGACAAGCTGTCCGGCGGCCAGCGCCAGCGGATCGCGCTGGCACGGGGTCTCGTTGTCGAGCCGGATATCCTGCTGCTTGACGAGCCACTGGGCGCGCTTGATGCCAATCTGCGCAAGGCGATCCAGAACGAATTGAAACTGCTGCAGAAGACGCTGGGCATCACCTTCATCTTCGTGACCCACGCGCAGTCGGAGGCGCTGGCGCTGTCCGATCGCATCGTCGTTATGAACCAGGGGCGTGTCGAGCAGATCAGCCCGCCGCACCAACTTTATACCAGGCCCAACACGCCTTTCGTGGCGCAGTTCATTGGCCGTAACACGATCTTCCAGGGCGAGGTGCAGGGCGCCGACGGCGACAATATCGCGGTGTCCACGCCTGTGGGCATGCTGTCCGGGCGCGCCAATGGCGCCGTGCCCGGCAAGACAAAAGTCAATCTGGTCATTCCCGCCGAGGCGATTGAGGTGCATACGGCCGAGCCCCAGCTGCGCGAGCGTTTGGTCGGCAATATCGGCGGCAATGTCGTCGATGCACGGATCGAGCGGTTCGACGTTGTCGGCCATGTCTCGCATCTGACTGCGAGCCTGCCGGACGGGCGCTCCGTCGCGCTCGAAGCGCATATAGATAAATATCAACCGGAGGCCTTTCCGGTTGGGTCCGGCGTTCTTCTATCCTGGAACCCGGCGGAAGCCACCGTCATTCCTGCTCACTGAAATCAAGTGTTCTGACAAGAAACCACAAGGAGACATATCCCATGGCGAAGGAAATCTTTTGCAGCTTCGGCGTCGACGTCGATGCGGTTGCCGGCTGGCTCGGATCTTACGGAGGCGAGGATTCGCCTGATGATATTTCGCGCGGGCTTTTTGCCGGCGAGGTCGGCAGCCCGCGCCTCTTGAAGTTGTTCGACCGTTTCGGCATCAAGACGACGTGGTTCATTCCCGGCCACTCGATCGAGACCTTTCCAGAGCAGATGCAGGCAGTGGCTGATGCCGGCCACGAGATCGGTATTCACGGCTATACCCATGAAAACCCGATCGCGATGACGCGCGAGCAGGAAACCGAGATTCTCGACAAGTGCATCGATCTCGTCACAAAACTTTCCGGCAAGCGGCCGACCGGCTACGTGGCGCCGTGGTGGGAGTTTTCCAACGTCACGAATGAATTGCTTCTTGAGCGCGGCATCAAGTACGACCACTCGCTGATGCACAACGACTTCACGCCCTATTACGTGCGTGTCGGCGACAGCTGGACCAAGATCGACTATTCGAAGAAGCCGTCCGACTGGATGGTGCCGCTGAAGCGGGGCCAGGAAACCGACCTGATCGAAATTCCGGCCTCCTGGTACCTCGACGACCTGCCGCCGATGATGTTCATCAAGAAGGCGCCGAACAGCCACGGCTTCGTCAATCCGCACGATATCGAGCAGATGTGGCGCGACCAGTTCGATTGGGTCTACCGCGAAATGGATTATGCCGTCTTCCCGATCACCATCCACCCGGACGTCGCCGGTCGGCCGCAGGTGCTGATGATGCTCGAACGGCTCTTTGCTCATATGAGCAAACATCCGGGCGTGAAGTTCGTGACCATGAACGAAATCGCAGATGACTTTGCCAAGCGCTTTCCGCGCAAAAAGTAAGATCGCGATCTCCCTCTTCTCCCCACCGGGGAGAAGATGTCCAAAGGACAGATGAGGGGGCTGTCCGCCTGTTAGAAGGTCGTGGTTTCCCCTCAACCGGTCTTTCAGGCTACCTTCTCCCCGTTGGGGAGAAGAGAGAACAAGCCGGAAACCTTTAGGACGCTCTCCCCTGGTGTGAGCGGTAAAAGCCCGATCTGGAGATATATCATGTGCTCGCTGTGCGGAGTTCTCGGAGGCAATGAACACTGGGCCGATGCGGTCGCGCGGCCCGGTGTTTTCACGCGCAATGTCGAGCGGATCGACCGGCGGCGCGAGCGGGCCAATCGGGTGCGGGTTGCAAACCGGGTGCTGGCGGGTTTCGGCGTGACGTTGTCGGACTGGCAGGGGGCGTCGTTCGTGCTGTCGACCCACACGGGCAAGAGCGAGATCATCGAGGATCTCGGTCATCTCTGGCCGGCTGCCGAGCGCCTGTCGGGACGGTCCTGCGACCCACTTACCATCGACATCATCGAGCGGATGGAGGCGGTGCGCGATGGCGGATAACCCCGCATTCACGCCTGTCAACCTGCTCACCGGCTTTCTCGGTTCGGGCAAGACGACGCTGTTGAAGCGGCTGTTGACCGACCCGGCGCTGGCGGAGACGGCCGTGCTCATCAACGAGTTCGGCGAAGTCGGCCTCGATCACTACCTGCTTGAGCGGATCGACGAGATGATGGTGCTGCTGCAATCGGGGTGCCTGTGCTGCACCGTTCGCGGCGAACTGGCCGATGCGCTGCGCGACCTGCATTCGAGGCGCGAGCGTGGGCTCATTCCGAATTTCAAGCGGGTGGTGATCGAAAGTACCGGCCTTGCCGATCCTTTTCCCGTGCTGTCGACGCTGAAGGCCGACCCGGTGTTGCGGCATCATTTCCGGCCAGGCAACGTGATTACGACGGTCGATGCGGTGAACGGCATGCGCCAGTTCGATACCTATATCGAATCCAACCGGCAGGCGGCGATTGCCGACCGGCTGGTGCTGACGAAGACGGACATTGCCGACGAAGCTGGGTTGACCCGGCTTCTGGAGCGGCTGCGTCGGATCAACCCCGATGCCGCGCTGCTGTCGACGGCGGATGAAGCGCTCGATATTGCAGGGCTGTTCGACGAGAGCCAAGCGACGCGTGGCAGTCTTGCCCAGTCGCCGAGCGGATTTTATTGCGAAACGCCGGCCATGCTGGAGACCGCCGATGGCGGCACACATCAGGCGGCCGTCACCTCTTTCGTCATGAGCGTCGAGGGCGCCATCGACTGGACGGCCTTCGGCGTCTGGCTGACGATGCTGCTCAATCGCCACGGCGAACGGGTGTTGCGCGTCAAGGGTATCCTTAATCTGGAAGGCGAGGCACGGCCGGTTGCCATTCACGGCGTCCAGCATCTGGTCCACCCGCCCACCCACATGGAGGCCTGGCCGTCGGACGATCGGCGGTCGCATATCGTCTTTATTGTTGACGGACTTGATGCCAGTCTGCTGAAACGATCTTTCGAGGCCTTTGCCCTCGCAGCACCGGTGCCGTCTATCGCGGGTGGCACGCAGGCAGTACGACAGGACGTTCAGACCTCTTGATGAACAAGCATCAGCCAGCATCGCAGTCACCTGCCACGCCAGCACTCCATCTCGAAGGCAGGCCGAAACTGCGCGTGCTCGGCACGGCGATCTCCCTGCTGGAAGAGCTGCGCCTGCAGGCCGAGCAGGATCTCGGGATCGACGTCACCTTCGACAACAACGACTTCCTGACAACGCAGCACAAGGCGGCGCAGGAGCCCGGAAGCTACGACATTTACGACCAGTGTTTCCACAATCTGGATATCGTCTGGTACTGGCGCGCCGTGCAGCCGATCAGCACGGACCGGATCAAGCTCTGGTCCGAGATCAACGACCTCACCAAGACCGGTCACATAGGACCAAATGCGCGGCTGGGGCAGGGGGATGTGCCGGCCAAGAAGCTCTTCGTCCAGCCCAACCTGGCACTCGGCGACACCCCGTCGCAGCGCATCTCGATGCTGCCGACCACGCATAATTTCGACAGCTTTGCCTACCGCACCGACGTCGTGAAGCAGCCCGTCGAGATGAACTCCTGGGCTTCGCTGCTGAATGAAAAATGGGCGGGCCGTGTTTCCCTCGTCGATGAGCCTGCCATCGGGATTTTCGATGCGGCGCTAGCCGCGCAGGCGGCCGGGCTGATGTCGTTCGCCAATATCGGCAACATGACCGTGGCCGAGATCGACCGGCTGATTGATCTGCTGGAAGCCCGAAAGAAGGATGGATTTTTCCGGGGATTCTGGCGGACGGCGGAAGATGCCGCCCGGCTGATGATGACCGGCGAAACCGACGTGCAGAGCATGTGGTCGACGGGGATCAATATTCTGAACGGGCAGGGCATTCCCGTCGAACAGTCGGTACCTGTCGAGGGCTACCGTGCCTGGCATGGCGGCCTCTGCCTGTCGAGGGATCTCAGCGGTCGCATGCTCGATGTGGCGTACGACTATCTCAACTGGTGGATTTCGGGCTGGCCCGGCGCGGTCGTCGCGCGGCAGGGCTATTACATCTCGACGCCGCAGCGGTCCCGGCAGTTCATGACGCCGGCCGAATGGGACTACTGGTACGATGGGTTGCCGGCCGCAACAGATCTTCCCGGCCCGGATGGATCGGTGCGGATTCGCAAAGGCAGCGTAAGAGCCGGCGGTTCCTATTGGCAGAGAGCCAATTGCATCGCCGTCTGGAACACGACGATGGATGAACACAATTATCTCGTTCGCCGCTGGATGCAGCTCGTCGGACGCTAGAGCGGATTCAGTCCGGAATTAAAGAAAAGAGCATGATGCTGAAAACCGGATTCCACTTTTCGGCATCATGCTCCAGAAGAGGTAACTATGGCCCAGAGCAATCGTGGAAAAACAGTCGCCCAGCTTTCCGTGCTGATCCAGAGCGGCGGGCTTGATCCGGTCGGGCTTGCGGAGGAGACCTTCGCCGCCATTCGCAGCGTTCCGGATCAGTCGATCTTTGTCAGTCTGCTCGAAGAGCGGGCGATGGCGGAAGCGGCGGCGTCCTCGAAGCGGATCAGGGATGGCCGTTCGCTTGGCCTGCTCGATGGCATTCCCGTGGCCTGGAAGGATCTTTTCGATATCGAAGGGTTGGCCACGACGGCCGGTTCGACGATCTTGAAAACGGCGGCACCGGCAAATCGCGACGCCGATGTCGTTGCCGCCCTTGCCGGCGCCGGTATGGTCAGCGTCGGCCGGGTCAATATGAGCGAGTTTGCCTTTTCAGGCCTCGGTATCAATCCCCACTATGGAACACCGCAGAACCCGGCCTCGACCGATGGCGCCCGGCTGCCCGGCGGCTCGTCGTCAGGGTCCGGCGTGGCGGTGGCGTCGGGGCTTGTGCCGGTTTCGATCGGCACCGATACGGGCGGGTCTGTTCGCATTCCGGCCGCCTTTAACGGCATCGTCGGCTACAAGGCCACGCGGGGCCGATACTCGATGCGCGGTGTTTTCCCGCTGTCGAAAAGCCTTGATTCACTCGGCCCGCTTTGCCGCACAGTGCAGGATGCCGTGTGGATCGATGCAGCGATGCGCGGGCTCAGCGCGCCGGATGTCCGGCGCGGCTCCGTTGAGGGGCTGTTGCTGGTGGTTCCCGAAACCATCGTTTTCGACGATGCGGAAGCGGGCGTCGTGTCGGCGTTCGAGGCTGCCTTGACGCGCTTGGAAAAGGCCGGCGCCAGAATCCGCCGGCAGGCGTTTCCGGCCTATGCCGCGATCTTCGACCTGATGGCGGCTTACGGACCGCTGGTGACGGCCGAGGCTTTCGTGCTGCACCGGGAGCGCCTGGCAGGCCCGCAGGCCGAAGGCATGGATCCCCGCGTGGTTGCCCGCACGCGGCTGGGCGAGAAGATCACCACGACTGGCTATATCGAGACGCTGGCCGCCCGGGACCGGTTGATGGCGGAATTCGCCTCAAGCATCCGGCCCGGCGAACTGGTCGCGTCGCCGACCTTGCCGCATGTGGCGCCGCTCACAGCACCGCTTTTGACCGACGACGCGCTGTTCGTGAAAACCAATGCCAAGACGTTGCGCAACACGCTGATCGGCAACTTCCTCGACGGCTGCGGCGTCTCTATCCCCTGCGGCACCGGTGAGGCCGGCATGCCGGTCGGTCTGCTGCTCTCCGGCTTGCCAGATCATGACGAGCATCTTCTCTCGATCGCGCTCGCTGCGGAAGAGACCGTAAGATAACCCTGGAAAAGCCAACCCAAGTGCAAGTCGCATCAAGACCGCCGACCTGTACTCCAATGCGGCAAACCGCAGATGGAAAAGCGTGCCGGTGGCATTGCCGATGGAGACTTGAAGCCGCCCGAGAATCTTTCCTCCGGGGGATATTCCAGAGGCAATCGAGCCTTGGTTCATTGCGGCTCTTGCCTGACCGGTTGGTCGGTATAAGACGGAGCATCATGGATGGTTCGGCGGGTGGTTGATGGGGCGGGTTGCGATTATCGGAGGAGGCCCTGCCGGGTTGATGGCGGCGGAGGTTCTGGCGTCGTCGGGACTGGTCGTGACCGTTTACGAGGCCATGCCGACGGTCGGGCGCAAGTTTCTCCTGGCTGGCAAGTCCGGCCTCAACATCACCCATTCCGAAGATCATCAGCGTTTCCGGTCAAGGTTCGTGCCCTCGGGCGACCGCCTTTTGCCGGCGATCGATGCCTTTTCGGCGGCTGCGGTGCGGGCCTTTGCGCTGGCGCTCGGCACGGAGACTTTCATCGGCTCCTCGGGCAGGGTCTTTCCCACTGCAATGAAGGCATCACCTTTGTTGCGGGCCTGGTTGCGGCGGCTGGAGGGGCAGGGCGTCGAAATTCTGACGCGGCACCGCTGGACAGGTTTTGTCGATGGCGGCCATCGCTTCGATACGCCGGAGGGCGTCAAGGTAGTCGAGGCCGATGCGTCCCTCCTGGCGCTGGGCGGCGCAAGCTGGCCGCGGCTCGGCTCGGATGCTGCCTGGGTGCCGTTGCTGCGGGACCGGGGCGTCGATATCGCCGATCTGCGCCCGGCCAATTGCGGTTTTGATGTCGCCTGGAGCGATCTCTTCCGGGAACGATTTTCAGGCATGCCCGTCAAGTCCGTCATTGCTACGTCGGAAGAGGCGTCCATTCCCGGAGAATTTGTGGTGACGCGCCACGGCATAGAGGGCAGCCTCGTCTACGCCCATGCCGCCAGCCTGCGGGAACGTCTCGAAAAACACGGCTCTGCTTCGCTGGTCCTCGATCTGATGCCGGGCAGAACGCTAGAACGGCTTGTGCAGGACCTGTCGAAACAGGACGGCAAGGCAAGCTTTTCCACCCGGCTGCGCAAGGGGGCGGGCATTGACGGCGCCAAGGCCGCCTTGTTGCGGGAGTTTTCAACCGATGCCGACCGTCGCGACCCGCAAAAGCTCGCCGGCCTCATCAAGCATTTTGCCCTGCCGGTCGTGCGCCCCCGACCGATCGCCGAGGCGATCTCGTCGGCCGGCGGCATAGGTTGGGGCGCGATCAATGAAAATTACATGCTCAACGCGTTGCCGGGCCTTTTCGTCGCTGGCGAGATGATAGACTGGGAGGCCCCGACAGGCGGTTATCTGCTCACCGCCTGTTTTGCCACGGGTAAGGCCGCGGCAGAGGGTATTGAACGCTGGCTGGCGCGTTGACGGCGATCGGCCTCCGCCATCAGCTCAGCTGATCGACGGCGGCTATGACGCCGCGCAGTTCGGCGAGGCCCTTCAAGCGACCGATGCAGGAATAGCCGGGATTGACCGTCTTCTTCTGGTCGTCGATCAGGAGATGGCCGTGGTCCGGGCGCATGGGGATGGCGCAGTCCGCCCGCCCCTCGGCCTGCCTCCGCTTTTCCTCGCCCCGCAGCACCGAGATCAGCGAGACCATGTTGACGTCTCCGGCCAGGTGCTCGGATTCGATGAAGGAGCCGTCCGGTTCCTTCGAGACATTGCGCAAATGGGCGAAATGGATGCGGTCGGCAAAGCGACTGGCCATGGCGACGACGTCGTTGTCGGGCCGCGAACTGTAGGAGCCGGCGCAAAGCGTAATGCCGTTGGCGGGATCATCGACGGCATCGAGGATCGTCTGCACGTCATCGGGCGTCGAGACCACGCGTGGCAGGCCGAACAGCGGGAAAGGCGGATCGTCCGGGTGGATGGCGAGCCGCACGCCGTTTTCCGCCGCGACCGGCACGACCTCTTTCAGGAATTCGACGAGATTGGCGCGCATGTCATCGTCGGAGATCGCGTCGAAAGCGGCGATATGGCGGCGGATCGTTTCGCGGGTGTGGCTGTCCTCGCCACCGGGAAGGCCGGCGATGATGTTCCGTTCCAGCGTCAGGATTTCCTCTTCGCTTTTTCCCGCAAGGCGCAGACTTGCTGCCATGACGATGTCGGCGCCGTAGCTGTCTTCCGCAGCATGGCGTTTCAGCACGAAGACGTCATAGGCGACGAAGTCGATCATGTCGAAGCGAAGCGCGTAGCCGCCAGCTTCGGTGGGGTACATCAGGTTGGTCCGTGTCCAATCGACCACCGGCATGAAATTGTAGCAGACGACGGGAACTCCGCCGCGGCCGAGATTGGCGAGGCTGGTCTTCCAGGCATCCACAGTGCGACGCCAGTGGGCGTCGCGCAGCTTCAGCGAAGAGCCGACCGGGATGGATTCGCAGACGGCCCATTGCATGCCGGCCTTGCGCACAAGTGCCATGCGCTCGGCAATATCATCGGGTGTCCAGGCACGGCCGTCATAAATGTGATGCAGGGCGGTGACCACGCCTGTTGCGCCGGCCTGCCGCGCATCGGAAAGCATTACAGGATCTTCCGGTCCGAACCATCGCCAGCTTTCAAGCATCCGTCATCTCCATTCCGTTAATGTAGGACAATAGACTGATGAATGCCGTAAAAATCAAGAGTTTTGGATTGATTGGTTTATTATGTTGGGCATATAAGTCGGTATTAGGGTAAAACGTACGGGCAAATATATGGAAAGCGGGGCGCGGGCATCGGCGGTGGATGGCATGGTCCAGCATATTCGCGGCCTCATCAGGGATCGCGGGCTGACCGTCGGCGATGTGCTTCCAAGCGAGGGCGAGCTTGCCGTCATGTTCGATTCCAGCCGCAACACGGTGCGCGAGGCCTTCCGGACGTTGAAGGCCTATGGTGTAGCGGAATCACGCCAGAAGGTGGGCGCCGTCCTGACGGACCAGCATCAGGAGGCGATGCGCGATCTCTTCTCCTTTGCGATGGATATCTCCGTCGATGCCTTTCGCGATATCCAGGGTTATCGACGGCTGACGGAGATGAACCTGTTTGATCTGCTGGTCGGCCGCGTCAGTGAGGAGACGCTGGTGGAAATGGATGCCGTCAATGTCTGTATCGGCCAGGCGGCGACGCCGGAGGAGGCCTCCGATCTCGATTTCCAGTTTCACAGGCTGATGGTCGAAGCGGCCGGAAATCGCACGTTGTCGGAGACTTACAGCATGCTGAAACCGGTCATCCGGCGCCTGATGCTGGCCGGCAAGTCGCAGCGGTTGGCACTGGAGGGCGTCGTTGCCGAGCATGCGGCGATCGTCCAGGCCCTCCGCCAGGCCGACCGGATCGCCTTTGTCTATCACATGAACCGGCATCTCGATGCGGGGCTGGAATTCATTCCGCCGACTGGCCGCAGCGCAGGCGAAGCCGATATGGAGGGAGACGGCGCATGAAGGAATTCGAAGGCAAGATCGCCCTGGTCACCGGCACCACCGGCATCGGCCGTGCCGTGGCGCTGCATCTGGCTCGTCAGGGTGCCTCCGTTGCGGTGCTGGGGATTGATGGGGCTGCCAATCAGGCCCTGCAGGAGGTCGCGACGGCGGAAGGGGTGGATCTGGTCGTGCTTCAGGCCGATGTCGCTGTGCCGGACGCTGTCAGCGCGACGATGTCCTCGGCGATTGCGCGTTTTGGCGGGCTCGACATCATCGTCAATTCCGCCGCCGTGCATCCCTACGGCACAGCGGAGACGACCTCCTTTGAGGTGTTCATGCGCTGCATGGCGGTCAATGTCGGCTCGATCCACCTTACGGCGGAGTTCGGGGTGCCGGAGATGCGCAAGCGCGGCGGCGGTGTCATTATCAATCTTTCTAGCGTGCAGGGGCATGCCTGCCAGAGCGGCGTGTCGGCCTATGTCGCCTCGAAGGGGGCGATCCACGCGCTGACACGGGCCATGGCACTCGACTTCGCGGCCGATCGCATCCGTGTCGTTTCGATCAGCCCAGGCTCGGTGCGCACGCCGATCCTCGAACTGGCCGCCCGAACCTTCGAGGGGCCGGATGCGGACATCGACTCTGTCTTTCAGCGTTTCGGCGCGGCGCATCCGCTCGGCCGCATCGGCGAGCCGGAGGAGGTGGCAGCGCTGGTGGCCTTTCTCGCCTCCGACAAGGCAGGCTTCATCACCGGCTCGGATCACCGCATCGATGGTGGGCTGACGGCCGGCATCGGCGTCCGATAGGGGCGCGGGAGGACCAATGACCACGATGAAGCGCAGCCAGATCAATGCTATCATCCGCAAAAGCGAAGCCTTCATGCGCGCCTTTGGCTACATCCTGCCGCCGTTCGCGCGGTGGTCGCCGCGGGAGATGGTGGCGCGCAAGGCGGAGATCGCCGGCATAACCGAGGCTGGTCTCGGCTGGGATATTACCGACTTCGGACTGGGGGATTTCAAACGCAATGGGCTTTTCCTGTTCACGACGCGCAACGGCCGGGTCGGTGACCTGAAACGCGGGCGCGGCATGCTCTACGCCGAAAAGGCGATGATTTCGCGTAAGGATCAGGTGACGCCGATGCACCGCCACGACCTCAAGGCGGAAGACATTATCAACCGCGGCGGCGGCACGCTGGTCATAGAGCTTTTCGGAGATACGGATGGCCGTTGCGATCGCGGAAAAGGTGTGACGATTGCGACCGACGCCATCGTGCAGACGTTTCCGCCCGGTCATCGGTTGCGGCTGGCGCCGGGCGAGAGCGTCACGCTGATGCCGGGCGACTGGCATGCCTTCTGGGCGGAGGAGGCTGATGTCTTCGTTGCCGAGGTCTCGACCGTCAACGACGACGCCATCGACAATATTTTCGAAGACCCGCTCGTATCGCGGTTTTCTGGGATCGAAGAGGATGAGGACCCCGTCCATCTTCTTGTTTCGGATTACGAGACCTGGCTGCGATAGCCTGCCGCGGTAAAGTCAGTCTGTGTGGGCTGTGGATCGCACCTGAACGGTGAAGGTCGCAAAGCCGCTGACGACGATCCCCGCATTGTGCGGCATGGCGACCGGGCCACAGAGGCTGCCGGTGGTGATGATCTGGCCGGCCGGAATCTCCTGTGTCAGCGCGTTGGCGAAGGCAAGCAGGGCAGCGACGGGATCGATGAAGGGGTGTTTTCCGGGGCCGGCAAACAAGGTCTTGCCATCCGCGGTGACGGTGAGTGGATAGCTCAATTCGGGTGCGATCAAGCCGGCGTCCAGCCGTTCGCCCAATACATAGCCGGCATTACCCAGACGGTCGGCCAGAAAGACCTGCGCCTGTGACTTGCTGCCATGGTCCAGCCGGTGGGCCAGAAATTCGATGCCGGCGCGAATGTCGGAGACATGATCCAACACACTTGCACGCGTATACCCATCCGGACCACGGGGTGTCAGGGCCGTTCCGAGAATGAAGCAGATCTCGACTTCGACGGCATCGACCACCGGACGCTCGAAGGCCGCGATCCCATCGACGGAGACCGTAACGATATGCGCCATCGGGGCGGAGATCGACGTTCCATCCGGCCGGATCGCAACCTTGTAGCCACCGGCCGTCCATCCGTTCAGCGCCAGTGTTTCCTGCTGGGTGGCAATGGCATCCGCATCGCTGCCGGGAACAGGAAGGGACGCGGACGTAAGGCGGCGGCCGGCGGCGTCGGCGTCGGACAGCAGGCGGGCGAGTTCGGTCTTGTCGAAGGCGGCGGACATGTCTGTCTCCAAAGCGATGATGCGGGCTCTCTTTCCACCATACTCCATGCAAAAGGAAAACCCCGGAGTTTGAGCTCCGGGGCCTTCGCACGCGCAACCGGGAGAGAAGTTACGCGGCCTGAACCTTGCGGGCGACGCGGGCCCATTCGGGAATCCAGGTGCCATGAGCGGCCAACAGATCGTCGGTCAGCGACCAGATCTGGTCGAGATCAAGTTCGGCAGCCGTATGCGGGTCCATCATGGCGGCATGGTAGAGGTGCTCGCGATTTTCGGTCATCAGGGCGGCGACCGTCAGTTCCTGCACGTTGATATTGGTACGGATCAGGGCCGTCAGCTGCGGCGGCAGCGCACCGATATAGGTCGGCTGGATGCCGTTTTCATCGACGAGGCACGGCACTTCGGCGGCGCAATTGTCCGGCAGCGAGGTGATGCAGCCATTGTTGCGCAGGTTGCCGTAGATCACCGAGGGCTCGCCGGTCCAGACCGAATTCATGATCGAGGATGCGTATTCCTTCGACTGTGCGACTTCGATCTTGTCAGCCGTGCGATAGGCCGCAGCCTCGCCCTTCCAGCGCTCGACCTGCTCGATGCAGCGCTTGGGATATTCATCCAGCGGAATGCCGAACTTCTCGATCAGGTCAGGCCGGCCGTCCTTGATGAAATAGGGCGTGTATTCGGCAAAATGCTCCGAGCTTTCGGTGACGAAATAGCCAAGCCGCGTCAGCATCTCGTAACGCACCTTGTTAGGGCAGCGCGGATTCCAGGTCGGTTTCGGCGCCCGGCCCTCGCGGTAGCCGCGCACGAGATCCGGATAGAGATCGCGGTAGGAACCGTCGGGCTGGCGATGCTCGAACTTGAGGAAGAAGGCCATGTGGTTGATGCCGGCGGAGCGGTAGCGGATTTCCTCGTAGGGAATGTAGAGGTCGTGGGCGAGTTCCATCGCGGTGCCCTGAACCGAGTGGCAAAGGCCGACCTGCTTGATCTTTGGGTATTTTTCGGCAATCGCCCAGGTGTTGATCGCCATCGGGTTGACGTATTGCAAGAGGATCGCGTCCGGGCAGACCTGCATCATGTCCTCGCAGATCGACCAGAGATGCGGTACGGTGCGAAGCCCGCGCATGATGCCGCCGACGCCGAGCGTATCGGCGATGGTCTGGCGCAGGCCGTATTTCTTCGGAACCTCGAAGTCGGTGACGGTGCAGGGCTCGAAGCCGCCGATCTGGAAGGCGACGACGACGAAGTCGGCGCCGTCGAGGGCTTTGCGCTGGTTTGAATGCAGCTCGATCGTTGCCTTGGCACTGAGCGTCGAGATCAACTTGCGGACGACGACTTCGCTCTCTTCCAGCCGCTGCGGATTGATGTCCATCAGGGCGATCTTCGCGCCCGACAAAGCCGGACGCTGCAGCACGTCGCCGATGATGTTTTTCATGAAGACGGTCGAGCCGGCGCCGATGAAGGTGATCTTGGGTTGTCTGGTCATGGAATAAGCCTCTCGTCTAACGGTTATGCAGCTACTTCGAAGGCGGCTCTGACGAGCCGTTCGGTGTAGGCGGTCTTGGGATGGGTCAGAACGTCTTCGACCGGGCCTTCTTCAACAATCTTGCCGTGCTGCATCACCACCACCCGGTGGCAGAGTGCGCGCACGACTTTCAGATCGTGGGAGATGAAGAGGTAGCTCAGTCCTTTTTCATCCTGCAGCTTGCGCAGCAGTTCGATGATTTGTGCCTGCACGGAAAGGTCGAGCGCCGAGGTCGGCTCGTCGAGCAGGATGAATTCGGGCTCCAGCGCCACGGCGCGGGCAATGGCGATGCGCTGGCGCTGGCCGCCGGAAAACTCATGCGGGAAGCGCGACAGGATGTTGTTGGGCAGGCCGGCGCTGTTCAGCGCTTCACGCACCCGCTCCAGCCGCTCGTTGCGTGTTGCGCCCAGCTTGTTGACAACAAGGCCTTCCTCAATGATCTGGCCGACCGACATGCGCGGATTAAGCGAGGAGAACGGGTCCTGGAAAACCACCTGCATGCGCGAACGCAGGGGCCGCATCTCCTCGCGGGTTTTGTCCTGGATCGGTTGTCCGTCGAACAGGATTTCTCCGCCATCGGCCCGCATCAGCTTGACCAGCGCTTGGCCGAAGGTGGTCTTTCCTGAGCCGGATTCTCCGACGAGACCCAGCGTCTCGTGACGGTGGAGCTTGATCGACAGGCTATCGACCGCGACCAGTTCCTTCAGTTGTGGTTTGAAGAAACCGCCGGCCTTCAGCATGAAGGATACCCGCACGTCACGGCCTTCGAGGATGGCGGCGGAATCCATCGGCATCGGGTTGGCCCTGCCTTTCGGCTCGGAATTGAGCAGGTGGCGCGTATAAGGGTGTTGCGGGTTCTCGAACAGGGCCAATGTGGTGTTGTGCTCCTTCACCTCGCCGTTCTGCATCACGTAGACGTAATCGGAAAACTGGCGGACGACGGTGAGATCATGGGTGATGAGGATCACCGCCATGCCGAGCGTCTTCTGCAGGTCGCGGATAAGATTGAGGATCTGGGCCTGGACGGTGACGTCGAGCGCCGTCGTCGGTTCGTCGGCGATCAGTACGTCGGGGCTGTTGGCAAGCGCCATGGCGATCATGATGCGCTGCCGCTGGCCGCCGGAAAGCTGATGCGGATACTGATTGATACGCGATTCCGGATCGGGGATCTGCACCTGGCGCAGCAGTTCCAGCGTGCGCTCCCTTGCCTCCGCGCGGCTCATTCTCTGGTGCACGCGGATCGCCTCGATGATCTGTGCGCCGATCGTGTAGACCGGGTTGAGCGAACTCATCGGCTCCTGGAAGATCATCGAAATGCGGTTTCCGCGCAGTGCCCGGCGCTGGCGATCGGAGAATTTCAGCACGTTCTTGCCGTCATACTGGATGCTCGATTGATCCGAGACGGTGGCGCGCTTGGTGAGCAGGCCCATGACGGTGCGAGCCGTCACCGATTTTCCTGAGCCGGATTCGCCCACCACCGCAATCGTCTCGCCTCGATAGAGCTGGAAGGAGACATCCTTGACGGCATCGACCAGACCGCTCTCGACCTTGAATTTGACCGCCACATGGCGGGCGTCGATGATCGGTTCGCCTATCGCTGCCGCGTGATCGTGCCGTTGTTCGGGAGCCAGGGTGGTGATGTCCACGAGTGCCATGGTCGTCTCCTCAGTACGGGTCGACGGCGTCGCGCAGGCCATCGCCGAGCGCATTGAACGCAAAGACGGTGATCAGCACGAAGGCCACGGGGGAAAGGATCCAGGGATAGGACCCGATGACGGAATAGGTCGAGGTATCCTGCAGCATCAATCCCCAGGACATCAGCGGCGGCTTTACCGCGAAACCCAGGAAACCGAGAAAGGATTCGAGCAGCACCACGCTCGGTATGGCCAGCGTCACCGAGACGATCACATGGCTCATCACATTCGGGAAAATGTGCTGGAAGATGATGCGCCGGTCGGTGGCGCCGATCGCCATAGCCGCCCGTACATAGTCGATCCGCGCCAGCGCCAGCGTCTTGCCGCGCACCTCGCGCGACATCTGTGCCCAGCCGAGCGCCGACATGACGAAGATGACGAAGGCGAGGAAGACATTGGTCGGCGCCGTCACCGGGATCAGCGAAGTCAGCGCCAGATAGAGCGGCAGTTGCGGGAAGGCGAGAACCAGTTCGACGAAGCGCTGCATCCAGGTATCGAAGCGGCCGCCAAAATAGCCGGACACCATGCCGACGGTGGTGCCGACAACGGTGACGATGAAGACGACTGTGAGCGCGATCATCAGCGAGACGCGCGAACCGTGGAAGATACGCGACAGCACATCGCGGCCGAACTTGTCGGTGCCGAGGAGGTTGACCGGCGTACCATTCGTCGCGCCGAAGAAATGGCGGTCGGTCGGGATCAGGCCGAGGAACCGGTATTGAAAACCTTTGACGAAGAAGCCGAGATCGAGCGGGTTGGCATAGTCCGGGCCGACGATCGGCTGGAAGGTGATTGGGTCGAGTTCTGTGCCCTCGCCGACCTGGTAGGTGCGCGGCCAGACGAGGTTGCCCTCCTGATCGGTGATGCTGATCGTCTGCGGCGGGGCGAAGGCGACGCCGGTGAGCTTCGGATCGACGGGCGAGAAGAATTCCGCGAAGATCGTGATCAGCATGAGCATACACACAAGGACGAGACCCGCCATGCCGGTCCAGGAGCGTTTTAGGCGGCGCCAGACCAGCGCCGAATAGGTCTCGTTGCCATGGCCGGCCGGTGGTGTCGGGACGATGACTGCTGTTTGAACGTCGGCTTTCATGCGTGCGCTCCTCCGCCCAGACGGACGCGCGGATCGAGCAGCGCCAGCAGCATGTCAGCAATGATGTTGCCGACGATCAGCGTGGCCGACAGCACCAGCATGAAGGTGGCGGTGACGTAGACGTCGCCGACCCACATCGAGCCGACAATGGCCGGGCCGACGGTGGGAAGCGCGAAGATGATCGCGGTCTCGATCTCGCCGGTCAGCATGTAGGGCAGCACGACGCCCTGGTACATGACCAGCGGATGCAGCGCATTGGGCACCGCATGGTGCATGATGACCTTGCGCTCGGAGAGACCCTTGGCCCGTGCGGTCTCGACATATTGGGCGTTTAGCGTATCGAGCAGATTGCCGCGCATCACCCGCATATTGTAGGCGAGGCCGCCGAAGGTGGCGATGGCGATGACCGGCCAGACATGCTTCAGCAGATCGATGAACTTGTCCCAGGACCAGGGGGCACCGCCATATTTGGCAGAGTGGAAGCTGTTGATCTCGGTGACGTTGAAATGGAAGACCAGGATATAGACGATGATCAGCGCCATCAGGAAGCGCGGCACCGTCATGCCGAGGAAAGAGATACCGGAAAGCAGCGTATCGACCCAGGTATATTGCCGCGTGGCTGCGAGAATGCCGAAGGTGATGCCGATGATGGAGGCGAGGATATGGCAGACGAGCGCCAGGGCGAGCGTTCGCGGCAGGCGTTCGCCGACAACCTCGGAAACGGGCTTGTTGTAGAACAGGCTGTGGCCGAAATCGCCACGCGTCACGATGCCGGTGATCCAGTTGACGTATTGCACGACCATCGGCTTGTCGAGGCCGTTGGCGACCTTATAGGCCTGCGCCTGGGCGTCGGCTTCCTCGAAGGAGGCGCCGCCCTGATTGATCATCTGCGAACGGATATAGTCGCTGTAGTCGCCCGGAGGCGCCTGGATGATGGCAAAGGTGACCACGCTCAGCACGAAGAGCACGGGGATGGCGGATGCGATGCGCACAAGTAGAAATCGGAACATGGCTGTTGGGTTCTCTTGTGTTCAGGGGTGTCTTCAGGCCGCGCATCTCGGGCGGCCTGAAGGGTGATGCTGATCAGTTGATCGGGCCGGCTTCACCGGGTTTACCCGGCAGCTGCTGCGGGAAGAGTTCGAAGTCTACCTGCTTGTCGGCCGCCACGAACATCCGCTCGCGGATCACCGTATCCTCAGCCCAGTTGAACATGAAGATCGGGGCGCCCACCGGAATGTTGGAGAAGCGCTTGTTGATGATCAGTGCGCCCGGATATTCGGTGAGCCCGACGCTATCCACATTTTCAGTCGCGATCTTCTGATACTGCTTCATCAGGTCGGACCGTTCGGCATTGTCCTGCGAGCCGATGAACTTGTTGACGATGCCGACGAGCTCTGTCTCATAGGGCAGAAGATCGACTGAACCGTCCTTGCCGGCGCGATGATGCCAGCTGGTGCGGGGGCCTGTCGGAGCAAGCTGAGTGGTGTTCTGCACCACGGATGTCAGCTCCGGATCGTTGCGGCGGATCGTCCAGTCGAACTGGCCCGCATAGTGGGCATTGTCCTTCTTGACCCCGTCGAGCGAATTGAGCGTTACCTTGATGCCGAGTTGCTCCATCTGGCCGATCACGCCTTCGGCAAGGTTCTTGTCCGTGCCGTAGTCGGAATTCGACAGAAGAACCACCTGCACGTCCTGGCCGCCAGCAGTGCCGGCCGGGAAATTGACGAAGCCGTTGCTGTCGGTATCCTTCAGGCCGATCTTTTCGAGCAGCGCCTTGGCGCCGTCGAGATCAAAGGGATAATAGACAGTCGACTGGCGGTCATAAAAGCTGGTGCCAGACGACAGTCCACCCGGATAGATGGCGGTAAACGGACCCTTCACCAGCGAGTCGCCGATCTTCTTGCGGTCCAGCGCCATGGTCACGGCCTTGCGGAAATCGGTGTTGCGGTTGAGGTCGCGCACGGCCTTGCCGCGTTCGTCCGGCTCGCCCCAGCCGTTCGCCGAGAGGTTCATGCGCAGATTGTAGCCGATCAGCCGGGCGCCGAAGGCGAGACGGGCCGGGGCCGTTTCCTGGGCGGCGCGCTTCAGTGATTCAACGAAATTTTCCGGCTGTTCGAGGTTGGAAAAGTCGCCCGAACCGGCGATTGCCTGGACATCGCGGTCTGCCCAGGTCGAGAGCTTGTAGTGCATCTCGTTGAGATAGGGCAGCTGCTGGCCGTTCTCGTCGACCTTCCAGTAGTAGGGATTGCGACGCAGCACGATGATGTCGTCCGGCCGGTAGGAGACAGGAACCCAGGCGCCCATGACAGGAATATTCATGTACTCGGCCGGGAAGCCGTTCTTGTACTGGTCGTAGGTGAATTCCGGGGCATATTTCGGATGTTTGGTCTTCAGGATATGAGCCGGGCCGGGGCAGAAAGTGCCGTAGGACATGGCGAACAGATATTGGCGGGGAAATGCTTCCTTGAAGGTCCATTCGACAGTGTATTTGTCGATGGCCTTGAGCGTCGTGCCTTCGCCGAAGGTTTCCTGCGTGGCGCCATTCAGTGGCGAAACATTGGGATCGACGACATTGTCGTCCCAGTAAAACATTAGGTCATCGGATGTGAAATCGACACCGTCAGACCACTTTGCGCCTTCGACCAGGTGCATGGTGAGCTTGTGGCCATCTGCCGACCAGTCCCAGCTTTTGGCAAGGTTGGGAAGCGGCTCCACGTCGGTCGCTTCCACCTGGAACAGCGGTGCCGTGCGCGTCAGGCATTCGGACATCGCAATATCGATGCCGCCCCAGCCTTGCGTCTGGCCGGCGGAATAATTCCAGCCTTCCGGCCGTCCGCCGATGACATGGCGTAACGTATCGCCATAGACGCCGACGCCGTCGGGCATATTTCCGGTCTTGAAGACCAGCGGCTCTTTCGGAAGACGCTCGGCGAGAGGCGGCAGCTTTCCGGTCTCTACGAAATTCTTCGTGACCCATTCCGGTTCGCTATATTTCGGCAGCGCCTTGAATTCTTCGATAGAATTGCGGGGAACATAGGTGATCTTGCCCTGGCCCGGAAATGGCTGCGCCTCCGGTACGACTGTCGGCTCGGAGGCCCAGGCCGTTACCGCGAACGCCGATACGCCCAAAAGCAGGGCGGCGGTTTTCTTGGGGTGAAAAAAGCTGCGCATTGTCGTTGGTTCTCCCTCATGCTTCGGGCCGGCCCGGTATGGGCGGCTCTCCTCCTAAAAGCACCCGGCGGGACAGCATAATGCCGTCTGCCGGAACAGAGCGGGCAACAAATCGCCCACTCCCAGACCTGTCTCCTCCTCCGAAAACAGGCCTCGCATCGTCTGCAAACCAGGCGTCTAGCTGGCTGCCTTTAATTTCGTCGCATCCTTCTCGGCCCGCAGTTCGTCGATCGAGCGAACCTCGCGGCGGGCAACGCCCTTCCAGTCCCGGGTCTTCACCGTTCCCTTGCTCAGGCGTTCCTTGGCGGCGGGAATGGCATGCGCGTATTGCGGCAGCCACTCGGCCTGGGCGACGACCATCTCGTCGACCATCTGCCAGACTTCCTCCGGCGTGCAGATGGCGCCGACCAGCGGATCGTGGAGAACGGCAAGCTTCAGCAGATCGATATCGCCTGTGATGGCGGCATGAACCGACATGCGCTGGACGTTGATCGAGGAAATGCAGGTGGCCGCGCAGGCTTCCGGCAGCGTGATGCCGGCGATCATGTTGATGCCGAAGCGATCGACGAAGCCGGGCGATTCGATGATCGCGTCGGATGGCAGGTTGGTGATGACGCCGTTGTTCTTGACGTTGAAATGGCCGCGATAGATCCGTCCGGTTTCCAGCGCTTCCAGGATATGGCTGGCATGCTCATTGGAGCGGCGGGCCGGATCGATCGGCTTTTCGGCATCCTTCAGGAATTGCGGGAACTCGGTCTCGAACCAGTTGCGGGTCTCGGTGGAATAGCGCAGGTAGCCGCCAGTCTCGCCGTGGATCCAGTCGGACATATCGATCCAGCGGGTAATTTCCTCCGGCCGCTTGCGGTACCAGGGCAGGTATTCCGACAGGTGGCCGTTGCTCTCGGTGGAATAGACGCCGAAGCGCTTCAGCACATCGATGCGCAGCTTTTCCTGCTGCGAAAACACCGGGTGCGCCTCGAAGGCGGCGACCAATTCGTCCTTGCCGATCCTTCGGCCCTTGACGCGCACATCGGTAAACCATGTCTGGTGGTTGATGCCGGAGCAGACGTAATCCAGTTCGCCGTCCTTGGCGCCAAGGATTTCGGCGATCTGTTCGGCGCCGTGCTGTACGCCGTGGCAAAGGCCGATCGTATCGACCTTGCCATATTCGATCGCCGCCCAGGTGTTCATCGCCATCGGGTTGGCATAGTTGAGGAATTTCGCGCCCGGCTCGGCCAGTTCTCGGATATCCTTGCAGAAGTCGAGGATGACCGGGATGTTGCGCTGGCCGTAGAGAATGCCGCCGGCGCAGATCGTATCACCGACGCACTGGTCGACGCCATATTTCAAGGGGATGCGGATATCGTCGGCGTAAGCCGAAAGGCCGCCGACGCGGACGCAGGAAATGATGTAGCGCGCACCGGCGATCGCTTCGCGACGGTCGGTGGATGCCGTCACCTTGGCCGGAAGGTTGTTCGATTCGACGATCTTGTCGAGGATCGACTTGATCATGACGAGATTGTGCTCGCTCACGTCGGTCAGCGCGAATTCAACGTCGCGAAACTCCGGCACGCTGAGAATATCGGTGAAGAGTTTCTTGGTGAAACCGACGCTGCCAGCGCCGATAATGGCTATCTTGAAGCTGCTCATGTTGTCCTCGTCGCTGGTCATTGTGCCGGGAGAAACAGACAGGGTAAAATCAGGTCACGGAACATCGCGCGCTGCTGCGCCGATTTCCTCCCCATTCTCCCTATCGATGCCGCCTCAACCCGGTCATCTTGCTTTGTTGGGTGGCATTATGCGTATAATGCGGGACGTCGCCAGAGAGGTATTGTGCTTTCATGGGTAATTCTATGCTCAACACGCTGATTGAGGAAGGCCCGAGGATGCGGACTGTTTCGCTGCCGCGCGGTCGCCACAGCCTGCACACCATGCCGACCAGTACGGGTTATGAAATCCGCACCGATGCCAGCTATGACTGGGATGGCCGCAAGCGTGGCCAGACGCCGTTTACGGTGCTGCAGCATACGCTGTCAGGCGCGGGGAACCTTCGCTACGAGAGCCGCAATTACCGGGTGCGGGAGGGCGAGACCTTGCTGGTGCTTGTCCCGCACAACCACCGCTACTGGCTGGAGCACAACGGATGCTGGGAATTCTTCTGGATTTCCATGAACGGCGAGGAGGCCATGCGGATCCACAAGGCGATCCTGGCGACGACCGGCCCTGTCCTCAAACTCAAGCCGGACACGATCGAGCATCTCGCCGATTGTACGCGTCGGTTGATCCTTGGAGGGGCAGATGCGCCGGGCAGCGCATCTGCGATCGCCTATGAGGCGGCGATGGCGCTCTATGATGACGTCTTCGGGTCGCATCCGGTTTTCAGCCAGGAATATCGGACGATGCAGCACGTTATCGATCATATCGTCGCCAATCTCGACAAGCCGTTGCCCGTGGAGGAAATGGCGCAGATTTCAGGCCTGAGCCGGGCGCATTTCTCGCGTGTCTTTGCTGCCAGCGAGGGCATGCCGCCGGCCGAATTCGTACTGCGCAGGAGGTTGCAGAGGGCGACAAAACTTTTAACCAAGACGGCACATCTGTCGGTGAAGGAAGTCTCGGCCATGTCGGGCTTCGAAGACCCGAACTATTTCGCAAAGGTTTTCCGCCGTTTCTTCGGCGCCAGCCCTACGGAGTTCCGCACAACCGGCATGTATTCCAGCGTAGCGACCGGAAACCGGGCGGCTGCAGACGAAGCACCGTAAAATTGAATTTTTACGATTCAGTAGAACAGGTGCCAGGGAGTAAGGAAGGCGCGGGCCACTTCCCGATCGCGCTCCTGATCTTCAACTGTGTCCGGCTGTACCGGCTTCTTGGCGAAGATCGACAGGAGATCAAAGGTTTTCGCCTTTTTCTCTTTTGCCGCGGGCGGCGTCAAATAGCCCAGTGTCATTCCGCCGTGATAAAACATAGCCTGCCTCCATTACATCGATGCGGCGCTATTGACCGCTTTCACCACGATCCTGACACAATTGGTATTTCTGTCAATAGTCTATTAATTTTATAGTTTTCTAGTGCTGCCGCGCAGTAGAAGTCGCAGAAAAGCGAGCGCCCCAGCCTGCAGGAAGCAAGCCAGGGCGTAAAAGCAACGGTACCGGTCCGCGCAGACGGTTCACCGTGATGGGGAGCTAAACCGCCGATGCCGCTGCTCTTATTCGGGGTGCGCAAGGCACCGACATTTTTTGTCAGTGCGGCAGTGACAAACGCGTATGTACGCCGAGATCCGGTTCCTTGCCGGTAAGGCTTGCCTTCGCAATTTCCCAGCCGAAACGCAGCGTGCTGTTCGAGGATGCCCAGATGGCGGCGTCATCGAGTTTCAGCTGCAGCATGGTCAGCATCGGGTCGTCCTTGCCGTTCTCGAACCAGGCGCTGACGACGGGCGACCAGAACTTGTCGATATGATCGCGCGACTTGTTCTCGCTGATCGAGCCGGCCAGGCTGGCGTGATAGTCATGATCCTTGCTGATCAGGCAGAAATTGGCGCGTCCGCCTGAACCGACCGCTTTGACCAGATCGCTGTCCGAGCGGGTATAGAACCAGATCGAATTGCTTTCCTTCTCCAGTTGCGGGGCCATCGGCTGCAGGTGCTGTCCGGCGTGCTCCACGCCGAGCATGCCGGCGCGGGCATCTTCCAGAACATCCCAGAGTTGCTGCAGGGGATCGCTTTTCGTCTTTGACAGATCGACCATGAATGGGTCCTTCTCGTGTTGCGTGTGATCAGGCGGCGCGTTGCTCGTGACGGCCTTCCTCGATCTCCTCGACGATCTTTTCAACGAATGGCTTGAGATCGTCGGGGTTGCGCGAGGTGACGATGCCTTTGTCGGCCACCACTGCCTCGTCGACCCAGTTGCCGCCTGCGTTCTTCACGTCCGTCTTGATCGACGCATAAGAGGTCACCTTGCGCCCGCGAACCGCATCAGCCTCGATAAGAAGCCAAGGGGCGTGGCAGATAGCCGCCACGGTCTTTCCGGATTCGACAAAAGCACGCACGACGCGCATGGCATCATCATTGTGGCGCAGGATGTCCGGATTGATCTGGCCGCCCGGCAGAACCAGCCCATCGAAATCCTCAACGTTTACGTCGCCGGCCAGCAGATCGACAGCGACGCTGTCGCCCCAGTCCTTCTTGTCCCAGCTCTTGATGCTGCCGGGTTCGATCGAGGCGATCTTCACGTCGGCGCCGCGCTTTTTGAGTTCGTCCAGCGGCACGCGAAGCTCGGAGCGTTCATAGCCGTCGGTGGCGAGAATGAGGATTTTCGATTGTTGGATGGAAGGCATGATGCCGGTTCCTTCTGTTTCTTCAAAGGGTGGGTTCGCCCGGTAAACGGACTGGACCGGGCAATCGTTCCGCACAATCCTGCTTTTCCGAATTGACCGGCGGGTTAAAAGAACATATCAAGAACAGTTATGAAGAAGTCTTTGAATGAGCGTCTTGCCATCCTCTCGGATGCGGCGAAGTACGATGCGTCCTGCGCATCCAGCGGCACGACGAAGCGGGATTCATCGCGCTCTGGCGGGCTGGGCTCGACGGAGGGCATGGGGATTTGTCATGCCTACGCACCTGATGGTCGCTGCATTTCGCTCTTGAAAATCCTGATGACGAACTTCTGCATCTATGACTGCGCGTATTGCATCAACCGCTCGTCGAGCAATGTCGAGCGCGCCCGATTTTCCGTCGAGGAAGTCGTCTGGCTGACACTGGAATTCTATCGCCGCAACTACATCGAGGGGCTTTTCCTGTCGTCGGGCATCATCCGTTCTTCCGATCACACCATGGAGGAAATGGTCCGTATCGCCCGCGAACTGCGCACCACGCATAATTTCCGCGGCTATATCCACCTGAAATCGATCCCCGAAGCCTCGCCGCTTCTGATCGAAGAGGCCGGGCTTTATGCCGATCGCCTGTCGATCAATGTCGAACTGCCGACCGATGCGGGTATTGCCCGGCTCGCGCCGGAAAAGCGCCCGTCCGGCATCCGCAAGTCGATGGGGGATCTGCGGCTGAAGATCGAGGCGGCCAATGATCCCACGTTGCAGACCAAGCGCCGCAAGCGGTTCGTGCCCGGTGGCCAGAGCACGCAGATGATCGTAGGCGCCGACGACGCCAATGACAGCACCATCCTGGGCGCGAGCGCGCGGCTTTACGGCAGCTATAAATTACGGCGAGTCTACTATTCAGCTTTCAGCCCGATCCCGGATGCGTCGAGGAACCTGCCGCTGATCAAGCCGCCGCTGATGCGCGAACATCGGCTCTATCAGGCAGACTGGCTCTACCGGTTCTATGGTTTTGATATCAAGGAAATCACTGAAAGCCAGCCAGGCGGCATGCTCGACCTGGCGCTCGACCCGAAGCTCGCCTGGGCTCTGGCCAACCGCGCCCGGTTCCCGGTTGATATCAATGCAGCGGAACAAGAAATGCTGCTGCGCGTGCCGGGGCTGGGCACGAAAGCGGTGAACGGCATTCTTTCGGCGCGCCGCTACAGGCGGCTGAGGCTGGAGGATCTGGCCCGGCTAAAGGTCTCGTTGAAGAAGGTCCAGTCCTTCATCGTCGCCGAAGGATGGTCTCCGCATCGCCTTGTCGACAGGACAGATTTGCGTGCCATGTTCGAGCCCAAACCACAGCAGATGGCTCTTTTCTGATGCAGCGCATCACATTGAAAGGTCAGGGCGACTTCGAGGCCTGGCGCCGCCCCGCCCGAGCCCTGCTCCAGGCGGGCATTCCGCCACGGGAGATTGAATGGGTGGAGGAGGTGGGCGCAGCCGGCGACCTTTTCGCTGCCAATGCGACTGCTAGCCTGCCTTTGCCGGTCGGGGACAAACAACCCTTCACCGTGCCGCGTGCTTTTGTGCTTCTGGCCCAATCGATCATCTGTCATTCCGATCCGGCGCGCTTCGATCTGCTTTACCGCCTGCTCTGGCGTCTGCAACAGGAACGGAATTTGCTGGCAATCCCCTCCGATGCCGATGTGGCGCGAGCCTATGGGCTCGAAAAATCGGTGCGGCGCGACAGCCACAAGATGAAGGCCTTCGTCCGGTTCAAGGAAATCGAAGGCGTGTCCAGCCAAAGCGGACGTCGGCGGTTTCTTGCCTGGTTTGAGCCGGATCACCACATCGTCGCGCGCACGGCGCCGTTCTTCCAGCGCCGCTTTACCGATATGGACTGGATCATCGCCACGCCGAAAGGGTCGGCTGCATGGAATGGGGACGCGTTGACGGTCTCCAACGAACCGGCGGAAAACCCTATGCTGGATGATGTGACGGATGCGCTCTGGCGGACCTATTTCTCCAACATCTTCAATCCGGCACGGCTGAAGGTGAAGGCCATGCAGGCGGAGATGCCAAAGAAATACTGGAAGAACCTGCCGGAAGCGGCGCTCATTCCCGGCTTGATCGCAGGCGCCGAAGCGTCGGTGGCGGCCATGGCGGCACGTGCTGCCACCCAGCCGCCGCTGTTTCACGACCGTCTGCAGATGGCCGCCGCAAACGCCGCCGCCGGCCTGCCGGCGGCGGCCATCGGCACGTTGGAAGCCGCTCGTGAAGAGGCTCGCAACTGCACGCGGTGCGCTCTGCATTGCCGGGCGACGCAGACGGTCTTCGGAGAAGGGCCAGAGAATGCAGATGTCATGTTCGTCGGCGAACAGCCAGGTGATCAGGAGGATCTGGCGGGACGTCCCTTTGTCGGTCCCGCCGGCAAGGTGTTCGACAGCATGCTGGGGGAGGTCGGACTCGACCGCAGCGCCGCCTATGTCACCAATGCCGTCAAGCATTTCAAATACGAGCCGCGCGGCAAAAGGCGCATTCACCAGAAGCCAAACATAGGCGAGGTCCAGCACTGCAAATGGTGGCTCAAGCTGGAGCTGGAGCTTGTTCAGCCAAAGCTTGTGGTAGCGTTGGGGGCGACGGCTCTCACAGCGCTGACAGATGCAAGCCAGCGCTTTTCGAACCTGCGCGGAACCGCGCAATCCTTCGGTCCGGATCAAACGCTTCTGGTCACGGTGCACCCGTCCTATCTGCTGCGCATTCCCGACGCTGACCGCAAACAGGCGGAAACAGCTCGGTTCCGCGCCGACCTTGAAATGGCCGCGGCGATTGCGTCCGGTTTCGCTCAGACCACGACCAAGCCCGTCGGCAGCCGGTTCATGGCTTCGTAACCCGTCTCGGTGATCAGGTACTGGTTCTCGATGATCATGCCGCCGACCCCATCGACATACCAGGGCGTTTCGAAGGCGAGTACCATGCCGGGTTCGATGGTAATATCGGCGTCGCGCGAGATGAACGGCCATTCCTCGCTGCCGAGGCTCGCACCCAGCCCATGGCCGAAATGGCCGCGCGTATAACCGGGAAAACCGGCGCGGTGGATCGCCTCGCTGGCTGCGCGATGTACAGCCTTCAATTGGTTTCCGGGTTCAAGCACGGCCAGGCCAGCATCAAAGCCCTGCTGGAGTGCATTGAACAGCCGCGCCTGCAGACGGGAAGGCTCGCCAACGACGAAAGTCCGGCCGGTATCCGATGTATAGCCGGCAATCAAACATCCAACATCGACCTTGATGAGCGCGCCGGGGGCGACAACGCCGCCTTTCGTCCAGGGATTTTCGCCGACGGATATATACTCCCAGGTGCCGGCCAGGGTTTCGATGCCACGTCTTGCGACTTCTTTATCGACACCGGCTTTCCAGGCCGCCGCGAGTTCGTCGCGGTGCGTGCCGACCATGATTGCATCGCGCAAGGTCTCGATGCCGGCTTCAGCCAGTTCGACTGCGGTTCGCAGGAAGGCGATTTCCTGCGGCGACTTGATCATCTTCAGCCGCTGCACGAGGTTTGAGGCATCGACAATTTCCGCATCCGGCAGGGCTGCAGACAGAAGCTGGAAATCGGTAACCGACAGGCTGTCCAACTCGACACCGATACGACCCTTAGCCAACCCGCTGATAGCAAGCAGATCGGCAGCCAGGCGGAAACCGACCCTGGCGTCGAAGGTTTCGGGTCGCGAGAACCCTCTGCCGCGGCCCTGTTTTTCCCAACCCGCGCGGACGAGTTCTTCACCCGTCAATTCCGCCCCTTTCAGCCCGCGGATGTCGCCGGTTTCGACCCAGATCGGGTGCACGCGGATATCGGAGATCGTGCTTGATGCGTGGAATGCGGCTTCGAACAGGTCGGTTACCACGGCGGCGCAGTCGATTGCCGGGTCTGCAGGGACGATTGCCGCCACAGCACCCGCACGTCGCCACATGGTGGCAACGCCGGCCGGTGCCCCGGTTGCATAGGTGAAACTCTCCGGTGTCAGCAAAAGCAGCGCATCGAGCCGCGCTGCCTGCATCAGCCGCATGGCGCGTTGCCTGTCGAGATGAGCCATGCGGATTATCCTTCTGAGGGAGCGATCCCCGGATATTCCGCGGGCGCGCAGCTTTTGCAAGTCCGCCGCGGGCATTCCGGCTGCGCATGATGCTGTGACGCAATTTCGTTTGAACCGGGCACCGTCCGTTGTCATAACGGAAGCCGGATCGCAGGGGAGAGAGACATGGCCGCGAAGAACGAGTTCCAGTGGGACGATGCGTTCCTGCTTGAGGATCAATTGTCCGAGGACGAGCGGATGATCCGCGATACGGCGCGCGCCTATGCGCAGGACAGACTGCAGCCACGCGTCATCGATGCCTACCGCACCGAGCAGACTGATCCTTCGATCTTCCGTGAAATGGGGGAGTTAGGCCTCCTCGGTGTCACCGTGCCGGAAGCCTATGGCGGTGTCGCGGCCTCCTATGTCGCCTATGGCCTCGTTGCCCGCGAGGTCGAGCGGGTGGACAGCGGCTATCGCTCGATGATGAGCGTCCAGTCCTCGCTCGTCATCTACCCGATCCTGTCCTACGGTTCGGAGGCGCAGAAGCAGAAATATCTGCCAAAGCTGGTGAGTGGCGAATGGATCGGATGCTTTGGCTTGACGGAACCCGATGCCGGTTCCGATCCCGGCGGCATGAAGACCCGTGCGGTAAAGACCGATGCGGGCTATCGGCTGAACGGTTCGAAGATGTGGATCTCGAACGCGCCGATCGCCGATGTCTTTGTCGTGTGGGCGAAATCCGAGGCCCATGGCAATGCGATCCGCGGCTTTGTGCTGGAAAAGGGCATGAAGGGTCTTTCGGCGCCCAAAATCGGCGGCAAGCTTTCGCTGCGCGCCTCGATCACTGGCGAGATCGTGATGGACAATGTCGAGGTCGGCGAGGATGCGCTGTTGCCTGATGTCGAAGGCCTGAAGGGCCCGTTCGGCTGCCTCAACCGCGCCCGTTACGGCATTTCCTGGGGCGTGCTTGGTTCGGCGGAATTCTGCTGGCATGCCGCCCGGCAATATGGCCTCGATCGCAAGCAGTTTGGCCGGCCGCTGGCGCAGACGCAGCTCTTCCAGAAGAAGCTCGCCGACATGCAGACAGAGATTACACTCGGGCTGCAGGCCTCGCTGCGCGTCGGCCGGCTGATGGACGAGGGGCGTATGGCGCCGGAAATGATTTCCATGGTGAAGCGCAACAATTGCGGCAAGGCCCTGGACATCGCTCGCGCTGCCCGTGACATGCACGGCGGCAATGGTATTTCCGAGGATTACCAGGTGATGCGCCACATGGTGAACCTCGAAACGGTCAATACCTATGAAGGTACACACGACGTCCATGCCCTGATTCTCGGCCGCGCCCAGACCGGGTTGCAGGCCTTCTTCTGAGCCCGGCGATGGACGCGCCGCTGAAAGGGCTCAAGGTTCTCGAACTCGCCCGCATTCTCGCTGGTCCGTGGATCGGCCAGACGTTCGCTGATCTCGGCGCCGACGTCATCAAGGTTGAAAGCCCGGCCGGCGACGATACGCGCATCTGGGGGCCGCCCTTCATCAAGGGCATGGATGGCGAATCCCTGGACGCCGCCTATTTCCACGCCTGCAATCGCGGCAAGCGTTCGGTGGTGCTGGATTTCACGACGCCGGAGGGGCAGGAGGCGGTGCGGCGGCTGGCGGCGCAGTCCGATGTGCTCTTGGAAAACTTCAAGGTTGGCGGGCTTGAGAAATACGGCCTCGACTATGAGAGCCTGCGCAAGATCAATCCGCGCCTCGTCTACTGCTCCGTCACCGGCTTCGGCCAGGACGGTCCTTATGCGCATCGCGCCGGCTACGATTACATCGTCCAGGGCATGAGCGGCATCATGGACCTGACCGGCGATCCGGCCGGCGAGCCGCAGAAGATCGGCGTCGCCTTTGCCGACATCTTTACGGGGCTCTATGGCGTCATCGCCGTCCAGGCGGCCCTTGCGCAACGCGAACGCACGGGAACCGGCCAGCATATCGACATGGCACTACTCGACTGCATGACGGGCGTGCTGGCCAATCAGGCGCTGAATTTCCTCGTCTCCGGCAAGGCGCCGACCCGCATGGGCAATGCCCATCCTAACATTGCGCCGTACCAGGTTTTTCCGACATCCGACGGCCACCTGATCGTTGCCGTCGGCAACGACCGGCAGTTCGTCAGGTTCTGCGCGCTCCTGGGACGGAATGATCTGGCGACCGATCCGCGCTATCTGACGAATGCGAGCCGCGTCGCCAACCGCGATAGCCTGACGCCGGTGTTGAGTGCCGAAACAGAGAAACATGCGCGCGATGACCTGCTCGCCTTGCTGGAGGCGGCTGGTGTGCCGGGCGGTCCGATCAATACGGTCGGCGACGTGTTCGAGGACCCGCAGATCGTTCATCGCGGCATGCGCATCGACGTGCCGCACACGGGGGCGGCGGCCGGAACCGTCCCCGGCGTGCGAACGCCACTTCGGTTTTCGGAGGCCGATCTGGCGCTGGAGCGCGGCGCGCCAAGGCTTGGAGAGCATACGGATGAAGTGCTGGCCGAGGTCGGGATGAAACCCTGAAAGGTCTCAAATATTCCCCATGCAGAGATATTTCATCTCCAGATAATCCTCGGCGCCGTGGCGGGAGCCTTCGCGGCCGATGCCGGATTGCTTGAGGCCGCCGAATGGGGCGGCTTCGGAGGACATGCGGCCGGTGTTGATGCCGATCATGCCGTATTCCAGCGCTTCGGCCACGCGCCAGACCTTCTTCAGTTCGGTCGCGTAGAAATACGCGGCAAGCCCGTAGATTGTGTCGTTTGCCTGGTGGATTACGTCTTCCATCGTCTCGAAGCGGATGATCGGCGCCACGGGGCCAAAGGTTTCGTCGCAGGCGACCAGCATGCGGCCATCAACATTACCAAGTACGGTCGGTTCGAAAAAGGCGCCGGATAGCCGTTTGCCGCCGCACAGCAGCGTAGCGCCCTTGGCGAGGGCGTCGTTGACATGGCTTTCGACCTTGCCGAGCGCGCGGTCGTCGATCAGTGGGCCGATCGTCACGCCGGGCGTAAAGCCGTCGCCCACCGTCAGCTTGCCGACTTCGACTGCGAGTTTGCGGGCAAATTCGTCATAGACCCTGCTCTGCACGTAGATCCGGTTTGCCGAGGTGCAGGTCTGCCCGGCATTGCGGAATTTCGCCTGCACCGCGCCATCGACGGCGGCGTCGATATCTGCATCGTCGAAGACGATGAACGGCGCGCTGCCGCCAAGTTCAAGGCTGACTTTCTTGATCTGGTCGGAACATTGCCGCATCAGGATACGTCCGACTTCGGTCGAGCCGGTGAAGCTGATCTTGCGCACCTTCGGATTGCCGCAGAGTTCGCGGCCGATCGCATCTCCCTCGGAGGCAAGGATGAGGTTGAAGACACCTTTGGGAAAACCGGCGCGGATCGCCAAAGCGTGCATGGCAAAGGCAACCAGCGGGGTTTGTTCCGCCGGCTTCAGGATAACGGTACAGCCGACGGCGAGCGCCGGCGCAATTTTCCGAGCAACCATGGAGGCCGGAAAGTTCCAGGGGGTAATGGTGCCGACGACGCCGACCGGTTGTTTGATCACCAGCATGCGTCGATCCGTCGAGGGGGCCGGAATGGTCTCGCCATAGACGCGTTTTGCCTCCTCCGCATACCATTCGATATAGGCGGCGGCATGCTGCACCTCGGATCGCGATTCCAAGAGGGGCTTGCCCATTTCGGCGGTCAGAATGGCGGCAAGGTCGTCGCTATGGGCTATGATGAGATCATGCCAGCGACGCAGGATCGTGCTGCGCTCTCCGGCCGGGCGTTCTGCCCAGGCAAAGCGCGCGTCGGATGCGGCGTCGATCGCGGCGCAGGTTTCCGTAACACCCATATCGGGCAAAGTGGCAAGCAGCGCGCCGTTTGCCGGATTGAAAACATCGAAAGTCCGGGTTTCGCCACCCTGTGGCGCATCCACCAGTCCGAGCAGCCGTGGTTCGGCAACATGAGCGGTCAGTGTGTCGGTAAAGATCATGGGTGATCCTTTCGCGCGGCGCGCCCTGGCGCACCGCTGCGGCATTCTCATCGGGAAGGAGGTCGTTGGCCGATCAGTTCGGCTGTACCCGTCGGGCAAAGAGCCCGAGGGGGAGGATCACGCTGGAAAGATCAGGCCCGAACTTCGATCATCGCTGCTTCGAGGATGTCGAGGGCTTCGGCAAAAATCTCGTCCTGGATGGTGATCGGCGCGAGGAAGCGGATGACGTTGCCATGCACACCACAGGTCAGCAGGATGAGGCCCTTTTCCAGCGCCTTCAGGCGGACGCGGTTGGCGAAGTCGGCGCTCGGCAGATTTGTCGTGACATCGTTGAATTCGACCGCATTCATGAAGCCCGGGCCGCGAATATCGACAATTTCCGGCACCTGCTCGCGGATCGCGGCGAGGCGCTGCTTTAGGCGGCCGCCGAGTTGTTCGGCGCGGTCGCAGAGCTTTTCGTCCTCGATTACGTCAAGCACGGCATGGGCGGCTGCAATGCCGAGCGGGTTGCCGCCATAGGTGCCGCCGAGGCCGCCCGGCGCGGGCCCATCCATGATTTCGGCGCGGCCGGTGACGGCGGCCAGTGGAAAGCCGCCGGCAAGGCTCTTTGCCATCGTGGTCAGGTCGGCCACGACATCATAATGCTCCATCGCAAACATCTTGCCGGTACGGGCAAAGCCGGTCTGGACTTCGTCCGCGATCAGCAGAATGCCATGCTGATCGCAGATATCACGCAGCGCCCGCATCAGGGCGGCCGGTGCCGGATAGAAGCCACCCTCGCCCTGGACAGGCTCGAGGATGATCGCGGCGACACGGGCCGGATCGACATCGGCGGCAAACAGCTTCTTCAAGGCGGCAAGCGACTGCTCGACATTGACGCCGTGCAGTTCGATCGGGAAGGGAACATGAAACACATCGCCCGGCATCGCGCCGAAGCCGACCTTGTAGGGTACGACCTTGCCGGTCAGCGCCATGCCCATGAAGGTGCGGCCGTGGAAGCCGCCGCTGAATGCGATGACGGCGGATCGGCCGGTGGCGGCGCGGGCGATCTTCACGGAGTTCTCGACGGCTTCGGCGCCCGTGGTGACAAAGATCGTCTTCTTGGCGAAATCGCCGGGTGTGATCGCGTTCAGGCGCTCGGCCAGATGCACATAGCTTTCATAGGGAACGACCTGCGCGCAGGTGTGGGTGAAGCGATCGAGCTGTTTCTTCACCGCCTCGATAACGCGCGGATGCCGATGCCCGGTGTTGACCACGGCGATGCCGGACGAAAAATCGATGTAGCGATTGCCGTCCTTGTCCCAGATTTCCGAATTCTCGGCCCGGTCGGCATAGATCTGCGTCGTCATGCCAACGCCACGGGAAATGGCGGCGTTCTTGCGGTCGGTCATGCTGGTCATGGTCGTGATCCCGAAAGCTGGGGGTTGTATTTTCGTGGCAATTGGTGGAATATTACCTACATTTTTTCTGTAGGATGGCAAATGAATTTTTGTGATAGGCCAAGCAGCGACAGGAATGGCTGTTCTTGCCCCCTGCGGACTGGCTTTTCGGGTTTGAAGGGCTTGCGGCCCGCGTCTCCGGCTGAACAATCGACGGCCTATACGCTCGAACATTCGAAGGATCAGTGTGACGGCTCATGAGCGATGCTTCGACCGTTCTGCGGTACAAGGTTGCGGAAGCCGCACGGCTGGCGGGCGTATCCGCATCCACGCTGCGCCTCTGGGAAACGCAAGGGCTGGTCGTGCCGGAACGCTCGCCGACCGGGCACCGGCAGTATAGCGAAAACGATCTCGCGCGGCTGAAGCGGATCTCATGGTTCCGGGTGGAGCGCGGCCTCAATCCGGCTGCCATTCGCGAGGCGCTCGAGGCGGAACTGCCGGCATCCGAGGATTTGCCCCTGCCGGGTGCGGGCGAGACGCCTGCCATGTTCGAGGTTGGTCGCAAATTGCGCAGCCTGCGCCACGGCGCCGGCAAGACGCTGGAGCAGGTGGCCGGCGATATCGGCATCGCGGCCTCCATCCTCTCGACGTTGGAACGGACGTCGCAGGGCGTTTCCGTTGCGGTTCTGCACAATCTCGCCGAATATTACGGTACGACGGTTTCCAGCCTGTCCGGCGAAGACCAGGCCGAAGTCCGCGCCGTCGTCAGGTCCGGCGAGTGGCGCAACTGGCCGCGCACGACACCCGGCGTCACGGTCCAACTGCTCGCCGAAGGGCGAAACCAGATGGATTGCCATCGCTTCGTGCTGGAGCCCGGCGCCTCCAGCGAAGGCGCCTACAAACATGAGGGCGAGGAATTCGTCTATGTCCTTTCGGGTCGGGTCGAATTCGTGCTCGATGCCGACCAGTTTCATGATCTCGGCCCCGGCGATTCGCTTTATTTCGCCAGTCGTCGCCAGCATGCCTGGTCGAACCGGCACGACGGTGAAACCGTGCTGCTGTGGATCAACACGCCGCCGACATTCTGATCGCGTGTCTATCGGTTGCGACGTACGGAATACCGGGCCTTAGCTGGTTTTTCGGGTCTCATCCGGCGGATTGACTTTCATCCTTTCGTCACAGAGCGCTGTCGCCGCTCTTGCGATTTTCCGTCGATTGTTCTCTTGTTCCGCCACAAAGCAGTGACGATGGGAGGCGGCGGCTGGTATGCGCGCAGTTCTGGAACAGGTGGAGGCCCGGCGGGCCGAGGCGCGCGCAGGTGGCGGGCAGAAGCGGATCGACGCCCAACATGCCAAGGGCAAGCTGACGGCGCGCGAGCGCATTGACGTGCTGCTCGATGAAGGCTCCTTCGAAGAGTACGACATGTACGTCACCCACCGCGCTGTCGATTTCGGCATGGCGGAACAGACGGTGGCCGGCGATGGCGTCGTGACCGGTTGGGGCACGATCAACGGTCGGCAGGTTTACGTCTTCTCCCAGGATTTTACCGTGCTTGGCGGCTCCCTCTCCGAGACGCACGCGCAAAAGATCTGCAAGATCATGGATATGGCCGTGCGCAACGGTGCGCCCGTCATCGGCCTCAACGATTCCGGCGGTGCGCGCATCCAGGAAGGCGTCGCCTCGCTGGCAGGTTATGCCGAGGTCTTTCGCCGCAATGCCGAGGCCTCCGGCGTCATCCCGCAGATCTCCGTCATTATGGGCCCCTGCGCCGGCGGTGCCGTTTATTCGCCTGCGATGACGGATTTCATCTTCATGGTGCGTGATAGCTCGTACATGTTTGTCACCGGCCCCGACGTCGTGAAAACCGTAACAAACGAAATCGTCACGGCCGAGGAGCTGGGTGGTGCGGGCACGCATACGAAGAAGTCCTCTGTGGCGGATGCAGCCTATGAGAACGACATCGAGACTCTAGAGCAGGTGCGGCTGCTGTTCGATTTCCTGCCCTTGAACAACCGCGACAAGCCGCCGGTCCGCCCCTTCCATGACGACCCGGCCCGGCTGGAGGCGCGTCTCGATACGTTGATCCCGGATAGTTCGGTAAAACCCTACGACATGAAGGAACTGATCCACGCGATCGCCGACGAGGGTGATTTCTTCGAACTGCAGGAAGCCTTTGCCCGCAATATCATCGCCGGCTTCGTCCGCATCGAAGGCCAGAGCGTTGGGGTCGTCGCCAACCAGCCGATGGTGCTGGCGGGCTGCCTCGACATCGACTCATCGCGCAAGGCGGCCCGTTTCGTGCGCTTCTGCGATGCCTTCTCGATCCCGATCCTGACGCTGGTCGATGTGCCCGGCTTCCTGCCCGGCGTCGCGCAGGAATATGGCGGCGTCATCAAGCACGGCGCCAAGCTTCTCTTCGCCTATTCACAAGCGACGGTTCCGATGGTCACCCTGATAACGCGTAAAGCCTATGGCGGTGCATACGACGTCATGGCCTCGAAGCATATCGGCGCCGATATCAACTATGCCTGGCCAACCGCCGAAATCGCCGTGATGGGCGCCAAGGGCGCCACGGAAATTCTTTACCGCTCGGAACTTGGCGACCCGGAAAAGATCGCCGCCCGAACGAAGGAATATGAGGAACGCTTCGCCAACCCCTTCGTCGCCGCCGAACGCGGCTTCATCGACGAGGTGATCATGCCGCACTCCTCCCGGCGCCGAATTGCCCGGGCGTTCGCGTCCCTCAGGAACAAGCGCAAGGAACAGTTGTGGCGCAAGCATGATACGATCCCGTTGTGAGGCCGCATGAGTTACCCAACGCAGTCGTCATCCTCGGGCTTGACCCGAGGATCTGCCGCACCAAACTCATCGTCGCTCCCGCATGGATCCTCGGGTCAAGCCCGAGGATGACGGAGAAACAAAATACGCCTCGCGAAAGTAACCCCGCACTAGCGAAATTCATTCCTCTGTTCCCATATGTCTGATGTGTTCTCCCCCAAGCACATCACTCCCACATCAAGGACCAACCCTCATGACCGAAAAATCCCCCGCTGATAATTTCCCTGCCGGCTATGAAGTTCCCAAAGTCTGGACCTGGGAAAAGGGCAATGGCGGCCAGTTTGCCAATATCAACCGGCCGATCGCCGGGCCGACGCATGACAAGGATCTGCCGGTCGGAAAACATCCGCTACAGCTCTATTCGCTGGCGACGCCGAATGGCGTCAAGGTGACGATCATGCTGGAGGAACTTCTGGCGGCCGGTCACACGGGCGCGGAATACGACGCATGGCTGATCAAGATCGGCGAGGGCGACCAGTTCGGCTCCGGTTTCGTCGATGTCAATCCGAACTCCAAGATCCCGGCTCTGATGGACCGTTCGACGCCCGAACCGACCCGCGTTTTCGAATCGGGCGCGATCCTGCTTTATCTCGCCAACAAATTCGACGCCTTCCTGCCTGGGGATCACAAGGCCCACACCGAGGCGATCAACTGGCTGTTCTGGCAGATGGGCTCTGCCCCCTATCTCGGCGGCGGCTTTGGCCATTTCTATGCCTATGCGCCGATGCACATCCAGTATGCGATCGATCGGTTCTCGATGGAGGTGAAGCGCCAGCTCGACGTGCTCGACCGGCACCTTGCCGATAATCGCTACATGGCCGGCTTAGACTATTCGATCGCCGACATTGCCATCTGGCCGTGGTATGGAGCCCTAGCGCAGGGCAAGCAGTATGGCGATTCAGGGGCTTTCCTGGACGTTCAGAGTTATAAGCATGTGCAGCGCTGGACAGCCGAGATCGCGGATCGTCCGGCCGTCAAGCGCGGCCGCATGGTCAACCGCGCCTTCGGCGAGCCGTCCGAGCAGCTGCACGAGCGTCACGACGCCTCCGACTTCGACACGAAGACGCAGGACAAGATCGCCTAGGACGGCGGTGCTAAGGTAAGGAAAAACAGATGGCCAAACGGACCGAGATGACGAAACATAGGGGCTTTCCCTCCGGCCTGCCGGGCCATGGCCATCATTTCACAATCCGCAGACCGAACGAGAAGGCGGTTACGCCGCTGAAGCCGCTGACCCGTCTCGCGCGTCCGAACACCATTGAGCAGAAGGTCGATGCCGCTTTCCTGCACGCGCTCTGGCATCATTTCGGAGCCGAACCGTTCGAACGCGGCAATCTCGATGCCGGCCGGCTCAACCTGCTGTTCGGCCGCGAGGTGGTGCCGGCGGAAAGCCCGTTTGATGTGGCTTCCTATGAGGCCCTCCTGCAGATCGACGAACGGGTGGCGCGCAAGAGCTTTCCGGAATCGTTCGACGATGTGTTCGAGGTGTAACGTCATGGCCAAGACACCCGAAATGCCCAAGCATCGCGGCTTTCCGGCCGGCTTGCTCGGAACGCAGTGGCAGTTCACCCTGCGGCGGGCCAATTCCAAGGTCACCCCTTTGACCGCCTGGCCGCGGCAGCGGACCATGGACCAGACGGTCGCACTCGCCGACATCGGCTTCGTACAGGCGCTCTGGCAGTATTTCGGCACGACGCCGTTCCAGCGCGGTAATCTGGATGGGGAGCGGCTGTGTCGCCTGTTCGGACGCGAACTCCTGCCGGCGGAGCGGGGCTTTGATCCGGCGTCCTACGAGGGACTGCTGAAGCTCAACGAGGCCTTGGCCCGGAAGAACTTCCCGCAGGCTTTCGAGGAGGCGGAGAAGGATGCAAAAGCGGTCCGCGGTATCAAGAAAACCGCCGAATGAGCGAGGCCATCCATCCATGATCCAGAAAATCCTCATCGCCAATCGTGGCGAGATCGCCTGCCGGGTGATCAAGACGGCCCGAAAGATGGGCATCGCCACTGTCGCCGTCTATTCCGATGCAGATCGCAATGCGCTGCATGTCGACATGGCCGACGAGGCTGTTCATATCGGGCCGGCCCCGTCCAGCCAGTCCTATATCGTCATAGACCGGATCCTCGATGCGATCAGGCAGACCGGTGCCGATGCGGTACATCCGGGTTACGGTTTCCTGTCGGAGAATGCTGTCTTTGCGGAAGCGCTGGAAGAGGCCGGTATAACCTTCATCGGCCCGCCGATCGGCGCCATCAAGGCGATGGGTGACAAGATCACCTCGAAGAAGCTGGCGGCCGAGGCCGGGGTATCGACGGTACCCGGCCATATGGGCCTGATTGCCGATGCCGAAGAGGCGGTGAAAATCGCCGGTGAGATCGGCTACCCGGTGATGATCAAGGCCTCTGCCGGCGGTGGCGGCAAGGGCATGCGCATCGCCTGGAACGACGCCGAAGCCCGTGAGGGTTTCCAGTCTTCGAAGAACGAGGCAAAGGCTTCGTTCGGCGACGACCGCATCTTCATCGAGAAATTCGTGACGCAGCCGCGTCATATCGAAATCCAGGTGCTCGGCGACAAACACGGCACGGTGCTTTATCTCGGCGAGCGTGAATGCTCGATCCAGCGCCGAAACCAGAAGGTCATCGAAGAGGCCCCCTCACCGTTCCTCGACGAGAAAACCCGTCGCGCCATGGGCGAGCAGGCGGTGGCGCTGTCAAAAGCCGTAGGCTATCATTCAGCCGGCACTGTCGAGTTCATCGTCGATGGCGAGCGGAATTTCTACTTCCTCGAAATGAACACCCGCCTGCAGGTCGAGCATCCGGTCACGGAACTGATCACCGGCATTGATCTGGTCGAACAGATGATCCGCGTTGCCGGCGGCGAGGCACTGTCCTTTGGTCAGGACGACGTGAAGCTGAACGGCTGGGCGATCGAAAGCCGGCTCTATGCCGAGGACCCCTATCGCAACTTCCTGCCCTCGATCGGCCGCCTGTCGCGGTACAGACCGCCGGCTGAGGGGGCAAAGCCCGACGGCGCCATCGTGCGCAACGATACCGGCGTCTTCGAGGGCGGCGAGATCTCGATGTATTACGACCCCATGGTCGCCAAGCTCTGCACCTGGGCGCCCAACCGGCTGACGGCCATCGACGCGATGAGCAAGGCTCTCGATGATTTCGAGGTCGAGGGCATTGGCCACAACCTGCCGTTCCTCTTAGCCGTCATGCAGCACGATCGGTTCCGCTCCGGAAGGATAACCACGGCCTTCATCGCGGAAGAGTTCCCCGATGGTTTCCACGGTGTCGTTCCGGACGTGGCTTCGGCGCGAAAACTGGCGGCGGTTGCAAGCGTTGTACATCAGGCACTGCAGGAACGCGCCGCGCAGATCTCCGGCACCATCGGCAACCATCGCCGGGTGATCGGCAAGGATTGGGTCGTCACCTTCGCGGGCCAGGAACATGCCGTGACGCTCAATGCGTCGGCCGATGGCGCCTATGTCCAGCTTTCCGACGGGGCGATGTTTGCTGTCGCCAGCGATTGGACGCCCGGCCGCAGCCACGCCAGCTTCGATGTCGGTGGGGCTTCGATGGGCGTGAAGATCGATCTTTTGGGCACTGCCATCCGCCTTCGCTGGCGCGGCATGGACGTGCGCGCCCATGTCCGCAGCCCGCGCGTCGCCGAGCTTGCCCGGCTTATGCCGAAGAAGCTGCCACCGGACACTTCAAGGATGCTCCTCTGCCCGATGCCGGGCGTGGTGACGATGATCGCTGTTAGTGAAGGCGAGGCTGTCGAGGCCGGCCAGACATTGGCCACCGTCGAGGCGATGAAGATGGAGAATATTTTGCGCGCGGAACGCCGAGGCGTGGTGAAGCGCGTCGCGGTTTCAGCGGGCGCAAGTCTTGCGGTGGATGAGTTGATCATGGAGTTCGAGTGAAGGGTTTCAGATGCTCGATACTCTACTTCCGAGAATCTTCGAAAGCTGCGACTTTGGATGCTGCGGGATTTACCGAGAGCACCACCGAAGACACCTACAACGAAGAGCAATTCAGCGGCGCTTCTATAAATGAAAGCGCTTATCTGATTTGGCAAAATCGGCGGAAAGGCTGTCTCTCTGAGGCCGACTATATTAGAATATCCAGAGACATCAGTTTATTAGCGTGCGATGTCTGTGAAACCACAATGTTCTGCAGCACTTCCTTCTTCAGGGGAGGAAAACAGGTATGGAGCGTTGCACACAATCCGGAATACGGGCTTGATCACATTTCTCTAAACGGCGACGTACCGGATACGATAATCGCGACTGTCGCCACGCTCCGTGAAGAAGCAAAAATTAGCCAAGAAGGTGTCGATGACGTGGACTTCTACTTTGAGGTTCCCGTGGAGTTATTTCGAACAATCTCCGGCGTGAGACATGATTTGGCGAACTCGTTCTCATTTTATGCTTTGGAGTCCAAACAAGTCATACCAAAAAAGCGATTTTGGAAGCTGTGGGGATAGTTCGTGAAAGCTGGCTCGGCAAAGATTTTTGTTTCGCGGATTATGGCAGAGGAATGGACGACTGAAGCTGCAGCGTCGTGCATTGTTGAGGCGCGGAAGGAATGAATCATGACGAGCAGCAGTAAAACGATGCAGGACTGGGCCGCCCTCGCCGAACGCGAGCTCAAATCCTCACCCGAGACGCTGACCTGGCAGACGCCCGAGGGCATCGCCGTCAAGCCGCTCTACACAGCAGCCGATCTTGAGGCTGCCGGCCATCTCGGCTCGCTGCCGGGCCTTGCGCCGTTCACGCGGGGGCCGCGCGCCACCATGTATGCGGGCCGGCCCTGGACCATTCGGCAATATGCCGGCTTCTCGACGGCGGAAGCGTCCAATGCGTTTTACCGCAAGGCGCTCGCCGCCGGCCAGCAGGGTGTCTCCGTCGCCTTCGATCTCGCCACCCATCGCGGCTATGATTCGGATCATCCGCGCGTCGAGGGCGATGTCGGCAAGGCGGGCGTGGCGATCGATTCGGTCGAGGACATGAAGATCCTGTTCGACGGCATTCCGCTGGAAAAGATCTCGGTCTCGATGACCATGAACGGCGCGGTCATCCCGATTCTTGCTTCCTTTATCGTTGCCGGCGAAGAGCAGGGCGTGCCGCGCGATCAGCTTTCCGGCACCATACAGAACGACATCCTCAAGGAGTTCATGGTCCGCAACACCTATATCTATCCGCCGGAACCCTCGATGCGGATCGTCGCCGAGATTATTGATTACACCGCGCGCGAGATGCCGAAGTTCAACTCGATCTCGATTTCCGGCTATCACATGCAGGAGGCCGGGGCGACGCTGGTGCAGGAACTGGCCTTCACACTGGCCGACGGCCGGGAATATGTCCGCGCGGCTATTGCCAAGGGCCTGAGCGTCGACGAGTTTGCCGGCCGGCTGTCGTTCTTCTTCGCCATCGGCATGAACTTCTTCATGGAGGCCGCCAAGCTGCGCGCCGCCCGGCTCTTGTGGACACGGATCATGGAACGGTTCGAGCCGAAGAAACAATCGTCGCTGATGCTGCGCACCCATTGCCAGACGTCGGGCGTCTCGCTGCAGGAACAGGACCCCTACAACAACATCGTGCGAACCGCCTTCGAGGCGATGTCGGCGGTGCTCGGCGGCACCCAGTCGTTGCACACCAATTCCTTTGACGAGGCCATCGCGCTGCCGACCGAATTCTCCTCGCGCATCGCCCGAAACACCCAGCTTATCCTCCAGCACGAGACCGGCGTCACGAAGGTCGTCGATCCGCTGGCCGGCTCCTATTATGTCGAGAGCCTGACGGCGGAACTGGCGGACAAGGCGTGGGCGCTGATGGAAGAGGTAGAGGCGCTTGGTGGTATGACCAAGGCCGTGGCTGACGGCCTGCCGAAGCGGTTGATCGAAGAGGCCGCGACGCGTCGGCAGGCAGCGGTCGATCGGGGAGAAGAGGTCATCGTCGGCGTCAACAAGTACAGGCTCGAAACCGAGGACGACATCGACATCCTCGACATCGACAATGCCGCTGTTCGCATCGCGCAGATCAGGCGCATTGAGGAAACACGGCGCCGGCGCGACACAGCGCAAGTGACCGCCGCACTCGAAGCATTGACGCAGGTGGCGCACAGTGGAGAAGGCAATATCCTCGAGGCAGCCGTGACCGCTGCCCGAGCCCGTGCCACGGTCGGTGAAATCTCTGATGCCTTGCGTGTCGTTTTCGGCGATCACACCGCCGTCCCGGAAGTCGTCCACGATATCTATGGCGAAGCCTACAAGGGTGATCCGGAGCTGGCGATGCTGGCCAATAGGCTGTCCAGCTTCACGCAGGCGATTGGCGCGAAACCGAAGATCATGGTCGCCAAGCTCGGGCAGGACGGCCACGACCGCGGTGCAAAGATCATCGCCTCCGCCTTCGGCGACATCGGCTTCGACGTGCTAGCCGGGCCGCTGTTCCAGACGCCGGAGGAGGCCGCAGACATGGCCCTTGCGGCGAAAGTGCATGTTATCGGCATGTCGTCGCTGGCCGCCGGCCACAAGACGCTGGCGCCGCAGCTTGTCGATGCGTTGAAAGCCAAGGGCGGCGAGGATGTCATCGTCGTGGTCGGCGGCGTCGTGCCCCGCCAGGATTATCAGTTCCTGCTCGACCACGGTGTCGCTGCCGTCTTCGGTCCGGGCACGAATGTCATGGATGCCGGCCGTGCCGTGCTCGATCTTCTGGAAGGCCGACGGCGCAATAGCTGACGGTTCCCGAGGCGGCCTTTCGTTGCAACTGCATAGTCGGCTCTCTATTGTTGGCCATCGAGGCTACTTCGAGACGTCGAAGACCACGCGTCCGCGCACCCGACCTGCCACGATGTCCTGCGCGAGTTCGGGCAGGCGGGACAGCGGTTCGCGCTGTGTCATCCGTGCCAACTTCGCCCGATCGAGACTTTCTGCCAACAAGGCCCAGGCCCTTTCCCGTCGCGCATGCGGCGCCATGACCGAATCGATGCCGAGCAGCGCTACGCCACGCAGGATATGCGGCATCACCGTTGCCGGGAGATCGGCGCCGCCGGCCAGTCCGCAGGCGGCAACGGCGCCGCCGTAGGCCGTCTGTGCCAGAACATTGGCAAGCGTGGTCGAGCCGACAGAATCGATCACGCCCGCCCAGCGCTCTTTCTGCAGCGCGCCGCCTTTTTCAGACAGCGTGTTGCGATCGATGAAGCTGGTCGCGCCGAGAGCTGCGAGATAGTCATGGGTTTCCGGCCGCCCGGTCGATGCGGTAACGGTGTAGCCGCGTGCGGCAAGCAGCGCGATCGCCACCGAGCCGACGCCGCCGGCAGCGCCGGTGACCAGCACCTCGCGTCCGCCTGCCTTGGTCGCTCCCCAGTCTTCCAGAGCCTGCACGGCAAGAGCCGCGGTATAGCCGGCGGTGCCGATGGCCATGCTCTCCGCCAGCGTGAAGGCGTCCGGCAGGCGCGTCAGCCATTCGGGCTTCAGCCGCTGGAAGCGGGAATAGCCGCCCCATTCGGTTTCGGACAGGCCCCAGCCGTTGACGACGACCTTGTCGCCCGGTTGCCAGTCCGCACTGCGGGATTCGACGACGATGCCGGACAGGTCGACACCGCCGACCATTGGCAGGCGCCGGGCAATCCGGCCCTTGCCGGTGATAGCCAGCCCGTCCTTGTAGTTCAATGTGGAGAAATGAACCTCGACCAGGACATCGTGGTCCGGCAGGTCCGCAAGTGTCAGATCCCTGAAGCCGGCAACAGGCTTTCCATCCCGATCATCGATTACCATTGCCCTGAACCGATCCGCCATGGTCTTCTCCCTGCTTTGTCCCGCATCGAACATGGCACGGCAGGGCTCGAAAATCCAATGAGACCAAAGGCAAAGGTGGCGGATCAAACTGTGCCGATCGACTCGAGGAAGGCGTCCAGTTCGCGCGGCTCGATGCCGACCAGATGCCTGGGCTGCGGATAGGAGCCGGAGCGAACCTCGGCCACATAGTCCGAATAGGCGGCGATGCGCTCCTGCTGCAGACGATCATACTCGGCAGCGAAATTCCGGTAGCTCTTGGCGTGGCGCGGGACATGGCCGCGATTGGCGCCCAGCACATCGTCGGAGAAAAGATACTGCGCATCGCCGCCTGTGCCGGCACCCATGGACAGCATCAGCATCGAGGTGCGCTGGCTGATGGCCGTGGCCACAGCCTCGGGAACCACCTCGATTTCGGCGGCAAAGGCGCCCGCCTCTTCGAGCGCTTTGGTTTGGCGCCAGATTTCCAGAGCACTGGCCGCCGTCTTGCCGACGGCGCGGAAGCCGCCTGTCCATGTCGCCTTCGACGGGATCAGGCCGACATGGCCGCAGACCGGAATGCCCTCCTCGCGCATGCGCCGGACGGTTGAAAGACCGGCGGCACAATAGACGGCGTCGCCGCCAGCCTTCAGCGCCTGAAAGGCAGCGCGAATGTATTCGTCGGCCGTGACGAGATTCCCGTATTCAAGCCCGGGAAAGGCAAAACAGGAGGGCGCTGCCTCGCGAAAGGCAGGTCCAAGCAGGGCTGGTGGAACCGACAGCAGATCGACACCTGCGCGCTCGGCCGCATCCGCTTCTTCCAGCGTCTCGACACGTAACATCGTGAGCTGGCGCTTGCCTTTCATTGACAGCAGGTCGGCAACGGTCGGGCGACGATGTTTCATCAGGTATCTCCGGGCATGGGTTGGCGACCGCGGAAGCGGTGCAGGAAAGCGGGGCTGTGATGGCCGCCCTGGTGTCAGGCGGCGAGCAGCGATTTCAGCTTGGTTTCCGGGGCGGCAAGCGCCAGCGGATCGGGACGCACGCCGGCGGCGATCATCATTTCGGCGAGCCGGATATCCCGGGCGATGGCATTGCCCGGACCGATGCCGCTTGCCGCCAGAAGACGGCCGGTCACATCGAGATGGAACAGGATGAATGCGCCGTCAGCCATATTGCGCCGGACCGTGATGACGGCACCATCCGCGATTCCGGCGATCTGCAGCGTCAGATCATACTGATCCGACCAGAACCAAGGAACAGTAGCGATCGCTTCCTTGCCACCGAGAAGATTGGTTGCGGCGAGCAGGCCCTGATCCTGGGCATTGCGCCAGGCCTCAAGCCGCACGCGCCGGCCGTCATAGTGGGCCAGCGGGAACGAGCAGCAGTCGCCGGCTGCGAAGATATGCGGATCCGACGTGCGCAGATGCGCATCGACGGCGATGCCGTTATCGATCGTCAGGCCAGCCTCCAGTGCAAGTTCGGTATTGGGCATGGCGCCAATGCCGACAACGATCATGTCGACGCGCACGGTGCGGCCATCCTCGAGCACGACGCGCGCTTCCGTTCGGTTTTCCTCAAGCGCCTTGATGCGGGCGCCGCAGATGATCTTGACGCCTTCGGCCTTGTGCCGTTCTGCAACCACCTCTGCGACGGCCTCGGGCACGCCTCGCGTCAGGATGCGCGGCAGGCCTTCGATCACCGTCACGTCTGCGCCGCGCTTACGCGCCGTCGCCGCCAGTTCCAGGCCGATGAAGCCGCCGCCGATCACGGCGATATGCTTGCCGGGATGCAGGGATTCGCGGATCATCACCGCGTCGCGGTGCGTCCGTAGGGTCTTGATGCGCCAGTTGTTGCCGGTCAGACCCGGAAAGGCGCGGGGGCGGGCGCCTGTCGCCAGCAGCAGCCGATCATAGGAGAGGTTGTGGCCGTCGGAGAGGCGCACCGATTTCCCGGCCCGGTCGATGCTTTCGATGCTCATTCCGGTAATGAGATCAATCTTCGCATCCGCATAGCGGGCTGCATCGGAAACCAGTTTCGGTTCATGGCCGTGCAGCAGGGCATCTTTTGAAAGCGGCGGCCGCTCATAGGGAAGCACGGATTCGGCGCCGACCAGCGTGACCTTGCCCTTGAAGCCCTTTTCCCGAAGTGCGAAGGCGGCACGGGCGCCACATTCCCCGGCGCCGACGATAATGATGTGGTCCATGGTTCGTGTCCTTTCAGGATAAGGAGATGAAGACGCTGCCGGATTCAACCTTGACCGGATAGGTCTTGAGGTTGACGCAGACGGGGGCACCCTTGGCTTCGCCGGTGCGATAGTCGAAGCGGCCGTTATGCTTCGGACATTCGATGATTTCATCCATCACAAGGCCATCGGCAAGATGGATTTTTTCATGGGTGCACAGCCCATCCGTCGCGTAGAATTTGTCGTCCGGGCTGCGATAGATCGCGAACGTCCTGTCCCCGTGATCGAAACGCATCACGTCTTCCTCGTCGATATCGTCCTTTGCGCAGACTTCGATCCAGCTATCGCTCATGCTTACTCCTCCCATTTCAACGTCGTCTTTTCGTGTCATCTTCTTCCGGCTTACGCCTATTCCGCGGCCTCGACGACGGGTTCGCCATGGAACTCGTCACGATAGGGGCGCGCCGTCGGCGGCAGCTCCCGCTTCAGGAAATAGTCCTCGTTGCGCAATTGCCGAAGGAAAGCCGGGATCATTTCTCGATACCCCTCCAGGATCGATCGGTTCGGCGCCGGCAGGTCATGCTTTATCATTTCGTGCAGTTTGGGAAGGGCATGGTAGGGCACCATTGGAAACATGTGGTGCTCGACGTGATAGTTCATGTTCCAGTAGACGAAACGACTGAGCGGATTCATGTAGACCGAGCGGCTGTTCAGGCGATGATCGGTGACATTGTCGGCAAGGCCGCCATGCTGCAGAAGGCCGGTCATGACGTGGTGCCAGGCGCCGTAAAGGCGCGGCAGGCCGATCAGCATCAGCGGCAGGATCGAAGCGAGAGTGACCGAAAGCGCGATCGTCGCGAGATAGATCAGCGTCCAGATCCGGGCGACGTGGATGACCTTTTCCTGTTCCATCTCCGGGATGAAGGTCTTTTCAGCGTCGCTGATATTGCCGAAGGCATTGCGGACCATATTCATCATGCCGTGGGCTGCGTCGAGGATGCCGAAGAAGTTGAGCACCAGCCGAAACAGGTCCGGCGGACGCATGACGGCAATCTCCGGGTCGCGGCCGACGATGACCGTGTCGGTGTGATGACGCGTGTGGCTCCACCGCCAGGTCACCGGATTGCGAATGATCATGAAGCAGGCGATCTGGTAGACCACGTCGTTCATCCAGCGGGTCTTGAAGGCCGTGCCATGGCCGCATTCGTGCCAACGGCTGTCGGAGCCGGAGCCATAGAAGACACCGTAGAGGAGAAAGAAGGGCACCGCCCACCACGTCCCCCAGAAGAAGATGCCGAGGGCCGCAAGAACCAGCATGCCGCCGAGCCAGAGGATCGTGTCGCGGATCGCCGGCGCATCGGAACGCTGCATCAGCGCCTTCATGTCCTTGCGCGAGACCTCGCTGTGATACCATTCGGCGGCGGCAAGGCCATTTTCGACGGCAGTCCTACTGTCGCGGCCGAGCAGGCTGTAATCGCGTTTCGTCGGAATCATTTCATCCTCCCTGCAAGCCGGGGCCAATCCTGCCGTCGGCCATCCTGCGGCTGTTGTTGAAGAGAGGATAGGTTGACTTCGCCTACGCCTCAATGCAGCAATGATGGAATCTATCAAAAGCTATCAGAGAATGATGGTAATATTTGATGTGATAACATCAGGAGCGATCATGAGCGGACGACCGACGATTACCGATCTCGCCAAGGCTGCCGGCGTCAGCGTAGCGACCGTTGATCGCGTTCTGAATGGTCGACATCGTGTGCGAGAGGAAACCGCCCGCCGCGTCTATGATGCCGCCAGGGTGATAGGCTATCACGCCGTCGGGCTACTGCGGCAGCGTGTCTTCGAGGACCTGCCGCAATACAGGCTGGGATTCGTGCTGCAGAAGCCGAACCAGTATTTCTATCAGTCCATGGCCCGGGAAATCGAGAATGCCGCCTTGTCTGCGCCCGGGGTCCGGATCGTCCCGCAGATCGATTTCTCCGCCAGCACAACGCCCGCGGCCATCACGGAGAAAATGCGTATCATGGCGTCGCGAAATCAGGCGATCGCACTTGTCGGGCCCGATTATCCGGCGGTAACGGCGGTTGTGGAAGAGTTCAAGCAGCGCGGAATTCCCGTCTTCTCCCTGCTATCCGACTTTGCGACAGGGGTGCGCGAAGGTTATGTCGGCCTCAACAACCGGAAGGCCGGGCGCACGGCCGCCTGGATGATTGCCAAGGCAGCGCGCAGGCCCGGAAAGGTGGCGGCTTTCGTCGGAAGCCATCGTTTCCACGGGCATGAACTGCGAGAAATCGGATTTCGATCCTATTTCCGCGAGAATGCGCCCGAATTCGAAGTTCTGGACACGCTGGTCAATCTTGAAACAGCCGAGATCACCCATGAGGCTACGTTGAACCTTCTGCAGCGCCATCCCGATCTGGTTGGCTTCTATGTCTGTGGCGGTGGAATGGAAGGCGCGATTTCGGCCTTGGCCGAGGAGAAACTCGCCGGAAAGCTTCTGGTCGTCGTCAACGAACTCACGCCCGAATCACGCGCGGCCCTGGCCGAAGAGCTCGTTACCATGGCGATTGCGACGCCTGTCGCCCAACTGGCGCGGGAATTGGTCACCCTGATGGTTGGCGCCATCGATCGTGGCGTTGCAGGCGTGCCCGGGCAAACATTCCTCCCGTTCGACATTTTTACCCCTGAAAATATCTGAGCGCCCGGTCCGGCTCGTTGATGACGGAATTCCATCATTCCAATCTTGCATTCTTTCAGGAATGCAAGAGAAGCTGGCCCCTTCCGCTTTGACTGCGCAGCAAGAAGCTGATGATCCTTCAGGTCTTCGAGGGTGCAAGGGCGTTTTGCCCATGAGAGACGCAGTGGCGTCCTCCCCCCGATTGCAGCAGGAGGAAAACAACCGTGACGACCATACCCTTTGCACTCAATCACATGACGGCTCCAGGCCTGTCACTCGATGATTTCTTCGCGCTTGCCGTCTCGCTCGGTATGAGAGGCGTGGAAATCCGCAACGACCTTTCCGTAAACGCCATCATCGACGGTACGCCGGCCGGCACGGTCAAGGCGCTGGCGGAGGAGCATGGCGTAAGGATCATTTCGATCAACGCCCTGCAGCGCTTCAATGACTGGAGCGATACGCGCGCCGCCGAGGCGCAGATGCTGATTGACTATGCGCGTGATTGCGGGGCGGAGGCATTGGTGCTGGTTCCCGTGAATGATGGAAGCGGGCAGGCGGATGGCGAGCGCCAGGCCAATCTGCGGGCAGCGCTGGTCGCCTTGCGGCCGATGCTTGAGGGGGCCGGCATCACCGGGTTCGTCGAGCCGCTCGGCTTCGAGATCTGTTCGCTGAGATCCAAGACCGAAGCGGTCGAAGCCATTCGCGAACTCGGCTTTGAGCCGATTTTCAAGCTGGTGCACGATACGTTCCATCATCATCTTGCCGGCGAAGGAATATTCTATCCGGAGATGACCGGCCTCGTGCATATTTCCGGAGTTTCCGATCCGGCCGTTCCGGTCAGCGCCATGCGTGACAGCCACCGTATCCTGGTTGACGGTGCGGATCGTCTGGACACTGCGGGCCAGGCACAATTCCTCTTGCGCGCCGGATATCAGGGACTGTTTTCGTTTGAACCTTTCGCTTCTTCCGTCCATTCGCTCGCGCATCCCGCAGCGGAACTGCGTCACAGTATGGACTATCTCAGCGGCTCCATTTGATGCTTGCGGCTTTTGCGGTCGGAAAAATATCGCCGCAACCGCAAAAGCCGTACTTGACGTGTTTCTGATAAAATGGAATAGTTATTCCGTAATTACAAACTATCGGTTTGTTTATTCTGTTTTCGAGCAGAGACTGCCACGGGAGAGGCAGATTACGGAGCATATGGGCGTCGCCGCCAAAGGCGTCGTCTCCGGCTTTCAAGGGTGGTTGCCGGACACCTTTTGTGGAGGAGAATGACATGAAGAAATTGTTCCTGGGAACGGCTCTTGCCGTGATGATGTCGACCGCGGCCCATGCCGAAACGATCGGCGTGTCGATGGCGCTGTTTGACGACAACTTCCTGACGGTTCTGCGCAACGGCATGGACGAACATGCCAAGACGCTGAATGGCGTAACGCTGCAGATCGAAGACGCGCAGAACGACGTCGCCAAGCAGCAGAGCCAGATCCAGAACTTCATCGCTGCCGGTGTCGATGCCATCGTCGTCAACCCGGTCGATACGGATGCGACGACCGCCATGTCGAAGATCGCTGCCGATGCCAAAATTCCGCTGGTCTATGTCAACCGCGAACCGGTCAATATCAACGACCTGCCAGCCAATCAGGCCTTCGTGGCTTCCAACGAACTTGAGTCCGGCACGCTCGAAACCCAGGAAGTCTGCAAGCTTCTCGGCGGCAAGGGCAAGATCGTCGTCATGATGGGTGAACTGTCCAATCAGGCGGCGCGCATGCGCACCCAGGACGTTCATGATGTTCTCGCCACCGACGCCTGCAAGGGCATCTCGATCGTCGAAGAGCAGACCGCAAACTGGTCGCGGACCCAGGGTGCCGACCTCGTGACCAACTGGCTTTCCGCCGGTCTGGAATTCGATGCCGTCGTCGCTAACAATGATGAAATGGCGATCGGTGCTATCCAGGCGCTGAAGGCCGCGGGCAAGGACATGAAGGACGTCGTCATTGCAGGCGTCGATGCCACCCAGGACGCGCTTGCCGCCATGGCGGCCGGCGATCTCGATGTCACCGTGTTCCAGAATGCCGCTGGCCAGGGTGCCGGTGCGATCGATACCGCACTGAAGATCGCAAAGGGCGAAAAGGTCGAACAGAAGGTCTACATTCCGTTCGAACTCGTTACCCCTGCCAACCTTGCCAACTATCAGGCGAAGAACTGATCCATCCCCTATTGCGGAAGAGACACACGCGCCGATGGCGCGTGTGTTGAAACAGGATTATTGTCTCTGAGGGAGGTAACACCATGGTCAGCCCGACCACGATGGCAGCGGTGCGCGCGAGCGGCGCCGTTCCGAATGCGGAATACCTCCTTTCCGTCGAAGGCATCCGCAAGGAGTTTCCCGGCGTCGTCGCGCTCGACGACGTGCAGTTCCGGCTGAGGCGCGGCACGGTGCATGCGCTGATGGGCGAAAATGGTGCCGGCAAATCGACGCTGATGAAGATTCTCGCCGGCATCTACCAGCCCGACAAAGGCGAGGTAAAGTTCAAGGGCGTCGATATCCAGCTGAAATCGCCGCTCGACGCGCTCGAAAACGGCATCGCCATGATCCATCAGGAATTAAACCTGATGCCCTTCATGACCGTCTCCGAAAACATCTGGATCCGCCGCGAACCGCTGAACCGTTTCGGTTTTGTCGATCATTCGACGATGAACCGCATGACTGCGGATCTTTTCAAGCGGCTGAACATCGATCTCGATCCGCAGATCGAAGTGCGCGAGCTGTCCGTCGCCAACCGGCAGATGGTCGAGATCGCCAAGGCTGTCTCCTACGAATCCGACGTTCTGATCATGGATGAGCCAACGTCCGCGCTGACGGATCGCGAGGTCAAGCACCTCTTTTCCATCATTCGCGGCCTGCGCGACCAGGGCATCGGCATTGTCTACATCACCCACAAGATGAACGAGTTGTTCGAGATTGCCGACGAGTTTTCGGTGTTCCGTGACGGCAAGTATATCGGCACGCACGCCTCCACCGACGTGACGCGCGACGACATCATCCGCATGATGGTCGGCCGCGAGATCACCCAGATGTTTCCGAAGGAAGAGGTCCCGATCGGCGAGGTCGTCCTTTCGGTTAAAAATCTCTGCCTCGACGGCGTTTTTTCGGGTGTGTCGTTCGACGTGCGCGCCGGCGAAATCCTCGGCATTGCCGGGCTGGTCGGCTCGGGCCGCTCCAATGTTGCCGAAACGATCTTCGGGGTGACGCCGGCGACATCCGGATCGATCGAGCTCAATGGCAAGGCGATCACCATCGACAGCGCCAATACGGCGATCGCCAATCGCATGGCTTTCTTGACGGAGGACCGCAAGGACACCGGCTGCCTGCTCATTCTCGACGTGCTCGAGAACATGCAGATCGCGGTGCTGCAGGACCAGTTCGTCCGATACGGTTTCGTCAATGAAAAGGCGGTGACGGCGGCCTGCGAGGCGATGAGCAAGAAGCTTCGCGTCAAGACGCCGAACCTTGAGGAGCGCATCGAGAACCTCTCGGGCGGCAACCAGCAGAAGGTGCTCATCGGCCGCTGGCTGCTCACCAATCCGCGCATTCTTATTCTCGACGAGCCGACCCGCGGCATCGACGTCGGCGCCAAGGCGGAAATCCACCGTTTCGTCACCGAACTCGTGCGCGACGGTGTCGCCGTCATCATGATTTCCTCCGAAATGCCGGAGGTTCTGGGCATGAGCGACCGCATCATGGTGATGCACGAGGGGCGCGTCACGGGCTTCCTCGACCGCGCGGAAGCAACGCAAATCAAGGTGATGGAGCTGGCTGCGCGATGACGCGCCATCGACCGGTGACCAAGGGAGGGACACAATGAACACGAATTCTGCCACCGCGACGGGGCTTCCGCCCACACGCAAGCGCCGTCTTCCGCCGGAGCTGAACATCTTCGCCGTTCTGATCGGCATCGCGCTCGTCTATGAAATCCTCGGCTGGATCTTCATCGGCCAGAGCTTCCTGATCAATCCGCAGCGCCTGACGATCATGATCCTGCAGGTTTCGGTAATCGGCATCATCTCGGTCGGCGTAACGCAGGTCATCATCACCGGGGGCATCGATCTGTCCTCCGGTTCCGTCGTCGGCTTGACGGCGATGATCTCGGCAAGCTTCGCCCAGGCTTCCACCTGGCCACGGGCACTTTATCCGGGGCTCACGGACCTGCCGTTCATCATCCCGATCGGTGTTGGTATCCTGATCGGTATCTTGGCCGGCGTGATCAACGGCCAGCTGATCGCCCGGACCCGGATTCCACCCTTCATCGCCACGCTCGGCATGATGGTGTCCGCCCGTGGCGCCTCCAAGTGGTACACCAAGGGCCAGCCGGTTTCCGGTCTGACCGATCAATTCAACTTCATCGGCACCGGTATCTGGCCCGTGATCGTCTTTCTGGTCGTCGCGCTGATCTTCCACATCGCCCTGCGTTATACCCGCTACGGCAAGTTCACCTATGCTATCGGCGCAAATGTTCAGGCGGCGCGGGTGTCGGGCATCAATGTCGAGGCACATCTGATCAAGGTCTATGCCATCGCCGGCATGCTGGCGGGTCTCGCCGGCGTGGTCACGGCGGCTCGCGCCCAGACCGCCCAGGCCGGCATGGGCGTGATGTACGAACTCGACGCCATTGCGGCAGCCGTCATTGGCGGCACGTCGCTTTCGGGCGGTGTCGGCCGTATCACCGGCACGGTCATCGGCACGGTCATCCTTGGTGTCATGACATCCGGCTTCACCTTCCTGCGTGTCGACGCCTACTACCAGGAAATCGTCAAGGGAATGATCATCATCGCCGCCGTCGTTATCGACGTCTACAGGCAGAAGAAGCGCAAGACCTGATCTCAGGCGCGTCCCAGGCACCTCCCAGGGTGAGCAACTGGCCGGAAGGACACACCGTCTTTCCGGTTTTCTTTTTTAATCCTTGTTGAGCATCGTCCTGCCAATGCTTCCGCCAGCCGAACGGCCGGCGCGTTTTGTGCCCGTGCCCGGAGCATGCACTGGAACAAACAGCCGCAAGCCGGGTTAGTCCAGTTCCAAAGCAACATGGAGGACCATGAAATGGACCACACCAATCACATCCGTCTCGGCACTGCAGAACTCACGTCCGATATTCTTGAAGGCGCTACGATTTACGGCGCCGATGACCACAAGGTCGGCAAACTTGACCATGTCCACGGTACGGGCGCGACCAGCAAGGCCATCATCGACGTCGGCGGCTTTCTCGGTATCGGAGCCAAGCCTGTCGCTGTTCCGCTCATCGATCTCCAGTTCATGCGGGACGAGGACGGCGACGTGCACGCCGTGACAAGCTGGACGAAAGACCAGCTCAAGGAGATGCCCGAGCATCATCACTGAATTTGAAAGTCCGGTTCAGCCGAACTTGAAAGCCCGATCCCAGCATCGGGCTTTTTCTTGCGCATTATTTCGGCGATTGAAGAATTGTCTGTTTTTATGCCATGCTGATCTTATGCTATGCGGGGCGCACAGGTCTCCCGTGCGGCAGGCAGGCTGGCTCGTTTCCGTTGCTTCTGTCATAAGGGCGTTATAGCAACATATGGAGACTATCATGACATCGCAGCGCAAGCTCGCGAGCCGGTTCGAAACGCGTTTCATCCAGCAGATCTGGAACGCGATCCTTCTCGTTCACACCCGCGAAACCAGATCCCTGACGGATCGTCGCGGCCGTTGATCGGGTCCGCTAATCAGGGTTTGCCGGTGGAAACACCACGGTCACCTTGAGGCCGGCGCCATTTGTTCCCTCCGATAGGGTGAGCTTGCCGCCGAAAAGACCGGCAATCTCCTCGACGATAGGCAAGCCTAGCCCCATCCCCGGCGCCTGGCTTTCGCCGCCGCGCGCAAAGCGCTGGCGCACCATCTGGCGCCGTTCCGGAGCAATGCCCGGACCATTGTCCTCGACTTCCAGCAATACGGTATCCGCCGCATCAATGATCCGCGCAGTGATTTCCGCGTTTCTGCCGGCATAGCTGATCCCGTTTTCGATGAGATTGCGCAGCAGTTCGCCGATCAGCAGCGGTTCGGCCCGGATGAATGCCGCGCCTGTGCCTTCGAAACCAAGGTCGATTCCTGTTTCTGCCGCCCGCGGCACGTGATCGGCTATGATGCCCTGCGCCAGAGCGGTGAGGTCCATCCGCTCCAGCGGCTGCGGCGCGCTTGATCCGGCCGCATCGATTTTCGCCATCAGCAGCAGTTGCGCCAGGATGCGCTCGGCGTGGGCCACCGCCTCGTCGCCTTTTCGAGCCGCCCCATGCGCCTCGTCCAGCGTCGCTGCGCGCGCCGAGAGCGCCAACTGCGTGCGAATGATAGCAAGCGGCGTCCGCAGTTGGTGGCTGGCATTGCCGCTGAAATGGCGCAAGGCTTCCAGTGCCGACTGCAGCCGCACCATGAAGGAGTTGACGGTATCGACCAGCCCTTGCACTTCGCTCGGCACGGACTGCTCGATCGGATGCAGGTCGTTGGGGCTGCGCTCGGCGATCGCTTCCGCCAGGCGGTAGAGCGGGCGCAGCGATACCGTGACGGCAATCCAGACGATCACGGCGGCTCCCAGGATCATCAGCGCGAGACGCAGCGCCGAACGCAACAGGATCGCCTGCGTCAACTGGCGTCGGGCGATCGTGGTTTCGGCGACGGTGACCATGAAGGGGACCGAATTGATGCCCGTCGAGGCCGAACGCGCCAGCGCCGCCACCCTGATCTGTTCGCCGCGAAAACTCGCATCGTCATAGGCTGTCGCCTGTCCCTTCATGTCGCCAACGGAAGGCAGCGTCTGGTATCCTGTGATGAACTGACCGGGTGGGCCATCTACACGGTAGAAGACGCGGTCCTGCGCCGCCGACGTCAGCATTTCCAGCGCGACATAGGGGATGTCGACCTCGAGCGTGCCGTCTTCCGAGACGACGACGCGCTCGGCGATCGCCAGCGCCGAGCCGGCAAGCACCCTGTCGGAGACGACATTGGCGGTTTTCACCGCTTCCCGATAGGTGTCGATCAGGGCCAGAACGCCAATCACGGCGGTCGAAATCAGCAGCCAGCCCAGCAATCGCCGCCGCAGCGAATAAACGGCGGCACGCGTCATGCCCCGTCCGCCGATTTGTCGAGATAGTAGCCGATGCCGCGCGCCGTGCGCACCGTCAGCCCGTGCGGCGACAGCCGCTTGCGCAGTCGGCTGACATATTGCTCGATGGCGTTGGCGCTCAGATCGTCGTCGAATGCCGTCAGCGATTGCATGATCGCTTCCTTTGAAACAACCTTGCCGGCGCGTAGGAACAGGATTTCCAGGAGCCCGAGCTCACGGGCCGGAATGTCGATCGGCAAACTCTCGGCCGAAAAGGTGCGCGACGTCAGATCGAAGGTGACGTTGCCGTAGCTCGACAGCGATGATCGCAACCCGGCCTGCCGGCGCAGCAGAACCCGCACCCGCGCCTCGAACTCGCCGATGTCGAACGGCTTGATCATGTAGTCGTCGGCACCGCGATCAAGGCCCTTGATCCGCTCTTCCGGCGTCCCGCGTGCGGTCAGGATCAGGACCGCGGCCTTGTTCTGGCGCGCGCGCATGGACCGCAGCACGTCCAGCCCGTCCATTTCGGGAAGCGTCAGGTCGAGGATGACGAGGTCAAAGGTTTCCGTCGCGATGACCGCATCGGCCGACGCGCCATCCCGCACCACGTCCACGGCATAACCGCTGCCGCGCAGGATGGCCACAAGCCCGTCGGCGAGCGCCACGTTGTCCTCGACCAGTAGAATCCGCAAATCCGATGTCTCCCTTGATGCACTGTAACGGTGGTCCCGGCGCTTGTGAACGGGGGCGCGCTGCGGCATGATCGGTTTATGCGTCTGGCTGTTCTCATTTTTTTCTTATTCGGATGTCCGCTGACAGTGCTGGCGCAGCCGGTGGTTTTCCCGGCCCTGTCCGGTGCCGCCAACGCACCCGAACTGCTGGTCTATTCCTCGCTCGACGAGCCGCTTGCCAAGCCGATGATTGCCGGGTTCCAGGCTGCCAATCCGGATGTTGCCGTTCGCTATGAGGATATGCTGACCGGCGAAATCTACGACCGGATCGTCAAGGAGACGGATGCCGGCCAGAGGACCGCGGATTTTGCGTTTTCCTCAGCGATGGACCTGCAGGTGAAGCTCAGCAATGACGGCTATGCGCAGCGCAGCGATATGCCGATGAGTGCGCGCTGGCCGGCCTGGGCCAACTGGCGCAACACGGCCTATGCGCTGACGTTCGAGCCCGCCGTATTCGTTTACCACAAGCCGAGCTTCGCCAGGGAGCCGCCGCCTTCGACGCGGGCCGAGTTCATCGACTATCTCAAGCGGCATGGAAGTGCCGTTTTCGGCAAGATCGGAACCTATGATATCGAGCGCTCCGGTGTCGGCTTCCTGTTCATGGCGCGCGACCAGGAGCAGTTCGGCGATATCTGGTCGGTGATCGGGGCCATGGGTGCCGCCGGCGTCAAGCTCTATTCGACCAGCTCCGCCATCCTGGAACGGGTCGCGGATGGCCGCTTTGTGCTCGGATATAATATCCTCGGCTCCTATGCCGCCGATTGGGCGTCGCGTCACCCGGATGTCGGTATCGTCCTGCCGAAGGACTATACCGTCGTGATGTCGCGTATCGGGCTGGTGCCGCAGGCGGCGACCTCGCCGGAGCTCGGGCGGCGCTATCTGGAATTCTTCATGTCGAAGGAGGGACAGTCGATCATGGCCCGCAAGCTGCAGATCGCAGCCGTCAGCCCGGATGTCGCCGGCGAAAACACCGCCAACATGATGCAGGCGATGCTGGGCGCTCAGCTCAGGCCGGTGCCGGTCAGTCCGGGCCTCATGGTCTATCTCGACCAGGTCAAGCGCGCCCGCCTGATTGCCCGCTGGAACGACGTGCTGCGTTTGCAGTAGACAAAAGCGAAAATTAATGGACAGTTAACGCTCAGGGCATCGCACATGTCAGGTAAATGTCAGCTTTGTGTGGTGGCTTGTGGTTCTTCGGTATCCGTGGAGGCGGATACTTGAAACGGCCTGGGAGGAGCTCACCCCGTTCGGCGCACTGGCGGTCCGCAAGGAATGCCCGTCACGCTTTCGGTTTCAATCTCCCCGTCCGTGAAGATGAACAACGCGCTCGCAAGAGAGTGCATGACGGAGGATTTTATCTTGAAGCAGTTTTTCCTGGCATCCATCCTGGCCGGCGCACTTGCGCTGCCTGCAGTCGCTGCCGACTACACCATTATCGCACCGGCCAATCCCGGCGGCGGCTGGGACCAGACGGCCCGCTCGATCCAGTCGGTCATGCAGCAGGAGGGCATCTCCTCCAACGTGCAGGTCCAGAACGTTCCGGGCGCAGGCGGCACGATCGGCCTTGCGCAGTTCGCCAGCCAGTCGGCCGGCAATGCCAATGCCCTGATCGTTGGCGGCTATGTCATGGTCGGCGCCATCCTGACCAACAAGTCGCCGGTGACGCTCAACGACGTGACGCCGATCGCACGGCTGACCGGCGAATATGAAGCCATCGTCGTTCCTGCCGATTCGCCACTGAAGACCATGGGCGATCTCGTCGAAGCCCTGAAGAAAGACCCGGGCGCCGTTTCCTGGGGCGGCGGCTCGGCCGGCGGTACAGACCATATCGCTGTCGGCCTGATCGCCAAGGCAGCGGGCGTCGATCCAACCAAGATCAACTACATCGCGTTTTCCGGCGGTGGTGAAGCGCTGGCCGCCATCCTCGGCAACCAGGTCACGGCCGGCATTTCCGGCTACGGCGAATTCGAAAGCCAGGTCAAGTCCGGCACGCTGCGTCTGCTTGCCGTATCGAGCGCCGAGCGTATTGCCGGCATCGACGCGCCAACGATCAAGGAGGGCGGTCTCGATGTCGTGGTCCAGAACTGGCGCATGATCGCGGCCGCACCGGGCCTGACGCCGGAGCAGACCGCTGCCGTATCGGCTGATATCGAAAAGCTGGTCAAATCCGCCGGCTGGCAGGAAACGCTGAAGACCAAGGGCTGGGCCGACACCTATCTCGCCGGTGACGCGTTCAAGGAACAGCTGGCCAAGGACGTCTCGGCCACGGAAACCGTCCTCAAGGACATCGGTCTCGTTCAATGAGCCAGGGTCACACCCCTTCGACGGAAACGCGCCGCCCTGACAGGGCGGCGCTGGTCATTGCAGCCTTTCTGGCCGGCCTCGCCGGCCTGATTTTCTGGGATACGTCGCGGCTGGCGACGATCGCGAGCTATTCCGGCATCGGCCCGGGCACGGTGCCGTTCGTGATTGCCTGCGCCCTGCTGCTGCTCGCAGCATGGACCGTGTTCGAGGCCTTGCGCGGCGATTTTCCGACGCGCGAGCGACAGCAGTTCGGCCCGGTTGCGTGGATCGTCGGTGGCCTGGCGCTGCAGATGCTGCTGTTGAAGACGCTCGGCTTTTCGATTGCCACCGGGGTCCTGTTTGCGATGGCCGCCGCCGGCTTCGGGAAGCGCAAGCTCTGGTTCACGATCCCGATCGGCATCGCCATCTGTCTTGGCGTCTGGTTGATTTTTGCCGGGCTGCTGCAACTGTCGTTGCCTGCCGGTCCGCTCGAACACCTCTTCTGGTAAGGCATTTGCCATGAACACTTTCGACTTCCTGCTGCAGGGCATCGCCATCGCCGCGCAGCCGATGAACCTGATGTATGCGCTGATCGGGGTGACGCTCGGCACGGCTGTCGGCGTTCTGCCCGGCATCGGCCCGGCGCTCACCGTCGCGCTGCTCCTGCCCGTCACCTACAAGCTCGATCCGGCCGGCTCGCTGATCATGTTTGCCGGCATCTATTACGGCGGCATGTATGGCGGCTCGACGACCTCTATCCTGCTGAATACGCCGGGAGAGAGCTCGTCGATCGTCACCGCGCTCGAGGGCAACAAGATGGCGCGGGCGGGGCGCGGCGGTCCGGCGCTGGCAACGGCGGCCATTGGCTCTTTCGTTGCCGGCCTGATCGCCACAATCGGCCTCGCCTTCATCGCCCCCTTTGTCGTCAAGCTGGCGCTGGTCTTCGGCCCCCGCGAGTATTTCGCACTGATGGTACTTGCCTTCGTTACGGTTTCCTCGGCCTTTGGCGATTCGACGCTGCGCGGCCTCACCTCGCTGTTCATCGGCTTTGCGCTTGCCATCATCGGCATAGACCAGTTGACCGGTCAGGCCCGCATGAGCTTCGGTGTGCCGGATCTGCTCGACGGCATTGAGGTCACGACCTTGGCCGTCGCGATGTTCGCCATCGGTGAATCCCTGTATATAGCAGCCCAGGGCAATCTCGGGCCCGACAAGGTCGAGGCCGTCAAGGGTTCGGTCTGGATGAGCAAGCAGGATTGGGCACGTTCCTGGAAGCCCTGGCTGCGCGGCACGGCGATCGGCTTTCCGATCGGGGCGATGCCGGCCGGCGGCGCCGAGATTGGTACGTTCCTCTCCTATGCTGCGGAAAAGCGCCTGACAAAATATCCGGAGGAATTCGGCAATGGTGCCATTGAGGGCGTTGCCGGGCCGGAGGCTGCCAACAACGCGTCTGCCGCTGGAACGCTGGTGCCGCTTCTGACGCTCGGCCTACCGACGACGGCGACGGCCGCGATCATGCTGGCCGGCTTCCAGCAATATGGCCTGCAACCCGGTCCGCTGTTGTTCGCGACCAATCCGCAGCTCGTCTGGGGCCTGATCGCCTCGCTGCTGATCGCCAATTTCATGCTGCTGGTTCTGAACCTGCCGCTGGTTGGTCTCTGGGTGAAACTCCTGACGATCCCCAAACCATGGCTCTATGCCGGCATCCTGCTGTTTGCGACGCTCGGCACGATCGGCGCCAATCCTTCGGTCTTCGAACTCGGCATGCTTCTGGCATTCGGTCTGCTCGGTTATGCCATGCGCATCTTCGGCTATCCGATCGCGCCGGTGGTTGTTGGCCTGATCCTTGGTCCGCTCGCAGAGCAGCAGCTGCGCCGGGCGCTGGCCATCAGCCAGGGGGATGTCACCGTGCTGTTCACCTCGCCGATCGCCGCTGTGCTGCTTGCTGTTGCTGCCGCGGCGCTGATCATCCCGCTGATCCTGCGGGCGCGCGGCCGCGGCCAGGTCCTGTCGCAATTGGCGGCCAGCGAAGACTGACGCTCCTCCCAAGATCGTCAAGAACAGGGCCCGGTTGACCTTCGGTTAACCGGGCCCTGTCTATTTGCATGGCTGTGATGATTTTCTGTGCGTTGTAAATGCGGGTCTTCAGGCGCATCCTTCCAGTCATAGAGAAACAAGGAAAGTGAGTTCAAAAATGTCCGCCTACAAACCTGCCCGTGGCTTTTTCAGCAACGCCTTCGCCATCTTCGGCGCAGCCACCGCTGCCGCAGCGGCTGTTGAAGGCAATCGTCGCCCGCGCGACCGTGACCTCCATACCCTCGGCATCAGCCCGGCGCATTTCAACGCCGTCAAGCGCGGCTGATCATCCTGCCTGCGCGCGGTCTTCGTTGCGCGGCGGATCCGATTTTCGCAAAGCATAAAAAGCCCGCCGGTCCTTGAGACCGGCGGGCTTTTTCATGACTGTCGTGCGCGTTGCGGGTTTCAGCCGTGCGCGTCGCGGAGTTCCTGCCGGTTGTAGCGGATCGAAGACCAGAGAGAGACGCCGATCAGCGCTGCACCGCCCAGGCCGGTGATGACTTCCGGGATATGGACGAGTGTCTGGCAATACATGATCACCGAAAGGATCAGGATGGCGTAGAACGCGCCGTGTTCCAGATAGCGGTATTCGGCGAGCGTGCCCTTTTCGACAAGCATGATGGTCATCGAGCGCACATACATGGCGCCGATGCCAAGGCCGATGGCGATGACGAAGAGGTTCTGTGTCAGGGCAAAGGCGCCGATCACGCCGTCGAAGGAGAAGCTGGCATCCAGCACTTCGAGATAGATGAAAGCACCGAGGCCGCCCTTGGCCGCGGCACTCATCGTCTGCTGCGAGGCATCGAGCAGGCCACCCACCACCTCGACCGCGAGGAAGGTCAGGAGACCGTAGATCGAGCAATAGACGAAGGTCGTCGCTTCTTCGCCCTCGAGCAGCGACGAGAACACCAGAATGATCGTCAGGACGAAGGCGATCTCGACACCCTTGATGGTGGCGAAACGTGCCATCTTGCGTTCGAGCCAGGCGATCCAGTGCACGTCCTTTTCATGATCGAAAAAGAACTTCAGCCCGACCATCATCAGGAACGTGCCGCCGAAAGCCGCGATCGGCAGATGGGCGTCGTTCATGATCCGCGCATATTCCTCCGGCTTCGATGCCGCGAGTACCATGGCATCGATCGGTCCGATTTTCGCAGCGATGACCACGATCAGAAGCGGAAAGACGATGCGCATGCCGAAGACTGCAATGATGATGCCCCAGGTAAGGAAGCGGTGCTGCCACTCGGGCGTCATATCCTTCAGTTTGTTGGCATTGACGATGGCATTGTCGAAGGAAAGCGAGATTTCCAGCACGGCGAGCACCGTGCAGATGAAGAACACGGTGGCCATGCCGCCGATCGTTCCGGTGGTTTGCCAGCCAAGCCAGGCGCCGAGCACAAGGCCCGCCGCAGTAACGATAAAGGCCCATTTGAAATAGCCGAGGCTGGACGTCGCAGAAGAGGAAGCGGGCATCATGGCCGGACCTCCGCAACAAAAGCATGCTGGCCGAAGGCCGCATAGCCTGAAGAAATCCGCATGCCATCACGGGCATGCGAGGAACGCATGGGGTGGATTTTCATCTGTTTGTATTCCGCCGGCTGTTTGCTGGCGGTACCGACATCACGAGAGCGCCGTTTAAAACTCTCGCCAGAGGGGCCCGGCACCAGGTTCACTCCGCAGGTATGTATCTAAGCCCTGCTCTGCGGAGTCTTCTTCTATCTAGCAAGTCCTGAAGCAAGGTCAAGTCTTGGCCGCGATTGCAGCCACAAGAGCGATACCACTTGCACTCAATGCCAGATGCGTCCGCTGGGTGCGGGCATCGCGTGAAAGGATGCTCACCAGCGCCTCCGGTCCAGCCATCAGGCTGATCTCGCGCAACACAAGGGCATGGGCGATGCCGAAGGTCTTTGCAAAGCTGCTGCTGTCGCTTGCGATGTCCATGGACAGCGCCGCGACGATCCCTGCCGCGAGCGGCGAGATGCGGGGTTCCCGCAGCCGGATCGCCTCGACCCGATCGATGAGACCGGCAGCGGTTGTTTCGTCCGGCGTCATGCGGTCTGTTCGGCCGGTGTCCTAATGCGGAAGGAGACGGGCACGGATTTCGAGGTTGGCGTTTCGCTTTCGGCGCCGGCACTGGAGAGGGGCACCAGCACGTTCAGTTCCGGATAGTAACCGGCAACGCAGCCACGTGGAATATCGTAGGGAACGAAGCGGAAGTCCTGCGCAAGGCGAATCATGCCATCGGCGTGTTCGCCGACGATGTCGGTTCGGTCGCCGGCAACGGCGCCCAGTGTCGCCATGTCATCCGGGTGCATGAAAACGACCTTGCGCTCTCCGTAGACGCCGCGATAGCGGTCGTCCATGCCATAGATCGTTGTGTTGTACTGGTCGTGGGACCGGAAGGTCTGCAGCACGAAAACGTTGTCCTTACCGCGCGCGCTCTGATGTTCCGTCGCTTCCGGCAAGGGGCCTGCCCAGAAGGTGGCGCGCTTGGTCTCTGTCGTCCATTCGCGATGGGCCGCATCGTTGCGCAGGTGGAAACCACGGGGCTTTCGGACGCGCGTATTGTAGTCCTCGAACCCCGGAATGACATTGGCGATATGATCGCGGATCAGGTCATAATTGTCCGCAAGCGCTGCCCAGTTGACGATGCCTGATCCCACGGTCGCTGCCGCTATTCCGGCGATGATCGCCACTTCCGAGCGCAGTTCAGGGGAGGCCGGCGCGTTGATCCCGCCCGAACCGTGCACCATGCTCATCGAATCCTCGACCGTGACAATCTGCGTGACGCCCTTCGAATTGCGGTCGATCTCGGTTCGGCCAAGGCAGGGCAGGATGAAACTGGTTTCGCCCGGCAGCAGATGGGAATGGTTGAGCTTGGTGGCGATGTTCACCGTCAGACGCTGCGCCTGCAGGGCCTTGGCGATCAGCGGACTGTCCGGCGTCGCGCGGGCAAAATTGCCGCCAAGCGCGATGAAGGCCTGCGCGGAACCATCGAGCATGGCGCCGATGGCGCCCAGCACGTTGTGGCCTTCCCTGCGCGGCGCGGCGAAACCGAATTCCTTCTCCAGGGCCTCGAGAAAGGCAGCCGGCGGCTTTTCGTTGATACCGACGGTGCGGTCGCCCTGGACATTGGAATGGCCCCGCACCGGGCAAAGACCGGCGCCGGGCTTGCCGATATTGCCGCGCAGCAGCATGAAACTGGTGATTTCGCGGATGGTGATCACCGAATGGCGATGCTGGGTCACGCCCATGGCCCAGGTGCAGATGACCCGCTCGGCGCTGAGATAGATGGTTGCTGCCTTCTCTATCTCGGCACGCGTCAGGCCCGACTGGTCCTCAATCTCGTCCCAGGTCGTCTGATCGACAGCAGAACGATAGGCTTCGAAATCCATCGTGTGTTCGGCAAGGAATTTTCGATCGAGAACCGAAGGCATGCCGGCGGCAAGTGCTTCGTCGTCTGCGGCAAAGACAGCTTTCGCCATGCCGCGAACCGCCGCCATGTCGCCGCCCAGTCGCGGCTGGAAATAATCGCTGGCGATTGGCGTCGAGCCGCCGGTGATCATCTCGATCTTGTCCTGCGGATCGGCAAAACGCTCCAGCCCGCGTTCACGCACCGGATTGAAGACGGCAATCTTTGCTCCCCTTTGGGCTGCCCGGCGAAGATCGCCCAGCATGCGCGGATGATTGGTGCCCGGGTTCTGGCCGATGACGAAGATCGCATCGGCCTTTTCGAAATCCTCGAGCAGCACGGTTCCCTTGCCGACGCCGATCGCCTGTTTCATCGCAATGCCGCTCGCCTCATGGCACATGTTGGAGCAGTCGGGGAAATTGTTGGTGCCGTAAAGCCGTACGAACAACTGGTAGAGGAAAGCAGCCTCATTGGAGGCGCGGCCGGATGTGTAGAACTCTGCCCGGTCGGGGCTGTCGAGACTGTTCAGGATGGCGCCGATTTCCGCGAAGGCGGCTTCCCAGCGAACCGCGACATAGCTGTCGGTGGCGCGGTCGTAGCGCAATGGATGCGTCAGGCGTCCCTGATGCTCCAGATCGTAATCGCTCCATTCACGCAATTGCGAGACGGTGTGCAGCGTAAAGAAATCCGGTGTGACGCGCTTGTCGGTTGCTTCCCAGGCCACGGCCTTGACACCGTTTTCACAGAATTCGAAGGACGAGCCATGTTCGGGATCGCCCCAGGCGCAGCCGGGGCAATCGAAACCGTCCGGCTGGTTGGCTTTCATGAGGGCTCTGGCCCCGGCAATCGGCGAACCGCTTTCGAGCAACCGTTTGCCGCAGCTTTTCAGCGCGCCCCAGCCACCTGCTGCCGCCGACTTCCTGCCGATGAAATCCGTCTTGCTCATGATTGGGCGTGTCCGCTCGAAAACCTGAATGTTGCAGTGCAGATATGAACGCTAGCATGCTGCACTGCAAGAATGAAGCCATGCGAATATTCGCAATCTTGATGAATTGATCCGGTTTAAGGGATGGATACTGCTGCTGAAATATGCGACGTGCTGCACCCAACCATTCAAGAGCCGTGATATGAGCACACCCAGCGCCACCCTCCCCGTTGATGGCAATTCTGCGCGCGCGGGCGTGCTGATCATGCTGCTCAGCATGTTGATGTTTTCGCTGAACGACGTGATGGGCAAGTGGCTCGTTGCGTCCTATTCGGTCAACCAACTGATGCTGATCCGAAGCCTTGCAGCCCTCGTCGTGCTGTCGCCGTTTCTCATCCGCCGCGGCTGGCGCAGCCTCATCATTGTCGATCGCCCCTGGCTGCAGGGACTTCGGGCCCTGCTCTTTGCTGCCGAAGCCTCCGCTTTCTATTTTGCGGTCAGCTATATGTCGCTCGCCGATGCCATGACCTATTGGCTGGCTGCGCCCATTTACGTTGCCGCTGCCTCGCCTCTGCTACTCGGTGAAAAAGTCGGATGGCGCCGCTGGTCGGCCATTCTCTTCGGTTTCGCCGGCGTCGTCGTCGCACTTGAGCCTTCGAGCGAAAGCTTTTCGCTTCAGGCATTGGTCGCCATCGCCGGTAGCGCGGCTTTCGCCTTTGCCATTCTGCTGGGTCGGACTTTGCGGGAGACATCGGATACGACGCTGATCTTCTGGCAGGTGACTGGCGCGTTGCTCTTTTCGGCCTGCGGCCTGGCGATCGAGCCGTCCGGCTGGACGCCGGTCAGTGGACAGCCTCTGATGATGCTCTGCCTGCTCGGCATCGTCGCCATGCTCGCCCATATCTTCGTCACGCGGGCCCTGAAGCTGGCGGATGCCGCAACCGTGGTGCCGCTGCAATATACGCTTCTGCTCTGGGCCATTGTTTTCGGATGGGCCTTCTTCGGCGATACGCCGAAGCTGACGACGCTGACGGGGGCCGGCATGATCGTCGCCGCCGGCTTGTTCATCTTCTTTCGCGAGCAGCAGATCAAGCGGCGGGAAAGCCGCGGAGATTGAGCCGGATCAGCGCCTCTGTGCTCCAGTGGCGGTCACATAGATGGAATACAGGGATCGTGTTGCGGTAATGAACAGGCGATTGCGCCGTGGGCCGCCGAAGGTGAGGTTGGCGACGGTCTGCGGCACTAGGATTTTGCCCAGCAGCGTCCCGTCCGGCGCGAAACAATGCACGCCATCGGCAGCGCTCGACCAGACATTGCCGGCGGTATCGACCCGCATCCCGTCGGGAATGCCGGTGTCGATATGGCAGAACACCCGGCCATTGGCGAGCACACCGTCCTCCGTGACATCGAAGACGCGGATATGGCGGGGCGCGCTTTCGTCGTGGCTCGCGCCGCTATCGGCAACATAGAGCAGGGTTTCGTCAGGCGAGAAGGCAAGTCCGTTCGGCTGCAGGAAGTCGCTGACCAGCGCGCTGATCTCGCCCGTTTCCGGATCAAGCCGGTAGACGTTTCGGCTCGATTGCTCGGGATCGGCCTTGTAACCCTCATAATCGGACAGGATGCCGTAGGTCGGGTCCGTGAACCAGATCGAGCCGTCGGAGCGGACGATGACGTCATTGGGTGAATTCAGCCGTTTGCCCTGATGGCTGTCCGCCAGAACCGTGATCGATCCGTCCACCTCGGTGCGTGTGACGCGCCTTGTCCCGTGTTCACAGGAAACAAGCCGCCCCTCCCGGTCGCGGGTATGGCCATTGGTGAAATTGGACGGGCTGCGGAAGACCGAAACAGTGCCATCCGGCGTCCAGCGCAGCATGCGCTGGTTTGGAATATCGCTCCACAGCAATTGCTGGGCGTCGTCGAACCAGACCGGACCTTCGGCCCATCGGCAGCCGGAATAGAGCTCCTCCAGCCCGGCGCTGCTGTTGAACAACGCCTTGAACCGGGGGTCGTGGACTTCGAAAGGCGAGGAGGCTGGCATGGGATCGTTCCGTGATTATCGTTGGTTTGGATTTCGGCCGCCGGCAAGGACAATGACGGCAATGATGATGAGGCCGGTCATGATGAGCCGGATTCCGGCGCCGGCACCGTAGGTGTTGAGCATCGAGACGACCAGGAACATGAACAGCGATGCGCCCCAGATGCCCGGTACGTTGCTGTCGCCGCCGGCAACCGCGGTGCCGCCAATGACGACGACGGCAATCGACATCAACAGGTACTCCGAGCCCATGTTGAGCGCGGCACCGCCGGAAAAACTTGCCAGCAGGTAGCCGCAGATCGCGGCCAGCACTGCGCAGAGGATATAGGTGATGAAGCGCGTGCCATCGACCGGAATACCGGCCATGCGGGCGGCACGGATGCTCTGGCCGATCGCGGCGATCCAGCGGCCGTAGACCGTCTTTTGCAGAAGGAGGAAGGCAAGCACAGACAGAACCAGCGCGACAAAGGCCACGTTCGGGATGCCGGCGGTCGTTTCGGTGGTGAATTTCGCCAGTACCTCCGGCGGCTTGATCCGCAGCCCCCGATTGGTCCAGATCGCCGTCGATTGCACGATGAAGCTCATCGACAGCGTGGCGATGATCGGAGGGATCTGCAGGAGCTTGATCAGGGCGTAGTTGCCGATGCCGACTGCGACGCCGATGGCGATGGCCACGATCAGGCCCGGCAGGATCAGCGAATTATCGACATTCATGAATTTCAGCGCGACCGTTCCGGCCAGCGTCATGGTGGCGGGCACACACAGATCGATATTGCCAGGCCCCAAAGTGATCACGAACATCTGGCCGATGCCGACAAGGATCGAGAAGGCGGCGAAGGTCAGGGCCGCCTGGCTGAGACCAACGGTGCTGGCGCCGCCGGTAAACAGGATCGTGACGGCCCAGACGGTCAGGGCGGCGACAAAGGACCAGATCCAAGGCCTGCGGGCAAGGGAGGCAAGGCGGGTCATGCGCGTTTCTCCCGGCGTTCAAGGCGGTTGAGCAGCAGCCGCAGGCCAAGCACGATAATCAGGATGGCGCCTTGCGCGCCGATCTGCCAGTCGGGCGAAATCCGCAGGAAAGACAGGAACGAGCCGGCAAGCGTCAACGTCAGCGCGCCGATGACCGCACCGATCGGCGACACCCGGCCGCCGGTGAATTCGCCACCGCCAAGAATGACGCCGGCGATCGACAAAAGCGTGTAGCGTAGCGCGATATTGGCGTCGGCAGACGTGGTCAGCCCGACGAGCGAGATGCCGGCGAGGATGGCAAAGACCGCCGCCAGCGCATAGGTCGCGGCGCGGGCGCCGAGGATCGACCAGCCGGCACGTTCGACGGAGCGCGCATTGCCGCCGACGCCGCGCAGGATGACCCCGAAGGAGGATCGCATGATCAGGAAATGCGCGACGACGGCGATCGTGATGCTGGCGATGATCGCCATCGGAACAAAAGGCGGTTTCGATATCATCAGGGCGCGGATCCATTCCGGTGCCTGGCCGCCGGGTGCCGGCAGGATGAGGACGGCAAGCCCGCCCCAGACGAAGCTCATGCCGAGCGTGACGACGATCGAGGGCAGGTTGCGCACATGGATCAGAACACCCAGCGCCGCATAGGTGGCGACGGCGGCGGCAAGGATGATGAGGCCGAGCGCCGGTGTCGCCTGCAGGAATGTGGCGGCGACGCAGGCGACGAAGCTGACGAAGGTGCCCATCGACAGATCGAGATCGTTGACGGTCATGATCAGCATCTGCGCAATGGTCGCCAGCGCGATCGGCACGGCGAGATTGAACAGCAGGTTGAGCCCGATATAGCTCATCGCCCGCGGCTGCAGGTAGAAGACGGCGATCAGCAGGATGGTCAGCGACAGAGCGGGGATCAGAAGCCGGATGGTATCGGAGGACAGGATTTTTCTCATGCGGCAGCGCCCATGAAAGAAGCGGCCAGAATGTTCTTTTCCGTCACGTTGTCGCCCCTGAGTTCGGCGACGATCGCGCCATTGTTGAAGACATAGACGCGGTCGCAGAGGCAGACCTCGTCCATTTCCGTCGAATACCAGACGAAGGTGCGGCCCTTTTCGGCTTCGCCGCGAAGGATCGCGTAGACTTCCTGCTTGGTGCCGATATCGACGCCGCGCATCGGGTCGTCCATCAAGACGGCGGGTGCCGGTGTGGCGAGGGCCCGGGCGAACAGCACCTTCTGCTGGTTGCCGCCGGACAGCGACAGGATCGGGTTTTCGACATCCGGCGTGCGGATTTCGATGCGGCCCTTCCAGGATCGGCCGAGCGCTGCCTCGCCTTCATCATCAAGCATGCCGCCGCGTCGCGACAGGCCCGACAGATGCGCGATCGACAGGTTCTTCAGGATGCTCCAGAGCGGGAAGACACCGTTCAGCGCACGGTCGCCGGCCACAAAGGTGACGCGTGGAGCGCTGCCGTTCATCCAGTTGCCGGTATGGGACAGATAAAGATCAACCAGCATGTCGGTCTGGCCATGGCCGCCAAGGCCTGCGAGGCCGATGATCTCGCCGGAAAATGCCTGGAACGAAAGACCTTTTCCGTGCCGCGGCGACACCGTCAGCAGCGGTTGCAGGCCGTCCGTGGGCTTGATCGCTTTAACGACGTCACGACCCTTGACGACGCTGCCCATGGCAGCGACCAGGCTGTGCTCGTCGAATGCGGCCGCAGGACGTTCCGCCACCACGCGACCGTCCTTCATGACGACGATGCGGTCGGATGTCGACAGGATTTCGCCGAGAATATGCGAGATGAAGATGACCGAGCCGCCGGACGCGACGAAGGTCCGGACATAGGCGAGCAGTTGCGTGGCAAGGCTGGCATCGAGCGATGAGGTCGGCTCATCGAGAATGACGAGGCGAACCGGCTGTGCAACATGCGAGAAAGCGGTTGCGATCTCGACCATCTGACGCTCGGCGATGGAAAGATCGCTGACCGGAGATGCCACGTCGATACCGTGGCCCGGAAAGATTTCATCAAGTTTCGCCCCGATGATAGCAGCTGCGCGTCTACGCCAGCCCCAGCCGGTCAGCGTCCGGTGCATGACGCGCGTGTTTTCGATGACGGTCAGATTGGGGCAGAGCGACAGTTCCTGGAAGACGCAGCGCACGCCGTTGGCACGGGCGGTGCCGATGCCATAGCGCGGCGCAAGGGTGCCGCTGCAGCGGACGGTGCCGGCATGCGGCGTCAGGCCGCCATTGATGACGTTGACGATCGTCGATTTGCCGGCGCCGTTGTGACCGACCAGCCCGACGCATTCGCCGGGCATGATCGTCATGGTCACGCCATCGAGAGCCTTGACGGCACCAAAACTGACCCTGGCATCCGCAACCTCGATCACCGCGTGCCGTTGCGGTTCGTCTGTCATGTTTCATGTTCCCGGAACAAGGGACGGTCCTGCGCGGTCGAAAGACAGGCAGAACCGCCAGTTGGGAGGATGGATGTTACTTGGCTTCGGCGATAACCTTTTCGGCATCAGCCTGCGAATACTCGACATTGGCAACGCCACCCTCCTGGGTGCTGGCGAAGCTGGTTTCGAGCGTGTCCTGGCTGATGCTCAGGAAGGGAACCACGAGATCCTTCTTGACTTCCTTGCCATCGAGAATCTGCTGGGCGACCCAGAAGGCGAGCGTCGAGACGCCGGGTGCGATCGAGACCGACATGGTCTCGTAGCCATTGGCTTCCTTCTGTTCCTTCCACCATTTCAGCTCGTCCTGGCGGTTGCCCATGACGATCGTCGGCATCGGACGCTTGGCAGCGTCGAAAGCCTGTGCAGCGCCATATCCGTCGCCGCCTTGCGTAACTACGCCGACGACCTCCGGCAGGCTCGGCAGGATGCCGGCGACGGCCTTCTGCGCCACGTCCTGCGCCCAGTCGCCGTGCACGGAGCCGACGATCTTGAACTGCGGGAACTGTGCAACACCGGCATGGATGCCAGCCGAGATCTCGTCATCGACGAAGACGCCGGCGAGACCGCGGATTTCAAGAAGGTTGCCACCGGCCGGGATTTTCTTCGACAGATATTCGACCTGGCTGCGGCCCATCTCCTTGAAGTCGACGGCGATGCGCCATGCGCAGGGTTCGGTCACGACGCCGTCGAACGAGACGACGGTGATGCCTGCATCGCAGGCTTCCTTGACGGCGCCGTTGAGGGCGGTTGGCGAGGCGGCATTGATGACGATGGCGTCATAACCCTGGAGGATCATGTTCTGGATCTGGGCGGCCTGTTCGGTCGCCTGGTTTTCTGCGGTGGTAAAGGGATCTGCGGCGGCCACGATACCGGCCTTGACCGCCTCGCCCGTTACCTTTTCCCAGCTGGTCAGCATGGCCTGTCGCCAGGAATTGCCGGCATAATTGTTGGACAGTGCGATCTTCTTGGCGGCGGTGTCCGCCATGGCCTGGATCGGCATGGCGACGCAGGCAAGCGCAGCCGATGCCAGAAGCATCTTTCTGAAATTCATCTCTCTCTCCCTGTTGATCCGGCTCTCATGAAGCGGGATCTGTTCATCCTGCCTGAAGCGGTGGACGAGCTTTTTGTGAAATGCCGAGCTTCCTCCTCTCGACACAGTGAGGATGGTATAGAAGTGCAGGCTTGTATAGGAACATTGCGGCAGCGGCTTTGCGGTTATTGCTGTAAATGATGCGGGATCGTGCAGGACGCGCGGCGGTCCTCGGGCGCTTACTGTTCGATGGGAAAACCGGTGTTTCGGCCGTGGAGGCGGCAGAAGCGATCGGGAGGAGAAAGCAACCATGCTCAAGATGGCGCCCTCGGCGCTGCTCGATCATTACCTCGGCATTTCGAGGCTGCTGGCAGGACAGCTTGAGTTCCGTTCCGCCATCCGCGCGGTTGCGGCCGAGATTTCCCATATCATTCCGCACGACCACCTGGATGTCTGCATCATCATGCACGGCGGCAAGTACCACACGGCCTATGAGACAGGCCTCGAAACCGCTTGGGGCAATCATCCCCCGGCGCTGGTCTCGGGCAGCCCGATCCGGACGCTTCTGTGGGGCGAAGTCTCGTTTCTCCTGACCGACGACGCCTCCCTGGACCCGCGGTTCAATTTCGAGGGCTCGTTCGTGCGGCCGATCTTCGAGCAGGATCTGCGCAGCCGTATTCATGTGCCCCTGAAGGTGGAGGGAGACGTGATCGGCGCCCTCAGCTGTTCGTCCCATGCGGTGGGCCTCTATACGTCGGACGACGTCTCCAATGCGCGCTCGATCGCCGATCTTCTATCTCCGTATTTCTTTGCGCTGAGGGCGGCCGAACAGGCGCAACGCTCGGCCATCGTCGAAGCCGAAGCCCGCGCACGCGAGGAAGGACTTCGCCTGGGGGCGCTGAACCTGACCGAAGCGCTGGAGCGTGAGCGCCAGCGCATCGGCATGGACCTGCACGACCAGACGCTGGCCGATCTCACGCGCCTGTCGCGCCGTCTGGAGCGGCTGACGCACGAGCCGGATATTTCCGGCGAGACGCTGGAGCCGCTGGCGCGCGGTCTGCAGCACTGCATGCAGGATCTTCGTCAGATCATCGAGGAAGCCAAGCCCTCCGTGCTCCAGCTTTTCGGCTTCGTCCAGGCCGTTGAAAATCATCTCGACCGTTCGGTGCGCGACAGCGGGCTGTCGATCGAGCTTACTCTGCTCGATGAAACCGATGGGGTGATCGACAGCCTCGACCAGACGGTCTGCGTCGCGTTGTTTCGCATTACCCAGGAGGCGATCAACAATGCCGTGCGCCATGCGCAGGCCCGCCGCATCACCGTGCGGCTGCGAGCGCTGGCCGATGGCATCTCGATCGAGGTCAGTGACGATGGCGTCGGCATTCCGAAGCCGCGGCGGCGCAATGGCGGCGGCATCGACAACATGAAGACAAGGGCGCGGCTGATATCCGCGAAATTCTCGATCAGCGGTGGCCGCGACAATTGCGGTACGGCAATCGGGGTCCATCTGCCGATCGCCGCACAGGTTCCGCGTGCCCAGAACTCAAGGAATGACGCATGAAAGTCCTGATTGTCGAAGACGATCCGCTGCACCGTTCCTACCTGCACGAGGCGGTCTGCGCTGCGCTGCCGGAATGTGAAACGGTCATCGAGGCGGAAAACGGCACGGCCGGGGAGAAACTGGCACGCGACCACAAGTCCGCCCATGTGGTGATGGACCTGCAGATGAGCAACCGTAACGGCATCGAGGCGGCACGGACGATCTGGAAGGAGCGCCCGGACACGCGCATCCTGTTCTGGTCAAACTATTCCGACGAGGCCTATGTGCGCGGTGTTTCCCGCATCGTGCCTGATGGTGCGGCCTATGGTTATGTGCTGAAATCCGCCTCCGACGAGCGCCTGAAGCTGGCGCTGCGCAGCATCTTCATCGAATCGCAATGCGTGATCGACCGCGAAGTGCGCGGCATGCAGCAGAAAAGCCTCGGCCAGACAAAGGGTTTCAGCGATACCGAGTATGAAATCCTCGTCGATATCGCGCTGGGGCTGACCGACCGGGCCATCGCGCGGCGCCGCAACCTGTCGCTGCGCAGTGTCCAGAACCGGCTGCAGCAGCTTTACGAGAAGCTCGATGTCTACCAGAGCGCGTCGGAAGATCATGACGAGGGCCGCTTCAACCTGCGCGCCCGTGCCGTGACGGTGGCGCTGCTGCGCAAACTGTTGAACTACAGCGCGCTTGAACGCGCCGAAGCCGAGCTTGCCGACTGGCTGGATACCCGCTGACTGGCCTTATCCAAGCCGCAGACCGTTGGCCGTGACATAAACGGCGTAGAGCGACGTCGTCGCGGTGATGAACAGGCGGTTGCGGCGCGGACCGCCGAAGGTGAGGTTCGACACCAGTTCCGGAATGCGGATCTTGCCGATCAGGGTTCCGTCGGGATCGTAGCAATGCACGCCATCGGCGGCGCTCGTCCAGACGCGGCCGGTACGATCGATGCGGAAACCGTCGAAGAAGCCGCTGGTGCATTCGGCAAAGATGGTGCTGCCGGAAAGCTTGCCATCCTTGCCGACGGCGAGGCGCCGGATGTGGCGGGGGCCGCCGTCCCGATGGGTGCCGCCGGTATCGGCGATGTAGAGCGCGGATTCGTCGGGCGAAAAGGCAAGACCGTTTGGCTTGTCGAAATCGTCGGCGACCTTCGATACGGCGCCGGACAGCGGATCGGCGCGATAGACATGGCAGCCGCCGATTTCCTCGTCGCCATAGTCGCCTTCGTAGTCGTGCATGATGCCGTAGGAGGGGTCAGTGAACCAGATCGCGCCATCGGCGGTGACGACGACATCGTTGGGCGAATTGAACCGTCTGCCGTCGAAGCGTTCGGCGATCACGGTTACGGATCCGTCATGCTCGGTTCGGGTTACCCTCCGCGTCAGGTGTTCGCAGGTGACGAGCCGTCCTTGCGTATCGACGGTATTGCCGTTGGAATTGTTGGACGGTTCGCGGAAGACCGAGACCGAGCCATCCGTTTCATCAAAGCGCATCATCCGGTTGTTGGGAATGTCCGACCAGACGAGGTAACGCCCCGCGCCGAACCAGGCAGGGCCTTCCAGCCAGCGGCCACCGGTCCATAGGCGCTCAACCCGCGCATGGCCGACGAAACAGTTGGCAAATCGCGGATCCAGGACCTCGAAACCGGTGCCTTCCAATTCTCCGAACATATGTCAGCGCCTCCTTGCGCATTTCCTCATATTTCCGGCCTGTGCCAAACGGCAGAGGCGTGTTGTCTTGCTCCTATGATAGCGATAACATGAGGCGTGGCAAATTGCTTTTCCAAGGAAAAATTGTCATCGGAATGCGTACTCCCGAAAGGCCGGCCTTTGCCGGAAGCACCGCAGACAGGGGCTTGGGGCTAAGGACGGAACACGGGAACGGCGGGGCGATGATCAAGTCTGCAGGCAGCAAACCGGGAGAAATGCCCGCGCCGACCATGGCGGACGTGGCGCGCAAGGCTGGCGTATCGGCTATGACCGTCTCCCGGGCGCTGCGCCAGAACAGCTACGTTTCGGAAGAGGCGCGCGAGCGGATCATGGCGGCTGTCAACGAACTCGGCTACGTGCTCGACCAGGCGGCCGGCAGTCTTTCCTCGCGCAAAACCGGCTTCGTTGCGGCCATCATACCCTCGATCAACAATTCGAATTTCTCCGATACGGCGCGCGGTATTACCGATGCGCTGGAAAATACCGGACTGCAACTGCTGCTTGGCTATACCGACTATTCGATCGAGCGCGAGGAAAAGCTGATCGAGTCCATGCTGCGTCGCCGTCCGGAAGGCATCATCCTCACGGGCGGCGCCCACACGGCGCGGGCGCGCCGTATGCTGGAAAAGGCAGCAATTCCCGTGGTCGAGACCTGGGACATTCCTGCCAATCCCGTCGATCAGGTCGTCGGCTTCCCGAATGGCGAAGCCATGGCGCTCCTGGTCCGCACGCTGGCCGCGAAGGGCTATACGCGCTTCGGCTATATCGGTGGCACGACATCGCGCGATACGCGCGGCAGCCAGCGCCGGGCGGGCTTCGTCCGGGCCTTGGAGGAACTTGGTCTGCCGACGGGGCGGGTGATTTCCTTCGGCGTGCCGCCGATTTCGATGGAGCAGGGCGCGCAGGCCGTCGTCAGTCTTCTCGAACGCTGGCCCGATACGCAGGTCGTGCTCTGCGTCTCCGATCTTTCCGCCTTCGGAGCGCTGATGGAATGCCGGCGGCGTGGTCTGCGCGTGCCGGAAGACATCGCCATTGCCGGCTTTGGCGATTACGAAATCTCCGCCTGCTGTCATCCGCGCATGACGACGATCAATGTCGGTTGCTACGACATCGGACAACTGGCCGCCACCAAGCTGATCGAGGCAATTCAGGGCGAAGGTGGCAAGGCCGAAGAGATTACGCTGACGGGCTACCGTGTCATCGAACGCGAAAGCACCTGATCCGGTGTCCCGCCTCAAAAATCGCTTCCCACCCCAGCCGTTGGACGGTCATGCGGTGAAGGCGGCTCCCATCAGGGTCTGGGTATAGGCTGCCTTTGGCGCATCGAAGATTGCGTCGGTCTCGCCTTCCTCGACGATCTTGCCGTTCTTCATGACGACCACATAGTCCGACATCGCCTTGACCACCGAAAGGTCATGGCTGATGAAGATGTAGGACAGGCCGTGGGCCTTCTGCAGGTCGCGCAAGAGATCGATGACCTGGCCCTGCACGGAGCGGTCCAGCGCAGAGGTCGGCTCGTCGAGGATGACGATTTTCGGCTTCAGGATGATGGCGCGGGCAATGGCGATGCGCTGGCGCTGGCCGCCGGAGAACTCATGCGGGTAACGGTTGCGCGAGGCCGGATCGAGGCCGACTTCCTTCAGCGCCTCGATCGCCCGCCTGTCGCGGTCGGCGCGGCTCAACTGCGGCTCATGCACATACAGCCCTTCAGTGATGATCTCGCCCACCGTCTGGCGCGGCGACAGTGATCCGTAGGGATCCTGGAACACCAGTTGCAGCTGCTTGCGCAACGGTCGCATGGCACTGCGATCGAAGCTGGAGATATTCGTCTTCTCAAATGTGTAGGTCCCGCTGCTCGGAATCAGCCGCAAAAGCGCGCGGCCGAGGGTCGATTTTCCGGACCCGGATTCGCCGACGATTCCGATCGTCTGGCCCTGTTTCAGCTGTAGCGAGACATTGTCGATGGCGCGGAACTTGCCCGACTTTCCGCTGAACAGACCCCCGCCAAGCGCGTAGTCGACGACGACATTGCGACCTTCAAGCATGATCGGGGACGTGCCGGGCGGTGATGATTTGCGGCCGCTTGGCTCGGCATCGAGCAGCATGCGCGTATAGTCGGCTTTCGGGGCCTCGAAAACCTCGGCAGTCGTTCCGGTTTCGACGACCTCGCCGCGGCGCATGACTGCGACGTGGTTGGCGAAATGCCGGACAATGCCGAGGTCGTGGGTGATGAGAACGATCGCCATGCCGAAGCGGGCCTGCAGCGAGCGCAGGAGGTCCAGAATCTGTGCCTGGATGGTGACGTCGAGCGCCGTCGTCGGCTCGTCGGCGATCAGGATGTCCGGTTCGTTGGCGAGCGCCATGGCGATCATCACGCGCTGGCGTTGCCCGCCCGACAATTCATGCGGATAGCTGTCGATGCGGCGCTCGGGCTCGGGAATGCCGACCAGCGCGAGCAGTTCCAGCACGCGCTGGCGTGCCTGCCTGAAGCTGCCGCCGCGGTGATGGACGATCGGCTCCGCCACCTGCCGGCCGATCGTATAAAGTGGATCGAGCGAGGTCATCGGTTCCTGGAAGATCATGGTGATCTTGGCGCCGCGCACGGTATTGAGCGCCGTCGGCTTCAGTCCGACCAGTTCCTGTCCGCGATATTTCGCCGAACCGGAGACCGTGCCGTTGCCGGCAAGCAGGCCCATAATGCCCATCATCGTCTGGCTCTTGCCGGAACCGCTCTCGCCGACCACAGCCAGCGTTTCGCCGGCCTTGACGTCGAGGTCGATGCCTTTGACGGCCTGGACAGTGCCATCGGGGGTCGAGAAATTCACGGTGAGACCGCGAACGGCAAGGATCGTTTCCGGTGCTTCTGCCATGTCAGCGGTCCTTCGGATCGAGTGCGTCGCGCAGGCCGTCGCCGGCAAAATTCAGCGAAAACAGCGTGAGCACGAAGAAGATGGCCGGGAAGATCAAAAGCCACGGCGCCGACTGGATATTGTTGGCGCCCTCCGAGATCAGCGCACCCCAGCTCGTCAGCGGTGCCTGGACGCCCAGCCCGAGGAAGGACAGAAAGCTTTCGAGCAGGATGACTTTCGGCACGACGACGGTGACGAAGACGATGACCGGACCGATCGTATTGGGAATGATGTGCCGGCGAATGATCTGCCAGTCGGTGAGGCCCAATGCCTGCGCCGCACTGACGAATTCGCGGCGTTTCAAGGCCAGCGTCTGGCCGCGCACGATGCGGGCCATGTCCAGCCATTCCACCGCGCCGATGACGAGGAAGATCAGGATGAACGAACGCCCGAAGAAGACGACGAGCACGACCACGAGGAAAACGAAAGGCAGCGAATAGAGGATTTCGATCAGTCGCATCATGACATTGTCGACCCGGCCGCCGATATAGCCCGATGTGGCGCCGTAGAGCACGCCGATGCCGAGCGAAACCAGACTGGCCAGAACGCCGACGGCGATCGAGATCTGTCCGCCGAGCATGACGCGCACAAGCAGGTCGCGGCCATTGCCGTCGGTGCCGAAGGGGAAATATTCCCGGTCAACCGTCCCGGCCATCTTCAGTGTCTTGCCGTCGTCTTCCGTGGCCACGACCTTTGCATCGCCGAATTCGTTGGCCCGGTCGACGTAACGCGTGGTGCGCGGATCGATCTCCTTGTCCGAGGTGAAGGTGACCGTAAAGGTTTCGCCCTCGACCGCGAAGGCGCCGAGATCGACGCGCGCGCGTGCCGCGATGCTCTCCATCACCGCCTGTAGGCTGGAGGCGTCGGGGCGCGGCTCCAGGCTGGGCGGGATGGTTACATAGGAGGGAAAGACCTCGTCATAGGAATGGCTGACGAAATGCGGGCCGAGGAAGGAAAACAGTGCGATCAGGACCAGCATGACGCAGCCCGCCATGGCCGCCCGATTGCGCCGGAAGCGGATGATCGCCAGCTGGAAAAGGCTGCGGCCCTTCATCTCTGGATTGTTGCCGTCCGGCACGGGTGCTGCCATTGCGGGGGTGTCAGTCATGGCGGACCCTCGGATCGAGAAGGCCGTAGAGAATATCGACCAGAAGATTGAAGACGATGACGAAGATGGCGACGAGAATGACCGTGCCCATGACCAGCGTATAATCGCGGTTGATGGCGCCGAGCACGAAATAGCGGCCGACGCCGGGGATCGTGAAGATCGTCTCGACCACCGCCGAACCGGTGAGAAGGGCGGCTGCACAAGGCGCCAGATAGGAAACCACCGGCAGCATCGCGGCGCGCATCGCATGGGTCACGACGACGGTGCGGGCGGGCAGGCCGTAGGCGCGGGCGGTGCGGATATGGTCGGTGTGCAGCGCCTCAATCATCGAGCCGCGCGTCAGGCGAGCAAAGACCGCAAGCTGCGGCAAAGCGAGCGCGATCATCGGCAGGATCAGGAAGCGCAGCGACCCATCACCCCAGCCGCCGGCCGGCAACCAGGAAAGCATGATGGCGAAGACCAGCGTCAGCACCGGGCCGACGACGAAATTGGGAACGGTGACGCCAACGGTCGAGACCGACATGATTGCGAAATCGAGCAGGCTGTTCTGTCGAAGCGCTGCGATTGTTCCGGCCAGAACGCCACCGAACAGTGCCAGGATCAGCGCATAGAAGCCGAGTTCCAGCGAATAGGGCAGGCCCTTACCGATCAGTTCGGCGACGCTGTTATCCTTGTAGATGTAGCTAGGGCCGAAATCGCCTGTCACTGCATTGGTGATGTAGGTGACGTATTGCGTCCAGATCGGCTTGTCGAGCTGATAGGTCGCCATCAGGTTCGCCATGGTCTGCGGCGGCAGCGGTCGCTCGAGGTTGAAGGGCCCGCCGGGGGCAAACCGCATCAGAAAGAAGGAGATCGTGACGACGATGAACAGCGTCGGCACCGCACTCGCCAGACGGCGGAGAACGAAAGAAAACATTGTTTTGCCTTCAGGGATGGACGCGCAGGCAGATCATCCCGCCTGCGCGTCGCCCTTTACCCGTTGATCGGAGCTTATTCGGAAACGCTCAGGAAACGGCTCAGATGCTGGTTTGCGGCATTGTCCTGCCAGCCCTTGACCTTTTCGGCAACGAGCCAGAGGTCGGCCTGGGTCAGGAACGGAGCGACCGGCTGTTCCTTCATCATCAGGGCTTCGGCTTGATGCAGGATCTTGGAGCGGGCCGCCGGATCGGTTTCCTCATAGGACTTCTTCATGAGAGCGTCGAAATCCGGGTTGGTGTAGTGCCCGTAGTTGAAGGTCTTGTTGGTGGACACGCTGAGCGCCAGGAAGTTCTCGGCATCGGCATAGTCTGCCACCCAGCCGGCGCGTGCCACGTTGAACTTGCCGCCTTCCTGCAGGTAGGCGTAGTGCGAGGAGACGTCGAGGTTGACCATGGTGACGGTCGCGCCGAACGTGTTCTTCCACATGTCGGCGACGGCGGTCGCGACGCGTTCGTGGTTCGGGTTGGTATTATAGCGGATCTCGATATTCAGCGGCTTGCCACCTTCGCCATAGCCGGCTTCCTTCATCAGTTCGACGGCCTTGTCTTCGCGGTCGAGCTGGGAAAGTTCCGAGAAATCGGCCTTGGATGGATCGCCATAGGTTTCGATGCCAGGCGGAACCATGGAATACGCCGGCAGCTGCGAGCCCGAATAGATTTCCTTGGCGAGGAAGTCGCGATCGACGGACATCGACAGCGCCTGTCGGACGCGCACGTCGCTATAGGGCTCCTGGCGGGTGTCGAAGGCGTAGTAATAGGTCGCAAGCGTCGGCGAAACGTGAACCTGCGCGCCATAGGCGGTCTTCAGGCGTTCCAGCTGGTCGGCCGAGAAATTGTATGCGAGGTCCATTTCCTTGGCCTCGAACCGGCGAACGGAAGCGGCCTGGTCGTCGATCGGGTAGAAGATCACCTTGTCGAGCTTGACGTTGGCAGCATCCCAGTAGGATGCGTTCTTCTCGACCGTCAGGCTGTCATTCGGCACATGGGCAGTCAGCTTGAACGCGCCGTTCGAGACCATGGTGCCCGGCTTGACGAAATCGGCACCATTCTTTTCGACGCTCGCCTTGGAGACCGGAAGGGCCGTCTGATGCGCAAGCAGTTCAAGGAAGAACGGTGTCGGGCGCTCCAGCGTGATTTCAAGCGTCTTGTCGTCGACAGCCTTCATGCCGAGCTGGTCGAGCGGAACTTCGCCCTTGTTGACCTTTTCGGCGTTCTTGACCGGGAACAGGATGTTTGCATAGCCGGCTGCGGTCTTCGGATCCTCGACGCGCTGGAAGGAGAAGACGAAATCTCCGGCCGTTACCGGGGAGCCGTCCGACCACATGGCATTGGCGCGCAGCTTGAAGGTGTAGATGGTGCCGTCATCGGAAACGGTCCAGCTTTCGGCAGCGCCGGGCACGATCTTGCCGGCGGCGTCATAAACGGTCAGGCCTTCATAGAGATCCTTGAGAATGAATTCCTCGATGTTGATCGAGGTGTGGGCCTGGTCGAGCGTCTGCGGCTCGCCGGCATTGCCGCGGTGAAGCACGGCTTCGGCAAGCGCCGGGCTTGCGCCGATGAGCAGCGAACCAAGCAGGACCGCGGCGCGAAGATTGAGTTTGAGTGACGACATAGCTGTGTCCTTCCCCTTTTTTTAGGTTTTGAAGGACAGAACAAAATCCAAATTTGGGCCAAACGCAAGGCTCAATCTTTCTGAAATTGCAGCCTCTTTTATAAGTCAGATCTAAACTTGCCGCTCAGGTTGTATTTTAATTGCGCCGATAGCGGGTCATTTTACGCCGCGGCCACACACAGATTCTGTCATTCAGATCGAAAGGCGTATTCCATTCGACGCCCATGTCATCCCTCGATCATCTTCATTGAAGATGTTGGTACCAGACAATGAACGACAAGAAAAAGTTCCGTTTACGTAATATGCAGAAAGGAAAACGTGTCCCTCGGGAAATATGTTTTCACACACTCCCTCAGCCCATATTCTCTGAAAGAATACAGGACTCTGCTTTCGATGGGAAAACGACGGGGTTCGCCCGTCCGGGCGTCACCCCTGGTTTCCTCAAAATCACACCACCCCCGCGTGAAATGCAGGCCGGCCGGTTTTGTTTTTCCTTCCACGGTCAAACGGCTCAAAAGGTTTGATCCGCCCGTCAACTGGCATGGCAAAAGCGTTGCCAAACCGTTTCCATCAATTATTGTGCAGGGAAACTGCGATTTTGGCGATGGCGAGGGGAGTGTCATCGGGATTTTGCAGAATCAGATGTCATAGGCGGTCACCGGGCTTGTGACCGGTTGTACAGAAGCAGGATGCGCAGCGCCCAAAGGCGAAATCATAAAATGTGCACGAAATAAAGGGAGATCTGGAATGGCCTTGATTACGTTGCGGCAATTGCTCGACCATGCCGCGGAGAATGACTACGCGCTGCCGGCCTTCAACGTCAACAATCTGGAATATATCCAGGCTGTCATGCGCGCCGCCGATGCGACGGATTCGCCGGTCATTCTGCAGGCCAGCCGCGGTGCCCGTTCCTATGCCGGCGATGCCTTCCTGCGACACCTGATCCTGGGGGCAGCGGAAGAATATCCGCATATTCCGGTCTGCCTGCATCTCGACCACGGCGATCAGCCCTCGACCTGCATTTCGGCGATCACCAACGGCTTTACCTCGGTGATGATGGACGGCTCGCTGCAGGCGGACGGCAAGACCATCGCCAGCTATGAATACAATGTGGGCGTCACGGCCGAGGTGGTGAAGATCGCGCACGCCGCCGGCGTTTCGGTCGAAGGCGAGCTTGGCTGTCTCGGCAATCTCGAGACGGGCGCCGGCGAAAAGGAAGACGGCCACGGCTTCGAAGGCAAGCTGTCGCGCGAGGAACTGCTGACCGATCCGGAGCAGGCTTTCGATTTTGTCGAAAAGACCGGCGTCGATGCGCTGGCCGTTGCCATCGGCACCAGCCATGGCGCCTATAAATTCACCCGCGCGCCGGACGGCGAGATACTGTCCATAGAAACGATCGCCAAGATCCACAAGCGCCTGCCGAACACCCATATGGTCATGCACGGCTCGTCCTCGGTGCCGCAGGATCTGCAGGACCTGTTCACCGCCAATGGCGGCAAGATGAAGCAGACCTGGGGCGTTCCGGTATCAGAAATCCAGAAGGCCATTCCGCTCGGCGTGCGCAAGGTCAATATCGACACCGACCTGCGCCTGGCGTTCACCGGCATGATCCGCAAGCATCATCTGGAAAACCCTGACAATTTCGACCCGCGCAATTACCTGAAGCCGGCAACGGCGCGCATGGTAGAGGTCTGCAAGGAGCGCTTCATCGCCTTCAACACGGCAGGCCAGGCGTCCAAGATCCGCGTCAAGCGCCTGCCCGACATGGCAAAGGGCTACGCCAGCGCAGCCTGAAGTTTTTTGTTTTTACGCAATTCCGGAGGGAAAACCGTTTCAGATTTTTCCTGGAACAGCCCTATTTTCCGAGCGATGCCCTGCGCAAACGGTGGGGCGTCGTTCCGAAATGCCTGTCGAAACGCTGGGAAAGATGCTGGGCATTGCGGAAGCCGCAGGCAGCGGCAATCTCCGAGATGCTGATCGGCGTGTCGATGAGCAGCGAGCGCGCCCGCTCAAGCCGTCGTTTTTCATAAAAGACCGCCGGACTGACCCCGAGGCTTGCCCGAAAGAGCCGCTCCACCTGCCGGCGCGAAAGACCGACCTTGGATGCGAGCGAAGGCACGTCGATGGTGTTTTCCAGGTTCTGGTCGAGGATCTGGATGATCGAGGCGAGTTTCGGGGCGTCTGGAATGCTGTCGCCCTCGTCCCGGTAAAAGACCTGATCGACCGCCTCGTTGCGGATCGTTCCGTGAATACACATGTTCGCCGCCGCGCGTGCCAAGGCCTCGCCGTGATCGGCGGCGATCAGCGATAGCATCATGTCCATCGAGCCATTGCCGCCGCCACTGGTGATGATGCCGTCATCGGCCTCAAAGATGTGGGTGGTTGGCGAAAGATCGGGGAAGTTTTCAAGAAAGCCGGTGCGGTTTTCCCAGTGCACGGTGAAGCGCCGGTTCTCCAGCAGCCCGGCTTCCGCCAGCACGAAGGCGCCGGTGCAGATGCCGCCGACCATGCCGCCGCGCCGACGATGCCCACGGATCCAGGAGAGGGCCTGTTTGCTCGCCAGCGATTTCGGCGTGATGCCGGCGCAGACGAGAAGCAGCGCCGTGCGATCGATCACGCGCGGACCGCCGGCCACCACCAGTTCGACGCCGTTGGAACAGACGGGGTTCCTGCCATCCTGCGACAGCAGATGCCAGCGATACAGCATCTGCCCGGTCAACTGGTTGACGACGCGCAGCGGTTCGATCGCAGAGCTGAACGCGATCATCGACAGATGCGGCATCAGGAGAAAGACGACATCGCGCATCTGCTGATTGCGTTCGAGGTTGAACGAGGCGGCGCTTTTCGGAACGAAGCGATCAAGATCGGTGTCGAAGGTCATGGGCGAGGGTCTATCCTGGACGGGCTGCCTGAGCCTAGCGGATCAGGAAGAAGACAGGAAGTGGCGGGAATCTGGACCTTGCCGATCCGAGCATATTGCCGATGTTATCGATAACATATATATGCCGGATCACCCTGTTTGTGAAACAATGCGGAAGTGGGAGAGAATGAATATGGGTTTTCCATTGTTTGACCTGAGCGGCCGGCGGGCCTTGATCACCGGATCGAGCCAGGGCATCGGCTTTGCGCTGGCCGAAGGCCTGGCAGCGCATGGCGCTTCCGTGGTTTTGAACGGCCGGTCGGCAGACAAGGTCGAGGCCGCTGTCACGGTGCTGCGGGAAAAAGGGGTGATGGTCGAGGGGTCGGTCTTCGATGTCACCAGCCATGATTCGGTGACGGAAGGCGTTGCCAGGATCGAGGAGACGCTCGGCCCGATCGATATTCTGATCAACAATGCCGGCATGCAGTTTCGCACGCCGCTTGAGGATTTCCCCGCGGACAAGTGGGAATTGCTGCTTGCCACCAATATTTCCAGTGTCTTCTATGTCGGTCAGGCCGTCGCCAGGCACATGATCGCGCGCGGTCGCGGCAAGATCATCAACATTGCTTCGGTTCAGAGCGAACTGGCGCGACCGGGCATTGCGCCCTACACGGCGACGAAGGGCGCGGTCAAGAACCTGACGCGCGGCATGTGCGCCGACTGGGCGAAATACGGCCTGCAGATCAACGCCATTGCGCCGGGCTATTTCAAGACGCCGCTCAACCAGGCGCTGGTCGATAATCCCGAATTCTCCACCTGGCTGGAAAAACGCACGCCAGCCGCCCGTTGGGGCAATGTCGACGAACTCGTCGGTTCCGCCGTTTTCCTTGCGGGCAACGCATCCTCCTTCGTGAACGGACACACGCTTTATGTCGATGGTGGCATCACAACATCCCTCTGATCTCCCGGCCATGGCGGTGATCGTCATGGGTGTCAGCGGTTGCGGCAAAACCTCCGTCGGCGAGAAGCTGGCAGAGGCGCTGCATTGTCGTTTCATTGAGGGCGACAGCCTGCACCCACCGGACAACATCGCGAAAATGTCGGCCGGCATCCCGCTCGACGACTTGGATCGCTGGCCCTGGCTCGATGTGATCGGCGCGCATCTCGCCGAGAGCCGGGCGCGCGGCGAAGCGATCGTGGTTTCCTGCTCCGCCTTGAAAAAGGTCTACCGGGACCGTTTGAGACAGGCCGCCGGCGGACGTCTGGCCTTCGTGTTCCTGGAAGGCGCGCGCGCGGTGTTCGAGGCGCGGATGAAGAGCCGGCCCGGGCATTTCATGCCCGCCTCGCTGCTCGACAGCCAGTTTGCCGCGCTAGAACCGCCAAATGCCGAACCGTGCGTCGTCACGGTGGACGTCAGCCTGTCGATAGACGCCATCACACAACAAGCGCTCGACGGCTTGCGAAGGCTTGCGGCCGGAGCATGATGTGTCTTTTATCGATAAAAATGACTTTACAAGACGGTTGCGCTTTGGTTTGTCAGGCAGCGCAAGATAAACGACGCTAGGGAAGAACGACTATGAAACTTTTGCGATACGGCCCGGCGGGCAGCGAGAAGCCCGGCATTCTGGACAGTGACGGACAGATCCGTGACCTGAGCGGCGTGATCGCCGATGTCGGCGGCGATGCGATCGCCGATATGGGCTGGGCGAGCGGTCTCGACATCGCCGCTCTGCCTCTGGTCGACGGGAGTCCGCGTCTGGGAGCCTGCGTGGTCGGCACCGGAAAATTCATCTGCATCGGCCTGAACTACGCGGACCATGCCGCTGAAACCGGCGCGACGGTTCCGCCGGAGCCGGTGATCTTCATGAAGGCGACCTCGGCCATCGTCGGCCCGAATGACGATGTCGTCATTCCGCGCGGCTCGGAAGCGACCGATTGGGAGGTCGAACTCGGCGTCGTCATCGGTAAAAAGGCAAAATATGTGACCGAGGCCGACGCGCTGGATCACGTTGCCGGCTATTGCGTTATCAACGATGTCTCCGAGCGCGACTTCCAGACTAAGCGTTCCGGGCAATGGACCAAGGGCAAGTCCTGCGACACGTTCGGTCCGACCGGCCCCTGGCTGGTGACGAAGGACGAGGTTGCCAATCCGCAGGCATTGAAAATGTGGCTGACGGTCAACGGCGTCTCCAAGCAGGATGGTTCCTCGAAGACCATGGTTTATGGCGTTGCCCATGTGGTGAGCTATCTCAGCCAGTTCATGACGCTGCATCCGGGTGACATCATTTCGACCGGTACGCCGCCTGGTGTTGGCATGGGCTTCAAGCCGCCGCAATATCTGAAGGCCGGCGACGTGATCGAACTGGGGATTGAAGGCCTCGGCACGCAGAAGCAGACCGTCGTCGCCGACGTTTGATAATGGCAGGATGAATGTGAGGGCGCGGTGCTACGGCATCCGCGCCTTTTTCATGTCTCGATCGTCAGCTTGACGCGGTCCGCGGCAAAGCGGGTTCGGGAATATTGCACCGGTCTTCCCTGCGGATCGGCGTTGATTGCCTGCGCTTCGATGACGATGGCGCCCGGCGATAGTTTCAGCAGCGACAACTCGTTGGCATCGGCATGGCGGGCAACGATATCGGTTGAGGCCCGGACATAATCGTCCAGACCACTTGCGGCAAAGGATCGGGTGATCGAGCCCAGTTTCGCAAAATGCTTGGCGATCTGCGGAAAGCGCTCTGCCGAGAAATAGCTCGTCGAGCAAGATACGCCGCGCCCGTCGGCGCTGCTCAAGAGATCGAGCCGAATGCACGCATCTCCGAGAGCAAGCCGGAGCGCATCGGCGATTTCACGCGTGGCCGGCACCTGTTCATGATCGAGCAGCCTCGCTTCCAGATCCCGGGCCTGGCCGCCGAGCCCCTGCGAGAACCGGGTACGCTTCGAAATTGGAAAGCTCAGCCGTTCCTTGCGCGTAATCATCGTGCCGCGGCCCTGAACGGCATTGACGAGACCTTCGTCGGCCAGCGAGGAAAGTGCGCTGCGCACCGTATGGCGATTGACGCCGAATTGCGCCGCCAGCGATGTTTCCGGCGGGATCATGCCCGTTTCGTCATAGTCGCCATTGCTGATCGATAGCCGGATTCGATCGGCAATCTGTCGCCATAGTGCCACGCCGATCTGTCGCTCGACCATTCTTTCCGCCTGCGTCATCACTCTGTCACGTTTTAAACCTAGATAAAAATCATGATGTATGGTTGTCTAGATTATTAGACATTTTGGGTGAAGGCAATGGACGCGATCAAACAAAATCAGATTGAACCGGAAAAGAGCGCTCGCCGCCGCTGCATGCGGCTTCTGGCGCAGGCAACGGTGGAGGAGATGCGCGCTGTGCTGCACGCCATCCTGCCAACCCCGGAGATTTTTGCCGTTCGCGGGCCTGAAACAGGACTTGTCATGGTCCGCGGACGCATCGGTGGCGGCGGCGATCCTTTCAATCTCGGCGAGGCAACCGTGACGCGTGCCACGATTCGTATGGAAACCGGCGAAATCGGCCACGGGCAGATGCTCGGAACAGACAAGGAAAAAGCCAGACTTGCGGCCGTTTTCGATGCGCTGTGGCAAAAGCCGGAACGGCGTGCCGTGGTCGAGGCACTGGTCCTCGCTGTCGAAGAGCGCATTGCGGCTCAGGACAGGCTGGAGGCCGAGCAGACGGCCGCTACCCGCGTCGACTTTTTCACCATGGTCCGGGGAGAGAACTGATGGCAGACGTCCAGGATGTGCATGCCGTCTATGCCGGTGCGTTCGACAATCCAGTGTTCCAGTCGCAGGCTGTGTTTCGGGCGTTGATGGACGGCATGGCCCGTCCGGGCACGATTGTTGCGATCGACGCATCGGCCGTCCCGCCCGCCCCTATGGGGCGCGGCGCCGGGGCCATCGCGCTGACACTCTGCGACACTGACACGGTGGTCTGGCTGACGCAGGCGCAGGCGCAATCGGCCGTTCCCGCATGGCTGGCCTTCCACACCGGCGCGCCGGTCACGAATGTGAAGCCGGAGGCGCGTTTTGCCTTTGTCGAGGTTGGCGCGCTGGTGCCTGGCTTCAACCAGTTTGCACTGGGCACGCAGGAATACCCGGATCGATCCACCACTGTCGTCATCGAGATCGCCGCGCTGTCGGGCGGTCCCGAGATGATCGCGTCCGGGCCGGGCATCAAGGACGAAATGGAGATATCGCCGGTCGGGTTGCCCGATATTTTCCTGACACTGTGGAACGAAAACCGGGCCGTGTTCCCGCGTGGTGTCGATCTCGTGCTGGTCGCCGGCGATATGGCGCTTTGCCTGCCGCGCACCGTCAAACTTCGCCGCAAGGAGGCTTGAGCCATGTATGTTGCCGTCAAGGGAGGCGAGGCTGCCATCGCCAATGCCCATCGGCTGCTCGCCGATCGCCGTAGGGGTGATCGGTCGCTGCCGGCGATTTCCATCGAGCAGATCGTTGCCCAGCTCGGTCTTGCCGTCGATCGCGTGATGGCCGAGGCGTCGCTGCACGACCGTTCGCTTGCAGCGCTGGCCGTTCGCCAGGCGCGGGGCGACATGATCGAGGCAATCTTCATCCTGCGCGCCTACCGCACGACGCTGCCGCGTTTTGGCTATTCGCAGCCCGTCGATACGGCTGACATGAAGATCGAGCGCCGTGTTTCGGCGACCTACAAGGATTTGCCCGGCGGACAGCTTCTCGGTCCGACCTTCGACTATACCCACCGCCTGCTCGATCCTTCCCTGCTGGAGGATGGCCCCGTTGTCGAGCCTGAGCGGAAGGACGTCGCAGATGCGGTCACCCTGCGTGTTTCCGACATTCTGGCTGGTGAAGGGCTGATCGAGCCAGACGGCCTGCTGCCGGAAGACCATGTGCCCGGCGACATTACACGCGAACCGCTGGAATTTCCGCTCAACCGCGACCTGCGCCTGCAGGCACTAGCCCGAGGCGACGAGGGTTTCCTTCTGGCGCTCGCCTATTCGACCCAGCGCGGCTATGCCCGCACGCACCCCTTCGCCGGGGAAATCCGCATCGGCGAGGTCGAGGTCGAGATGGATATTCCCGAACTTGGCTTTGCCGTTTCGCTCGGCCGCGTCCGCGTCACCGAATGCCAGATGGTCAACCAGTTCAGTGGTTCGGCCAAGCAGCCGCCACAGTTCACCCGCGGTTATGGTCTCGTCTTCGGGCAGAGCGAACGCAAGGCCATGGCCATGGCGCTGGTCGATCGGGCGCTGCGGGCACAGGAGTTCGGTGAGGATGTTCTTGCGCCGGCGCAGGACGAGGAATTCGTCATCTCCCATTCCGACAATGTCCAGGCAACCGGCTTCGTCGAGCACCTGAAGCTGCCGCACTATGTGGATTTTCAGGCCGAACTCGATCTCGTACGCCGGATGCGCAAGGAGCATGAGGCTGCAAAATCCCACCCTCCCAAGCCGGAAATCAAGGAGGCAGCCGAATGACTGACCTTGCCACCTATAATTTTGCCTATCTCGATGAACAGACCAAGCGGATGATCCGCCGGGCGATCCTGAAAGCGATCGCCATTCCGGGATACCAGGTGCCGTTCGCCTCCCGCGAAATGCCGATGCCCTATGGCTGGGGCACCGGCGGCGTGCAGGTGACAGCGGCGATCCTCGGTCCTGACGACGTGCTGAAGGTCATCGATCAGGGCGCCGACGACACGACCAATGCAGTCTCCATCCGAGCCTTCTTCCAGAAGGTCGCCAATGTCGCGGTGACCACGAAGACGAAGGAGGCGACGATCATCCAGACGCGCCACCGCATCCCGGAGGAAAAGCTGACCGCAGGCCAGACGCTGGTCTACCAGGTGCCGATACCCGAGCCCTTGCGCTTCCTCGAGCCACGCGAAACCGAAACGCGCAAGATGCACGCGCTCGAGGAATACGGCCTCATGCACGTCAAGCTCTACGAGGACATCGCCCGCAACGGTCATATCGCCACCACCTATGCCTATCCGGTGAAGGTTGAGGGCCGCTACGTGATGGATCCGTCGCCGACGCCGAAGTTCGACAACCCGAAAATGCACATGTCGGAGGCGTTGCAGCTGTTTGGTGCCGGCCGTGAAAAACGCATCTATGCGGTGCCACCGCATACGCAGGTCGTCAGCCTCGATTTCGAGGATCACCCCTTCGAGATCCAGCACTTCGACAAGCCCTGCGCGCTCTGCGGCGCGGATCAGGTCTATCTCGACGAGGTCGTGCTCGACGACAAGGGCGGACGCATGTTCGTCTGCTCCGACACGGACCATTGCGAGGATCGTCGCGCGCATGGCCATGTCGGCCATCTTCTGGCGCAGGAGGCTGCCGAATGACCCAGACCCCGCTTCTCAAGGTCAACGACGTCTCGAAATTCTACGGCAGCCGCATCGGCTGCAAGAATGTATCCTTTGAACTCTGGCCCGGCGAGGTACTGGCGATCGTCGGTGAATCCGGCTCCGGCAAGACGACCCTGCTCTCCTGCCTCTCGACGCGGCTGATGCCGACATCGGGCAAGGTCGAATATCATATGCGCGATGGCCAGTACCGCGATCTTGCCCGCATGGGCGAGGCCGAGCGCCGTTTCCTGATGCGCACCGACTGGGGTTTCGTGCACCAGAACCCGGCCGACGGGCTGCGCATGACGGTTTCGGCCGGCGCCAATGTCGGCGAGCGGTTGATGGCCGTTGGCGACCGGCACTATGGCAACATCCGCGCAACGGCCGCCGACTGGCTGCGCCGCGTCGAGATCGAGGAAGACCGCATCGACGACCAGCCGCGTGCCTTTTCCGGCGGCATGCGGCAGCGGCTGCAGATTGCCCGCAATCTCGTGACCGCGCCGCGCCTCGTCTTCATGGACGAGCCGACTGGGGGTCTGGATGTCTCGGTGCAGGCGCGCCTGCTCGACCTGGTGCGCGGTCTCGTCCACGATCTTGGCCTGTCGGCGATCATCGTCACCCATGACCTTGCCGTTGCCCGGCTGCTGTCGCACCGGATGATGGTGATGAAGGACGGCCTCGTCATCGAACAGGGCCTCACCGACCGGGTGCTCGACGACCCGCGCGAGCCCTACACCCAGCTTCTTGTTTCCTCGATCCTGCAGGTCTAGCCGCCTGGTCCCGAAAAGTGGGAACCGGTTTTCGGATAAGACCATGCGCATAAAGGACTATTTCATGGCAACTCCCCTTGTTGTTTCCGAAGTCGCCAAGAGCTTCACCATGCACCTGCGCGACGGTCTGCAGCTGCCCGTCGTTACCGGTGTATCCTTTTCCGTAAAGGCCGGAGAATGTGTCGTGCTCGGCGGACCGTCCGGCGTCGGCAAGAGCTCCATCCTGAAGATGCTCTACGGCAATTACTCCGTCGATGGTGGCCAGATCCTCATTGATCATGGGGGGAAGCGGGTCGATCTTGCCCATGCCGATCCCCGGGCAGTGCTTGAGGTCCGGCGCGATACACTGGGTTATGTCAGCCAGTTCCTGCGCGTCGTGCCACGCGTCTCTGCCGTCGATGTCGTCGCCGATCCGCTTCTCGCGCGCGGCGTTTCGCTCGAAGAAGCGCGTGATCGCGCCTGCGAACTGCTTGCAAGGCTCAACCTGCCGCGCGAACTTTGGCAATTGCCGCCAGCAACCTTTTCCGGTGGCGAGCAGCAGCGGATCAACATCGCCCGTGGGTTCATCACAGATCATACGATCCTTTTGCTCGACGAACCCACGGCTTCGCTCGACGCGAAGAACCGTGCCGTCGTGGTCGAGATGATCGCCGCCAAGAAGCAGGGCGGTACTGCCCTGCTCGGTATCTTCCATGACGAGGAAGTCCGCGATGCGGTCGCCGACCGGATCATCGACGTGTCGGCCTTTTCGCCGCGAAAGGCCGCCGCATGACCAAGCTTTCGGAGACGCCGCTCATCCATCCGAGCGCCGCGGTCGACGCATCGACGCTCGGCCGCTACACCGAGATCTCCGAGCGCTGCCGGATCAGCGAGGCCGAGATCGGCGATTATTCCTACATCATGCAGGACGGCTCGGTCTGGTGCGCCACAATCGGCAAGTTCGCCAACATTGCCTCATCCGTTCGCATCAACGCCACCAATCATCCTGTCTGGCGGGCGACGCTGCATCATTTCACCTATCGCGCCGGTGACTACTGGGCGGATGCCGGCGCCGACGAGGACTTTTTTGCCTGGCGCCGGGGCAATCGCGTCGTCATCGGCCATGATGTCTGGATAGGCCATGGCGCGACGGTTCTGCCCGGCGTCACGGTCGGCAACGGTGCCGTGATCGGGGCAGGCGCCGTCGTCTCGAAGGATGTTGCGGCCTACACAATCGTTGGCGGTGTACCTGCCCGGCTGATCCGCGAACGCTTCGGAGCAGACATCGCTGGGCGCTTCGAGGCGCTCGCCTGGTGGGACTGGGACCACCTGCGGCTGCGCGATGCGCTCGACGATTTCCGGATGCCCGATGCCGAGGCTTTCCTCGCGCGTCACAACGCCTGACTTCAAATACAAAAAGCTCGGAAATTCCGGCTGTGTCGACTGTAATAGAAGTTACATCAAACTGACATTCCGGCTTCATGAAGCAGCGCTAAAGCCATGCTCCAGATCGATGACCGATAGCGCGAGCAGGAAAGTCCGTGGCCATGTTTCAGCTGAAGAATGTAACCCGTCGATTCGGCAAGAAGATTGCGGTCGACTCCGTTACCTTCGACATTCCGCAGGGCCAGATGGTCGGCATCATCGGACGCTCGGGTGCCGGCAAGTCGACACTGCTGCGGATGATCAACCGGCTGAATGACGTTTCGTCCGGCTCGATCCATTTCGGTGATCTCGAAGTCTCGTCGTTGCGCGGGGCAGCGCTGCGCAACTGGCAGCGCGATTGCGCCATGATCTTCCAGCAGTTCAATCTCGTCCCGCGCCTTGATGTCTTGACCAATGTGCTGCTCGGTCGCCTCAACCACCGCTCCACTGTTCTCAGCATCCTCAACATGTTTACCCGGGAAGAGCGGATTGCGGCGATCGGCGCGCTGGAGCGGCTCGGCATCGAGCAGACGGCGCTGCAGCCGGCCGGCACGCTGTCGGGCGGCCAGCAGCAGCGCGTGGCGATTGCCCGTGCCTTGATGCAGCAGCCGAAAATGCTTCTGGCCGACGAGCCGATCGCCTCGCTCGACCCGCTGAATGCGAAGATCGTCATGGATGCGCTGCGCGACATCAACGAGCGCGAGGGCATCACCGTCGTCACCAACCTGCACACGCTGGATACGGCGCGCAATTACTGCGAGCGCATCATCGGCATGGCGCATGGCCGCGTCGTCTTTGATGGTTCGCCGTCGGAACTGACGGCCTCTGCCGTCAGCGAAATCTACGGCTCGGGTGCGGATCTTGACGAGAGCATGACCTCGACCAGCATCAATATTCCCGCGGTCAAAACCCGGGACATTCAGAAATCCGCCAGCCTCAAGCCGCTGGCACTGGCCGGCCTTTGAACGACCGACAGGATCGATAACCCGCGTCAAGGGTGCATATCCTCCAAACCGAACACGATCCGGCGTCGCCGGACAAACGGGAGACGATTGTCATGTTGAAGAAAGCTCTTCTGGGCGCCACTGCGCTCTTCGCGCTGATCGGCCACGTCCAGGCTGAAGACCTCAAGGAATTCCGCGTCGGTATCATCGGCGGCGAAAACGAAGCCGACCGCCTGCGCAACTACCAGTGCCTCGGCGACCACCTGAAGACCTCCTTCGGTTTCGAGAAGGTCTCCTTCTTTCCGGCAGCCGACTATGACGGCGTCATCCAGGGCCTGCTCGGCGGCACGCTGGACTATGCCGAACTGGGCGCTTCGGGTTTTGCCAAGATCTATCTCGCCAAGCCTGAAGCCGTCGAGCCGATCCTGACGACGGTGCAGACGGATGGTTCGACCGGCTATCACTCGATCATGGTTGCCCGCAAGGATTCGGGTATCACCAAGCTCGAAGACCTGAAGGGCAAGAAGCTCGGCTTTGCCGACGCCGATTCGACCTCGGGCTACCTGATCCCGCTCGTCACGCTGCCGGAAGTGATCGGCGCGCCGGTCAAGGAATTCTTCGGCTCCACCGGCTTCGGCGGCGGCCATGAAAACCTCGTCCTCGAAGTGCTCAAGGGCACTTTCGATGCCGGCACGACCTTCGGTTCGGGCGTCGGTGAGTGGAAGGACGGCTACACGTCCGGCAACCTGCACAAGATGGTCGAGAAGGGCATTCTCGACATGAACGATCTCGTCGAACTCTGGAAGTCGCCGCTGATCCCGAACGGCCCGATCGTCGTGCACGCCTCGATGGACGCCGACATGAAGACCAAGTTCAAGCAGTTCATGCTCGATCTGCCGAAGACCGACGCGGCCTGCTTCTCGGCTGTCATGGGCGGTGATTTCACCGGCTTCGTCGAAGTCAATGCCGACTTCTACAAGCCGATCATCGATGCCCGCAAGGCAACGATCGGCGGCTGATCCGCAACCGATAACGGACGCTGGCCGGGCAACCGGCCGGCGTCTTCCTGTCCGCAGGCGCGGCCACCGCTTGCTCCGCACAAGAGGCCGGTTCTTCCGGAAAATCCCATGCCGGGAAATCCCATGATTGCATCCACGCTTCCCCGGGCTCTCAGCGAAAACGGATCGCTGGTCGAACGTCACTGGCAGGAACTGAATGCTCGTCGGCGCCTCTATACCTGGCTCGGGCTTGCCCTCCTGGCGTTTGCCCTTTCCGGTTCGCTCTGGTTCGCCAATGAAACCAATGCCGGCAAGTTCTTCGACCGGCTGCCCTATTTCTTCGATTTCATCGGCGATCTCGTGCCGCGTGACGGCACGGAAATCTGGCGTGCGCTGTTCGACCTTCCGTCGCCCTATGACGACGGCAGTTTCAAATACAACTATCCGGAGGGCCGGCTCTATATCACCGACACGCTCTACGTCCCGGAATATTTCCACAAGATGCTGGAAACGCTGAACATCGCGATCTTCTCGACAATCATCGGCGTGTTCTTCGGCTTCATTCTCTGTTTCTTCGCGGCCCGCAACCTTATGCCCAACTCCGTCATCCGGGCCTTGGTGCGCCGTGTCATGGAAATCCTGCGTGCCTTTCCCGAAGTGGTCATCGCCGGCTTCTTCCTGGCTATCCTGTCACTTGGACCGATTCCGGCCATCATCGCAGTGTCGATCCATACCGTCGGTGCGCTCGGCAAGCTGTTTTTCGAGGTCGTCGAAAATGCCGACATGAAGGCAGAAGAGGGGTTGCGGGCGGTCGGCGGCAACTGGATCGAGCGTGTCTGGTTCGGCATCGTGCCGCAGGTCCTGCCGAATTTTACCAGCTATTTCCTTCTCCGGCTGGAGATCAACGTGCGGGCATCAACGATCATCGGCGCGGTCGGCGGTGGCGGTATCGGCGAACTCCTGCGCCTGTCGATCGGGCAGGGGCATGAGGCAAAGACGCTGGCAATCATTCTGCTGCTGTTCACGACGATCATCGCTGTCGACCAGTTTTCCGCCTGGCTGCGCCACCGCCTCGTCGGTGCTCAGGCCTTTCAGCTCGCGCAATAGGAACGCCGCATGTCCAGGGGCCTCGCCATCAACACCGCCGAAATGAACGCCATTGTCGCTCGCCATCCGTCCCTGTTTGCCGGTTCGTCGTCGAAGCGGCTGCGCACGGTGCTGATATGGGCGGGGATCGGGCTCTACCTGATCTATGGCTGGTGGTTCTTCTCGATTGGCCAGGTTCTGGGCAATGCCAACTGGAACCTCGCCGGTACCTATCTCGCAGACTGGGTGTCATATGAGGTTCGTCCGGACATCAGGGTTGCGGATGATGGCACGATGCAGGTGGTCTATTCGCGTTTCGATCCGCTTGGCGCCAATCCCAGCCCGCACTGGATGGTACTAGACCGCAAGACCGTGACCCGGTCGGTCGAAATTCCGGCGACCGGCAGCCAGAAGCCGCTGGCAAAATCCTCGTCATCCTTCAACTTCATGGCGCCAACGACCACAACGGGCGCCGCCGCCGGGGCGCAGAGCCTGGCTCGGATGGAAACCCGTAGCGAGGAGGTGGTGACCCGGGCGATCGCGACCTTCAACAGCACCACGTCGATTGCAGTCGGCGAGCGACAGGTCACCGCCGAGCACAATGGTGAAATCCTGACCGTTGCCCTCGACCCGACGCAGGGGGTTCAGCCGCAAGGGCCGCTTCCGGCGTGGGCGACGCAAAAACGTCCCGGCGAAAAGATCATCCTTTCCTTCGGTGCAACCGGCTGGGCCGAGATCGACAGGAGCGATGTCGGCATTCACAACCGCTTCTTCGGCTGGGCGAACTTCGTCTTCGATACCAATTCCCCATTCTTCGGCAAATCAGCTTCCGCGGTTTTTGGCCTGCTGACCAGCGGCGAACGGCTCGACCCGGCGCGCAGCAACCTGTCACTGGCCTGGAACAACATTCTGTACAACGCGGAATGGCAGCATCTCGACGTCTGGACGAAGCTTTTGCAGACGATCGTCATGGCCTTCGTCGGCACGCTGTTTGCCTCGATCATCGCCTTTCCGCTGTGCTTCATTGCCGCGCGCAACATAACGCGCAATTCCCTGCTCAATCAGGCCACCAAGCGCTTCTTCGACTTTCTGCGCTCGGTCGATATGCTGATCTGGGCACTGTTCTTCACGCGCGCCTTTGGCCCGGGGCCACTCGCCGGCATGGCGGCGATCTTCTTCACCGACACCGGAACGCTCGGAAAGCTCTATTCCGAAGCGCTCGAAAATATCGACGACAAGCAGCGCGAGGGCGTAAAGTCGGTCGGTGCCGCGCCGCTCGCCGTGCAGCGCTTCGGCGTTTTGCCACAGGTGCTGCCGGTGTTTGCCAGCCAGGCGCTCTATTTCTGGGAATCCAACACGCGCTCGGCGACGATCATCGGCGCGGTTGGTGCCGGTGGCATCGGCCTGAAGCTCTGGGAAGCCATGCGCACCAATTCCGACTGGGAAAACGTCGCCTACATGGTTGTCCTGATCCTCATCGTGGTGTTCATTTTCGACGGACTGTCCAATGCCTTGCGTTCGCGCCTGATGGGGCAAAAGACGCATTGAACGGCACAATCGAAATTTAACATCGGACAGGCCGCGGGCATCACGATATTGTCACTTAAACCGGGTAGCGACACGCTCACGATCCGTTGAGCGTCCGCGCTGCCGAATTCCAGTCATATCCTTGCAAGGGAACGACGCTTTTGCGTTACGCATTGTATTTCACGCCGGCCGAAGACCACCCGCTTTCGCAGGCGGCGCAGCACTGGCTGGGGAGCGATCCGTTCAAGGGCGGGGTTTGCCCGCAGGCGGCGGTTCCCGGTTTCCTGCCGGAAGAATTGCGCGACTTGACGGCTGATCCGCGACGCTACGGTTTCCACGGCACGCTGAAGGCACCTTTCGAATTGGCTCCGGGCAAGACCGAGATGCAGCTCTTGCAGGCGATCGACGAATTTTCCGCCGAGTGCGAAGCTTTCGAAATACGTGAAATGACGCTTGGCCAGCTCGGTCCGTTTTTCGCGTTGGTGCCGAGTGACGCGTGTGCTGCCCTCCAGATGCTGGCTGACGAGACCGTCCGACGCTTCGAGCCGTTTCGCGCAACCCTGTCCGACGCCGATATCGCACGGCGCAAGCCCGAGGAACTGACGGAAAGTGGCCGCAGGAACCTGGAGACGTGGGGTTACCCTTATGTCTTCGACGAATTCCGCTTCCACATGACGCTGACCGGAAAGGTGCCGGTCGAACGGCGCGCCGCGATGCGTGATGCGCTCGCGGCACGATTCGGCGCGTTCGTCGGCCAGCCCTTGCTGATCGATGCGGTGGCGCTGTTCGTCGAACCGCAACGCGGCGCGCCATTCACCGTACATTCCCTTTTGCCGCTTGGCGGCACCTCCAAACGAAAGATGTCCCGAGATGACCGCTGAACTCGTTTTGTCCAACGCCATGATCGTTCTCGAAGACGAGATCGTTGCCGGTTCTGTTCTGATCCGGGATGGGCTGATAGTTGATATTTCCGCAGGCGCCAGCCGGTCGGGTGAGGATTTCGAAGGCGACTACCTCATTCCGGGATTGGTCGAGCTGCATACGGATCATCTCGAAGCCCACTACTCGCCGCGACCGGGCGTGCGCTGGCTGAAGATGGCGGCGATCCAGGCGCATGACGCGCAGATCGCCACGGCCGGGATCACGACCGTTTTCGATTGCCTGCGCATGGGGTCCGACGAGGATGGGGGCTTCAAGTCGGGAGAAATGCGCGAGATGGCCGATGCGCTGGCACTTGCCGCCAAGGAGAACCGGTTGCGCGCTGATCACCGCATCCATCTGCGGTGCGAGGTCTCGACCGACAATGTCCTCGAGCATTTCCAGGAATTCGAGAACGATCCGCAGGTGGGTTTGGTCTCGCTGATGGACCATGCGCCGGGCCAGCGGCAGTTCCAGACGATGGAGCAATACACCTATTACTACAAGACAAAGCGCGGACTTTCCGACGAGGCCTTCGCCGCCTATGTCGGGCGCCAGCAGGCCTTGTCTGCGAAATTTGCTGCGCCGCACCGGATCGAGATCGTCAAGGCCTGCGCCGAGCGCGGCATTGCCGTTGCCAGTCACGATGATGCGACGCTGGAGCATGTCGAGGAAGCGGTTGGTTTCGGCATCCGCCTGGCTGAATTTCCGACCAGCTTCGAAGCGGCCGAAGCTTCTCACAGGGCCGGTCTCAGCGTCTTGATGGGTGCACCGAACATCGTTCGCGGCATGTCCCATTCCGGAAATATTGCCGCCCGCGATCTGGCCGCCCGTGGTGTTCTCGATGTCCTGTCTTCGGACTACGTGCCGTTCAGCCTGATCCAGGCACCGTTCGTGCTGTCCGATGAACTTGAGACCGTCAGCCTACCGCAGGCGCTGGCGATGGTCACGGCCACCCCGGCGCGGACCGTCGGACTTGACGATCGCGGTCGCATCGCACCCGGCCTGCGCGCCGATATCGTTCGCGTCCATCGCTCGAACGGCATTCCGGTCGTGCGGTCCGTCTGGCGCGAAGGTCGGCGGGTCGCCTGATGCAGCAGCAGGCCATGCCCGGACCCGGAACGATGATCGTCGTCGTCGGCCCGAGCGGGGCCGGCAAGGATAGCGTCATCGATTTTGCTTTGAAGCGGCTCGGCCCGCACGAGGCTCTGCATCTGGTCCAGCGCGCCATTACGCGGCCACCGGATGCCGGTGGCGAAGACCATGAAAGCGTTTCTACAGCCGAATTCGACGCCCGGCTGCGTTCAGACGGATTTGCGGTGGCCTGGGAGGCGCATGGGCTCAAATATGGCGTTCCGAGGAGCGCGGTCGAGCGCATCGGCGCTGGCCAGACATTGATCGCCAACGGCAGTCGTGCGGCACTCGCCCAGTTCCGTCGCGTCTTTCCAAGGCTGGTGATCGTCCAGATCACAGCGTCGACAGAGGTGCTGGCCAGCCGCCTGGTTGCCCGGGGCCGCGAGAGCGAGGCGGATATCCGGCGCAGGCTGTCGCGTCAGGCTCCGGAGATTCTCGACAGGGATGTGACCATCATCGACAACAGCGGTCCGCTGGACGTCGCCGGTACGCATTTTGCGGATCTGGTTTCGGAACTCGCCTGCGGCGCTACGCTCAGGAGCCGATAGACCGAGGCCAATATGCCGCGCGACGGACCGCCGTCAAAAGGCGATCTGCACCTTCATCGAGCGGCTCCGGTCGCCGGCCGTATCGAACGCTTTTACGGCATCTTCGAGCGCAAAAATCTCCGTGAGCAAGGGCTTCACATCGACGCGGCGCTGGTTGATCAGCGAAACGGCGAGCGCGAACTCCTCGTGGAACCGAAAAGTGCCGCGCATGTCGATTTCCTTGGAAACGACGAGGTTCTGTGGAATGGACACGTCGCCGCCAAGGCCGAGTTGCATCAGGATGCCGTGGGGTTTGAGAACCTCAAGTCCGGAACGCACGGCGCGCTCATTGCCGGACGCCTCGAACATCACGTCGAACGTGCCCTTGTTGGCTGAATAGGCTGAAAGCGCTTCGCCGTTTGTCGCGACATTGATCGTCCGGTCGGCGCCGACGGCACGCGCCTTGTCAAGCACTGCATCCATGACGTCGGTGGCAACGATCTCCTGCGCGCCATGGGCCCGGGCAGCCAGAATGCAGAGCGCGCCGATCGGGCCGCAGCCGGTGACCAGCACCCTCTTGCCGAGCAGCGAGCCGGCGCGGTTGACGGCATGGAGCGTGACGGCGAATGGCTCGGCGAAGGCGGCCTCGTTGATCGAAACGCCGTCCTCCACCTTGTGGCACTGCCAGCTTTCGGCGACCAGCCGCTGGCGAAATGCCCCCTGAATGTGCGGCATCGGCATGGCGCTGCCGTAGAAGCGCATTTTGAGACAATGGTTCTGCAGCCCCTTGAGGCAATAGTCGCAGTGGCCGCAGGGCCGACTGGGCGATACCGCGACGCGGTCGCCAACCGCAAGACCGGAGACGCCGGCGCCGAGCGCCTTGATGGTGCCGGCGACCTCATGGCCCAGGATCATGGGCTCGCGCAGGCGGATCGTGCCGAAGCCGCCGTGATTGTAGTAGTGCAGGTCCGAGCCGCAGATGCCGCCGGCCTCGATCGCGACTTCGACCTGTCCCGGCCCCGGCGTGCCGGCATCGGTTTCCTCGATGCGCAGGTCTTTTGCCGCATGGATGACGATCGATTTCATGGGGCGTTCTCCTTCAGGCGACCGGTGTCAGAAGATCGACGCCGGCAAAATGCGCGGCGAGATTGTCGCGGACCAGCTTGCCCATGGCTTGCCGGGTTTCGATCGTACCACTGCCGTGATGCGGATGCAGTACGACATTCGGTAGGGTCATGAACCGGGCATCGATTTTTGGTTCGTTGCGGAAGACGTCGAGACCGGCACCCTTGATCCCACCGTTTTCCAATGCTTCGAGCAGGGCTGCCTCATCGACCGTGGTGCCGCGCGATATATTGATCAGAATACCCTCTGGCCCCAGCGCCGAAAGGACTTCGGCATTGATCAGATCCTTTGTGCCTTCGCCCCCCGAAACGATGACGATGAGAAATTCGGCCCATGCAGCCAGCGATGCCGCATTGTCGAAATAACGATACGTGGAATCGTCCTTCGGCGTGCGGCTTGTATAGGCGATCTCGCAGTCGAACCCGCCGGCGCGGCGGGCAATCGCTTGGCCGATGCGGCCCATGCCGACAATGCCGACCTTCTTGCCGCAGACGCGGGTGACGAGCGGCATATTTCCCTTGGCCCAGGATCCGTCGCGCACGAAGCGGTCGGCCTGTGGGATCTGGCGGGCGGTGGCGAGCATCAGTGCAATGCCGAGGTCGGCGACATCGTTGGTGAGGACGTCCGGCGTGTTGGTAACCTTGATGCCATGGGCGCGAGCATGGGAAAGGTCGATCGCATCGGTGCCGACGCCATAGCAAGAGACGATTTCCAGCTTTGGGAAGCGGCGCATAAGATCGGCGGAGGCGCCGAGCTCGCCGCGCGTGGCGATCGCTCGGACATTGGCGGCGATCCGGTCAATAAAGGAACCCAGGTCTGGCGCCTCCCAAAGCCGGTGCGCGGTATAGGTGGCATCGATCGCTTCCATGTCCCATGCGGGATAGGCGCCGACCATCGCGATTTCCGGTTTCGTCATGTTTCCCTCCAATAAGCCTGTTGACCTTGAATATGTTATCGATAACATTAAAGTCAAGAGTGTCGTCGCAAGGGTCCGGAACGCTTATCCGTATAGACGGGGACAGGAGATCCGCGACAGGTCGGCGATGGTGTACAGAGGGGGAGGAACAGAAATGGAAGAGGCAGAAGCGCAATCCGTTGCGGTCATCGGCGCGGGCATCATGGGCTCTGCGATTGCAACGCGGTTGATCGAAACCGGCCAGCGCGTCGCGGTTTTCGACCTTGACCCGAGCAAGGTTCAAGCGCTCGTCGACAGGGGCGGAATTGCCGCAAGCTCGATCGCGGAAGCGACACGACAGAGCGACTTTGTTATTCTCAGCCTCAACCACGCCAACATTGTCCGGTCCGCCGTTTTCGAACCGAATGGGGTTGCGGTGTCTGCGTCCGCACAAAAAATCCTCATCGATATGTCATCCATCGATCCGGCCGAAACGGCGCATATGGCGGAAAAGCTCAAAGCTGAAACCGGGATGAAATGGGTCGATTGCCCGCTGTCCGGTGGCGTCCCAGGCGCGCTGGGCGGTCGTTTGACGGTGATGGCGGGGGGCGCGCAGGCGGATTTCGAACGCGCCCGCTCTGTCATGCAGCATCTCTGCCAGAACTACACGCTGATGGGGCCGAACGGCGCCGGCCAGACGGTCAAGCTGATCAATCAACTGTTCTGCGCAGTCCTGTTCCAGGCGACGGCGGAAGCGGTGAAAATCGCGGAGGCCGGCGGTGTCGATGCGGCGCTTATCCCGGCAGCGCTTGCCGGCGGCCGTGCCGATTCGGCCATTCTTCAGGAGTTCATGGCGAAATTCGCCGCCCGCGACTACACGCCGACCGGCCGCATCGACAACATGTTGAAGGATCTCGACTCGCTCCAGGCCTTTGCGCTGAAAACCAAGACGCCGATGCCGATGACCGGGCAGGTGGTGGAGATTCACCGACTGCTTTGCGCGGCCGGCCTCGGGAGCCGCGATTCGGCGGAGATGATGCGCCTGCTCGACGGGGCGCTGTCCTGACAAAATTCGAGGACGCCTCCGGGCGGCCTTGACATCGCAAATATGTTAGCGATAACATATCATCATTAACCGGCTTTGGGAGGAGCAACGTTGGCCAATCGCACGCTCATCGATTTTCAGGGGATCACCAAGGATTTCGGCGGAACGCGTGCGCTGTCGAATGTCTCGATCGATCTTCGCGAAGGCGAAATCCTCGCTTTGCTCGGGGAAAACGGCGCCGGCAAGTCGACGCTGATCAAGACGCTGGCCGGCATCTACAAGCCTGATGCCGGACAGATCCTTTTTCGCGGTGAACCCTACCAGCATCGCCCGCCACGTCCCAATGAGCGTCAGCCCGTTGCCTTTATCCACCAGGATCTCGGTCTGATCGAATGGATGACGGTCGGCGAGAATGTCGGTCTGGCGCAGGGCTTCTCGCTTCGCTCGAAACTGATCGACTGGCGCAGCACGGAAGAACGCGCCCGCGAAGCTTTGCGTCTCGTGGGCTGCGATTTCGATCCGACAACCCGGGTCCAGGACCTGACGCGCACGGAAAAATCACTGGTGGCGATTGCCCGCGCGCTCGCCGTCGAGGCCGACGTGCTTGTGCTCGACGAGCCGACCGCCAGCCTTCCGGCCGATGAAGTCGATCGACTGTTCGATGCCATCCGGCCGCTTAAGGAACGCGGCGTCGGTATGATCTATGTATCGCACCGGCTCGACGAGATTTTCCGCATCGCCGACCGCGTCGCGGTCCTGCGCGATGGCAAGCTTGTCGGCCAGAAGCCGGTTTCCGAGACGAAGCCCGCCGAGCTGGTGGAGATGATCGTCGGTCGTCCGGCCGACCAGCTGTTTGCGAAGGCCGAAACGGTACCGGGCGAAACCATCGTCGCGGTGCGCGACATGGTCTGCGCCGGCGCCGGCCCGGTTTCCTTCGATGTCCGTCGCGGCGAACTTCTCGGTCTTGCCGGCCTGCGCGGTGCCGGGCAGGAACTGATCGGCCGGGCGCTGTTCGGCTGCGAAGGATTTGGCGGCACGGTGACGATTCACGGCACAGCGCCGGATCTTTCCAGCCCTGTCGCTGCGATGCGTTCCGGCGTGGGCCTGATCGCCCGTGACCGTACCGAAGAGTCGGTGGCCATGTCGCTGTCACTGCGGGAAAACACGTTCATCAATCCCGGGGCATCCGGGCGCTCGTTGTTCTCGTTCCTTTCTCCGGCTCGGGAGGCTGAAAAGGCACGGGTCATCGGCGCCAGCGTCGGCCTGCGGCCCAATAACCAGAGCCTGCCGATCGAGGCCTTGTCCGGAGGCAACCAGCAGAAGGTGGTCGTCGCCCGCTGGCTCGTCACTGGCCGCAAGCTTCTGATTGCCGAGGATCCGACCGCGGGCGTCGATGTCGGCGCCAAGGCGGAAATCTACCGGCTGATCGCGGAAGCCGTCGAAGCCGGGTTGGCGGTGATCGTCGTATCCACCGATTTTGAAGAAATCGCACATATCTGCCACCGCGCACTGGTGTTTTCGCGTGGCCGGATCGTCCGTGAACTGACGGGCTCCGCCCTGACGGTTCAATCGGTGATCACGGCGGCGTCGGCATCGGAAGCGGCCTGAAGGGAGACACCCATGCAATCCATTGAATCCACGGCGCTTGAGCCGACCCGCGCCGAACTTTCCGGGCTGACACCGGGGCAGAAGATCATGCGTTTCATCCCGGTCTACGGGCTGGTCATCCTGATGGTCTTCCTGATCGTGCTGTTCTCGATCCTCTTGCCGGGCACGTTTCCGACCTTGCTGAACCTGCGGTCGATCGTATCGGACAAGGCGATCATCGCGCTTCTGTCGCTTGCGGCTATGATCCCGATGGCGTCCGGCCGCATCGATCTGACGGTCGGCTACGGCATCGTGCTCTGGCATATTCTGGCGATCAGCCTGCAGACCATGTACGGCGTTCCATGGCCGATCGCCGTATTGATCGTGCTTGTGCTCGGCGCGCTGACGGGTTTCCTCAACGGGCTTCTGGTCGAGATCGCCCGGATCGATTCCTTCATCGCGACGCTTGGAACGGGCACCGTCCTTTATGCGCTGGCACTCTGGCATACCGGCGGCCGGCAGGTTGTCGGCGTCCTGCCGGATGGTTTCTATGCGCTCAACGGAACCATGATCTTCGGGCTGCCGATCACCGGATTCTATGTTCTCGGACTGGCAATCGCGCTCTGGCTGATTCTCGAATATCTGCCGATCGGCCGCTACGTCTATGCCATCGGCGCCAATCCGAAAGCCGCGGCGCTGAACGGCATTCCGGTTCGCCGCTTCGTTATGGGCGCCTTTATCTCGTCGGGTGTGCTCGCAGCACTTGCCGGCGTCCTGCTTGCGTCTAAGCTGCGCATCGGCCAGGCGAGCGTCGGACTTGAATATCTGTTGCCGGCGCTTGTCGGCGCGTTTCTCGGCTCGACCACGATCAAGCCCGGCCGGGTCAACGTCTGGGGTACGATGACAGGTGTGGTCATTCTCGCGGTCGGTATTTCCGGCATCCAGCAGTTCGGCGGCTCTTTCTTCGTCGAGCCGCTTTTCAATGGTGTAACGCTTCTCGTGGCCATCGGCATTGCTGGCTACGCCCAGAGACGCCGCGGCACGGTTTCGAAGGCTCCGCCTGCAAAGGGAAAATGAGGGCTGGCGGGCCGGGACGACAGATCATCACTCAATGGAGGAACGAAAATGAAACGCAGAACAGTCTTGCAGATGTCCATCGCCATGATGGCCATGATCGCGGCAGGCCCGGCGCTCGCCGATCCGATGGCGGACGCCAAGGCGGTCGTCGACAAATACGCCGTCCGTGTCACCAACTGGGATGGACCGAAGGAAAGCCCGAAGGCGCAGGAAGGCAAGACCATCGTGGTGCTGGCCGGCGACCTGAAGAACGGCGGTATCCTGGGTGTCACCACCGGTGTCGAGGAAGCCGCAGCCGCTATCGGCTGGGAGGTCAAGGTTCTGGACGGCGCCGGCTCTATCGGCGGCCGCACCGCGGCCTTCGGCCAGGCCATGGCGCTGAAGCCGGCCGGCATCATCATCAACGGCTTCGATGCCGTCGAGCAGGCTCCGGCCATGGCCGAAGCCAAGGCTGCCGGCATTCCGCTGGTCGCCTGGCATGCCGGCCCGACCATCGGCCCGGATGAGGCGAACGGCCTGTTCGCCAACGTCTCGACGGACGCCATGGAAGTCTCCAAGGCTGCGGCCGACTGGGCCTATGTCGATGCCAAGGGCAAGCCCGGCGTGGTGATCTTCACGGATTCGACCTATGCGATCGCGATTGCAAAGGCCGACCGGATGAAGGAAGAGATTGAGGCGCTCGGCGGCAAGGTGCTTGAATATGTCGATACGCCGATCGCCGAAACATCCCAGCGCATGCCGCTTCTGACGACGTCGCTCTTGCAGCGCTACGGTGACGAGTGGACACATTCGCTGGCTATCAACGATCTCTATTTCGACTTCATGGGGCCATCGCTTGCTGCAGCCGGCAAGGGCGGTGCCGATGCACCGATCAACGTCGCTGCCGGCGATGGTTCGGAATCGGCCTATCAGCGCATCCGCGCCGGCCAGTTCCAGAAGGTCACGGTCGCCGAGCCGCTCAACCTGCAGGGCTGGCAGCTCGTCGATGAGCTGAACCGCGCCTTTGCCGGCGAAAAATGGTCCGGCTACCTGTCGCCGCTGCATGTCGTTACCTCCGACAATGTCGAGTTCGACGGCGGTCCGAAGAACACCTTCGACCCGGACAACGGCTATCGTGACGAATACAAGAAGCTCTGGGGCAAGATGTAATCCTCCCGGAAACGAGGCGTCGCGAATGGCGCCTCGGTTCTCTCCTGTTTTATCCCTTCTCTGAAAGTCTCATCATGATCATCCGTTATGCCCTGTTCGAAGGGGAGATTCATGCTGGCCGGGAAACCGAGTTCCGGGCCTATGTCAAGGAACGTCTGGTGCCTCTGTGGACCACCTTTCCGGGTGCCGAGGAAGTCCGGGTGCTCGATGGCACCGATCGCGACGAGGGCGCGCCGAATTTCGCCATGGCGCTCGCCATCCGTTATCCGGACATGGCGGCCTGCGAAAAGGCCCTGCAATCCGATGCACGCTTCAAGAGCCGTGAAGTCACGGCCGGCCTTTTGACCATGTTCACCGGCAAGGTGCATCATCATGTCTTCGACGCCAACCAGTATCCCGTTTCACACGCCTGATACCTGCCGCCCGGCGCTCCGTTCAGCGGCGGTGCAGGGTGACCGGGAGACCGCCCCGCGGTCGCAACGTCAGCCGGCATTGCGGCTCGACGCGGGCGTCTTCCGCAATCCGGACTTTGAAACGCTGGGCGATGATGGCGAGGCACAGGATTGATTCCGTCATCCCGAATTGCAGGCCGGGGCAGACGCGCGGACCACTGGCAAACGGGATATAGCTGTAGGGGATGGGCTTGCGGCCATCCAGAAAGCGTTCCGGCTTGAACAGGTTGGCATCCCTAAAGAATGCCTCCGTGCGATGCAGCAGCCACGGTACGATCAGGATCAGCGCCGCCGGCTTGACGTCGATATCGCCGATCCTGTCAGCCTTCGTCGCCTGACGCGCAAGAATCGGCACGGGCGGATAGAGCCTCAGTGTCTCCTCGATCACGGCGCGGCACCATTCAAGCTTCGGGACATCGTCCAGCGTCGGCACATTGCCGCCGCAGACGCGCTCGATTTCCTCATGCACCGATTGTTCGACCCAGGGCGCCCGCGAGAGCAGATACCAGGCCCAGGTGAGCGTGGCAGCGGTCGTCTCATGCCCGGCCATGAAGATGGTCGCGGCCTCGTTGCGGAGCGCCACGACATCGAGTTTCAGCTCCGGATTGCGGCTCTGGCGTCGCACGAGCAACTCGACCATGGAGTTGTTGTCGCCGCGTCCGGCCAGATGATCCTCGACCACCTTGTCGATGATGCCGTGGATGCGCTTGACCGAGCGGCGCAGTTTCGGCGTGCGCAAGACCGGCAGGCCTTCGTCGAAGCCTAGAAAATAGCCGATATTGATGGAATCGATCAGCGACTGGTAGCTGGTGAAGCCCTCCGTGACCGCGTTGGCGGCATCCTCGCCGAGGTCGTTGCCAAAAACGCTGCGGGAGATGATTTCCGCCGTCAGCCCCGCCATCTCGTAGAGTGCGTTGACGCTGGCGCCATCCGGCATCTCGTTCCAGCGCTGCACCAGTTCGGTGGAAGTATTCTCCATGATCTTGCCGAAGGCGGGGACGCGGTTCTTGTGGACGATGTCGTTGACCAGCGGCCGCCGCTGCTTCCAGGTGTCGCCGTCGGAGATGAACAGGCCGTCGCCGAGCAGGAATTCCAGCGCACGGCGCATCTGCGGCGACTTGCGTTCGAAATTCTCATGACGGGTCGCGACGACATATTTGATCGCTTCCGGCGAATTGACGATCACGATCTGCCGGCCGAGAAGCTTCATCGTGGAAACGCGGTTGGTGTAATCGTTCTTGCGCCAGATCGACAGGAAATCGTGCCGCGCCTTCAGGATCAGGTTAAGCGGCCTGCCCGGTTTGCCGCGGTAAAAGTCCGCATGCGCCGGCTCAAGTGTATTCTCGCCACGCTTTTCGACGATGTCAGTCGTTTGCCGAAAACTCGCAAACATGATCCGGCTGCCCCGCAAACAAGGGACACATCAAGCGGTCCCGAGGAATTTCGTTGCTCCCCGGATAGCAGCAAATCGCGACCGCGCAAAATTCTTTCCTGCGACAAAAAACCCGCCGCAAAAGACGGCAGGTTTCGAAGGATCGGCGATCTGTCTCCGTGTCAACGAAGAGCCGCGCAGGCCTTTGCAATCCGCTCCAGCGCGACGGTCAGTTCCGCTTCCGAGGTCGCATAGGAGATGCGGAAGAATGGTGACAGGCCAAAGGCGGAGCCGGGCACGACCGCGACATGCACCTCATCGAGCAGATAAGCGCAGAAATCCGCATCGGTTTCGATCCGCTTGCCTGCTGGGGTCGTCTTGCCCAGCATGCCGGCACAGCCGGAATAGGTGTAGAAGGCCCCCTCCGGCACGCGGCAATCCACACCTTCTATCGCATTCAATCCTGCAACGACGAGATTGCGGCGCCGCTTGAAGCTGGCGGTACGCTCCTTCAGGAAATCCTGCGGTCCGTTGAGCGCGGCCACGGCCGCTGCCTGGCTGATCGAGCAGGGGCAGGAGGTTGCCTGGCTCTGCACCACGGCCATGGCCTTGATCAGTTCGCGTGGACCGCCGGCATAACCGATGCGCCAGCCGGTCATGGCATAGGCCTTGGAGACGCCGTTGACGGTGAGCGTCCGGTTCTTCAATCGCGGCTCCAGAGCCGCCGGCGTTACGAAATCGAACCCGTCATAGAGGATATGCTCATACATGTCGTCGACCAGCAGCCAGACATGCGGGTGCTTCAAAAGCACGTCAAGTAGCGGTCGGTAGTCGGCGGCGCCATAGGCAGCACCGGAGGGATTGGAGGGCGAGTTCAGCATGACCCAGCGGGTCTTCGGCGTGATCGCTGCTTCCAGCTGCTCTGCCTTCAGGCGGAAACCGGCCGAAGCATCGCAGGCGATGAGTATCGGCTTGCCTTCGGCGATTTCGACGATATCCGAATAGGAGGTCCAGTAGGGCGTCGGGATGATCACTTCGTCGCCGGAGTTCAGCGTCGCCATCATGGCGTTGAACAGGATCTGCTTGGCGCCGGTCGCAACCGTGATTTCGTCCAGTTCGTAGGAAACCTTGTTTTCCCGGATGAACTTGTCCCGGATCGCCTTCTTCAGCTCCGGCGAGCCGTCAAGGGCGGTGTACTTGGTCTGGCCGCTCTGCATGGCCTCCCATGCCGCCTGCTTGACATGATCCGGCGTGTCGAAATCCGGCTCTCCGGCGCCCAGAATGATCACCGGCTTGCCGTCGCGCTTCATGGCTTGTGCCCGGGCGCCGATCTTCAGGATTTCCGAAACACCGATCGTGGAAATCCGCGAGGCGGGCGCGAAGCCCGCCTCCTCAACCTGTGTGCTGATGGTCATGTTGGATCGCCGATCTTATTCGATATCAAACGAGACGCCCTGAGCCAGCGGCAGGGCCTTCGAATAGTTGATCGTGTTGGTCGCGCGGCGCATATAAGCGCGCCAGGCATCCGATCCGGATTCGCGGCCGCCGCCGGTTTCCTTCTCGCCACCGAACGCGCCGCCGATTTCAGCACCCGAAGTGCCGATGTTGACATTGGCAATGCCGCAGTCGGAGCCGTCAGGCGACAGGAAGCGCTCGGCTTCCTGCAGGTCGAGCGTGAAGATCGACGAGGAGAGGCCGGCGCCGACAGCGTTGTGGTCGGCAACGGCGGCGTCGAAGTCGCTATACTTCATCACGTAGAGAATCGGTGCGAAGGTTTCTTCGGTGACCGGGCCATCCTGCTTCGGCATTTCGACCAGAGCCGGCTTCACATAGTAGCTGTTGGCATGGCCGAGATCGACGCGTTCGCCGCCGGTGATCGCGCCGCCATGGGCCTTGGCTTCGGCAAGTGCCTTCTGCATGGCGTCAAAGGCGAGCTTATCGACCAGCGGGCCGACGAGGGCGGTGGATTCCAGCGGGTTGCCGACGGATACGCTCTGGTAAGCCTTTTTCAGGCGTGGAACGAGCTGGTCGTAGACGCTCTCATGGACGAACAGGCGGCGTAGCGTCGTGCAGCGCTGGCCGGCCGTGCCCATGGCACCAAAAGCAATGGCACGCAGCGCCATGTCGAGATCGGCAGACGGGCAGACGATGCCGCCATTGTTGCCGCCGAGTTCGAGGATGGCGCGGGCGAAACGCTTGGCCAGACGCGGACCGACATCGCGGCCCATGCGGGTGGAACCGGTGGCCGAAACCAGCGGCACCTTCGGGTGATCGACCATGACTTCGCCGATGGTGCGGTCGCCGATCAGCACGTGCGTCAGACCTTCCGGCGCATCGCCGAAACGGGCGATGGCGCGATCAAGGATAGCCTGCGATGCGAGGGCCGTGAGCGGCGTCTTTTCAGACGGCTTCCAGACGACGGCGTTGCCGCAGACCAGAGCAAGCGCCGAGTTCCAGGCCCAGACGGCGACCGGGAAGTTGAAGGCGGAGATGACGCCGATGACGCCGAGCGGATGCCAGGTTTCCATCATGCGGTGGCCGGGACGCTCGGTGGCGATGGTCAGACCGTAGAGCTGACGGGAGAGACCAACGGCGAAATCGCAGATGTCGATCATTTCCTGGACTTCGCCGAGGCCTTCCGAGGTGATCTTGCCGGCCTCGATGGAAACCAGACGGCCGAGATCGGCCTTGCTGGCGCGCAGTTCTTCACCGAGCAGGCGGATCAGCTCGCCGCGCTTGGGCGCCGGGACCAGACGCCAGGCGCGAAAGGCCGCGTCGGCCTTTTCGATCTTGGCGGCAGCTTCAGCAGCCGAAACCGTCTTCAGGCTGGCGATCTGTTCGCCCGTGACCGGCGAGAAGGAGGCCATGTCGCCACCTGTGTAGAGGTCCCTGGAGACGCCGAGCTTCTCCAGAAGGGCGGCCGTTTCCTGAACGACATTCACCGACTTCGTTGCAATGTTCATGATGAGCAAACTCCCGTTTTCTTGGTCGAAGGACTATCCGAAGCGCACTGCACCGAGGTCTCCCGGCGAGGTGATGGCCTTGAGGCCCTGGGCCATGTCCTTGATCTTCTGTTGCGTATAAAGGTCGTAATAGGCCTGGTTCTTCCGGCCGATGGCATGTTCGGCACTGAAGCTGCCGTTGAAATCCTGGACGGCGATGGCAAACACCCAGTCGCGCAGCCGCCGCTCGAAATCCGTGTCCGATGCCGAAGCGCTATCCTTCGGCACCACCAGATTGAAATGCACGCCGCCATCGCCGATATGGCCGAAATCGCAGATCGTCACCTCCGGAAAGGCTTGCGGCATATCGGCCTTCATGCGGTCGCAGAAGGCCATGATATCACCTCTGCGGAAGGAAAGATCGAAGGCGATCAGTTTTCCGGAATGCTTGACGCCCTCCGACAATGCATGGCGCAGCGCCCACATTTCGTGGGCGGGTCCGACGAAGGCATCGGCAAGCGGCGCTTCGTCCGTTTCCCAGATCTCGGCGAGCACCGATTCCAGAACCGCATTCAGCGATTGCTCGCCGTCGCGCGGCTCCCAGGTGCGGGATATCTCGGCGAGGATCACATAGTCAGGCACATTGCCGCCCTGGAACGGGTTTTTCAGCGATGGCACATGATCGAGCGCCGCCGTGACCGAATTCTTCGAGATGCCCTCGAAGGCCGAGAGATAGGCACCGAGCCGGTCCTCCATGGCGCGCAGCAGCGGCATGACATGGGCGCCGCTGGCCGGAACCAGATAGGCGGTCGCCACCTGTTTCGGAAGCGGCTCAAGGTTTACGACACACTCGGTGATGATGCCGAAGCCGCCGGATGTTCCGATGAAGGCCTGTTTCCAGTCGATACCGGTATTGTTCTTGCGCAGCTCCGAGGCCAGGTCGAGGATCGTGCCTTCCTCGTCGGCCAGCACGACCTTGATGCCCAGCGTGTTGCGGCGGACATCGCCATATTTCAGGAAGCGCGAACCGCCGGTATTGGTGGCCAGCATGCCGCCAAGGCGCGGATCGGCGCCCAGGTCGATCGGGAAGAAAAGACCATGTTTTTCGAGCTTCTGATTGACGTCCGAAAGGCGGAAACCGGCATCGGCGCACAGCGAGCGATTGTCGAGGTCGAGATCGAAGCGCTGGGTCATGCGATCGAGGCTGAGAATCGCCTGCGCACCAGTCGAATCCGGGGTCGAGCCGGAAACAAGACCGGTATTGCCGGATTGCGGGATGAGGGCGATGCCATTCTTCACGCAATAGGCAACGGCCGTCGAAACTTCCTGAGTCGTCTGCGGACGCAGAACGATCGCGGCGCGGCCCTCGTCATAGCGTGCGCCGGTCTGGTAGACAGCCATGTCCGCGTCCCCGGTGACAATGCCCTTGTCACCGAGAAGTGCGGTCAGTGCTGCGACGTGGTTCTGGTCGATCATCGCTCCAGCTTTACTCCGCCGCTTGCGCAGACGAAAGCATCTGCCTGATATCGGCGATCGACGCCTGTTCGATGCCGGTATAGTGATCGAACTCGTTCAGCACCTTGGCGCCGAGATCGAGTTCGAAACGCTGCTGATTGGGGCTTGCGACAAAATCCTGGGCGGCCTCGTCACCGAGGTTGGACTGGAAGATGCCGGCGGCGCTGACGGGCAGGAAGTCCTCGTAGACAATCGGGTCGAAATGCACGAGGCCATCGGCGATCAGGCTGTCGAGGCTCCTGGAAGCATCGGCCGTTGTCTTGCGGCCCTCGGCGGTCAGCGAATATGCGAAATAGCCAAGGCCTTCGGCGCGAATGCCGGCCCAGGTGTCGGGGAAGGGGATAAAGGCGTCGGAAAGCGCCTTTTCATACTCGGCGGCGTTCGAGCCGTCGGCTGCCGGACGAACCGCCTTGCGGGATGCATTCAGCAATTCGTCGTAGAGTGCGCGACCCTTCGGGGTCAGCGCAATGCCGCGCTGTTCGATCTCGCCGAAGCGGGCGGTATGCGAACCTTCCTGCCAGCTGCCGTCGGCAGCCTGAAAGGAAACCGGTTCTTCGAGCGCCTTGAACGAGGTCTGGCGCAGGAGGATGGCGCATCTGCGGGTCGGCGGGCCCTCGATGGTTGCCTTCGGGGAGATGTCGTAATCGGGCATGCGGGCCTGGACGGCATCAATATCCAGCGTGCGCGGCGTCAGGTGGTTGATATGCGGCCCCTTGAACGAGACGACATCGGCGATCAGCCGATGGGCCTCATGCAGGCGATGGTACATGTCCGGGCTGACATTGGCCTTGTCGTGCCAGCGGAAGGTTTCCAGCGCCTCGGCAACGAAGCGCTGGGCATCGGCCTTGTCGAGGCCTCCCTGCCTTTCCGCCTTTTCCGTCAGCGCGATGGCACCATCGGTAAAGATCTGGCGCTTCGACAGGATCTGCTCGGCCTCGGTGCGCAGGGTCTCGTCGGCGATCAGGTCGAGTCGCAGCAGCGAGGTAAAGACGCGAAAGGGGTTCTTCTTCAGGCTGGCATCGCCGACCGGGCGAAACGCGGTTGAATGAACCGGAACGCCGGCGGTCGACAGGTCGTAGTAGCCGACCGGCAGCATGCCCATGACCGCAAAAACCCGGCGCATCATCGACAATTCGGCAGGCGTGCCGAGACGGATCGCACCATGGCGTTCCTCGGAAATCCGCTCCAGTGAATCCGTGTCTTCAAGACGCGCCTGCAAATCCGGATCGGCGGCGAGCGTTTCAGCGTTCACCTTGCCCACCAGCTCCATCAGCGTGCCGTAGGCAGGCACTTCCGCGCGGTACATGGCCGACATCGCGCCGGAAAAGGCGATCCGGATATCGTCGGTGGATACGAAACTATTCTCTTTCACGGCAACGCGCCTCGCAGTATGGAAGGGATAACGGTGATCATTCTCATTTCGTATCATATATGGGCCGAACGGGCATTGATTGCGACAGTTCCGACTATGATCATGCGAGGCTGGAATGAAGTTAAGCAGAAGACTGGTCCCCGACGTCACCACGCTGCAGGCATTCGAATGCGCTGCGCGTCACGGCAGCTTCACGCAGGCAGCGGCCGAGCTGAACCTTACCCAGAGCGCCGTCAGCCGCCAGATCAAGGATCTCGAGAGCCAGATCGGCGTACTCCTGTTCGAACGTATCCGCCAGCGGGTCATTCTGTCCGATGCGGGGCAAAAATTCCTGCCCGAAGTGCGCCGGCTGCTAACGCAATCCGAGGAGCTGATGGTCCGCGCCATGGCCTCCGCCCGTTCGGAATCGACACTCTCCATCGCATCGCTGCCGACATTCGGAAGCCGTTGGCTGACGCCGCGTCTACCGGATTTCCTGAAAGAGCATCCGGGAACCGTGATCGATATCGCTTCCCGCTCCCAGCCATTCGATTTCGAAGAGCAGAATTTCGATCTGGCCATTCACTACGGTCAGCCGGTCTGGGCGCATGCCACCTGCAGCTATCTCTGCAGCGAGATCATCGTGCCGGTGGCAAGCCCTGCACTTCTTGCACTCAATCCGATGAGGGAGCCGGGCGAACTGGAGCACAAGCCTCTGCTGCATCTCGCCACCCGCCCGAAGATGTGGGCGCAGTGGTTCGAAAGCAATGGCGGGGAGATGAAGTCGGCTTATCGCGGCAATCGCTTCGACCAGTTTTCCATGGTCATCGAGGCGGC
>Ga0307515_10000135_pt1 | contig 175323 bp, 162 predicted proteins | sample 17_EM_MG_FD_194513 | JGI IMG/M metagenome (GOLD analysis project Ga0307515, IMG submission 194513) | Populus trichocarpa ectomycorrhiza microbial communities from riparian zone in the Pacific Northwest, United States - 17_EM | ecosystem: Host-associated > Plants > Roots > Unclassified... | reverse complement strand
GAAGCGTTAAACTATCAGGCACCTATGGATCTACTGGAAGCAATACATTGAGGTTATGATTTCCTTTTCAATCGATAAGCAGAGCGGCAAGGTGAATGTGGAGCGGATGTCAAGACCGGTTGATTCCATTAAAAATAAAACAAAAGATCAACCGCTCGTCTTGGTCTTGACATCCGCGGAGCAGTCACCTACTTTTGCTTCTCGACTGAAAAGGAAACTTTTGAGTGGCCCAATTACTGGGGGAGCTTACACTTTAATCATAACATTACAACCAACGAGTGGGTCACCCCCATTGTCAATTACGATTCCTTTCAAAGTCGAAGTCTCTTGTCCTCGTGTTGTGAAAGTCAATAAGGTCCAAAAGATTGTCGCGGTGATAAATTTACTTGTCTGTCTCATGCTTATTGCTGCCAACGTTGGCTATGACCAGTGGCGGGAATTCGAAGCGCTTCACTGTCCCACGAAACCAAACGTAATTTGAAAACTAAACTACGAATTTACACTGAACCCCGCCATATTTTATACATTTTGTTGGCAGCAGTAAAATTTACACTGCACTTGCTTTTAACGCCTCTTTGTAGATAATAACATGTTTTACGAGTTGTCCAATTTTCAAAACGGAATTAAAGCTATCCAATGACACAGATAAAAACTCCGCATACTTTATTTGATGCTCCTCGTCAGGTCTTTTTGTCACGGGATAATAACTTATAATATGAGTTTTTTCATCAAGTCGGGCCTTAAAATGATTAATCCTATTTCTCAATTTACTGTTAAAAGAATTTAGATAAACGTCTCTTAAAACTACTTCTGTTGATAACAATAGAATGTCAAGCTTTTGTCCGTGGTCAAGAGAGGAAAAAGTTGCTGCATCCGTAATATTTCTTGGCGCACCTGTAGGAACTGCATTTTGATTCCCGCGTTCAAAAAAGTTTTGCAAGCGAAAAATTAAGTGGCTTGTTCTACCTAAAAACTCAAAACAGTCAGTATAGAAATTCTTTAATAATAGATAACTCTCATTCGATATAAATGTATCTGCTGTTGAAGGTTGATTTGTTGCGTATAAAAAATAGTCCCGAAGGTCAGTAAACCTTATTGAAAGGTCATTAATTTCTCTCCTTATTTTTTTACAATAATCATCAGTCATTATATTTTCTACAAAGTCAATTGGGTCTGCATTTGATAAGTTAGCTTTGTTAAAAATGTTTTTATCAATCCAACTTACAAAGGTTGAATGATTGTCAAAATCAATCCATGGATACATCAAGTAGTTTAAAACCAAAAAATAATTTCTTTGATAGTCCAAGTCATTTGAGTAGTTAAAATACTCCGTTGGATATTTATCACCAATTATCTCTTTTGAAAGTTTTTCAATAATCGGTTTGTCAAAGCGTTCAAATGCTTTCGTTAAATCTTTAAAATATCCCCATTCCTCTTCTGTATGTGATTTTCTTTTATCTTTTATTCCTTTAAGACGCATCAACTCGTCTGTGCCTAGTCTAATTGTCGGCACTACCATGTCGTGTGGTTGCGATGATGGTAAAGCTGTCGGTAAGGTGTCACTGTATTCGTAGAAGTAGTCACCACGTTGAAAGTCGCCATCAATCAAAGTCCCGCGTTCAACTTTAAAATCCCAACTATACTTCTTGAAATCAACTGTTAATAAGGCCTTAAAGTCTGAAGAACACCCTAAGCATTTGAAACTAATTGGCAATTTTTCCCTCTCGGGTATTTGTAGTCTAAGGTTAGTGACCTTATCACAGACTATGCATTTGATATGAAATCGTGTCCACATAATTTTATTGCTGCCAGTCGAGTCACCCAAGGGAGTTTCACCCTTAGGTTCTCACAGAACCGTGCTTGAAAGTCTCCCTTCACACGGCTCTTCCTGTTCAATCACAAATGTATTTCTACATTACGGATATACCAACTTGCATTGGCTGTGATCTTGTTTCATAATAATCAATCATCCCAATGTCTATTGGTTGTAAATCAATTATAAAACCAAACAGGCTAAGTCCTTCGCTCCATCACCTTTCAGCAATTTCATCACTACTACAACTTAGTCCGTCACTGCTATCTCATACTATCCTTATATGACCAATGGAGATAAACGCTCACCAGTACGATAGCAACTTCTCTTGTTCCATACAAAAGCCTGTCATTGAAGTCTTGTTCGCTTTACCCCGGATGTTATGCAATCAGTAATCAGATCATCCATTGCACTTATAACAGACACAAACGTAACTGCCTGCTTTCAACATCGTCTCAATAACATTACGAGGCGTCAGTCGCGAATTCACTCTATTCAACTCTTCAACACGCATCTACAGGAATCTTCGTTCCCGTTTTTCCTTATCGTTCACCACCAGAAGCATTTCCTCTTCCAGCAGCATAAGGTGATTTGCAAACTATTTCTGACAATCGTCTGCGGAAGGCCTACTCTCTCTTCTTTCATTTAATTGCCGGCCAGTTCACTTCGCTCGACTTCCGCGCAATTCAAATAACGCCTAAGAGTCTTCCATCTCTTGTACAGCATCATCGTCCTTACAAATGGACCATGTTCAAGACACACACGTTTATGTTTATGTTTATGTTTATGTTTATGTTTATGTTTATGACGGCTTGGGTTTTCGAAGCGTGTCACTGTCCCATGTTGCTGAACGAAATTAAGAAAACTAAACTTCAAATTTACACAGAACCCCAAGCTGGCATAAACATTTTGTGTGCGCCCAGTATGACGCATTTGTATTCCAGTCGGGAATATCGATAGATTATCCAAAGAGTGCAAGTCTCTTATGTGCAAGCATCGATGCGCATTAGCAAGCTGCAAGGTGGTTTGGAGTGATCCATGCACTGAAGAAAGCAGGACTGCAAAGATCTGTACTGACGAACAGAAACTACATACCGAGGCATGTTGATACGGGTGAGTGAGCACATCTTCACAAAGCCCTTCAGGTGCAATCAGAGTCAACATGTAGATGTAGCAGCGATAGATCGAAGGATAAGTGTCTTACCTAGGGAGGTCTCTGTGTCACGCGATGGCATAAGAGAAGTCAGCAGAGGTCATAGTAGTTGGTAGTAACGAGCCGATGGAAAGATCGGAGGCCTCACGAGCCAATGAAGGACTGAACGTTAAGTTGTTTGAAATGCTGTAAGGATCGCGAGTAATCGGAAGCCTTACGTTAAAGTAGAACAAAGCTGTGATTGGTGTAAAGAGCGATGGCAGTATGCTTAACGAACCGCTGTATACGAGACCCGTACGTACAGTGGTGTGAGAGGCGAACCTCATCGGTGAAAAACCCGGTGAGGCCGTCTACTCGATTGTGCGTAGTGGTGCATTACTCAAATCTTAATTGGTCGGGTTTGGAGGTTTGTAAACCAAATTTCTGAGAATATATTCTTGTCCAGTTTTGAAACATAATCCTTTGCAATCTTAGTCCCCGTACTCTCTTTCCTTTGTCCGCCTTCTAAGTACTCAGTTAAATACCCGGAGTCGGTTGTAAATACAAGCAGCCATATTTCTTCATTCCCCTTCCAATAGTTCTTATTAATCTTTTTTTCAATCACTTTTTGTAGAGCATTGAACATTTTGTTTGTGTCAATCGCGTATGGTATTGTTTCTCCGTCCTTTAGCGCAAAGCTTGTCCAACGTCCAGACTCATACTCGTCCTTTGAAATCTTAACATAGTACTCAAATGTTGATAATTCTGTTAACTGAACAAGCACATTTCTGCCGTCAATTGTCATTATGAAATCTTGGTCATTTTCGGGTAAGTCCTTTATCGCGCTAATTTGTCGGCTATGGTTATCATGATTGAATTGACCTTGAAAAATATTCATTACCTCCCTCTCCTGAATGGGTTTAACTTCGGAGAGTTTGGTTACTTGTCGCGTAACCTGTCCATCTTTTGAAAATGACAAATGTCCAAAAGGGGTTGACGGTTTTCTAGGCATTTACAATTATTACGAGAATCTATTTTGCACCATTACGCACAACTAGCGAATATATGCCATTAGTGGCATATACCGAGTATATATCTGGAAAAACAGTGGCACAATACTGCCTGTTTTTGGCGGTATTGTGCCACTTCTATATATCAAGAATTATCCAGTGGGCTTTTAAATTTATCCAATCCATTGGTAGTAAAGGATGTTAGGGTGATAATACCTGACATGGCGATAAATGGCTCATGGTTTTTTGTTGGCAGCAGTAGGCTATACGGCTACTATTTTTTTGAAGTCAAAGTCATGCCCAAAACTCTGTCCAATGTCCCCAACCCGATTCGCTATTTTTTCTATTCGGGGGTCTGGACCCAATAAATTGATGATGTTCCTTGTGAAGAGTTCAACTTTGTCAATCTGGTTTGTTTTGAACAAATAGGTATATACTTCCTGGTATCTCGCTAATCCGGTCTCGTTTATCAAGTATTCTATAATTTGTTCAGTCGTTTGATGCCAGTTATAAAAGTCAATCACTTGTTCTTGGAAGGCTTTATTAATTTTAGTTGTAAGGTTTTTTACATCATCATTTTCGTCAAGTACAATCATTTCATCTTTTTCCTTCTTTACTGAAATAATTCTGTTTGCAATCAAACAGTCCCACGTATTTTTTATTTCAGTTTGAAAGATGACTTGGTCATGAAGCCCGAAGTTTATAAAAAAGTCAGTATGCAGTCCGTCATTGAATTTTGACAACTGAAAATTAATAACATAATCCTTGTCACCTGATTTAAGGAAAGTATGATGTTTTTTCTTGAATCCATTGTCTTTAAGAAATGGTGAAACACCTTTAACTATCTCGTCAAATATATCTCTGGTCTTCATTTGCCTATGGCTGCCAACATTTGAGTTTATGACGGCTGCGGCTTTCGAAGCGCGTCTCTGTCCCACGTTGGTGAACGAAATTAAGAAAACAAAGCTTCAAATCTACACATCATCCCAAGCTGGCGTAAACATTTTTGTTGGGCGCAGTTTGTCTGTCTACATACTAGGAAACGGGAGCCTGTACGACATCGACATTTTCGACCATTTATCTCGACTGCTTCTTTCTCTCCCATTGACTTGCAGTATTTTTTAAACTCGTCAAAGTCTTTCTGGTCAATATAGACTCTATAGAAATTGCTATCAACTTTAATCGTTGTAGGGAATTTAAGTCTGGGAAATTTTCAATCCAGGGTCTTTTGTTTGGGGCATAGTCATAGTCCCAAAACATAATCTCTATTTGTTTCGGTTGCCATTCAGTAGCAGCCTTGTTTCTGTAACTCTTAATACTATCATAAACCTCTAAAAAGTCGTCTGGTACAGACTCTCTGTCCTCACTATTTACTCCCAAATGACCGTACACCGTAATATCTTTCCTTTTTGAATAATTGAGCGAAAGTGTATTCGTAGGTTGATCTGTTGCACGACTGGCTTCGAGGTAGACATCCAAGTCATTTATATCATCCGAGGGGATGAGTTTATCAATTAGTTGCTGGATTTCATTCGTGGTCAATTTCGTCTCATAGATCTTAGTTGACCTGTCTTCTATTGTCTTGTAGATTATTTGTCCCTTTTTCATACATGGCGAAGGTTGGCACATCAGACCCAATGACCATTAGCCACGGGTCGCTTTCAACTAAAACGATTAAAGGTTTTCCATACAAACTGTCGTAACGCTCGTAGTCAGTGATTTCCCCACCGATATTCTCAGTCGATGTCTCTTTTGAGCTAATTTGACAACCTTGTAGTCCACAAAGAGTTGAAAGGAGGAAAATTATATTTAGTCTTCTTGCTTCATTTCTGTCAAGACAAATCGCGTCCAACGTTGGTGCATATGACATTGCCTGGTCTAGGAGCGAAGAGCATGAAGTGAACACGATCTATGCGAAGATTGTGTTAGATACCCGGCATACTGGTATCCTTAAACTGTTATCAGGTCCGTTGGCTAAAAGAAATTTTGACGATTGGTCAATGCAATTCAAATCAATATCATACGAGGAGGCTGAACAAATCAGTGGCTATAAGAATCTGAGCAAGGCCAGTTTCGTTAAGCATTCGATAGGAGTTGACCACCCGGGCCTGAAAATTATTGATGGTTTCTGTAAAACAAATCTTCGTTAAAGGCCTCGGAATTAATTTCTAAAGATTCATGGAGCTATCCAAGTTTGATAGTTATTTCGAATGGTTATTGAATAAGAAGTCTAAGAACATGTACTGACTTCAAGCAGATCACACCGCGGTTCGTTGACTTTTACTCTGCTTTTTTTAGTCCAAAATCGTATCGCTTGTCAATGATTCGTTTAATTATACCAATTTGCCCGCAGTGATACATTATACGCTTGATGTTCCAGTCTATTGCATCAATTTCGTCTTTGCAATTGGATGTGGTGTCAGTTCGCAAAGTTAGTTGTTGTGAGATTTAAACTATATGCTTTTCCCAATCCCATTCTATTTTACCATGTTCTCCCCAGGCAACTCCTTGGCTGTGATCGCCCGTCCTACAAAAATATTCCAAAATTTCAAATGCCTTTTCTCTGTTGATGAAAAACTTCACTGGGAGCACAAGCAGATTTCCACCGACATAAATCCGAGTGATACTTGAATAATCTCCATTATTTAACGTGTGAAAATCTTGCCCCTTGGCTTTATACCTTAGATAAAATCCGTGTGGATCACTGAACAAAATTTCCAATCTACTCACTCCGATTTCGTCATAATAGTCAATGCAGGAATCTCCGGAACCAGAATTCCAAAATTCTCCCCCTACATATAAAAAAAGGATTTTAAGCATCAGAATATCAGGATTCATTATCACATCACCATCTGCAGGAGAGGTAAATTCAATACGTTTCATATATCTATTTTGCTTGTGCCTAACGGTTACGTTTATGACGGCTTGGGTTTTCGAAGCGCGTTACTGCACCACGTTGCTGAACTAAATTAGTTATAAAATCTTTCACCTTAAAATATCCGCGCCATTGCTCATGTATTTTGTTGCCGGCTGGCTATTCGGTACTGGTCAGTCCTTTATTTATAGTCACCTTTCCAAAGTGTCCGTCTACAAGAATCCCTGTTGAGATATACAAAATAGTTTGTGCATACTATCCATTTTCATTTTTATGACACAATGTTATCTCACCGAGAACGATTCATATATTTTCCGCAGGATGACGTATGCATTATTTTTAATATCCCATCTGTTATAATTTCCAGCTGTCATAACTACAAGCAAGTCATTTTTCTTGTCAAAAAATATTCGCTGATCCCCATTCCCTACTGCAGCGGGCCGTTCAATTACTTTACCCTGAATGGTATCATTAAAAATCCAAAACTGATACCCATAGCCACCACCTGATGCCCGGGAGACTTTTGATGTAAAAGATTGCTCAACCCAGTGCTGGGGCACTATTTGTTGACCCTTCCATTTCCCTCCATCTTGATAAAGGATACCAAATTTCAGCAGGTCTCGTGTCCTTAGTCTAAGTCCGGATGCTGCTCTTGGATTATCCGTTCCTGGAAATGAAAGCCAGTAATATTCCGTGATTCCTAGTTTATTAAAAATATTTTCATTCGCAAATTCGGAAACGGACTGGCCCGAAACTCTTTTAATAATTTCCCCTAATAATTGTGTTGTTCCACCGTTATAATTCCACTCTGTGCCAGGAATAGTAGCCATTGGTCGACTTAAAATGTAAGCTAAAGGATCCTTGCTCTTAGTCATTTGTATCTCACTATTCTCAGGATTATCATACGAGGTAGCTTCATTCCATTCCAGTCCGGATGACATCGTTAGAAGGTGTTCTATTGTCAAATCTTTTTTTGTTCCAATATTGAAGACTTCATATTCTTTGAAAAAGTCAAATACTTTTTGGTTAACACTTTTTATTTTTCCCTCGGCAATTGCAATCCCAATACAGGCAGAAACAACACTTTTTGATATACTTCTTAAACTGTGCATTGTATTTACATCGTGTTTAACTATTCCAATGTCTCCGGAGGGTTTTTTATCTTCGCCTGCAAAATATTCCTCCAGAACAAGCTTATTATTTTTGTATATAAGCAGACTGTGTCTGTTGGGATAAAAACCTGAATCAATGTCTTCAATGATTTTTTTAATTACTGCTCTGTTCATTCCTACATCTTCCAGTGTGGAAGTCGCAATGTCGTCATGTAGCTCATCAGGTCTTTTTAATTCACCAATGGTTGTTTGTCCAAATCCATAATTGTAAATGAGGAAACTGAAAATCAAAAAAGCTGATAGTTTTTTCATGTTATTTATTAGTCTAATGGCTTGCCGCCAACTAGCGAATATATTCCATTTAATGGCATATACCGAGTATATATCTGGAAAAACAGTGGCACAATACTGCCTGTTTGGGTGGTATTGTGCCACTCCCAGATATCAAGAATTATCCAGTGGGCTTTTAAGTTTATCTAATCCTTTGGTAGTAAGAGGATGTCAGGGTGATAATACCTGACATGGCGATAAATGGCTCATAGCTTTTTGTTAGCGGATGTGCATTTTTTTGTCCCAGGGTCCAAAGTCCTTTGTACTCGTCAACACTCCGATCAAATCGTAGTAGTACCAAATTCCTTTTTCATAACCTCCAACGAAAACTCCGGATTGTCTGATTTTTTTTGTTTTGAAGGAAAAGTCCTTGAAGTACGTTACTTCAAAAGAATCCAATTCGTTAAACTCTCTAACAAAATTCAATCCTTCGTCATAACGGGTCTGAATTTCAGAAGAATCCGTCCGCGCTTTATCGACTCTTAACGGAGGGGGTTCGAGTAGCGGTTTGTAATTGATGATGTCCCGCTTGTCCGATGTGAGTTGCTCCTTCTCTCCTCTCTCCTTGGTTGAGCATGCAATGATAAGTAACAGTAAAGAAATCGGTAGTCTCACGAAGTCGTCTTTTGAAGTATTAATCCAATGGAGTCATAAAAGTCACGTGTGTGGCTGCTTACAATTGTCTAACCGAATGTCGTTTATATTCCTATTATCCGTCATGACTTTCGCAGCGCGAGTGGCCAATTAAGTTGAGCCACCCAATACCCTCGAAATCTCAGGCATCTCAAAATCGTATCATTAACTTCTCCAATGGACTTTTGATGTATTTTAAGACAGCGTGTGGACATTTAGGCGTAAGCTCTGTTGTCTTGGTGAATTGCCATCTACATCTATTGCCGATTCAATGCCAGCTGTCCCATTTTTACGACTGTTGGTAATTGGTGCCAGTCGTTTTACAGTCAGGACAATGATGAAAATAGTAGTTTCCTTCGCCATATTCTTCGATCTCACCCCTGTCTATTTGCCCGATGTATTTCATTTTGTATTGACAGTCAATGCAGTTTAAATGTTCTGCATCTTGTATCCATGTCGGGAAGCCGCCAATTTGAGATTTTGTATTGTAAGTAAATTGGCTTATCGTATAGCTGGGACGCCTTTTTTCTGATGAAACTTTAAGTATGTTTTCAGAAATAGGATTCATTTCAGAATTCTCCGGAAGGTAGTCAGGCTTACTATTTTTTGAATGCCAGGAGCTTTGTCCTTTGTCGTTCAATTTCATATACAAGTCACCGAAGCAGCCACAAAACAAGCAAGTTGTGAACTCTTTTTCATCAATTTTAAATACAGTCGTTAATATATTATTACACCATTTGCAATTGTCTGAATGCCTAACAAAAGTTATAATGCGGGTATTAGCTGAAGATTGTTCTGATCTTACAAGCGGAAGAATTGTTTCACTAATTAGACTCGTTTTTTTATTGTCTAAGCCAATTGTCCAGCTTGCTTGCTCGGCATATTCTTTTGGAGATACATAAAGGTCTTTTGTCCAATGGGGTTTCAATGAGGTTGATTTAAGAAAGAAGTCTATAACATTGGGAGTACCTATCCATGCCAGGCAGGTCAAAATGTGATTAACATTTACTTTTAAAGACTGGTCTTCAATGATGTGAATTAGCTTTTGCGCTATATCAGAGTCTGCATGAATATATATTTCGCATGGATAAAATAACCCTTTTGAAATTAGTTTGTCATAATGTGGCATAAGACAATTGCCACTTGTAAAAAGAGCAAGATAAAGCAATGTGTCTGCAAGCAAGTGGTCCGTAAGTTCGTTTATTGCCTTATCCGCGAAAACTCTACTTTCTTCCTCCGTCATTTCGATAAAATGCAAATGATGAAGTTTGCTGTCCGGATGAATTAAAGTCGAGCTGAGAATTTGAATGTTTTTATTAAATAAATCATTTATCATTGTCTGTCCGTCTAAATGAACATCACGTTTGTGACACGTGGCTGAGTTTTCTAAGCTGCGTCCTGTCCCACGTGGCTAAACGAAATTAAGAAAACAAAACTTTATAACTACACGTCACCCGCAGCTGGCATAAACTTTTTGTTAGCGGCTGGCATTTTATTCTCTAATCTCATTTCTTTTTCTTCTGATTTGCTGTCCGCTTTGTAACTGCCATTTTTGTCGGCTTGGTTGGGCCTTTTTCAAGCGCTCTCTTTTTGGTCGAAATTGATTTTGTAATTGTTAACCCATCTCGAATCTGTTCCTTGTCTTTTACTTTTGATAGAGAGTTGTCATAAGCCTCTGCTATCAATTTTTTTATGTATGTCTTTGGAAACGATTTGATGTTGTCAACCAGAATGTATCTATATTGATTACCTTGTCCCAAAAGTATTTTCTCTGGATCGTTAATCTCTGCACCCCAATAAAATCCGAAGTGGATGTTTTTACTTGTTCGTCCAATAGCGATAGAACAAAATGTATGTCCAACTTTGTCTGTCGGTGACCAGCCAAAGGCCAGTGCATTGTAGTTATCATAAATTAACTCATTTGTCTGAGGATACAAGTCCCAAACAAAGTTTCTCAACCAAAGAACAGTCTCGATTATGTCAGCCGAAAAAGGTCTCAGGAATTTTAATAAGTCTTTTGTCTGTTCTTTACTCATTTGTCTGAAACTTTATGTCCCAAAAAATGCTTGCCGCTAACTAGCGAATATATGCCATTAGTGGCATTTCAAGATTAACCGGGGGCTTGTATCTGTGAACCCTGTCCATGACTGCGCCTCCTGGGTATATGTCTTTTTCGGATTATGACCTGTTTGTTACCACCAACAGGTCATAATCGCTAAATGTATACGTTTAACGTACCGTGTGCTTGTCGGTGTACCTGTCTTCTACCCAACCTCCTTTAGCGTGACTGCCAAAAAGGATAATCTTTTCGGGGTTTACCACTTCCTTAATGATCTCAGCAGTACGGTTGATTTCGTACTGTTTCTTTTCCGGAAGGTGCAATAGAGAAGTTTTTATTTAATACTACCAGAAAAGATTGATAATTTGTGCTTAAAAATACGGGTTTCTGAGACAAATACAGCGCATCAGCCCGACACATCTTTAAGCCAGGTTGCTGCCTAAATTTAATCGCGCACTTTAAGAACTACAATACAGCAATGTCTTTATAGGATTTATGGGGGGGGTAGGTTACTTCCAAAACGTGCGCATGTACGTTTTGGAAGTAACTTTATATGTGTCCCCTAAAGTTATTCCATAACATATCTTAATGTTATTCTTTTTGCAAGTCTTAACAATATGCTTTTCTATTTCTGAAGGAGTCTTTGAGCCGATGTATACACACTTAATAAGTTTATTGTCGTTGAGAATAAAGTCTGTGTCGTTGTCACTTTGAAAAACAACTCTTAATTCTTGCTCATACTTCCACTCAATTTGTTTGTTAAATATCATTTTTATGATTTTATCTTGAATGCTTTCTGAACTGTCAACAGTCGGAGGTATCTCGACATTTCCCATTCGCACTTTATAAGTTATTTTATGCACCTTTAAATCTTAGAAGGTGCAAAACCAAATTTCTTTTTAAAGGCAAATGAAAAGTGTGATAAGTCTTCAAACCCTAAATCCAGATAGATGTCAGAGGCTTTTTTTCCCTCTTTAGCAATCTGAAAATGTGCCTCCTGAAGTCGCTTTTGCACTAACCAACGGCTAGGAGTTTGGTGAAATACTTTTTTAAAATCTTTTTTGAATACGGAAAGGCTACGTCCTGTGAGGTAAGCTAATCGTTCAATATTGACATTGAATTTATAATTTCGGTTCATAAATTCTTCCAGGTTTATTTTTTGGGGTGTGCCGAAATCAAAGAACATCTCTGACAGTTCGGGATTGGTCTTTAACAAGATCATTAATAATTCTTCGCGCTTGATATTCGAGAAGTTTTCATCCACCTTTCCTGCATTCGTGTAATAGGGCATCAGGGAGTGAATAAAATTCGGGATCAACTCATTTTGTTCTATCCTTAAAAAAGCATCGTTAGAATCAGATGTCGTTTCTGAAATGTTGTGCTTCGTTTTCAAATCTTTCAAAAAGGGTTCATCAAAAACTACAATTACCTTTTCAAACTGGCCGTCTTCTTTTTGTTTGTTATACCTGATCAGCTGATTTTTTTTTACGATACAGCACTCACCTGGTTTTAATGTATAGTGCTTATGTCCATCATAGCCGTTTATTGCTCCTTTTGCCAGATATAGAAAGAAATGTTCGGCAATAAAATTCTCAGGGGAAATTTGAGGCCCTATATAGCAGGATGTGATCTTGTTTGCATTTATTAGCATATTCGAATTTAATTTATTCTTACCGTCTTCCACCATTGCCTTAATACTTGCGAAGTGTCATTTAAGCCAAACTATTGTCCATAATTATTTTTTCATTCCAGTCACCTTCGATAATGTTTTTATTTGAATAACCCCAGTGTCCAAAGTGTGCACCTACACCAAGACCACAAATTACTTTTTTGGCTTTTACTCTTAATGCTGACACTGTTTCGTAATCGAGGTGGTCATAGTGATCACGGGTAATCAACAGATAATCGATTTCGGGCATATCAGAAGCAGAGCATGTTGTTGTTCCTTCAAACGCTTTGACTGATCCTGGAATAGGCGAAGCATTTTTGCTGAACACCGGGTCAACTAAAATTCTTTTTCCGTCAACTTGAATAAAGCATGATGAATGTCCAAACCAAATAACTACTGCACTATCAATTGGTAAATTGGTTAGATCGGTCTTCGCTGAAGGGATGATCTCTTCAGGCGATTGATGAGGATATTTATTAAAGATTGACTTTCGCAATTCTCCCCAGAAGGTATGTCCGTCAGCAAAGGTGGGGGTTTCAGTTGCGTTCTGAAATTTACCATCCTTGTAGTTCGGAGATTGCTTTATCCGTTCAAGTCTTGCAGTTGATGGAGTGTGTCCGAATTTCGGATGCTGCATATAAACGCAGGCTGAGGCAGCCAGTACAATCACCAATGAGAGGATTACGATCATGACCCATTTCGAAATTTTACAGAATCGCTTCATTTACTTGTGAGCATTCGATGTTCTAAAATCTACCGTACAAAATTCGGTATGAACAGCGTGATCAACTTTGTTGAAACGTCCGAATTTATTTTGCTGAAAAGTCCGATGGATCATAACAAATGTTATCATAGGTCGGCCAGTGCCTTTATATCCTCCACTTCCAGTGTTTGTTTCGGATAACCTTTTAGCACTACATTGATCATCGCCAATCCAACTTCTTTCATTAAGCAGGATTGTTTCGGAAAGAGTAATGGCCAAACACCACCAATCACCTTGTAAAATGATTTTACATTGCCTTGTCCTGGTGTTGGCTTCATAAAGCCAGGCCGGAAATTGTATTGGTTTTTGAATGGAAATTTTTTTAAGGCATTTTCTGTTTTGCCTTTAACGCGCGCCCACATCACATTCCCGCGCTCCGAACTGTCTGTGCTTTTACCTGAAACAAAATTAAAAACCATGTCTGGATTTAGTTCTGAAAGTACATCTGCAAAGTATATGGTAGTATCATACGTGATGTGTGTATATGTCCTTTCATCCAATCCGGTAGAACTGATGCCTACACAATAGAAACACGCATCGTATCCCACTAGCTCTTCCTTGGCGTAGCTCAAATTCATAAAGTCAGGCACAATACATTGCTTCAGTTTGGGATGATCAAGACCATAAAGTTTTCGACTTATTACCAATACTTTCTCAACGTGTGGATGTATGAGACACTCCAGCAGCACGCCTTCACCAACAAAGCCTGTGGCACCTGTTATAATTATTTTGAGCTTTCCAATGAATTTATATTCACCTGACGGAATACTTAGCACCATTTACTTTATTAATTATTTAAGTTCCTTCGTTTTCTCAAAAGACCCTTTCAGACTTTAAATATCATGCACGTTGAAACCGCGTGCGCATATACTACTCCGCTGTTATCAATCATGCTTGCTTCAACCAAAACAATTTTGCCTCCGAAATGAACAATCTTGCCAATGGCTTTCAACATTCCGGTTTGAATAGTAATGGCCTTAATGAAATTTACTTTTAACTCAAGTGTCGTATAGCCAGAACCTTTTGGCAATAGTGAATGGACGGTACAGCCCATTGCTGAATCAAGAATTGTGGTGATAATCCCGCCATGAACACATCCAATGGGATTGTAATGGTATTCCATGGGCTCAAAGAAAAATGTAACCCTTCCCGATTCCACTTCCGGAATTGGAATGCCGAGGGCAAGTAAGGATGGTGGTAATTGAAACTCATCCTTATTGATCGCTAACAGGAAGTCAATACCTGCCATCGATTTGGCATGTTGAGCGGTAATGGCAGGGTCACTCCAATGAAATGTCCTGCTTCTTTGTTTATCGTTATCCATAATTGAACTAATGTTGATTAATTAGCTTGTAAACCATATCTGCCGTAAGCTGCTGCCGCATACTTCTTACCTATCCAAAGTAATATTGCCGCGATACTGCCTAATACCAGATAGTTGATGGCAATAGCAATACCTAATTCATTCGTACCAAAAGTATTACTTAATAACGCCACGAAACTTGGTCCGAGCATCATGCCCACCGCGTTGTAAAACATGATGAACATGGCTGAGATTCTTGCTCTGTATTTTTCGGGTGTTGAAATCTGCAACGATGCTCCGGCTACGCCTGAAAATGGCTGAACGAACTGAATAAGCCCAAAGCATACTAATAAAGAAATAAGGTTAGTACCAAGTACGGAAAAACCAACAAACCCTACGAGTGCTACAATCAAAGCCCTTACTGAAAAATGTTTGAGGTGTGCATCATTTCTTCCTTTTTTGAAAGAACGGTCAACCAATAACCCTGCAACAATTACACCGCTAACACCAAGTGGAACACCCACCAGCCCCAACAGCAGGCCGATATTTTTTATTTCCATTCCGTGAGTCCGCATCAAGTAAGTTGGTGCCCATGCAGCAGTTCCGTTTACCATGATACTGAGCAAGCCGAAGCCTGCAAAATGGCAAAGCAAGTAAGCCCGGTTCTCCCGGATAAATGCAAATAATTCACCTGCTGATTTTTGGCCTGAGCTATTTGTCTTCTTTTTAATAGAGGGAATAATGAAAACAAGAAAAGCCAGCAAAAGCCCGGGAACACCAGCCGCAATAAAAACCCATTGCCAGGGTAGGTGCTCACCTACAAATGGTATTTCGGATAATGCACCCTGATTGGCTTCGGCAATTAAAAACCCTGTTAATAAAAAAGAAACAGCAACTCCGACTTGTGTACTTGCGGTAAGTATGCTTAATGCTGTTGCAAGTTTGTGTTTGGCAAACAAATTGGCAACTATGTTCCACCCAACCGGTTGCAACACAGATTCACCCAAACCCACAAAACAACGGGTGATCAATAAGACGATAAAGCTGTTGGAAAATCCGCTTGCAATGGTTGCGAATGACCATAAGATGACGCCTATAAATATCAATGAACGGTTGGAATACTTATCCACCAACCAACCCGTAAGCAAACTCCCTAGTAAAAAGAAGGCGGCAAAAGCAGGGCCTTGTAACAAGCTTATCTGAAAATCATTTATTCCAAGACTTTTTTTAACGGGGTCAATCATCAGGTTGATGGCATTCCTGTCTATCATTGCAACAATAAACAGCAGCACAATGATTACGATGCTGAACCAGGCACGACCTGCGCTGACCTTGTCCTTGACACGATCATGCACAGCGCCTGAACTATTTTCATTGTGTTTTATCATGCCATAGCGATTAAAACGTAAACCTTAAATAAGGAACTGGAAAAAATGACTGCTGATACTGATCGACAATAGTATTTGTTCGTGGATTATAAATCTGTGAGAAGATGTTTTCGCGATTTGTAAGGTTTTGTAAGTCTATTGATGCTTCAAGTGTGCTTCGCTTATACTCCTTGCGATAAGCGAAACGCAAGTCTGTTCTGAAGTAAGGACTTTGTCTTTCGCTGAACGCTTGATTGTCGCGATAAATTTCTCTGCCATTTTGCCGGGACAATTCAAAATCCAACGGAGTAAGATATTTCCCCCCGATAGTTGTTACTTTCAGGTTGACAGAAAAGAAATTCTTATTTGCACCAATCCGCCACTCGCGGCCGATCAGGGCGTTCATGATGTAACGTGTGTTAAATGCAGTATTACGTTGGATACCATCACTGCCTTCGTATTTTGAATCAAAGAGGGATGTTGTGACCAGGAAATAAAACCCCTTGCTGAAGAAGCGTTCCAATGTTAGTTCCAGTCCGTAGTTGCGACCAGTACCATTATTAACAAGGTTGCCTTTGTAACTTGGCACGAAGGCAGCACCTGTGTTGATGGCGGAATATGAGGAGCTTTTCATTTCCACGGGAATATTTGAAAGCTGCTGATAGTAGGTCTCAGCTTTTACTCTTAGGTTTTCGGAAATATTCCAATCATAGGTTAGAATAACATGCTGACTGGTCGTGAAGTCCAGATCTTTATTGGTAAGCTCGTATCCTGTAGGCGTCTTTGTTTGTACGAACGAAGTATATACACTTTGAACCTGATTGTGAATTCCATACCCAACGCTTAGAGAATGCGCTACGTTTATCATATATTGAAAACTCAGGCGAGGTTCAACTACAATTTGGTTATTCAAAGAATAGCCTTGGAGATGAACGCCTGCTTGTGAACTGAATTTGGTATTAAAACGATGTTTCCATGTAGTGTGTGCCTGATACAATTGTGTATTATCATTGACATCAACGCGCACTGTGTCTTTATTCACGTTGGGATACGAGATCTTTTGATAAAGATCAACCCGCTGCGCATCTATGTAGAAGCCGGATGTTATGCTGTTTTTTGAATTCAACTTTGTTCTGGTAAAGAAAACCAATGATCCTTTTTGGGTTTCAAATTTTGTTTCTGCCCGTCTGTATTTCGCTATAACATCTTCATTGAAGTCTCGCTCAAGGGAATCAAGCTTGAGTTGCTCTCTCGAAGCAGAAACCCCCAGTGTTACTTTAGCAAATGTCTTTTCGGATACATTCCACTCATAGCTCACACCACCAATTCCGGTGCGATAGCGAGGATAGCTGTCATAGTTCTCACTCCCATACAGGTTATTACCTTTACCAAGGTCAGCTTCACTACCCAGCAAGTCGATTGAACTAACACCTCCTATGCCAAAGACCGTGAACTTGCCTTTCGTTGTTGGGAAAGTAAATTTAAAATTAATGTCCTGGTAAACAGGTGTACTCGAACCGGCACCAAATTGTATTCCCATTGCTTTAAATAGTCCGAGTGTGGAGTAGCGATAATTGACAATGTAAGACGATTTTGAATTTTGGGAGATTGGGCCCTCAGCCCCACCTTCAAACCCGTTGAACCCAACCTGTCCCATAAATTCATGTTTTTCATTATTGCCATCCTTCAACTTAATGTCGAATACACTGGCCACTGCATTTCCATACTGGGCAGGGAAGGCACCGGTCATAAAATCAGATTTATCAATATTGTTGTTGTTAAGCATACTCACGGGTCCACCGGTACTAACTAATGCGCCAAAGTGATTTGGGTTGGGAATGTTCATTCCTTCAAGTTGCCAAAGCATTCCGAGCGGTGAATTTCCACGAACTACAATGTCATTTCTTGAATCATTACCACCCACTACCCCAGCGAAGTTGGCTGCCATCCGTGATGGGTCACCCAATGCGCCTGCATACCGTTTAGTATCGTCTACATTAAAGGACCGTGAGCTGACCATTGCCAGGTCATTATTGGTGGCCGTCTTGTCATCTCTTGAGTTGGAGGTTATAACGACTTCATCCAATTGACCAACACCTTCCCGAAGACTAAAATTAAGAATAACTTCCTTACCGGCTGTGACGACAATGTTAGGCATTATTTGCGGTTCATATCCAATGTATGAGACTTGAATGGTTTGTCTGCCGAGGGGAACATTACTGATTCGGAAATTGCCATCGACATCGGTCGTACTTCCCAACACGTTACTACCCTGATCAAGGATGACCACATTTACGCCAATGAGAGCAGTCTTGCTCACATCATCCGTCACTTGTCCTCTGATGGTTTGAGTTGTCTGTGCAACAGAGGCATGAACTGAACATACAATCATTACGATTGTTACAACCAAAACTTGAAAAACATTTTTCATATTAGTGGGGATTAATTGCTTTTATCGACCCAAATTTTATCAGACTCTCAACCGTTGCGACTATAGCCTCTTCGTTGCTGCGTGGTTGCCACCCCAATACTTGCCGGGCTTTTTCATTGCTGGTGTCCCGGTAGCGGCTTAACATGGGGACTATGTTCTTCGCTAATGGATTGAATAGTGCTGCAACCTTAACCACCCAATCGGGCATCCTTTTAGTGGAAATGTTTTTTGCTATATCGGGTAGCTTATTCTTAAGCAGCAAAGCAATTTCAGGTAACGACATAATGCCCCCGGCTAATGCGAGGAACCGTTGTCCGCTCGCATCAGGGTTGGTCATGGCACGTACATGCAAATCGGCCACATCGCGGACGTCAACAATGCCAAGTGTAATGTTGGGTATCCGCTTCATGGAACCATCCAGCAACTTCTTCAATAACTCAAAACCACTTGACAAATCCGGACCAAGGGATGGCCCAAAAATTCCCATCGGGTTTACTACAGAAAGCTCCAGTGTGCCTCCTTCTTTCTTGATAAAGTCCCATGCAGCTTTTTCAGCGAGTACTTTTGATTTGTTATAGACGGACAATCCTTTTTCATTCGGATCTGTCCAGCATTCTTCCGTGATAATTTTAGTAGTATCTGTATGGCTGTAGCCTACTGCTCCGAAATTGGAAGTCATTACAACTCGTCTGACTCCTTCATCTCTTGCAGCTTTCAAAACCCGAAGGGTTCCATCCACTGCGGGGCGAATGATCTCGTCTTCGTGTTTAGGAATTGTAAAGTTTATCGGTGAAGCAACGTGCAACACGTAGTCACAATTTTCTACGGCCTTATCCCAATTGAAGTCTTTGGTTAGATTTGTTTCGATAAACTCAATATCCTCAAGTGAAGAAATGCCTCCCTCCCTCAGCATATCCAGCACTTCTTTTTCCCTGCTCATGGATCGAAGGGTTGTTCTTACCCTATATCCTTTCTGTAATAAATTCACGATACAATGCACGCCAACAAAGCCACTACCGCCTGTTACCAGAACCCATTTTTTATCATTTGTCATTCTCTTTGAAATTTGATGTCTCAAAATTCTAAAAGAAAACAGCCGTCACCTTTGTTAAAAAGTCTAAGTTTACTTTGTTGGAAGGTCTGGATTCGGAGCGTGGTTTGTCAGCTAGTGGGGGGTGGATTTGGCTCTTGCCTTTGCTTTGGCTTGTGGGGTTGGATGTGCAGTGGGGATTCAGAGAGACGAGTCTTTATCGTTTACTCCAGTCCAGTCCCCTAATTCTTTATTTCGTTTCTCTTGTCCCTCGTTGTTAAAGGAACGCTTACTTGTCCACGTGCAGAAACTTTGTTAGCAGTGGCACATACCGAGTATGTATCTGGAAAAACAGTGGCACAATACTGCCTGTTTTGGGCGGTATTGTGCCACTCCTAGATACCAAGATTATCCAGTGGGCTTTTAAATTTATCCAATCCTTTGGTAGTAACCTCCAATTTGGGATTTTGTATTGTAAGTAAATTGGCTTATTGTATAACTTATGACATTCACTTTGCTAGGGTTGGGCGGTTCGCTGTATGAGCAAGTTTCTGTCGACTCTCAATTTCTAATGCAAGTCAATGTTTGTCAAGGCCCCCTTCTACTTTTCGCTATTCGTCAGAAAGTAGTTTAATTCTTTCTTATAGAAAGGCGATATTATTAACTTCTTACACTCAAGCGTTTGTTGTCTATTCGAAGTTGAGCTGCCAAAGTCCATCAATAAAAAATCTCTCAATCTACCATCACCCGCTTTGATGTCCTTATCAATTTTCATTATTTCATTCAATACTCGTTTAAAGTCATCATCTGAAATTTGAGATACTTTGCCTTCTTTGAAATGCAACACAAATAAGTCAGCTCTGCCATTTGGAGAATCTACTAAAACTTTCGGGTAATTATCCAGTATTTGATCGATTTCATGAAGACCAATCAAATGAGCAGTCCATCTTAGCGCTGCGATTGAGGATACTTTCTCGAAGAACTTATCATTGCATAATTCAAGACCTTTCTGATAGCCAAATTTTTTCGAATACCCCTCAACAAGCAAAAACTTAAAGCTTTGAATTTCGTGTCTAGGAAATTTTCCGGGCTTCGAGGGTTTAATTCTTTTTTTAAACTCATCAATATCGCCAACTTCGGCATAGTACTTCAGTATTAATCTATGTCCAACAAATCTTGAAGGTCCTTTGTCTTCGTCAGGTAATTCGTTAATTATTCCTTCGGCCGTATCGAACTCAAATAGTTCTATCGCTCTTTTTATTAAAAATATTTTTAACCAATCTTTGGTATATCTATTTGCAATTTTGTCAGCGAAAGCATTTGCCTCCACCGTTTTAATATTATTTTCTTCAACAAGTTTTTGAAATATCCAGTCCGGATAGTAGAACCTATTCAGGTGCAGATCTTGTTTTTCCGATAGCGTATGATTCAAGTGTTCTTCGCCATAAACTACTTTGAAAGTGTTTAATGCATCGGAATTTTTATTAAACTCTTCTCCATTCAGCTTTTCAGTCAAGTTTATTGTGTCTGTAAGTAGACCAAGTTTTTCTAATATCGTCATTGTTTTTTTTAGTTCGAAAGCTGTAAGCTTCTTACCCGCATTACCCATAACCAATTGGCTAAACGCAGGTTGTATACGCTGCGAAATATGAACGAATGTCGTTTATATTCCTTTTGTCCGTTATGACTTTGCAGTGCTTGTGGCCAATTCAGTTGAGCCACCTAATATCCATGGAATCTTGGGCATCTCAAAATCGTATGATTAACTTCTTCAGTAGACTTTTAATGTTTTTGAGACTACGTGTGGATAGTTGCTTAGGCTTATACATCAAATAGTACTTGACTAAAGTCTTTGCTGGTCTTCGCAAGGGTTGGCATTACAAAAAGTTTGTCGGCTACTACTAATTCTTTTTCTCAAGTCGCCATCCATCGTCATATAATACGAAATTTGCTTTTCGCGTTGCTGCAGATTTAATTTCTCGGTCAAGCAAAACAGCGAAAGGGCTGATGTTCTCCATCCGGGTAGTATATTCGACAACTGCCTTCTTTCCATCTTCAGCGCTTGTAATACCGGTTATCTCTACAAGAATTTCATCAGCCAATTTCACTTTTTGAATATCAACTTCTTTGTCACGCTGCGAGGTTTCAAGCAGGAATGGGGTTGCTTTTTCTGTGAAAGTAAAAAACGGCTTGTCTCCGGTACGGACTTTACTCACAACCACAAAACCATTCCGTTCAAGTTGTGTTCCCGCGACCTTGTTCGCTACCTGGCCGTCACTACAATAAATATCGTAATCAATCACTTTGGGATATGTCTTCGATTCAATGAGCAATTGCTTTGCTTCAAAGCGGCTTAGTTCCTTCTGGCCACATCCTATTAATAACAGAGGAACTGCCAGATAAATTATCACTTGTCTTTTCATAGCTATCTGTAATTTATTGATAGAGACAATTTACCAAAATCAAAGCAACAGAAAAAGGCGCGTCAGATAAACCGCAGGCTAAATGGACTCCTGCAATCGTGCCCAAACTTTTAGAAAACGGACTGTGTGTTTGCGCTTAGTCGCCCGTACTACAGGCATATCAAAACCTTGAGATCGACATGGAAAAATATTCCGTCATATTGTGCCTATTTCTTTGTTTCACTTGTACCGATTTTGCGCAGGCGCAGAAAGGTGCCTATGTCAACTGGATATACAACGCGGAACCCATCTCGGATAGGGAAGCGCTTATTACCATTACGGCTGACGTGCTACCGGGCTGGCATTTATACTCTCAGCATTTAAAGCAGGGCGGCCCGCAGCCAACAAAGTTTACATTCGATAGCAGCGACAGCTATACACTGACTGGCACCACTAATGAAAATGGGAAAGCTTACAAGTACTACGATGATATCTACGAGATGGAAATCGTGTGGTATTCGGGCACCGTCACCTTTACTAACAAAATCATCCTCACCCAGCCGATAACAGCCATTAAGGGAACGGTAGAATATATGACTTGCAACGATCATACATGCGTGCAGGACAAAAGAGAATTCACGATTGATGTAGACCTGTCAAAGCAAAATCCATAAGGAAATAACATACAGGGCCGGGGTAGAATTTTACACTACAATAAATTCTTCATACAAAGTTTAGGTTAAGAAGAACCCCGGCTCCTGTATTGTTACCGATCCACACTTAGAAAAATAAACCCTACTCTTGTGAAGGTAAAGACAACGGATAAGACAGAACGTTTTATTACACATCTACAACAATTGTTAAAGCAGGTACGGGCAAATGGAAATCTCAAAATACACCAGGAAATAAATGAAAGCTTTTACATGCAAAAGATTGAGGAATTCAAATTCCTGTGTGAACAATTGCGTGCTACTGAAGGGAGATTGGAAGAGATAAAAGGCAGGATTATGAAACACTATATTGGTGCTTATCCTTTTTGGAAGAGGGATGCGCGCTGGCTTAATAACTATCTTAGGAATGTCGTTCAATCAAAGAAAGACCCTGTTGTTTGAAATGAGTAAATGTTTAATCGATGTATGACTTTTTCGATTGGTTAAAAGAATTTATAAAAACATTACACTTGAACTTGCGTTCATTTACTGAATTGCACCCTTAGCAGTAACAAAATAGTTGTATGCAAACGATTGTCTCGCGGTTTGAATTTTATTGCAACGCGTTTTTATCATTTCGATCGGCATCTAAATGATTATGAAGGTGGGCTTTAGCAATTTTACGCACTGGTCAGAATATACGAAGTTTCAGTATTTGGCCGTCAACAGTGTTTACCTCATGGAACGTTTACACGAAAATAAACTGCACAAGCTTTATGCTTGCGATAACTTTTACTTAGAAATCTGTTTTGACGAGACAGGTAGCGGAATTGAGACAATGCGAACGTTTCAAGATATGGAACACCTGGAACCGTACGTAAATCGAATCGAGATACCAATCTGAATTATTTGTTTGTTGACGTGGGAGCCCAGCCCTATGTTAGGAATAGCATGGGGCTTTTTTTAATAGTCAATACAAGCTCTTCCTGAATTTGTTTCACTTCAATTCCGAAAGCGCTATAGTGTATTTACGTTTTGTGGCGTGACGCGAACTACTCGTTGTCCTAAGCGACATTTGCCGTGGGCACCTCCAAAGTAATCTTCGAGAAGGATTTTACAATGAGGCAACGCGTTAACGATCTTTTTCTTTTCGTCAAGGCTAAATGAGCGAAAATCGTCCGGGTATTGACTGAAAGTAAGTTCCTTCAATTTTTTAAGCTCGGAAATTTCATCAGGCAAACCGGTCAATTTATTTCCACCAAGCTTTAGCACTTTAAGCTGTTTCAAAAGTTTGATATTTACAAGAACTGCGTCAATGTCGCAATTAGATATATTCAATGAGCTTAGTTTTTTGAGGTTCGACAGCGTCACTAATGCATCATTCATGTATATGCCCTTGTTTTGTTCCAGGCTCAACGTTTCGAGATTCCGAAATGTCGTTATCGAATCAGAAAGCCGAACAATATTCTGACCCCTTAGAATTAAGACTTTTACTTTCAATGGTGCTTTTAAAGCAGACTCCATACTGTAGTAGTAGCCGCTATACGAGCCGGTTTTGTCACTTTGCGCGCAAAGATTTGATATGCTTAATGAAATAAAGTAGTATGAGCCTTTTAGAGTTCAATCCTTTCAATACTTAAAGAATACATCTTTGTTCAATGCTTGTATTTTCGTTTAAACCGATGCTGTGTCACCTGCTTACCGTTTCCATAGTCCAGTGAGTAGATAACTTTTATTTTTCCCCAATTCGTCACCATCCAGAATTTCTCTTTGTCGAAAGGTTTGGTGTCAACTTCAAATTTCCACTGATAAAGCTGCTCATTCCATGCCACAACCATATTGCTGAACTCGTACTACCCATCATTGATTGTAAACACACCCTGTCCTTTCCTGTTAAACAACGTCCGGGGAATCTTGAGCGTGTCAGCATGTCCTTGGATAACTATTGTATCACCGTCCAGCACCCATCGTACTGACAATTTCGAAACAGGCTTTTCTCTACCATCCTTTTCGAATAGAACTTTAATGGAAACGTCCTGTGCATAAAGACGCCCTGAAAGAAAGAAAAATGAGCAAGCAATAATTATATTTTTCATCATCTATTGCCAATAGCTATGAATTGCCTAAGTAATCTCATACTGATGCGGTTATTGAATAGGCGCTTTGACTTTCACTTTTTTCTTCATCGGAAAATCAAACCCGAAGCGTACATTAAGCCGGTCGGCATACGGGCTGTTGTTGTGATCATCATAGAGATTGTACATCATCTGGAAGGTGCCTTTTACGTTCTTCACAAACTTGTATTCCTTTTTCATGCCAATGAAAGCACTCCATACCCAGGCGCGGTATTCTTCGCCCGTGCTGTATCCGTTGGATGTTAAAGCAGGAATGTAAGTATTCATCTTCTCAATGTCGGTACGCGCGGAAAAACCTTTACCCATTTTGAAGTCGGCAAATACACGCAGGCCGTAGATGCGGTCATCCAGTGAAATACGAATATGCTTACCAATGGTAATGCGTTCGTTCCATCCTGCTCCTGTCGTAAACCTTCCCGTAATGCGATAGCCGATCAGCGGATTGTAATCCAGCAGTATGTTACTTGATTTCTGGATTTGGAGAGCAATGCCGGGAACAATTCGCTCGATCAGCGGCTTGCCTTTCATCTCGTTGGGTATATGTTTAGGAATATCTTTCAGACTGTTCAATGAAGAGTACTTCGCTTTGAGCTTGCTCATCTGGTTCATGGCCGCTTGCAGCACTGCTTCCTTCCCCGCAAAGTAGTCCACCGCGATCTCAGGCGCTTGCTTAATGACTTCCTGTTTCAATGCGTTCGGGTCTTTTGCTTTCTCCGCCAGTTGCTTGTATTGATCCAACTGGACGGTTTCCTTTTGCAACCCCTGCATGGCGTCCATTTTCTTTACCTGTTCCTCGGCTGCGTTAGGAAGTTCTTTTACTTCGTTCAGGTCCCCTTTAGCCAAGCTCTTCACATCGTTGCCGTAGCTCTGTGCCTTATCTGTAAATTCATTGGCCTTACCCAGTTTGCCCTGCGCATTTTGCAGCTCATCGATGGATTTGACTTTGTTGAGCTGCTCCTGCGGAAGGCTTTTGGCGTCTCCTATTTTCTCCTGAGCCTGTCCTGCTTCGCCCATTTGATCTTTAAGGGGATTGTCAATTTTGAGATCAGCACCGTTGGGTAAAGAAGTTCCTGACAGTTGGGTATCTGATAATGCCACTTGCGCATTTGGTAATGCAGCATTGGGTAAGGAGGTGCCAGTGGGCAGGTTGGTACCGGCTCCACCTTCTTTGTTCATGAGCGAGAGTTTTTCGTTGATCGCCCCGTTTACTTTGTTTACAGGCTGGTTCACTTTGTTCTCAATGTCGTTGACCTTCGTCTCTCCCTGCTGCAAGTATTTGGCCGGGCCGATACGGTTGAGGCTGTCCAGCTTGCGTGTATATTTTTCGGTAGGCAGGTGTAGTCCTTTCAGGCTGTCGATGCGATGTGTGAGGCTGCCTTTCAGTGAATCAAGTTTTTGCTGATCGTTCTGTTTATTGCTGGCCAGCGTATCGGTTTTAATGGTATCTGTCTTCGCTTTTCTTTTGCTGAAGAGCTTATTGAAATCCGGGTGAAGTAAGCTGTTGATTTTAAGCTGGGCGGAGTCAATCTTTCCGTTCACCCTCCGGTCAAGGGAATCGGTATGCGACATTTTCCTTTCCGCAGCCTTGGTTGAATCAGATTGGGCGTGGGCAGTGGTGATGCTAAAAGTAATGAATGCCGTGATAATGATTAGTAAATGAAATTCTTTCACAACATTGTAGATTTAAAGGCAAGGCGATTATAATCAACTGCGAGAATCTCGTCCAATTTCCGTTTCAAGAAAAGAAAGCGATTTTAAGATGTCTTTTGGAATATTACTTGATTATTCTTCATGTATAAATAATTCCTAAACAAAACATACATACTTGCACCAAGGGTAATAGATGAGAATATAAAAAAAGTAACTGGATCAGCCTGATTAATCCGTGTTGCGCTTAATACCAAAGGGAATAAATATGTCAGCAAGTTCCAAAGAAAATGAAGCAGTATAACAAGCCGGATATTCGATGTTCTTATCATGATCCACGAAACGAAAATACAGTGTAACGCAATGAATACTTTGTTAGTAATTACAAAATTCCAACTCGTGAAGTCATCCTTATCAAAATGCATAAATGTAAATATTAATGTAACGAAGAAAATCGATAGTACAGGAGTGTATTTTTTTAAGAACCCTTGAAGAAAAACACCCCTTATCAGGAATTCCTCAAAAATAGGAGCGACAATCAGAACACTTAAAAAAAACCGTCTTTGATGATCATCCCAGGTAAAAATAAAATCCCCACTAAAGAATTCATTTTCGCCTATTCTAAATAATGTTTCAAACGCGCTTAGAATTATAGCGATCAGACCTAAAAAGAAACCAAATGAAACAACTACCATCACTAATTTGCTTTTCACTTCCTCATTGGGAAAAAATACAATATTTTCTTGCTTTAAAAATCTCGCACAGAGAAATACAATAAATCCCAACACAATAGCACCTGCTATCGCATTGCCAGTATTTGTATAGTAGCTCTGGCCTAAGATAGTTTTGGACAGCACTCTAAAAAAGCTTATACCAATAATTACGATTATAGCCTGATAAAATTTCATAGATAAAACAAGTTATTCCTATCGATAGTTATTAGCAACATCTTATTATAAAGTCAATCAACGAACAATGAAAGAATCAGTGGTGTTCAATACGTCTTAAATCCCTATAAAGCTTTATGCCTATGAAACCTATAAGCATTGAAAAAACAACTATGCCTATTCCAAAAAGCACGAATGTACTCAACGATTCAATTTTAAATGCGGAGTGAAACATTGTGAATGGAAATAAATAGACTAAAATATTCCAGAAAAAATGAGCAAATATTGAAGCGCGGATATTTTGAGTAGTGACAAAAATCCAACCAAATAGACATCCGCTAAGGAAAGCATCAACAAATGCAGAAACAAAAGTCGCATCCATCTTTAAATGTGACATACCGAATAGTAATGAAGAAAACAATATTGCTTTTGTATTATCATATCTCCTTTTGAAAGAACTTAACAACAGTCCTCTGAAGAATAGCTCCTCAACTATTGGACTTACAATTAAAGACGTTAAAAAGAATTTTAGTCGAGAACTCCACGCAAAAATCTCATTGTTCTTCAGCAGGTAATCGTTCAAACCATTTTTAAGCAAAACCTCAATTTCCATGATTAGCCAAGCAGGTAGATACATACTTATAGTGGCCAATACTATTATGAAATATATTTTTCTGCTGACTGGAATCTTCGGAAACAACTCTTGTGTATCTACACTATCTTGTTTAATTGTCAAGAAAGTAAACGCTATAAACAATGAACTTGTGATGATAGCATTTCCGACTATAGTATTATAAAATGTCGGCAAAGCTAATTTCAAAAATGATCCCACTAACAAAAGACCAAACGTTAATTGAAAACCTCGTGAAAAACTCATTTTAAAAATCAGTTAATTAAAGTCTGGGGTGCATGATAATAATCAACTGGGGAGAATAGCCAAAGAGGAACTAAAGAATCAGGCATTAATGGACCGGGAGTTTCGTTTATATATTTTTTGAAAGTTGGGCTCAGCACAATGAATGCATAGTTTCCAGGTGGTAAGAAATATGCCCCAACCCAATCACTCATCGTATTTATAGAATATTTTGTTGGCCACTTTCACCTCCAAAAGGACGGCTCTAATGGCTTTTGCCACATCATCCGAGATTTGTGCCTGGAGATGCTCACCAACTAAAAGAAGGCTTAGTGTGATCAATAGCTTATTCGGCAACATCTACACAACCATGAAGTAACAACGTGAAGTTTGCAACGATGAACTAATTGACTACAAATGGAATCTTTATGGAAGTAGCACAACCCTGAAATAATTTTGGATCCGACCTTTCAATTTTATTCATATCTAAAACTTCAGCAGTCTTATTGCCGCAGTAGTAGACCATCTGTAAATAATACAATCCATTTTCCAAATTAAAATTATGGAGCGGCACCCGTTTTACGAATGATCTTTCTTCATTTTTTTTTAAAATCATGGCGCTTTGAAGAAACCTCACTTTAACAGCGTGAAGTGCACTATCAAGTATTTCTTTTGTCACTTTTCTTTGACCTTTACGATCAAAAATTCTAAACTCCGGCCTCTCTCGAGTTCCATCAAGGTGATATAGCGCAAATGCTATCCCGGTACCGATATTCTTTACATCGCACAATTCTGGAAGTTCTATAAAAGTGGGGTAAGGGCCACCCCTCTTAAGCCCATAAATTAAAATATCATCCTTTGATTCATTCCTCAAGGTAAACGAAACTGTCAAGGTATCGCAAGTACCGTTACAAGCAAGGGAATCCTCAAGAATCTTTAGTGATAGGGAATTTGAAGAATTCTCTTGAGAATATGCCCATTGCGAAATTAGTACCGATATTACTATCCTGGCGATTGTCATTTTTCGAATTACCATAACAGTGAAATAACTTCTCACTCGGAAGTTATCTGCGCTGAAGCTCCAGATGCAAAAAGTGTTAAAAAATAGATCAAATGTCTTTTCATTCTTTAGTCCGTTTGGAGCAAACCAATAAAAAAAGTTGTCGTGTGCCGATGTCTTGTTAGTATTATATTGATGAAAAGTGCTTAATTATTCTTCAGATTTTTAGATACATTTATAACCTACCAATACTCCACACTCTTCTTTTTTATTAAAATTATTTTATCCTTAGGCTGTCGAATTTCTATCTCTGACGAATCACTTTTGAGTATTCTCTCGACCGAAACAACTTCATAATTCTCTTTCCTTATACTCCTAAATATTTTTTTTTCCATTTGCTTATAATTTATAACAGTACTATCAGCTATCAGTTGCTGATAGTCTCTAATAACTGTAAATATAATTTGGCCATTACGATCATATCCGTAATTTTTCTTCCGTATTAAGATTGAAGAATTGCCATTTAACTTATAGGTTTCTTCCATTTCCCGCAAAGAATCTATGTATGAGTAATGATCTACATATCCCGCAATTGTATCTCCATTTAAGAATAACAAAACATCTACGAGATAATTATTTTTATCATACTTATTCCTATAATGAAATACGCTGGTATCGCTTTTCGTTCTTCTCACGGAGCTAACCAAATTATTACTACTATCATATTTATTTTCAATCCACTCCGACAATCCAGGATCAAATTTAGCCACGCTGGAAATTATTTTTCCGTTATGATATCGATTAACCCTGTAACCTAATCCAGAAATAAATAAGGTGCTATCATAAGTCACAATTCCATTTTTATCAAAAAACTCAAACTTATGCGGAAATTCCTTATTATTAGTAGAATATGTCCACACTGTACTTTTGATCTCATGATGCTTGTCGGAGCAATTAATAAGAAGTAACAAGGAAATGATTAAAACAATAATACCTAAATGAGTTTTCATTTATCTAATTCATTTAAATACGAATCATACATAACCATATTATATTGACTTGGCGTAAAACCTTCTGCTAAATATTTATAATTTCCGCTTCCTTTGATAACCCGAGCTAAGTCAAAATAATTATTTTCATCTGCCAATTTGCCAACTGCATAATCACCTTCCAAATTTTTTACATATGTGTATTCACTGTAAAATGGAAAGTATCCTTTCTCTAACTCGCGCTGCATCACTCGTGCTAAGGGAGAAGCAACTGTATTATTAACTATTGTATAACTAAGATTTCCCCCATCTTTCTTTTCAGAAATTTTGTAGACTGCTAAAAGTAATCTTCCTTTTTCGCCAAAACTAAATTTCGCATCAACTGTTGAGTTTGAGCTTAAAAGCCTTGCATGAAGAGTGATGGCTTGGTCTGTTATTTCAAGCTTATAACCAGTCCAAGGGTCTTTTCCTGATTGAGCGTCCTCCCTTGCCTCTCTCACATGATCAGTAACATGATCCCCGCCAGATGTCCTTTCAAAAAACTCGTTAGTAGCAGCATCAGTGGCCTCGTCTTGCTCTTGAGCTGCAACATATTCCTGCTGTAGCCCTCTCGCAAAAGCCTGAGCTGCATCTCCTGTTAAGCTATACGACTCCATTCCATCCGGATCTATATAACGAATCGGATTGTTATAAGCATAATTATAAGGACTCCATCTTCTACTCGTTTCTGCCAGCGGATCAACTACGCCCCACCTTCCAATATCACTCATATACATCCGCGCACCGTAATCCAGCATATTCAATCCTAACTCATCCTGCTTTTCTTTGCCGTTGTATTGATAGTTGTTTGTCAACGAATTTTCTCTCTGGTATTCATTAAAAGCTAATCCGAATGCGTAATAATCCGACTGCTGTATCACAGGAGACTGCGAATGCGTAATCTTAAAATCATCGAAGTAAATGTCCTGCTGCACGCTGCCTTCATTACTTACATAAATATACACATAGCCCGGTTCTGTTATCACCACTTGTTTACTCAATAACTGGTGCGGTGCCTTGGTCGCCCCGCTCTGTACATAAGCACCATCCAGTTGCTGATAGGCCAGATTGATCAGGTTATAATTTTTATCAAACACCAGCACGTTGAGCCAGCCTTTAGGCCATCCGTTGTTTCCCGGATTATTGCCTGCGGCTATGAAGGCTCCATAGTTATTGATAGCCGATGAAGCTGTTCCCACTTCGCCCACGGCAGGATTGGGAAGCCCAAAGGCCGATAACAAGGCGGAAGCAAAAGCAGCCATGTTCCCGCTGGCTCCGGTAGTGCCAAAATACTTGGCATACACTTCTGCTGTTATTATATCACCGGGCATGACACTTAAAGTCTTCGTAAGACCTACCTGCGAATTGTTACCTCCGTTAAGCAGTTGTACTTTATTATAGCTTGTTCCTGCATCGGTATGATCATAAAGATCATTAGTCACCCGGCTATACTGACTGAATTGGTTTTGTTCGGTACTCTGAGTATTGTCTTCCAGCGTAGCCGTATAGATGTCCTGCGTGTCTTTCGTAGTAAACGTTACCCGCACATTGCCCAAATGATCTTTGAGATGGTATTGGTATTCATTGGTAATCACCGGAGCGGGGTTAGTTATTTTATAAACTTCAAGTTCGTTGATATAGATAGCAAACTGTGGCTCGGCCATATTATCAAATATTGCACCTACATGTATCTGATTCAAACCGGCCGGAATAGTAAATGTATTTTCCATCCAGGCTTCATTTTCCGACCCCAAAGGAAATAATGCCGCTGGCCATACCAGGTCGGAATCATCAGGACGCATAACATAAGCATAAACAGTATAAGCAGTGGTGTAACCCTTCATTCGGAATTTGTAAGTCTCACCAGGCTCCACCGCAATGCCACTTGACATTGGGCCAGCGAATCTGTAATCTCCTCCTGTAAACTTCAGGTAGGTCTCCCCTCCCTGCTGTTCACTGGAAATAGTGCCATCTGATCCAGCATAGGTGGAAAAAGCAGAGGGGTTACTGCCATCGAAACTGGCCACCAATTCGGGTTGACTGTAATCCCGGTTAATCACTATTCTTCCCTCTTCATGGTTAATGAACTTCAGCGTATCGTTCTCATAAAAATATTCGCCTGCATAATCACTCTTCTTCTTTAGAACATTCGATGGATCATATACCTGCTGGCTCAGCTTGCGGCCCATAGCATCATAGCTGTAGACAACGTAGTCGCCTGTGGTTTTGGTTATTTTTTCAGGAAGGTTCATGAAGTTATACAGCACTGCGGTTACTCCCTTGTTGCCGTCCGTGATCAGGCTGCCTTCCGTATCGTAAGTATAATCGGTGGCATTGACAATGTCCGCAAATCCTTTGCTCACATCTGCGGCATCGCTTACGTTCACCAGTTGATTACCGGCATAGGTGTAGGTAACCTGATCGATTGTAGTACCAGCGGCTCCTTTGCGGTTCAGGGTCTTTATGTTCCCGTTCAAATCGTAACTCAGCCCATTTTCATGAAACGCGGTGGACGCAGTCCAGGCGATGGTATTTTCCTTGTAGGTAGCAGCCAGCAGGCGGTTCATGGCATCGTAGGTATAATTATAGCCGCGCTCTTTCACCGTACCCTGCGTTAGGTTGTTGCTCCACTTCACGGCCGAGATATTTCCATTGTACTGCGCCACATTACTCAACGCAGCGTCCGCCAGGTTATAGATCAGCTCCATACCAAACAAATCTTTGCCGTAGCCTGCTGCGTCATCGTTAGTGGTTCCCTGTGTCAGGTCGGCATTGTTGATAGAAGTTAACCAGCCGCGGACGTTGTAGCGGTAGTCAACACTTTGTTTGTAGGTAGTGCCATTGTCCGTGCTGTGCAGGTTCTTATCTACCAACTGGCCCACCGCATTATATCTGTTCTTCGTCAACACCACTGCGGTGGCTCCGTTCAGGCTATGCGAAGTCTTCAGCAGCCGTCCGGCATGGTCGTAGGTAAAGATGCGCTCGGTGGAGTTGGTCTGGTTAAGTGAAAAAGAGGTTTTGATATCCTGCACGCTGGAGAAACTATCCAGAAACGCACTTACCTGCAAAGCCAGAGAAGAGGATTTGGAAGACGTGTACAGCTCCGTTCCATTTATTAAATAAGTAATCACCGTGCCGGTGCGCACAATACGAAATATATCATCGGGCCGATGCGGGTAATAGCTGGCTACCGCCACACCATCTTCTACAATTTGTACGGAGGTCTGCGAAATAACAAACGCAAATACTTCCGCTCCGTTTTCAGATCGCAAGCCAATATTGGTAGAAGCGCCTTCTAATTGCTCCACTTTAAATTCCATCCATCCGTTAGTGTTGGCAGCCAGTAGCTGGCCAGACCGGGGGTTGGAGCCTGCACCCGAAATAATGCTCGCTGCGGAGTTAGCCGTTACGCGGCTATAGTCCGTGTTGTTCCATTTCAGGTCGCTGGTTTGGTGTACGGTTTTGCTCTTAAGCGGCTTGCCCACAAAATCATAAAGTGTGGTAGTATGATCCGTATTTCCGTTGTTGTTGTCCGTTACAGTTTGCACTGTTCGGAATTTGTCATCGTAATAGGTGGCGGTCTTCAGGTACTTGAAGTTGCCAGCATACAATGCGTCCAGGGTGCGCACTTTCATACCCGTTACCCGCCCGGTTACGAATGTCGCTTCGCTGCCCGGCTGGGTATATACTATGCCGTTGGCCGTAACGGCACTCACCTCGTTAGGAGCATACGTATAAGCATTGCCCCAACTGGTGCGGTACTGGTAGCTGTCGTAATAGGTGATGGTAAGGCAGTCTTCCGGCTTGCAAATGATTGGGAACGATTTGTTATCGTATCCCTGCACATTATCCGTCTGTGTGGTAAAGCTTTCGTACCACGCGCCCGTAGCGTTCGGCAAAGTGAGGCTGTTGTAATAGTCGTCCACGTTCGTTTGCATCTGTGCCTGATCGGCAGTAGCGCTATGGGTGTGAATGCCGGTAATCACCGGGCGGTTCAGGGCATCGTATTTGGTAAACGTCCACTGGTTGCTAAGCCGCTGATTACCATCCTGTGTCAGCACAAGACGATCGCGGTCATCATAGACTGCATACATCCAGTCGGCTCCTGGCACTTTGCTCATCACAGTGCGAAGCCGTTTGTCGTAGCGGTACTGAAAGGCAAGGCTGTTAAGTTCGGCCGTTACCGGATTATAGGTATCGCTGGCTGCAATTATTTTGGATAGCTCTGGCTGAAACACATACCGCTGCTTATTGAGATTATCGTAGATGTAATACGTTTCCGCCCAATTACCGGAAGTAATAAAATCAGTGGTGGCTCCCGTTACATATACTTTCTTCAGAATCATGTTGCCGCTCTTGTCGGTGTACATGCGCGTTTCATGTCCCTGCTCGTCTTTGATGCTATTGATCACTAATGCTCCTGTCGGATAGTAACCACCATTTAATGAGGACAACCGTTCGGGCGCGCCCGTTGAAGAATTGATAGTCCATGCGATAATTTTTTCCTGTCCCTGAGAGGTGCCGTATTGATTGACCAAATAGCTGTTGACAACCGCTTTGTCGTTGGTGAACCAGTCGGCTCCGGGGCCATAATTTTTTAACGGTCTGTTTAAAGGAGACTGCTCGAATTGAGTTTCTGAAAAATAGCGGCTGTCGTCCGTGATCGTATCCGACATGCCATTATTATAGAAATTCAGTGCTACACCTGCATAGTTCCCACCGGCATCTATCGTGCCTGCCCTAAACGTACCATCCGTGCCACTTACAAAGGGCAGGTACTTTCGCGATTCCTTTCCATATACATCATAGTAAGAGGTTTGTATTACATCTTTCTTTGTTGGTGAACTTTGTATGGCTATGGATTGCCACGGTCTTCCTAATCCATCGATATACGTAATCGATACATTTTTACTATCTACCGGTAAGGAAAGCAGATCAGCATCCGTTGTTTTCCCTGCGACCTGCACGATGGACTCGCGCACATAGTTAAAATTATTTGGAGGATAAATCGTCTGGACAGATACCGCTGCACTTTTTGTTTCTCCAAAATTGTCCGTTACGGTGAGTTGAAAAGAATAGTTTCCAAATTCCAATCCGCTCACTGCCAACGTTGGTGTGGAAGCACCTGATAGAATTACCGCTCCTCCGCTTTGTTTAGTCCAGAGATACGATTGAATTGTACCGTCTGGGTCGGAGGCAGTGCCCGTCATCGTGGTCGAATTAACAGGCAGCGTGAGAATTTGATTTGAGCTAACAGTAAGTAAAGGCGCTACGTTAATGCTTAGCTGAAGCTGATATGCCGTTGGAGTAGTGGAAGTACAACCCGCAGAAGACGTTACTTTGACTTTATAATTTCCGGCTAAGGCGGTGGAATGGGTAGCAGCTGTTGCCCCTGCAATATTCACTTCATCTTTAATCCATTGGTAGGAATACCCAGCCCCTGCTGTTATTGCCTGCGTGCAGGTAGAACATATCTTCAGATTGCCTGAAGGAGAAATGGCAGGAGAAGGGATCGGGTTTACGGTGACCGGTACATAGTCGGATGTTTGCACCACTCCGCAGTTATTCACTCCGGTGGCATAGTAGGTGCCGGAATCGTCCGGAGTAAAGGTTGCTCCGTGAGGTGTTGAATCCAATGGGGTTCCCTGACGATACCAGGTGTATGACGATCCTCCCGATGCAGTAATAACAAATGAATCGCCAGGGCATACGGTGGATGGATTATTGTTCGGAGCAATGGTGATTGATGTTTGCGGTGTATTAGCGATTACCGCAGTGCCATCCATTGTTACCGATGCAGCACACCCTTTACCACTCGCAACTACCGTGTAAATCCCTGGGTCGGATTTTGTCCACGTAATACTGGTAATAGGTTGATCGTTGGCATCATACCCGTATTGCGAATTCACCGAGGTAGTTCCATTTTTCAAGGTATATAAGACTTCAGGGTCTAAATAACCCGAGCCTTGTAATATCAAGGTAAATGCAGTAGCACCGGCACAAGCCGTACCCCCGCCAGATAGAGAGGCTACCGGAATCGTGTAAACATTGACATTAACGGTCACTGATGTTGATGAGCCACCACACCCGTAGGCGGTAGCAGTAACTTGTGCACTACCTGTAAAGCTGGCATTCCACGCTACCACGCCCGAAGTAGTAATGGTATTACCGCTTCCGGTTACCGCCCAGCTATAGCTGCTGGCATTCGAAGCGGTGGCTGTATACGTATTTGATCCTGATCCGATACAACGTGAGGAATTTCCAGTTACGCTCAGACCGGAAACGAAAGGAGTGACAGCCACGTTGTATTGACTTGACTTTGAAGAGCCACATCCATTGGCTGTAACCGAAATAACGGCAGTCCCCGAAAAAGCGGATGACCAGGTAACAACGCCTGAAGAAGATATGGATCCTGCCCCGGATGTGATCGACCACGAATAACTACTGGCGTTTCCTGCCGAAGCCGAATAGGTATCTGTCCCTGTTCCCTGGCAACGCGAAGCCGTGCCGCTGATTACCGGGGTAGTAACGGAAAGAAAACTAACTGAGATGTATTCCGTTGTTTGGCTCACTCCACAATTATTAACACCCGTAGCATAATAGGTTCCGGGTTCATCCGGTGAAAAAGTTGCACCATGAGGTGTCCAGTCTAAGGCTGTGCCTTGCCTGTACCACGTATAGCTCGAGCCGCCATTGGCCGTTAACACGAAGGTGGCCGGATTGCACACCTGGTTTGGGTCTGAATTGGCAGAGATGCTTAGCGTAGAGCCAGCGGTTGTCCCGATGACGGCTGAACCGTCCATTAATACATTGGAGCACCCGTTTCCTGTAGCGATCACCGTGTAGGTACCCGCATCAGATTTCGTCCAGGTGATGCTGTAACGCGGTTGGTCATTTGCATCGTGCCCCCATGCAGAGTCTACGATTGTACCGTTTCTCTGAAGCTTGTACAATACATCAGGGTCTAATGAGCCTGACGCTTCTAACGTAATCTCAAACGTGCCTCCCGTACAGGAAGTACCCCCACCGCTAACATATCCTATCAGGCATTGCGCATGCACCGCAAAGGCAGCGAACAATAAAGAAAAAACAGTTATAATTTTTTTCATCATTACCTTATCTGATAGTTATAGTCATAGGCTTTCACAATATTCCTGTCTTTGTCCTTTATCCATTTTAACCGGTTGAAGGAATCATATTCGAAGTACACCACATTTCCATCTGATTCCACCTTGGCAGTATATCCTACCAATGGGTCGTATGCGTAGGTGGTCATTCTTGCACTTGCCGGACAAAGACGTAATTCATCAATCACTCCTGAACCGGAAATAGTTACCGAGGAAATCGAACCTGTTGTAAATTCATAGTAGGTCCAGCCATTCCGGGTGGGGCCTGCTACCGGTGCTACCCCATTAACCTGGACTGTTGGATTATTAAATCCCCAAAAGGAAATACGATAGGTATTAAGAGGAAGGCTTGATTTAGTGATATTCCCTCCAGATAACGCGTAGCCCCGTTTACCCGTGAAGTAATTTGTATTGGTTGCACCCGGCACGTTCCAGTTGCCATTTCCATTTTCAAAACCGGTATAAGCAACGGAGGCATAATCGGCATTTACGATCTCTGCAACGGGAACATTATATTCATAGAGATAGGCATATTTGATGTCGCTGCTTTTTTGATGTTCCGTTATGTTTCCCTTCGCATCGTAGTTATTGATATTCATCCGTACTTCAAGTGAATTGCTTCCGGTAGCATTTTCGATATAATCCAGCAGGTAATTCGTCTTGAAAGAATAGCGTTCCTGATTCGTTATCGTGCCGTCTACGCTTTTACTCACGTGCACCGGAACAATCATTCCTTTGGTCAAATACATGGCTATTAAATTCGCTCGTTGAGTGCTGCTCAAGTAGGCAAGAGGGGTATCATCCGCTACATCTTTGTTATAGATGATCGATTCCGTCAATACTTCGTTTTTACTGTTTTGCACAGTGGTCAGCTTCTTTTGCTTGTGTTGTGGCACTCCATAACTGAAGGAGTAAGTAGTTTCCCGTGGTGTAGCGCTAACCTGGTCGTACACGGTTTCAGTTTTGCCACTCAGATAGGGATAATAGGTAAATATTTTTACCGCCTGGAAATAGCGTTCATTGGCGAGCAGGCTTCCCACTTCTGCCTGTACAGTATAGTTATCATAGCTCCTGACGAATTCATTGAACCGGTTGACATCTGCGTTATAGGTATATGCCACTTTGCGAACCAATGTACCTGCCGAGGTATAACTTTCTTCCGACAACAATTGACCGCGTTCCAATTCTTTCGAGTTATGGGAAGGGAAAGGATTGCTATCGGAACTTGGAAGTGTCGAACTGAAAGCATAGGGAAATGTTGTGGCCTTGTATCCATCGGAGCAGATGTTCAATGGCGGTTCATCGATGTAATTTGAATTGTCTGAGTTCGAATACTTGTAGATCACATAGGAATTATCCGGAAGGATTTTCTTTACTTCCGAGTACACAACATCTCGTCCGTTGGTATAGTCCAGTTCCGCAAAATCGTTCATGTCATAGGCATCAATCGTAGCAACGGGGGGAGGAGTTGAGATACTAATTTGTTTATGAATTTTCTTATTACCTGCCAAAATACCGGAGGAGGTGTTAGTAGCTGATTTGAGGTATTTATACTCGGTCGTGTAGGAGTGGCCATCCGTATCGGTATTAGTCACCTTCCAGATACGCAAGCCACCTCCAATTCCCGACTGAGCAATCAGGCCGATGCTCGCAGGAGGAGTTCCCGTTTTCTGGATAGCCGAAGTATAATCGTTGGCCTGGTAATAAAAATTCGACACACCACCTGTTGGGTATATGATTCCGGTTAATATTCCAGCCTGTGCCTTTGTCTCATCCATAGCGAGCTTCGCCATAACTTCTTCTTCTGTTGTTGATGCGCTGATGGTTGCAGGGAATGGTTTTCCATTATAATAGCCCCATCGATCATTTTGCAGGGCGTTGTAACCCGGCAGCGGAGTCGCGTTGTAGACAAATTCATGGGTAATCGGGTTATCAGAAGAGGCAAGCCCTAATCGCTTGAACTTCTTCAGAAATAATCTTTCCGTTGTGTTGTCATTGTATTCGAAGGCATATTTTTCTTTGGTGATGCCCTGCGGATCGGTAATAGCAATGGCAGTTAATTTATACCATTTGCTTACCTGATTAATGTCCTGACTGGTAGGAGTTGGTATATCATGCGTTTGGATATCGATAAAATTAAACTTGGGATCATTGTAAACGCCCTGTTGATATGGGTATTTTAACTCCAGCGATTCCGCCATCGTGAAGCCAATCTGAAAGGAAGAAGCGGAGATATTCTGAAGATAGACCGGGGTGATGATATGGCCGCTGTAGGTCGCCATACTCTGTGTGTAGGATCTTGCTCCCCCATTTATTGACATGCCAACTGAGCCGGGATAATTTACGTTCTGGTGGTATTGATGCCCTTGCACACCCCTGGTGTAATTAAAATTGACTACGTTACCAGCGGGGCTCTCTACTTTGGTCAGGTACCAGGCGTTTGCTATAACATCTTCGTTGTTGGCAAAAGGTTGACTATGTGGTCCGCGTGTGAACTCAATGGAGTTTGGATTGTTTCCAAAGGTGTATTTGAAGCCTGTATGATCAGTGATCTCAATGACATAGATCAATCGTTTTATATCGATCGTCAGGGGCTGACTGCTTTCATCCAGACTTACCAGATGAAATGGTTGGGGGAAGGATGCACTGGCTGTATTGGTCTGAACCGTTACTTTTATATCCGACTCACTCTTTGTTTTTACTATCCAATTCCCAAGGTGATTAAGAAAAAAACTTCCCGATGTGCCATTGGGTAGGTTAAACAAAAACTCATCCGGAGCGAGATTTGGAAGTACGGGAGCCGCTGAGGTTGAATTGTTCGGATATAATCCTGTTATATAGGAAGTGGTGTACCAGCTCGAAGAGTTTAAATACGAGTAATTATAGTAGTAGGCAAATTGATTTTCATTGGTCGTATAATAAGATGAAGCAACTTCATCAACACCACCGTTAATTTTCCTGGAAACTACGCCTCCCACGTTTAAACTCCAGTTTTGACCAACCCATCCCGGATGGGTCGAAGGCTTTACACCTCCTGAAAAGTAGTTCAGTCTGCAGTTCACGGTGATGTCGCCTTCCTTCACTGAAAAGACGTTCACGCCAATAGAACCCAGGCCCGTGTAAGGCGATATATCGATTGCTCCATAGGTACCCAGGCTGGCAGTATTTGGAGATTGGAATACCGGGGAAGAATTTTGCACTTGCCCCACGCAGCAACTGAAAGCATAAAGAAGGAAGAGCAGGGTTAACGGTTTGATCATACGTAAGAGATATTAATAACTGTGTGGATAGCTAAAGAGACCAGGAATAGATTTAGTTAATCATATTGCCATAGACTGTGATGTAGACATCAACAGGTTATAGCGCATAATGGAATGCTATGCCTAATCAGGAAATCTTAGTGAAACAGGGAAGACTGCAATCAGGTAGATGTGCAGCTATTCGTATTTAGACAAGAGCGTGGCGCGAACGCGTTGGCCGGAACGCAACGGGTGGGAATGGTCTTCATAACAACAGGTAGGTAATTTTTACAACAGTTTTTCGAGGCCGGGGTGCTTCAATGATAAAAGAAAAATTTATTATTTCAGAATGATAAAATAGTAATTATCGCTTCAAACGGTTGTTATGGTAAAAAAATATCGATTGATCACGCCTTTGACACGAACGCTCCGCAAAAATTTAGACCGAAAATAAAAAAGTGAAATATGGGTTACTTGTATGAGCTTTATACATAAAGCTGAGCTTGTTATGTCTCTTGCCAACCGAATCGCGTCCAAGGATTGGTTCTTAGAAACCAATGCGCACTAATTTAACCATACGTTTCATAAAAGGAAGATGTCACGGACGAGACGATATTTCAATTGGAGTTATACCGGTTGATTATTTGCCAGAATTCAGCCGTTCGTCTTGCTTCGCGCAGTGCAGGCTCTTGTGCAATCCTATCCCAGTTATTGAACCCTTGCTCCAAAGCGGTTTCAATCTCCATTAGTGATTCCGTAATCCTACTACTTGCCGAATAAAAGCAGGCGAGATTGAAATGAAGAAATGCACTGTCCTTAACATAGATAGCCGCACGAGTAAGTCGGATAGCATCCGCTAAGGTGTGGTCTTCTAATCTTTCAGGAAGCCCGAAAGCTGTGTTTAACATTTCAACGTCTCTCCTGTTTTTTCCGTTTATCATAAGTTGTATTCTATGTAGGCATATAAATATAATTATTTTGCAGCCGTTTTTATTCCGCTTTAGCGAACAGGAAACTTTCCTAACAGTTTTACTACTATCTTTTCTTCTTTACTATATAATCACACAAATTATTCCAGCTTGGATAGCCTGGCCTTCTGCAAAGGATTTGATTAAGAATCGGATTTATGCATTCATAGCCAAATCTGAAAAACGCGCCAACCACTTCTGACCTACCGGAAGGTTGTTTATCGAGGTATTCGGCAAATTGCTTCTTCCATTCTTTCAATGGAAATCCAAAACGCTCATGCAGTTCTTCCCACACCCAGGCAATGTGCATTTCCTCGAATTCAGTTTCGCGGTTTTCTCCTCCTTTCATCAAGCATTTAGGAATAAAGGCTATGACCTTTGATTTGATCAATGTACTACCAAATATACGGTCCGAGCGCAGTTCTTTATCCACATTTTCAGCCATCAACTTTAAAAAACGCCTCTCAGGAATGAGTATCAGTATCTGTCCACGAGATTGATCATTCGGATCAGGATGTTTTTCACCGAGCTCTTTGTGCTTTGCTCAACATTATAATACTTGGACCTTAAACTATCGTATGAGACAGTTTCCGATCTCTTCGAAACCAAAAATTTAGAAAGGAAACGCAGCAACTCGACAATATTGTCATTCAAAATGACCTTTGCTTCGACTAAGAGTTTGACAAAAAAAGCAATCTGTGGTACGGACATTGCAAGTTGAATTTTATAGATTGATAGCAATTCTTTAAAAGACCGTGAACTCGGAGTATCGCCAAACTGATGTATCCTTTGTAGGTGTTCAATTTCCTCTATGATATAGCTATTTAATTGATCTTTTAAAGAAGGTGCGGAAATGTTGTACCCGATTCCTGGTTTGACCTGGGCTTGATTGATTTTTTTAAGGATAAAAGATAGTCGCTCAATCATCTCCGCCCTCGAATCCGTTTCGCTTAACAGAATGTCAATATAGTTGGTGTGGTAGGTGAAGGATTTGACAGAATTATAATTAAGGTAATACATTAAATTTCTTAGTTCCTCATTAACATCTGAATCCTCAGGAGAATGATCAAGAAGATTAAGCAATTCCTTTTGAAGCTCCTTCGCGTATAAAATCTTTCTATACGAAGCGTTTGGGGACGTATCTCCGTCCGTTATCTTCGACAACGCATAAAGCATTGAATCGGTTAGCCTGAGATCAGCATTTCTATTTATTATTCTTCCCTGAATAGCGTTGAAATTCGATTCTAAATCCTTTCTTATAATTGCTATGTAGGCCACCGGAGCTTTGGCATCCTGATCAAAATATTTGGCAAAATGTCTTTCAACAAATGAAAGAATATCTTCAAGGCCGTTGTAGCATACTTGATAAAGATCGTTTGCATTTAAGTCAGGGCTGTTTAAGGATTTTAGGGTTTCATCGAGCAGACGGATAAGAGCCTGCTGGTGATATTGAATGTAACGTTCAAGATGTCTCTCGTCTTCAAAACCAAATATTTCCTGTACGAAGGTCTGCTTGATTCGTTCTACTTCAATTCTTACACTGCGCTTGATTGAGTCAGGCTCTTGAGACTCAATGTTAGTAATGTGTGTCTGTGAAACGGTAGCTATCAGTCGCTCGTATTCCTGTAGTTCATATTTAACATTAAACGGATACATACCAATTCCCTGTTTGGATAACAATTGTCTATGTTCATACAGTTAGATAAAATGAAGTATAAGCCGGTTTGGGACAATCAATGACAAAGTCAACAGCCTTTGCCAGAGATCTGCATTTTGTTATTCTCAACAAATGTATATTCAAAGTTCCCGGCTCGGGCCAATGATTCAATCATCTCCTTAATAGTTATACCGCGGTGAAATGTACCGGTAAACTTACAGGAGAGGAGGTCTTTAGTATTTGTCGTAAATGCTAATTGATAGTTATCTTCGAGCAGTTTAAAAATGCTATCTAATGTTGCCTCTTTAAATCTGAGATTTTCCGACAACAGTAATTCTGATCGGCCAGCCAATTCCTGATATTCCGAAAAGTTGGCCTTTAAAAGCACGTTGATTAGAATGAGGATGAGAGCAGAGATAGTCAACGAGGCTCCCACTGTTTTAAGAAGAACTACTCTCTTTTCTTTTCGGCCCAATACCCTGATTGCTTTCTGAAGTCTTCGTAACCCTTCTTCAAAGTATTCGTCTTTCCGGCCTGGATCATCCCATGAGTCCGAATAAAGGATTTTCATATCTTCAAATTCCTCAGCATTCAGCGGGTCATGTGAAATCCATTCTTCCAATTCTATGCGTTCCTGCTCGGTTGCCTTACCTAACAAAACATTATGCATGAGTGTAGATTTATCCATATTTCGCGGGTTTAGCGGCCCTGTATTACCATAGTCTAAAAAAAAGGTATATCTCCCTCCCTTAAGGCAGAATTTTTTTTGATTAACGGATAAATGCCTTTTGTTCGCGCAGATGTTCAATTGCCCGAGTGTGATATTTTTCAACCGTTCTTTTGGAGATTCCCAGTTCTCTTCCTACGGCATCATTACTCAACCCATGAAAGTACTTTAGTTCGATCACCGATTTTTCCCCGTCCGGCAACGTTGAGACAATGTCACGGAGTTTATTATACTTGTCCGCTTTTATGAGTCCTGATTCAATGGAAGGCAATGAACTTATAAGTTCGTCCAACAGATCAGCGGGCTGATTTTCTTCTTTCCGTGAAGCCGATTGGTGGTAGAAGGTGATTGATTTGTTTTTGACAATCTTGAGCAGATAGGGTCCGATCAGGAGACCATCTTGCTTCGCGAGCCACTCTGATCTTTTCCATATCTCGATCAGGGCATCATGAACAATTTCTTCCGAAGCTTCGCGATTGCGCGTTGTCTGTGCTGAAATATAAACCAGTCTGCGATAATAACGTTTTCGTAAATAATGAAGGACCGCATTAGGCCATTTCTTTATTAACTCCTGAAACGTCTCACTATCGACAAAAGCTGACATTCATTTCTGTGGGATACGTATGGTCTATAGGTGGATTGAATATTACAATATAAAAAATATGAAGCGCTTTCTTCATTCCTTTTTAACGTCTAACATACATCTGTTTCTTCTCAATACTTCAAACGTTTGAAGTATAGCAAGAACGAATAAAAAAGGGGCGATAAGCCCCCTTTACTTTCAGTTTTTAATTTTGACCTGATCCTTTTGGAACGATTTGATCCTCTCTTTTGCGCGCTGTTCTCTTTTTTCCCTTATGGTGTCCTGCTCTTTTTCAAAAGCTTTAATATCAATATCACCGTACCCTGCTGCGATCTTACGAATAATGAACCCATAGTTTGATTCAGGATAATTACCTCCGTACTGATCCATCATCAGCTTTCTGAGCATGAATGCCTTGTCTTCCGGCTTCATCTTCTTTAAAATGTTATAGAGCTTTTCCGGGTCTTCTTTGGTAAGTCCGATAAACTTCATCAACTCTCTTTTTAGCTGATAACCCGCTTTATCCAAAATGATATACCATAGTAGCACTTCTTCATCAGGCATTAGTTTTTTATCGTGATTTCTCTTTTGCGTTGGATGATTTTTCAATGCTTCCAGGATTCTTGCATAAACCTTTTCACAATCCAGTTCCTTACCCCGTTCCATTCGCTGTTGAATTTTAGCTATAAGCACCTTTGCGCTGTTCGTGTCACTGCCGTTCGGCTGTTGGGTAGCCTTTTTAAGATAAACTGTTACAATCCTTCCCGCCTTACCCCCCGATACCCATAAGCCTTTTACCTTTGCTCCACTGGAATTGTGTTCATCAAAGTCGTTGTATTCCTTAAGCAGTTTGATCTTGTGTTCATTCAGAATTACAGTAACTTCTTCCATTGGTTCGTGATAGCTTGCCAGGAATACTATATCCGGTTGCGTTTCGACTACCTCCTTTGTTTTGGTCACCAGAAATCTTTGCCATTTGATAAAGAAGCAGCTCCTGTCAAAGCATTTATCCTTTTCCTTCACTTCTGGAAAAAGTAAGGGTGAAGCTCCCGAACGTTTCGCACAGCTAACACAGGCACCTGCTTTTTTATACAGTATTTCATCGTTCAAATTGAAGGGTGCTTTTGAGAGACTGTTAATAATGTTACGATCTATGAAATCCTGCAATTCATTTACCGTACCGTATCCCGCGCGATGGTTAACAATTTCTCCAATTGATTCCCGCTGATCCTGTGGCGTCAATCGTGCAAGAATCAACGCATGTCCCAAGCTCATTGTGTTTGCGTAAAAATCCTTTCGTGCTTCTTTTACAAGATCATTTAGTTTCATTCTTTGCAAAACGTATGTTTCAGATTTACCAAACCGCAAAGCAAGTTCGGCTGTCGTCATTTCCGGATTACGTTCTAAAATCATCCTGTACCCCTTAGCTTCATTTAACGGATGTACATCTTCGCGCTGCATGTTTTCTGTTATTTGTAATACCAATGCAACTTCCTCGCTTACATCTTTGACGTAAGCCGGTATATCCGTCTTTCCGGCCAGTTTGCTTGCTCTGAACCTTCGTTCTCCGCTAATAAGTATATACCTTCCTTCAGCCTGGGCATCAGGTCGTACCAATATGGGCTGTATTACACCATACTGAGTGATTGAATTGGTCAGCTCCTGTAGAGCTTCATTCGTAAGCTCATTCGGCCTTCTGAACATTTCATTTGTTGTGCTCACCTCTATTGCCTCAAGAGAGATGTCCGATGTTTGATCTTTCATAACATTTTAAATTTTGGTTGAACATTATTTTTTAAATGCTCAACCCACCGGGCTTTTCAGCGACAGCACACCAATGAAAAAGATGAACCAACGGTGCGGAAAGACAAAAGGAAACGGAATAAATTTGAACAAGACATAAGGCTGTAAGCGCATTGAATTTTATGCCGTAGTCTTTTGGCGATAGTCGCGGAACAAGACCGAACTTTGCTATTAAAAATGATGAGAGAGAGTATCCGCTTACTTTAAAAGTAAGCGAATAAAAAAGGGGACTAAGCCCCCTTACTCAATTATTCCGTGTTGCTCAATAACCCGTCTTACACTCTTTAATCTTGCCCGTACATCATCGTCAACAAGTGTTTCAATGGTTGCATAATTGATAATGGCAAAGTAAAGATCAACCAGTTCTGCCAGCGTATGATCTTCTACGGAAAGCTTATACCAGTGTATCTCCCATTCGCAGGTATCGTATGCAACCTGATTGCTATAAGTGTATTCATGGAAGGCATCCTCAAACGCTGCCCACGTTTCATCGTCATGCTTCTTTCTGAATCCCGTCTCCGTGCTGCTTACCTTTTCTTCAAATAGTCTACCGGCCTTTTCCTCGCTGAACAAAATAGCCGGATCATTAGGAACTCCACCTTCGATTTCCTGGATAAGATGATATATTGTTTTCATGATTGTCTTATGTTAATTATTGATTAATTGAAAGTACGGTTGACCCGCGCACCGTAAGGTCTGACAAGGGAGCACTTCAGCTACAAGCCAAGTTCTTCCGATATCGTAGTTGCCAGTTGATGATAGTTCGCGTTGTGCAATGACTCAATCATCAGTTCTACCTGAACCGTATCCCATTGCCTGGGATAGGCTACGCCTTGCCAGTCTGCAAATTCCTTCCTCAGCTTAAGTTCTTTTTTGCTTAACCTCGGCCTTTCATCAGGATAGGCAGTGTTCCATATTTTAACAGGACTGACATTCCTTTGCTTGCACAAGTCAATAAACAGCGCTATAACGCAGGATGAAATTGTCCCGTCACAAGCTTGTCCTGGGCAATATGGACGGCATGATTCTAAACCGAACTTTCTTGTCTTACTAACCCATTCCTTTACCCTGTCAGCAGGATTAGCAACAAGCTCATGGCGTTGTATGGAATACCGCACGCCTTCTTTTATCTTAGCCCAAACCTCTACAACCATGTTAAAGGAATCCTTGCTTCCTCTGTCATGGTTTACAAGTACACAGTGCGCCTCTTCTTTTATATATAGCAGTTCTATGAAGTTCTTCACATTGATAGATATGGTTAACCTGTACACCAAAAGGTTCTGTTTTTTTATAAACCGGGATCTGCGTCACTCATACAAACATCACCATGACCTGTCGGGCCATTGTCATACGTGTGGCTTTCTTCCCACGGCTCGCCTGATTCCTTCTTTCCCGTCTCTTCCTCTTCTCTTTCGAGGTGGTACCCGTTCGCTTCCAGTTCGTTTAATGCAGCGGCATCCCACTGCGCACATTCACTCTCCACAAGCGCCATGTAAGTGAGATGGATTTGATCTTCGTCATCGTAGAAAAACCTGATGTCGATGTACGTTCCAAAATCGTGAGGATTGTGTGCAAGCGCGAACCTTGTTCCTTCAGGATTCACGCCAAATGTTCTGGTAAGCTGGCGGATATACGCATGTGCTTCCTTCCTTGCGTTCTTCATGTAATCATTACTCTCTACCTGCGCGCAGGATTCATCGTAAGGAGTTGTTCCGGATAAATAGATGTAGTCTGTCATAACAAAAATTGATTAGTTGAACATTATTTTTAATGCTCTGGCCCATCGGGCTTTTCGGTGACAGCACACCAATAAAAAAATTGAAACAACTGTGCGGGAAGACAAAAGGAAACGGAATAAATTTGCACAGAATAAGAGGCCGCAGGCACATTGAATTTTATGCCGTAGTCTTTTGGCGATAGTCACGGAACAAGCCCGAACTTTGCTATTAAAATGATGAGAGAGAGTATCTGCTTAGTATAAAAGTGAGCGAATAAAAAAGGGGCGTAAGCCCCCATGAATCTCAATTTTCTGATTGCATTTCCTTTGCCAGATTATTAGCAATCTGTTTTGCCCAATATTCCGCAGAGCTTGAAATTTGTCGTTGCCAGGCGCCTTCACTTGGTGACCATCGGAAGCCAATGCCTTTTAACGCTTTTCTCGTAGTTTCTTCCGGCTTTTCTGAGAAAAATAGCTGAACCCTATTCTCTTCTACGTTAGTATATATTCTAACGCCATTGATTATTTCTTCCTTCGATTCCATTTTCTCAATCTTCTCAAGGTGTTTAATCCTTTCCCTAATCCTGCTCATGTTCTGATTATTATTTGTAAGCCTGTAGTTTGGGAAGCCTATCCTTCCGCAGAAATCAGGCAGAAGTAATTTCATTGCCTGTGATTCTTTAATATCGTGGTCACCTAATTTTTTAATTTTCTCATCATCCGTTAGTTTCTTGCTCTTAATGATTTTGTTAGCTGCTTTCATAATTTCTTGTACCTCTTCCATTGCTGCAAGTTTTTCTTTGAGCTTCGTGAGTGCATTCGGATCATCTGAGCTGATGGCTGTATTGGATTCTGCGATAGCCGCTTTATCCTCATAGTACTTTGCCTTCGAACTGGACTCCATTGCCTTATCCTGAAGGCGAGTGATTTTGTTTCTATAATTTCTATCCTTTTTTTCTGAGTGATGCCCGACCAGTATCGGTTGCCCGAAGGGAATTACACTTGCCATTTCCGAAGCTCTGTTGAACTGTTGTTCGGAAGCCGATTCATTTTTCTCTGCGAGTCTCCTGTACTTTTCGATCCGCGCTGCTTTCTTTTCTTCATGATTACTTTTCATAACCGTAATTTGTTTAAGTGAAACATTATTTTTTAAATGCTCACTCAAGTCGGTCTTTTACGTGACAGCACTCCAATCAAAAACATGGAATACAAGTGCGGATAGACAAAAGGAAACGGAATAAATTTGAAAGAATAATAAAGCCGTAGGCACACTGAATTTTATGCCGTAAGCTTTTGGCGGTAGTCACGGAAGAAGGCCGAACTTTGCTATCAAAAATGATGAGAAAGATTTTCGTTAACAGAGTTTGAGCCATCAATCTGTATCATTTCATATCATTTTGATTTTGATGTATTCAATCATCAAAACGCAGATTCCCAAAGGCCGTTAGAATTTAATTAGGTCGGACAATGCCTTATTTTTTATGTCTAACGAACAAGTTTATACTCTTGATAAAAATGAGATTGAACTATTGAAATATATCCGGTCAGGGGAGTATAATAAGGTTGTTGTCAATTTCAAAAAAGGAAAAATGCATTCAGCCGCGTTGGTTAAGGACCAAAACACAAAAAAGAGAATTGTGGACTTACTTAATGAAAGTGATTTTCAAGAGATATCCATCAAGCGTCACAATGGAAAAAACACCAGGATTCAGAATGTAATAAAACTGATTTTCAAGTGATCAGATAATTCACATCTACACAAATATATGCAGGCAGTGATTCGCTCCACATCTGCATACTATTCTCATTCAAATGTCAAATCGTAAACCAGTAATAGAAAAACTTTCAGTAGAGCATTGCAAAAATATTTTGAATAAAAATGGGTTCAATTATTCTAATGAACAGGTTGAAAAAATCAGGGACTTTTTGTATCTTCTGGCTGATATAGAGTTACAAAATTTAAAGAAAATTGAACATGAAGAAGAAAGCAATTCTCTACATCCGCGTATCGACTGACGAGCAAGCGGAGAAAGGCTATAGCCTTGCCGATCAGGAAGACCGCCTTATCAAGCATAGCGAAAGAAACGGTTTTGAAGTTGTGAAAATATTTAGAGAGGATCATTCTGCAAAGACCTTGCAGCGTCCTGTACTTACTGAACTGAGAGCGTTCGCCAAAAAGAACAGAAACGATATTGATGTGCTTTTGTTTGTAAAGTGGGACAGGTTCTCTCGCAGTACGCGTGATAGCTACTACCTGATTGATGAGCTGCAGAATTTGGATATCGAATCGTGTGCGATCGAACAACCTCTCGATCTTAACGTACCTGAATCCAAGATCATGCTTGCTATATATGTCACCACTCCGGAAGTCGAAAATGACAGACGTTCAATGAATGTAAGCAGGGGTATGCGAAGGGCGAAGAAAACAGGCCGTTGGGTTGCCACGGCTCCGTTGGGCTACAAGAACAGACGTGATGACAATAACAAACCGATTATTGTGCCTGATCATAATGCTGTATTTATACGCAAAGCGTTTGAACAGATTCTATCCAGGAACTCAACGATAGAGGAAGTACGCAGAGGCCTTAACGGCAATGGATTCAATTGCAGTAGAAGTAACTTCAATCGCCTTATCCACAATCCGGTTTACATGGGTAAGATTCGGATACCTGCCTTAAAAGATGAACCCGAAGAAATAGTAGATGCCATTCACGAACCAATTATTGACGTGAACACATTTTGGGGAGTACAGGAAATTATCGATGGCCGTAAGCCTAAGAACACGATGAAGATTAAAACGAATGATCTGTTTCCTCTTCGTGGATTCCTGCAATGCTCTCAATGCGGAAGTACATTAACGGCAAGTAGCTCGCGGGGCAGGTTGGGCACGTTGTATTCATATTATCACTGTAGCAACGGCTGTTCCGAAAGGCATTCAGCAATGCAGGTTAATACGGATTTTATTCAACTATTCAAGAACATAGCGGGTAACAACAATACTATTGAGCTATACGCATCCATTTTGAAAGCATTGTACAAAGAAACGGGGCTGTATAGGAAGCAAATACAATCGGAGATCCAGGCGAAGATAGACATCAATATAGGTAGAATTCATAAAGCAATGGATGACAGGACGGATGGAAAGATTGATATAGCTGAATACAAGGAATTCAAGAGTCGGTATGAAGACCTGAATATCAAATTGAGAATACAGTTGGTAAAACTTAAAGAGGTAGAAAATAATACTACGTACTTAAATGGATGTGCACTGTATTTGAAGCAATTGGATAACCTGTATTTAAGATCAGATACACCGTTGAAGCGTGTTATGATTGGTTCGATTTTCTCTGAAAAACTGGTCTATGAAAAAACTGGTTTTCGAACCCCGGAATATCGAGAGGAAGTAAAATGTATAGCTCTGAAAAACAATGAGTTAGAAGAAATAAAAACGGGATTGAACCAAGAAAAGTTGGAGCAATCCCGTGTGGTAGTCTGTACGGGAATCGAACCCGTGTTACCAGAATGAAAATCTGGTGTCCTAACCCCTAGACGAACAGACCGTCTTATTTTGGAGGTGCAAATATAGCCCTCTGATTTATCTTTGCAAACGTGCTACTAAAAAAATTATTTAGCGATCAAATAAATCATTGGTTTTAGCGGTGACTAAGGTTTACTTTTGGCATCTCAATAATTAATCTTATAAAAAAATGACAAAGATTGGTATTAATGGATTTGGGCGTATCGGCCGTTTGGCTTTCCGCGCTGCCGTAGGCCGCAAGGATATTGAAATAGTGGGTATTAATGATCTGGTTGATCCGGAATACATGGCATACATGCTGAAGTATGATTCTACCCATGGTAAATTTGATGGTACGGTGGAAGCGAAAGAAGGTCATCTGTTTGTGAACGGAAAGAAAATCCGTGTTACTGCAGAAAAAGATCCAGCTAATCTGAAATGGTCTGAAGTAGGTGCTGAAATCATCATCGAATCGACCGGCTTATTTTTAACACAGGCCGATGCGCAGAAGCACATCACGGCCGGAGCGAAAAAAGTAGTTATGTCTGCTCCTGCGAAAGACGATACCCCTACGTTTGTAATGGGTGTAAATCATAAGAAATTAACCGCTGCAAATACAATTGTTTCCAATGCATCGTGCACAACCAACTGCCTGGCTCCCCTAGCCAAAGTACTGAACGATAAGTTTGGCATCGCAGAAGGTCTGATGAGTACGGTACATGCGGTGACAGCAACACAAAAAACCGTTGATAGCCCATCTGCCAAAGACTGGCGTGGCGGACGTGGTGCTTACCAGAATATCATTCCTTCTTCCACTGGTGCTGCTAAAGCAGTAGCTTTGGTTATCCCTGAGCTGAAAGGGAAATTAACAGGTATGTCTTTCCGTGTTCCTGTGGCTGACGTATCAGTGGTTGATTTAACTGTTAAGTTGTCTAAGCCTGCTTCTTACGAGCAGATCAAAGCAGCCATGAAAGAAGCCTCCGAAGGTGAATTGAAGGGTATACTTGGATACACCGAAGACGATGTGGTATCTCAGGATTTTCTTGGTGATGCACGCACTTCTATCTTCGATGCCAAGGCGGGAATTGCATTGAATGACAGCTTCGTAAAAGTAGTGTCATGGTACGATAACGAATGGGGATATTCCAATAAGCTGATTGACCTGGTTCAGGAATTGGCAAAGCTATAACTGACCTTTTTAAAACAGAAAAGGCCGCCATCTGTCAGATAGCGGCCTTTTTTGTTCAACGCTTCTCATTGTCTGCGAGTTAGAATAAAGTAGTAAATTGCACCTGTTTATAAATTGAAACTATGACTTTATTTGGAGCGAACATCGAATCAGTAAAGAAGAGTTATTTTAATATTCTGGCTTTGTTTCTGGGAACAGAGAAAATCGACAGCCGATATGTTCGCTGCCTGCTGAAATGGGGCTTTCAATTGCAATTGAATCCGTTGGATGTAAAGAATGCGGGTGAAGACCTCAGCCTGATCCGCTTTGCCAAGCCGGAAGAAAAGTTAGACCGCCTGGAAGCGATTTACCACCTCGTGCACATGATTCACATGGATAAAGTAGTCGAAGATATTGAATTGGAAGTGGCCACGATCTACGCAGAAAAATTAGGCTTCAAGCCCACCGTAGTTTCCGGCCTGTTTCAATCGATCGTTACAGCCGACTATGACGATTTTCCTTCGCGCGATGTACGCAAAGAGGTCATCGACTTTCTGAAAATCCATGATGCCTGATCACCCTGCCGGCACATAAAAACTGACACCATCATTAATTAAGTCATTATCATCCTTCCTATAGACCTGCCCGAAAGGTCTTTCTTTGATTCGATAAACTTTACGGATGTAGGTTTTAACTGTGTTTTGCAAAAACACAGTTGGTTAAAGTTTCCATTTTTGTGAGCGGGACATTAAACCTGAGAACGATGCAAAATAGCAGCTTATCAAATATTGATATAAAAGGCAGGATCAGGCAATTCATGATTTTTATTGGTATCGTCCTGGTATGCATAGTCGTTTCAGAACTTTACGAAATCAAATCGCATAACAAAACATCTAACCAGGTGCAGGCGAACTAAAAAACTAAAGATAAAGGGTGTTTGTGAAGAGGCTTCTGCAGGAAACTGCGGGGCCTTTTTACTTTTAGGGCCTTTCAGTTTTTAGGCGCTTTCTTCTTACCCCTTGGCTTTGCAAAAAATTTATTGCCCACCATTTTACCGGAACTCTTGGTCTTGTGGTTTTTCTTGATTTGGATAATACGTGCAATACCAACAGTGGCCGAGAGATAAGCCTCTCTTCGCTGCCCATACACATCGGGAGCATCGGAAGTCTGCTTGAGTTGCTCGATATAAGAACTCTTGCGTGGATCGAAAATGCCAAAATTGGCCCGCCCATCAAAGTTAAGACTCCAGTCATCACTCAGGTCGAAGTCGGAGCGAAGGCCTACAGCCGCAAAAATCTGGAAGGGCTTAAATTTATCCGTATCTACATACACTTGCTTGTTAACCTCTGGCACAAACACGCCATCATACACTTTGGTATATCCAGGCTCAGTCGGAATATGTACACTGGCCGGATACTTTAATTTAGAAGCGCTGTGTGTAAAGGTCTCCTGTCCCTTAATGAGGTATTGAAAATTTAAAGCGGCCACCATGCTCAGGCGAAAGAAGGCCATGTCATTGATATGTATTTTGAGTGCTACCGGTACACTGATGTAATTCATATTCACACTGCGCGTACCTACTTCGCCACCAGTGGTGTTTTCAATAATGAATTTTTGTCCTGTCTGAATAAATTGCGGAGTAATTACAAATCCATGTCCCACACGATCATAGCCGTAATTAAATCCAATAGGTGTAGCACGGAGGGTAAATTTTCCGTAGAAACGAGGGTCTTTCTTTAAACCCTGGTCAATTGTGAAGGGAATATTTAATCCACCAAAAATCCCAAACGATTCAATGTCCTGAGAAAAAGCCAGTTGGAAAATAAGCAAGAACAGGACGGTATGGAGCACCTTCATCTGTCTTAGATCTTCGGTTTATTAAAAGTCTTCAAGCACAAGTTAAAAAAAGGCTTTCCATTAGTGGCAGAATTACAAAACTAATAGAAAAACTGAGAAAAACTTCGTGTCAGACCAAGTGTTCATTTACTTCCGCCAGGGTATACTTTAGCAAGCCTGAAAGGTGTTTGTAGTTATCGCGGGGATTGCGGGCCAATTTTCGCTGAGTTCAGGATCATACCTTTATAAGGTTTTATGATTATTATACTCCTTCACCATCTTCCCGATTTCATTCCTGGTGTAAATCCCCTTCTTGATTTTCCTGCTTACGATGGGGTCATCTTTCAGGTATTCCACCATTCTCTTTTTAAAATCGAAGGTCATGTGATTGACCTGTATGATAAATTCAAGTTTCTCTCCTGGCCGCTGCAGGATTGCATAACTGATAATGTTATCGATGGTTAACGTGGTGTTTGCCGTTGCCGGTCGGGTGTACTCCAATTCATAATAGCGGAGGTACCTTTCCTCTATGATTTTCAGAAATTTTTTGACGGATGGGCCGGGACCGGCATTGGTCAGTTTTGAGAGGTAATGCTCCTCCCCGATCTTAAAACTTTTCAATGCGTCAGGAGCAAGCTCTTCCACATCGCCTTCTTTGTTCTTCTTAAATTTAATTTTTTCAAATACCCGGTAGGGCGATGTATTTTTATTCATGATCAGCCCGGCCAGTGTGTCTCCCTCATTCGTAACGATGTAACCCTCTTTGTATCCCTGCGCTTTTAAACCCGCACATACCAAAAACATAATAATAGATAAAGCAGGGGATACCAGGGTATTCATAAGCGACTATGTCAATCGGTTATCAGATCGGATGATTAAAAGCCGGAAGTTGTAAAATAGAACGATCTGTTACAAGTATCTCCTGAAGATCGTATTCCTTACAGGAAGATATCCGCTTTCGGCAATGAAAAGAAAAATGTTGCGCCTTCATTGACTTTCGCTTCTGCCCATACTTTTCCTCCGTGTCGTAATATTATCCGGTATACAATAGCAAGCCCTACCCCTGTGCCTTCAAATTCGGAAGCCTTATGCAGGCGCTGAAATACACCAAACAATTTTTCCGCGTATTGCATATTAAAACCGACCCCATTGTCCTTTACATAATAGATCACCTCTTCTCCGGTAGGGAGCGATCCGATTTCAACTGCAGCGCCTTCTTTCTTGCTTGAATACTTTATGGCATTGGATATCAGATTAGTCCACACGTGAGTAAGCAGCTGTGCGTCAGCATGGGCAGAAATGATTTTATTCACTACAATTTTTGCCTTGTGGGGCTGATTATGGATATCGGCTAATACATTTTGAACCAATGCCGTCATATCAATTTCTGATTTATTGACATCTTGCCTTCCCAGTTTAGAGAACTTCAATAACTGGTCGATCATCAGATTCATCCGTACCGAATTATACTGGATGCGCTCCAATGCCTTCTGTGCCTCTGCGTTGCCGTTGATCATTTCCTCTGCCAGGATACTGGCATGCCCTACCATCGCACGAATGGGAGCACGTAAATCATGCGATACCGAATAAGTAAATGACTCCAGCTCCTTATTGGTCAGTTCAAGCTGGTCTACATTTTTCTTCAGGTTTTCATTAAGCTGTTTGATCTGCTGGTCCGCCTCCATGAGCGCATTATTTTTCTCCATCAGCTCACGTTTCTGCAATTGAATCTTCAAAAGCACCGCCACTTTTGCCTTGGTCAATTCCGGATCAAGGGGTTTGGAAAGATAATCCACCGCCCCTTCTTCAAAACCCTGAATGATGGATTGACGCTCTTTCATTTCGGCCGATGCAAATATGATCGGGATATCCCGGGTTCGTTTATTGGATTTCAATACCTGCGCTACTTCAAACCCATTCATTTCGGGCATTTGCACATCCAGCAGAATCAGGTCTATCTCCTGATTCAATGCAATTTTCAATCCGTCTTTCCCATTAGTCGCTTTCAGGAGAACACGATCCGGTTTATCAAGAAGCTGTTCCAGGGCAAAGAGATTGCTTTCCTTATCATCGATCAGTAACAGTGTTATCGGATTGTTCATGGTCATTTAAATCTCCTGTAAATTTTTTCTTTGCGGCTGATCTCTTCAAAAAAATCCTTCTTTGAAGAAAACAGAATGGACTCTTTATCTCCCAGTCCTAAATATCCGAAAGGACTCAGGCTCTCATAAAACAAGGTGATCACTTTATCCTGCAGGCGCTGATTGAAATACATGATTACATTACGGCAAATGATCAATTGAAATTCGTTAAATGATTTATCGGTAGCCAGGTTGTGTGCTGAAAATACCGTGTTTCGATTGAGGTGATGATCAAACAAAACCGAATTGTGATGGGCCATGTAGTAATCTGAAAACGCTGCGCTCCCCCCTGCATTCAGATAATTTTGTGTGTACATTTTCATTTCATCCAGCGCATAAATTCCCTTCTTTGCTATTTGCAGCGAACGTTGATTAATGTCGGTAGCATAAATGATGGAGCGGCTCAGCAATCCTTCTTCTTTTAAAAGAATGGAGATGGAATATACTTCCTGCCCGGTGGCACATCCGGCTATCCAGATTTTAATAACCGGATAAGTCGCCAGTTGTGGCAATACAGCTTCTCTCAGTTGCTTATAGAAAGAAGGATCGCGAAACATTTCTGTTACCGTAACGGAAAGGTTTTGCACAAACTCTTCAAATACCACTTCCTCCCTGAACAGCATTTTTTCCAGCACTTCTATGCTGGCTATTCTTTTATTTTCCATGAAATGAAGAATCCTTCTTTTTACCGATGGCTCTGCATAATCGGTAAAGTCGTAGCCGTAAATCAGCCGGATGGCTTCCAGCAGCTCTCTGTATTCCTTATCGTTCAACAATCCATCCACAGCCATCAGCGATAAAGCCACACTCTCATTAAAGACAGTAGTTGCGTGACGTTTACCGGCTTGGAAACATAATCCGACATTCCGACCAGGAGGCATTTTTCGCGATCGCCTTTCATCGCTTTGGCTGTGAGCGCGATGATGGGAAGTTTTTTGAATTGCTCCATTTTCCTGATTTCGATCGTTGCTTCATATCCATCCATCTCCGGCATCATCACATCCATCAATACCAGATCGATAGACGGATCGCCCTTCACTATTTCCACAGCCAGTCTTCCATTCTCCGCTGTAATGCAATTCAATCCTTCTTCTTCCAGCGCATTGGTAAGCGAATAGATGTTGCGGATATCATCGTCTACCAGCAATACTTTTTTATCCTTCAGCACCTCATCCGTTTTGTGCAGCTTTCGTAGCATGCTCTGCTGGCTCTGTGGCAACCTCGATTCTACGCGGTGCAGAAACAGTATGGTTTCATCCAGCAAACGCTCCTGCGAATTAACGGTCTTCAGCACCACAGTATCGGCCAACTTACTCAGCCGGGCGGTTTCTTCTTTTTTCAAATCACGGCCGGTATATACCACGATGGGAATTTTATTCAGCCGTTCGTTGGCCCTGATCTTTTCCATTAACTCGAACCCGGACATATCGGGCAGACCCAGATCCAGGATCATACAATCAAAAGATTCTTTTTCCAGCATCTCATACGCCTCGGATCCCATGTAAGCCGAAAACGATTTGACATCGCCATTGCCAATCAATTCGCGAATGGCCTGATTCTGCTGCTGGTTATCCTCTACGATCAGCAGTTTTTTAAGTTTTTTATTCGTGAAGTTTTCGATACGCTCAAAGGCCTGGTGGAGGTCACTAATCGAAACAGGTTTACGCAGGTAATCAAAAGCGCCCAGCAGCATGCCTTCTCTTTTTTTATCGTGCGCTGAAATGATTTGTACCGGTATGTGCCTGAGCCCCGGATCATTCTTTAATAAGCGGAGCACATCATTTCCTTCCATCACAGGCAAACTCATGTCCAGCAGTATGGCAATGGGTTTATAATGACGGGCAAAGCTTAATCCGGTATTTCCCTGGGCGGCAATAATTCCTTTATAGCCTCGCTCACGTATAAAATCCAAAAGTACGTTGGCAAATTTCTCATCGTCTTCAATGATGAGTATGACTTTGTCTTTCTCCTCAATCGTATGGCGATCATCGTATGCCTGTACGTTCTCAATTTCAGGTGGCGCTTTTGTCGATAATGCCGGAATAGAAATGATCTTTTCTTTTACAGCCACCTGCTTATTCTCTGATGTGCTGAATGCAGGATCAAAATCTAAAGGGAGATAGAGGGTAAAAGTGCTTCCTTTTCCTTCTTCACTTGCCAGATGGATTTCACCACCCAAAGCATTTGATAACTCCCTGCTGATGGACAAGCCTAAACCCGTGCCTCCGTACTTTCTCTTGGTCGATCCATCTGCCTGCTGAAAAGCCTGAAACACAAAAGCCAGTTTATCTTGTGGAATACCTATACCCGTATCCGACACACTGAAGGCAAGCGCATGCTCTACATGGCGCAAATTTGCATTCGTAAATGCGACCTTCCTGGATGGATGACCTACCGTAAGTGTTACCGTTCCCGATTTAGATGTAAACTTAAATGCATTGGAGAGCAGGTTTCTCAGAATCTGTTCCACCCGCTGCTTGTCGGTATTCAGCAACGCCTGGTCCAGGCCTTCGTCAATGGTTACTTCAAAGTGGATGGCTCTGTTTTTAGCCATCTCTGAAAACATCAGGGTGACGGTTGAAATAATTTCAGTTACTGTTACCTTCTCAATGTCAAGCTCCATTTTGCCCGCTTCTATTTTTGACAGATCGAGGATCTCATTGATCAGGTTGAGCAGGCCCGTGCCCGAAGTATAAATGTTTTTGGCATATTCGGTTTCTTTATCTCCCAGCCGGTTATGCTTATTTTCGGATAGTAACTGCGCAAGAATAAGTATACTGTTTAAGGGCGTGCGCAGCTCATGCGACATGTTAGCAAGAAATTCCGATTTGTACTTACTGCTCACTTCTACTTCGCGCGCTTTATTTTCTATTTCGTTTTTGGCATCTTCCAGCCTGTGCTTTTGCTGCTCCAGCAGGTTTGCTTTCTCCTCCAGCTCGGTATTGGTAAGTTGCAGCTCTTCCTGCTGTGCCTTTAGTTCAAGTTCCGACTGCAGCAACAAATCGGTCTTTGCATGAAGCTCTTCATTGACCTGGCGAAGCACTTCCTGTTGTGCTTCGAGCTCTTCCGCCTGACGCTGCGTTTCTTCGAGCAGTTGCTCTACTTCTTCCCTCGATCGGGAAGAGATCACCGCTATGGCAATGCTATCCGCCACTGCCTGGAGATATTCACGTTCCTGCTGCGAGAACTCCTTCAGTCCGCCCAGTTCGATCACTCCCACCACCCGGTCTTCAAACAAAAACGGAAAAGCCAAAATGTGACTGGGTCTGATGTGGCCAAAAGAAGTATTCACGTTAAAATAATCGGGAGGAAAGTCCTGGATGACGATCGTTTTTTTTTCTACGGCTACCTGCCCTACCACGCCCTCACCAAAACGAACTACCCCTTCCTTCACTTTTCCCGTTACCGCATAGGAAGAGGTAAGACGCAAAGAAGCATTACCTTTTTCCGTTATGTAAAGAGCAGCAAGGGGAGCATGAAGATAAGTGGAAAGCCGGCTAACAATAATGTTCCCCAGTTCGACCACCCCTTTATTGCCTTGCATTCCTTTGGTAAGCTCGCCCGTACCTGTAAGTGTCCAGTTCTTTTCCGCAGTCTCTTTTTCTGATTTGCGCAGCGCCTTCAGATTAGTCATGATGATAAAATAAACAATGATCAATACTCCAATAATAATGGCCAGCAGTGCTATGAAGATCGTGTTAAAGTCACGTGCATCATTTTCACTTTCCAGCTTTCTGCTTACCATTAATGATTGTTCAAAACTTCGTGCGTCATTGACCAGGGCACGTATCTCATTCAGCATTCTGCGGCTTTCACCTGTGTTTATTAAATCCGTAGCTTTAGTAAGGTCTTGTTTTCTGAGTGCTATGCAGGTAGCCAGATAATTCAAATGTTTACCAGTTAATTGATTCAGCGCGGCTAATTTTTTTTGCTGGGCAGGATTATCTTTAGTGAGCTCTATCACCTGAGCCATCTGCTGAGGAAGACTGATCGAAGAATTGGTAAAGGGTTCCAGGTAATCTTCTTTACCGGTAATGACAAACCCCCTTGTTCCTGTTTCTGCCTCCAGTGAACTGATCAGAATTCGCTCAAGATCATAGAGTACTTCGTGTGTATGATTTACCCAGTCGTTGGCTTCTGTAAATTTCTTACTGTTCCGGAAGGACGTTATTGCCACGAGAATTAATATCGCGCAGCACATAATGAACCCACCCAGAATTTTCTTTTGCAATTCTATTTTCATCGGGTTTTTAAGGAAAGAAATATTAGTATAAGTAATATACCCTATTTCAACCTGATCTGCTAAGTCATTTCAAAATGATATAAGCGTAATCATATAGTTACACTATCGTCTCTCAATAAAACTACGTAGTTCTACTTATAAAATCTACTTATAAATACGGATCGCAGTTTAGCTACTTGCAGGGCATCGTATTTAAGTCAACCAGCTAAGGTATCGGAAGAGCGGAAATACTTCTATTGACTAACTACCTGCTTTATTCTTTCATCGATTTCATTAAAAACAGTTCATTACCCGGTTCTATAAAATCAATTCGAAGACCGATTCTAACACCGCTCCGAATTTAAGCAAGTTTACCCCGCTTTGTTTTAAATCAAGCAAGGTATCTTTAATATGATTCAACAGGGAAGGCTCCATTTTCATATTGAATTTATAATCGATATAACGACTCAGGTCACCATTGATCAGATTGGCAATAAATACCGTTCTGTGATTCTGTATAATGGCGCGCAATTGCGAAGCTACTGCATGCTTATCTCCTCTCTCAATTCTTCGGAGGCCGAAAGCTGTTTTTACAGTTTTCATACTTCTGCTTCCTAAAAATAGAATGCCGGAAGTGGAAATACATGCTCATTTCCGAGTCCGGCAAGAATATCCTTCTATTTGATGTAAAATATTACATCTTCAACTTCGCTACGCAGCATTCTGCTTAGTTTGCGTGTAATCCAATTGGAAATAGTTGAGGAAAACGATGAGCATTATTTATATCGATGACGATGATGATGACATTTCCATTTTTCAGGAAGCTCTTGAGCGAATAGATCGCTCCATTGTATTCCAGGCTTTTACAAATGGTTTTGATGCACTGGATTATCTGGAACACGCGAACACATTACCAGACTATTTGTTCCTGGATATCAATATGCCCCGCATGACTGGAAAGGAGATTTTACGCTACCTGAAACAGGATCAACGGCTGAAGGTTATTCCTGTCATTATATTTACCACCTCCAACTTTGAGCATGAAGTGAAATCCTTTTACCAGGAAGGAGCATCGGGTTTTATTCATAAAGGTTTCAGCATTACCGAAATCCAGGCCGATATTGCCGGAGTATTGAAATTCAACTGATCACTTTGACTGTAGCTCCTGGTACAAATCATTCAAACAGATACTCTCCTTATTCCCGATTATAGTAATACGCGAAACTTCCTTTACCTTAATGTTGTCCCGCGCTATTAATGGAAAAATTTTACTTCAACTTTTAGAAGAAAAACTTCCTAACATCCTGTTCCCCGATCTGCTGATGCCTTGTGTAGATGGATGTCAATGCCTGAAGGAAATCCGCGCAAATAAAAAATACGATGCCATTCCCATTATTATCTATTCTTCATCTACTATTAATGAATTAAAGATCATACTGGAACGTATACTTACCATTAACTGAAAAAAGTCATTGTATTTTCCTTCGTGGCCGGAATTTGTACTGGCGGCCGGCTGATTCAGGTCAGATAAATGGAAAGGAAAATAAGGGTGAAGTAGGCCCATAGCAAAGAAAAAACGATATGAACAATGGTTTCAAATCGTTTTCCTTTCCAAAGCAGAGAGGAGTAACCAACAAATTGAATAATCAATCGTATCATCCAGAAAATACCGAGTCCCAGGACAATCCTTCTCCCCAGTGTGGTTTCTACTAACTCCTTTGAAGAGAAAATACACAGCAGTCCGGCCAAAAAAATTCCAAGGGCAATAAAGAATGCATGCACGTACATCATTTGCCGGTTGATCAGGCTTACCGACTGAAACTCATTCTTCCAGTTAAAGTATCTGGGAAACCCGACATGCATAACCGCCAGCAATACTAAAACAGAACCGATGATCTTAAGATGTACTACCATCCTTGCGAAGTGTAAATAGAGTGATGAAGGGAGTTATTTTTGTTTCCTTATGTAGGAACAATCCGGCTTCTCTGAAAGTAGTTAACCAACAGGTCCTGGAATGAAAATGGAAGAACCCGACTGTATAGGCCAGGAAATTAGCCGTATCTCTTATGTGTTCGACAACTATAATTCTGCCTTCCGGTTTTAAGGTTCGATACAACTCGTTAAAAAAAACAATTCTTTCCTTTTGTTCTCGTATTTCGTGAGCCGTCAAAATAAGAAAAACCAGATCTGCAGAATAGTCTTCGACAGGAACATGATGTGTCTCGATCAGCCTCGTGCCCGGAAAGGGAGGATACATTCTCCTGGCACGCCTGATGGACACTTCCGTATGCTTTGCCTTATCATAGAAATCGAAAACAACTAATTCATCGTTGCTAAACCTGTTTTTAATCAGGGCGCTGGTTTCATCAAAACCGGAATGAATGTTCAGCAGCCTTCTTTGCTTCATCTCCGATTGGCTATCTTCCAGCCAGGTAAACGTATACAAATCAGAAAAGTCGTAGATGTAGGAAGAAACAACGAGCGATAGTAGTGTAGTTGCTATCACCAGGTAATTCAGGAAAATCAAAAAATAATGGAATGTATGGCTGGTGATCTCATTCGCTACCATCGACACAGCGACCATGGCCAGCGACAAAGCATAAAAATGCCAGTTAAAGCGGACGATATTAGTCACTCCCTGAAATGGTTTTCTTAGCGGCTCCACTTTTCCTTTTTTCCTTTCTTCCAAAAATAGGGTATGTTCTCTATGATAAATGCATTTGCGAGCAATGCGTTTGAAAGATTCAATTCCCTGAAGAACGAGAACCGATATTCATGCACCCGTACTGGCCTGGGGATCCAGTTTTGCCTCACCCCTTCAATGATTAACACTTCTTTTTTTTCTGCATCGTACGTAAATGTAAAGGGCAACGGACCTGCATACCTGCGTGCCTCTTTCCAATCAGCAAAAGGAGAATGCTCCGGCAATGCAACCTGTCCCTCACTCCTGTCTTCCATTACAACCCGAAAATCAGATCGAACAGAACATATTTCCGTTTGGCCATCGCTTTGAATGTGCGCAACATCTGTGGTGGTATATTTATAGTGCGTAAAGAGATTACCCATGATCTCCATTTTCCTTTTGTCCGTTTCTGATTTAAGAATATATAACCCCCGTAACCTTCGTCCTTCTGTATTTACATACTTCACAAAGACACGATAGCCGATCAGAAAAAAATCGTTGCCCAACAATTTGGGGAACCCTTTCGGGCGAAGATTCTTGGTTTGTACCATGGCCACAGCAATAAAGGCATGATTACCATTCAGCACATCCAGTTGAAGGCATTCGGGAAGGAGCGGTTGGAGCTGAGCTGCGGGAAGAGCAAAAGTAAGTACTACCGAACGTTCAAAAAATGCTTCTACCGCAAAAGGATGATCTTTAAGAAGGGAGAGCATTAAGGCTGTACTAATTGTTTCTCACCTAAAACAAATTCATGGAAGTAAAGCAATGCGATAAACACCAGAGCAACTATACTATTTGCCCTTCCCCACAAGAGAAGATCAGGAGTAATAAAGAACTCAAGGAGATTCATCGATGCAACCGTCACGATTTGCAGAATGGTGCATAATCGTGATCTCCACTGGCTGAGTATCCAACAGCCCATAATGATCTCCGCAAAGCCAATCAGTAAAGTAAAAAACCGGGTATGATCTGTTTGCAATATTCTGCTGACAATTTGCTCATGACGCGGTATCAGGTTAAGCACCTTCCATAGAAATCCATTGATCAGCCATACAGCCGCGATACAATAAGTTAAAATCGAATGTAGCCGCTCATCTTTCATGAATATCCGGCTAATATAGCATCTCCTGTTTAACCCGCCACAATATCCTTCCGGCAAGATTCACTTAATTCCTGAAATACTTATATAACCATCTTCACCGGAAAATTATCGCTTCTTCCATTCCAGGTAATCAAAATTCATGTTGCCCTGTTCTTCAATGCTCAATGTGAGCACATGAATACCTTTCGTCATTTTTATCTCGGTCAGCGTATCCACCTTATTCCAGTGATGCCATTGACGCCAGGCAACGGTGTCTTGTTCGTGATAGGTGGAGTTGATTTTTAAATGACTTGCCACCAGCTTTCCATCCACACGAAGGCCAATCGTTCCGTCCCGGTTGGCTGTGTACATCGTGCCGACACGATAGATTCCTGCTTCATGAACGTTGATCGTATAATTGATCCATTCGCCTGGCTGAGTCCAGCCCACATATAGCTCATTCAGTTCCGGGTTCACTTTATTGTAGGCATTGTCGTCTATGCCCTTTGGCTTGGTGAACGAAATATCCACACCTTCTTTCATGCGAAATTCATTCAGCTCCTCTCCATTGGCCGGATTCAGTCTGCCACTCCCGTTATTACTACTGTCACTGTCATGATAGGCAACGCCTTCGCCACCCAAATCATACCACTCACATTCTATTCTACCTGGAATAGACTGCACGTGCTGGTTCCAGGGTTTGCCATAAGGAGCTGATGCAGACAGAAACAGGAATGCGCATACAGCGAGTAGCAAAAAATCAATTTGTTTCATTGGCTGAATTAAAGACAAATTCCTTCACTATCTTTTATCTGCCCCAATTTACCATTCGTTTTACATTTCGTTACCGTTACTGCAGGAGTTTCAGCATAGCGCTATTCCAATTGCCATGAAGGCAGCTCAATGTGATGAATAAATTTATCCAGCTCCTTTCCCTGGATAACACCAATTTTCATCACATCACTGGTGATCGGAGTCAACCGCACTTCTACAAAAAAATTTCCGAGTGCATAAAGATGTACCTTGTAACTGTACTCATGAATCGCAGTGAGAAAGATCGATTCCCTTAAAATAACACGAGCTTTCTGATCGACCGTGAGTTGATTGAATTCTTTGCTTGACATGGTGTTAACTTGTTGTAATGAGGTTTTAGTATTGGGGTTTACAGACAACCGAATCCACAACTCAAGGGCCAGCGAAGCCAGGTTGGGGAATCCTGTTATTCTGAATTATATAATTAATCATTTTTTACGAACTAAAAAATCCCTGAAATCAGGGATTTTTATTTTGATGATCTCCAGCTATATTGAAGATAGCTGATGCCTGAGACTTTGATTATTTACAATCAAGTGCCTGCAGCTGAATTGCTGAGCCAGCTCCTGCTTGCCTGATTTTAATTCACTCCTGCCCGGGCCTTATTTTTTAGCAAAAAAGAAATAAGCTTCTTATGTTCGATCCGGATTTAAGAATGCCTTGAACAAACCGTCTGAACCAGCGATGAAGCCAAAATTCGTTTTTCTTTTAGTCATCGCCCTTATGGGTGTACTTGTTAAAGGGAAGGCACAATTCAACGACAGCACTCATTATTTTGTCAACTACACCACCACCGGGCTTATTAACAGAACCAATGAAGGAAGCTCCTATACGTTAAACAATGGATTGCGGTTCAGCATTAATAAAAAGAAAATCAGCTTCAATAATGTGAACACCTGGATTTACGGAAAGCAATTTGATGTCTTGTCCAACAACGATTTCTCTTCGGCTGCCGACTTCAATGTTCAGGCCACCTTTCCTGATTTTTATTATTGGGGTCTTGGCACCTTTGATAAAAGCTATTCGCTAAAAATCAACCATCGCTACCAAACGGGTGCGGGTATTGGCTATCACCTTCTGACCAGAAAAAGTATTGCAATCAGCATTAGTGATGGTATCCTTTACGAAAAGGGAAACCTCGCTGTTGCCGACCTGCTGGGTCGCACCAATTATGAAACGTTCCGTAATTCGTTACGTATCAAGTTCCGGATATCTTTCAGAGAAAAAGTGGTCATAGAAGGAACGGATTTCTGGCAGCCTTCGCTCAGTTACAGGGAAGACTATATCATTAAATCCAGCACTACGCTTTCCATCAAGCTTCAGAAATGGTTAAGTTTTACCAGCTCGCTGATGTACAACCAGTTTCATCTGAGTGGAAGAGAAAACCTGCTCCTGAACTTCGGGCTCACTTTCGAAAGGTATTTCTAACGCACTCCGCATACCTCTTTTTTACTGGCATCAATTTTTATCCAATAGACAACCCTCTGTTGAAACTCACAGAGTTTCTGTTATTAAATACTACTCCTATGAAGAAAACGGCTGCACGGGAAGTAAAGAGTAAGGCAGAAGGTCCTGCTCTTTCCCAACAAAAAAATCCACATCATAGTACTGACCAGAAACATCATTTTCAACAGCCAGTTCCGGCATCCACGGAGCCTCTGCCACAGGCTAAACGGTGGAACCCATGTGATTTCTATTATTATTAAAATATAGCAGCCCGTGTCTGTGGCATTTGGTTTGTGAATGAGTCTTTATGTTACATCCTAAAATCACCGGCACTACTGCGATATATGGACTTATACTATTGCTTGCTGTCAGCTTCAGCAGCTGCCATACGCTGCAAACGCTCACACGGAATTTACACCCATCACCACGCGATGAATATGTAAATGGGCTGCAGAAAAGCAATCTTACTTCTACATCTATGGCTAAAGTCTGGCTCAAAGCCGGAGAGGTCTATTTACATGATTCGATCATGGTTTCACTTCCCTTCCAGGAAACCGGGTATTTTTCTTTAACAGAACCACAGGCACGGTTTTACCGGTTCGAAGTGAAAGACGGGCAAGTGCTTACATTAACCACGGTAATGAAGTCAAAAGAGAATGCAAAACTTTTTATTGACCTTTTTACTTTACAGGATGGGGTTTGGAAAGAGATAACACATGCTGATTCGCTTCGTCTGACTCACGAATTTGTAGCAAGCGGAAGCTGCTTGGTGCGGCTGCAGCCTGAGTTGCTGGTTAATCTTTTCTACTCCATCACGTTAAGTGTTACTCCCGTGTTGCTTAATCCGGTAAAGGGAGCCTCGAATAAATCCATCGGCAGTTTTTACGGAGATCCCCGAGACGGAGGGAAACGCAAACACGAAGGCATTGATATCTTTGCGCCCAAAGGCACCTTTGTTATTGCCCCTACGGATGGCATTGTGGCACGGGTTGGCAACAGCACGCTCGGTGGCAAAACCGTTTGGATGAATGATGTGAAGCGAGGCCACTCCTATTATTTCGCTCATCTCGACTCGCAAATGGTGAGACCCGGAACAAAAGTAAAACAAGGCGATGTGCTCGGCACTGTGGGCAATACAGGTAATGCGCGCACCACACCATCGCACTTGCATTTTGGCGTATTTCAGAACACAAGCAAAGACCCTGTGACTTACATCCGCACGATGGAGAAGCTGGTCAATGAAGTGACGCCCGACACGTTATTTCGATCCATCGTATTCCGTGTCGATCAAAAGAAAGGAATGCTTCGAACCGGGCCGGCAACCAAACATATCGTGCGCGAGCAATTAACCAGGGATACCTACATTAAAGTGATCGCACAGAGTAAAGAATGGTATAGGGTACTAACAGCCAGCGAACGGGAAGGCTTTATTGAAAAAAACAAAGTTATTGCTGCTGAAAAAGGAAATCGTTTCAACATAAAAAAAACTATCCCATTGCTTTCCGAAGCAAATGTGAATGCCGTTCCGGTGGGTACACTTACCGGACAGGCGGAAGGGCTGGCCACCTATAAGAATTTTAACTTTGTAAAAACTCCGCAGGGCCAGTCAGGCTGGATCGACCGGTCACTTTTATAACCGATTGAAATTACGGGGAAAAAACACCTCACCACCTGAGAGCACCGTTTTTTAACAACAGCATTCAAACCCCGATTTCATGAATGTGTTATTACAAAACATCAACCGGTATCTTTGGCTCCTGGTGCTTCTCACGGTTGTATTTTATTTCGGCCAGCCCATACTTATACCTCTTTTTTTAGGCGCCTTGTTTGCCATGCTGATGGCCCCCCTTTGCAGAAAAATGGATAAGAAAATGAATCGCGGAGTGTCCAGCTTTATCTGCACCACGATTGTTATGATTTCCATATTACTTATCCTTGCCGTTGCAGCCTGGCAGCTGGCTTCCCTGGTAGAAGATATGCCGATAGTGAAAGAACGATCCGAAAAACTGCTGACAGCAACTGAAAAATTTATCCAGGAAAAATTTTCAATTTCCCCCGCAAAGCAGGAATCTATTGTACAAAAGCAGCTGAAATCGTTAGGATCATCAGCAGGAAGCTATGCCGGCAAAATACTGGGTGGAATTACTTCAACGGTTGCCTGGGTGGTGCTTTCCCTATTGTTCACTTTTCTTTTTCTTTATAACAAGGAGCGTTACGAATCTTTTTTTGTCAAAATATTCAAAAATGAAGAACCGGCACGGGTTAAATCCATCGTTGAAAAAATCAGCCATGTATCCGAGCGGTATCTGCTGGGACGTTCGTTTTCTATCCTGATACTATTCGTTTGCTATACGACAGGGCTATTAATTATCGGAGTAAAAAATGCATTGCTCCTTGCCGCAGTGGCTTCGCTGCTTACTATTATTCCTTATGCAGGAACTATACTGGGATCGATCTTCCCTGTAATAATGGCGATCATCACCGAAGACTCTTTTGAGCCTGCTATATGGACAGGTGTGGTGATGATAGTCATTCAGGCGATTGATAATTATTTTGTAGAACCTTATGTGGTGGGTGGCGAAGTCAACCTCAGTGCCATGGCTACCATCCTGATCATTGTTTGTGGCGGACTGGTATGGGGAGTGGTCGGAACAATTCTCTTCATTCCTTTACTTGGAATCATGAAAATAATTTGTGACCACGTAGAAAGCCTGAAGCCTTACGGCTACCTGATTGGTGATCCGGATGCGAACAAACCCTCTAAATTAAAACTATGGATACAGGAAAAGATAGGTAAGAAAAGACAAAGCCGGTCCTCCGGAAACAAATAAGAGTGAGGTTATCTTTTGTTTAGTTCTCAAGACGTAATACGTCCGCGCCAAGGGATTCATCTTTCTTACGTTCAAACGATTTATCATGAACGATAATTAAAATCTCCACAGAGCCGGTTCCCACGACAGCTTGCAGGAGATGACCTCCAAAAGCCTGAAAGGATTGATCGGTTACCACACCATGAGCGTGAATGGATATCTCTTTGCTTTTCCAGGCAATGGTTCCCTGCAAACTTGCCAGTTCGACTCCTTTAAACTCTTTCGGATTATATTTTTTGGTCTTAAAATCAAAGAATCCGAAAGTAGCATCCACGAAACCCATTCCTGTGAAATTAGCCGAAGGTATTCCTTCCGCTTTTGCAAACTGCTCCAGTTGCTGCAACACATTATCTCCCTGCCGGAGAACCATCAGGTAACCGGAAGGTACTTTCATATACCTCTTCATTGCTTCATCCTTTTTATCCTGACTCCATAACGGACTGACTATCCCCAATAGCAGGACAACAGCCACAACGCTTTTAACTTTCATAATCACTATTATCTATCACTATTATCTATGCTGGGAAATAATAAAAATTCAGGAGGTTATTACTGTTACCAAAAACGAAATGATCAAGGCATCTGTCAATGAAGGAACTATTCTTTAACAACAACCTTTGCTCCTGCATTGAGTTTGTTTTTGAGGGTGCTCACTTTCTTCTCCTGTTTTTCAAGCTCCGTGCGGATATCACGGTTCAAATCCAGAATCTTTTGCAGGCGATCTGCCGTCTCTGCTTTCTCAAAGTCATTGAAATCATCGGATTTGAAAAAATCAAGGATTTCGTTAATCCGCTCGTCTACCTGGATGATGGAGGTAAGCACGTTGTCTCCATAGGAAACAGCCACACTATCAAGATTGTATAATAAGTCTTTCATCCATGGAAACTTAAAAAAATCATGCCATCAGGAGTTCATATAAAAAGACAAATTATTAAAGTACTACCTTACCTTGCTGCCTGGTATTCCTATGATTATTATCTACACCGATGGAAGTTGTAATCCCGCTTTTGCAATAGGCGGATGGGCCGCATTACTTTTAATGGGAGACGAAAAAATAATGCTGTCCGGCTACCAGGTTGAAACTACACACCAGCGTATGGAATTAACTGCAGCCCTCCGCGCATTGGAATATGTGATGGAACACAGGCACCCTTCTGAGCCGGTGCAACTTTATGCGGATAGTCAGTATGTGGTTGGTATTGACAGGAGAAAGGCAAAACTGGAAGCGAATGATTTTCTCACGCGGAAACAAGCCGTCATTCGTAACGATGATCTGGTCCGGCCACTGATCCGCTGCAGTTCAATACTGAATCTTCAATTCATTAAAGTGAAAGCGCATCTCAGAAAGGAAGAGCGCGACAATGACTTCAACCGGCAGGTAGACAAACTATCGCGGAAGATAGTTCGCGATCGCATCGAAAAGCTTTCCAGCTTCTAAAACAGAACAGGTATCGATCAGATAATAATCGCCATTCTTGAAAGCTCGGAAGAGGCCTTAAGCCTTGATTTGGTGAGCGCAGCATTGTTCAATTCAAAAGCCGGCTTGCCTGCCTTTTCAACGAAGTTGATACCGCTTCCTTTTAAAGCTAAACCGTCCTGTTCTGTAACTACCAGCGTAGACGACTGACCAACCTTGGTAAGCACATCGCCAAGTAAAGCGGATTTATCGGAGGGAACGAACAAAATATTACATTTCCGTAGCTCTCCTATTGTTTTGATCTGAGTGACTTTAATGGTACGGTCTCCCACCTTCTTCACCTGGGCCATGCTTTTCAGCTCTGCTACAATGGGAGATTCTCCCAGCACTACAATTTCAAAGTCCCCGCTATTCGCCTCCGCAGGCCACTCTATATAGCGGGTGAAGCTGTACATGAACACGTTGTACAATTTATAGTTCTGCGCCTGTGAAGTTTCTGCCAGCAGAAAGAACCCGGATAAAATCAGAAATCGTATCATTCTCATCGCAAAGAAAATTTTAATAGCGGTTAATACTCGTGCAGACTACCCTGCAAAGGTTGTTAAAGAAAATCAAATTCCGGCTGTGTTTCCCCATCTGCAATAAAAAAAGTTGACTACACGCTGGTCTGGTTTCAAAATATTTCTAATAAGTATCTTTTATTACATCAATTTTACTCCCTATCATTTAATCTTTACTTTTAAACACATTTGAAATCCTTATAATTTAAGCGGAATGAAAGTAAGATTCTACTTTTGCGTTATCTCCTTTTTTGCATTAGTGAATACGGGGAACTCTCAATCAACATTTGTGCCTAAAAATCTGGGCAGCGAAATCAACTCCCCTTACGATGAAGTAAGCCCCGTGATCTCTCCTGACGGGAAGACCCTTTACTTCACCCGTTTAAACCACCCTGAAAACACTGGCGGGATAAAGAACAGCGCTGATGTGTGGGTTTCCGAACTGAAGAAAGACGGTACCGTTGTCTCCACGCAACGCCTGGCTGCATTCAACACCGGCAAGTATAATTCTGTTTTATCTCTATCGGCAGATGGCAATCAGCTTCTTCTCTATACAGACAAAAATCTTTTTACTTCTTCGCGCAATAATCAAACCTGGGCGGCACCGCAGAAGTTAGCCGTAAAGGCCGGTAAAGATGCCGCAATGAGTGGTGATGGAAAAGTGATTGTCTTCAGCAAAGGGGGCAATCTTTACGTGATTGAAAAATCAGAGGAGGGCACATGGGGAAAAGCGATTGCATTGAAAGCATTGAATACGAATAAAGAAACTACTCCCTTCCTCGTGGCCGATAATAAGACCTTGTATTTTACCAGCGATCGCAAGGGGAAGCAACTCGACATTTACAAAGCCATTCGCTCAGGAACAGATTGGAACAACTGGTCCGTTCCGGAGATTTTGAATGACACCATTAACTCCGCACAGGAAGAGAGCTATTTAAAAACCAATGCCAATGGAAGCTGGGCCTACTATTCTTCCACTAACAATTCGCTGGGCAAGTCGGATATCTTTCGTGTCAAGCTGTATGAGGACAATCCCTTTGTTGAAGTTACCGGAACAGTAGTGAATGCCATCAGCAAACGCCCATTACGTCATCTCCCGGTTACCCTTTTAGCAAATGGGGCTCCGGCTGACTCTGTAACCTTTAACAGTGACTCCGCTACTTTCCGTGTGAAGCTACCCATGGGTAAAAGCCATGTCCTGGCCGCCCGTGTCGATCATTATACCTCCTTTCCTGTTACCATCGATGCAAAAAAAATAAAGGAATATACCCGCATGCAATCGAATCTGGAAGAAGGCCCGACATCTTACGTTTTGCTAAAAGGAAAATTGCTGATTAAAAATACCGGCATGCCGATTCCCGAGAAAGCAAAACCCACCATCGTGGTAGACGGTGAGGTGATTGACTCGGCTAATGTAGATCCGGGTGCTTCCACCTACTCTTTAAAACTGAACCATGGAGCCGTGTATTATGTACAGGTCAGTGCAAAACAATTTGAATCCCTTCCTGCTTTTGTTGACTTTACTTCCGTAGACGGCTATGAAGAAATCAATCTCGACCTGCAGGCAGATGCAGAAAAGATGGCCATCATTACAGGTAAGCTGATCGACAAAAAAAGCAATAAACCATTCACCTATCCGGCCGTTGCAAAAATTGAAGTGGAAGGCGTTTCTTCGGTATCGGCAGTGGTGGATTCACTGACGGGCAGCTATGAATTACGTTTACCGCTTCGCCTCTCCTACACCATCAGCGCCCATGTGCAGGGATATTATCCCATTTCCGAAATCATTGACGTAAGCAAGGAAAGCAATGAAGTAATGAAAGAACTGGACCTGGCTGCAGTACCGGTTGAAAAAGGAAAAACGGTGCCTATGAAGAACGTATTTTTCGATGCAGGCAAAACAACACTCACCGATGAGTCGTTGCCTGCGCTGAACAAGCTGGCAGAATTCCTGGTCAGCCATCCCAGGACAAAAATCGAAGTGGGCACTTATACCGCCACCTCGAATAAGGTATCCACGCTGGCTCTGGCGAAGACCATTACCAAATACCTGACTTCAAAAGGTGTGAGCGCTTCACAGGTGTTTGCAAAAGGATATGGAACAGCGAAGGGCGCACGCGCCAAAGATGAAAGCATCCCTGCTACGCATGCAGAGTTTTTGTTTTTATCCGGCAACTAACTGATCCCTGCCGGGTAATCCTGGTAATCATTAAACGTGTTGGCTAATGATCCGTTTTAAATATTCCGTGGGCACAACACCGGACTGGCGCCATACTACCTTTCCACTTTTAAACAGCACCAGCGTGGGCACACTTTGCACCTGGTAAGCAGAGGCGACCTGCGGGTTCTTGTCAATATCGATCTTAATCACCTTGGCCTTATCGCCCAAATCCGTCTTCACCTCCTGAAGTATGGGGGCCATCATCTTACAGGGACCGCACCATTCCGCTGAAAAATCAATCAGGGTTGGGGTATCGCTTTGAATCAGTTCTGCAAAAGCTGTCTTTGCCATAGTATCGATTTAGGTGTTTAACATTTACGTTGCCACCTAAGTTCAAAAGCATTGCCTCTGAGGCTGGCACAGAAATTTTCGTGTGTTCATCATAACCATAAAAGCACATCAATGAAAGCAATCTGGACAGGAGCAATCGGGTTCGGGCTGGTAAACATCCCCGTAAAATTATACAGCGCCTCGGAAAAAAGTGAACTCGACCTGGATATGCTGGATAAAAAAGATCATTCGCCTATTCATTTCAAGCGGGTGAACGCAGATGGAAAGGAAGTGACCTGGGAAAACATTGTGAAGGGATATAAGTATAAAAACAAATACATTATCCTTTCGGACGATGACTTTAAAAAGGCAAGTCCAAAGAAAAGCTCGGTCATTGAGATCACTGACTTTGTAAAAGAAAAAGATATTGAAAGTATCTATTTCGAAAATCCCTATTACCTCGCTCCGGATAAATCAGGAGCAAAAGCGTATGCGCTGCTCCGCTCGGCATTAGAAAAAAGTGAGAAGGCGGGTATTGGCAGTTTTGTCTTGCGTAACAAAGAGCACCTGTGCGTGCTTAAGCCTATCGATCATGTTATTGTACTGAACACCCTGCGCTATGCGGAAGAAATACGCGATACCGGTGAGCTCACTCTACCCAAAGGAGCCAAACCATCCGCACCGGAATTAAAAATGGCCTTGACACTGATTGACCAGCTTACCGCTCCCTTCAATCTCAAAAAATTCAAAGACACTTACTCGGCCGATCTGCTGAAGCGCATTCATGCCAAAGCAAAGACCAAAGGCAAGGAAGAAAAAGAAGACGAACCCAAGCTGAAGGTAACACATCGTAAAGCGGAAGACCTGATGGCACAACTGAAGGCAAGTCTTAAAAAAGCATCATGAACAAACCGCTGACCGTTTACAATGAGAAGCGCCATTTCGATGGTACTCCCGAACCTAAAGGAGTAGCTGCCTCGTCCGGTAAGAAGAAATTGCAGTTCGTCATTCAACGCCATCACGCTTCGCATCTGCATTATGATTTCCGCCTGGAGCTGGATGGTGTGCTGAAGAGCTGGGCCATTCCAAAAGGCCCTTCGTTAAATCCTGCAGACAAACGCCTGGCGATGATGGTGGAAGATCATCCTATCTCGTACGGAAAATTTGAAGGAGAGATACCGGCCGGTAACTACGGAGCAGGCACAGTGGAAATCTGGGACAAAGGCACCTACGAAGCAGAGAATAAAGCTGGATCGGAGGAGAAAACACTTCGCGCTGAGCTTGAAAAAGGAAGTATCAAATTCATCCTTCATGGCAATAAGTTAAACGGTTCGTTTGCGCTGGTTCGTTTGAAAAGCGCGAAAGAAAACAGCTGGCTGCTCATCAAGCACAAAGACGAATACGCGGTAAATAAAGCCTATAGCGCAGAAGAGAACACAGCAACAAAACCTGTAAAAAAAAAGCCCGCAAAGAAAACAGGCAAGCATGAGGCCGGCAAAGCAAAAGGAAAGACAACCGTAGCAAATACCCTTACGGCATCCGCCTCTTCGGTACGTAGCGGAAAACATCAGAAGCTTACTCACTTTATTACCCCTATGCTGGCGCAGCTTTATGATGCTCCGTTCGATGATGATAACTGGATATTCGAAATCAAATGGGATGGTTACCGCGCCATTGCTGAAGTAAAGAAAACCGGTACGCTTCTCTATTCACGCAACGGCTTATCCTTCCTTGCGCTTTATCCCGAAATTGTTGAGTCGCTAAAGAAAATCAGGGAAGAAGTGATACTGGATGGTGAGGTAGTGGTGATGGATGAAAAAAACCGTCCTTCCTTCCAGAAGCTGCAACAGTATGCAGAGAACCGTGCGCTCCCCTTACTTTATTATATATTCGATTGTCTTTCCTATAAAGGCAAAGATATTACCCATCTTCCGCTGATCGAACGAAAGAAGATCGCCCGGAAAGTAATTCCAAAGGATAGTATTCTTAAGTATTCCGATCACGTGGAAAGTAAAGGCAAAACCTTTTTCAGCAAAGTAGTGGAGATGGATATGGAGGGAATTATTGCCAAGCGTGCAGATAGCATTTACCTGCCAGGCAAGCGTAATGGCGACTGGCTGAAAATTAAAAATCACAACACACAGGAAACCATTATTGCCGGATATACCACCCCCCGGGGAAGCCGCAATTACTTTGGTGCTTTGATACTTGGTATCTACGAAGGCAAAAAACTAAAATACATCGGCCACACTGGTACTGGCTTTACGGAAAGTATTTTAAAAGAAGTCTATACCCAACTACAGCCACTGATCAGGGAGACTTCGCCCTTTGCTGCCAAAGTACCCTTGAATGCACCCGTTACCTGGGTAGAACCCAGGATCGTTTGCGAAATCAAATTCTCAGAGATTACGGAGGAAGGAATATTACGTCAGCCGGTGTTTATGGGATTACGCATTGACAAGTCAGCAAAAGAAACCAATCATATGGATGTAACTGTAAACCCGAAAAAGAAGGCAGCAAAGAAAGCAAGTGTAAAAAAAATAAAAGCAGTTGCTGCAAAAGAAGAGGAGATACAGCGGGCACCCGTCTCTGAAAAAGACAAATCGCTGAAGGTAGATGGCCATACGGTTAAGCTTACTAACCTGACTAAAACGTTCTGGCCGGAGGAAAACATTACCAAAGGTGATGTCATTAACTATTACGCTACTATCGCTCCGATTATCCTTCCGTATCTGAAAGACAGACCGCAGTCCTTAAAACGAAATCCCAATGGAATCATTGACAAGGGCTTTTATCATAAAGATGCGGGAGATACCGCTCCCTCCTGGGTGAAGAGCAAATCCATCTATTCCGAAAGCACGGAAAAGGAGGTGGATTATATTATCTGCAACAACACGGCAACACTATTATACCTCAATAACCTCGGATGCATTGAAATCAATCCATGGAACTCCACCACGAAACACCTCGATAAGCCTGACTATCTGATTATGGATGTCGATCCATCGGACAACAATTCGTTTGAAGAAGTCATTGATACTACGCTGGCAATCAAAGAAGTGCTCGACAAAGCGGGCGCTACCGGCTATTGTAAAACATCGGGTGCTTCGGGTATGCATATTTATATACCGTTGGGTGCTGCTTATACCTATGAGCAGATCGGTCCTTTTGCAGAGCTGATTGCCTTGTTTACACAGGAGCTACTCCCCGCTGTTACTACCATGGAAAGATCGTTAAGCAAAAGAAAAGGAAGAATTTACCTGGACTACATGCAAAATAAGCGCGGCCAGACGCTGGCTTCTGCTTATAGCTTGCGGCCCGTACCCGGAGCAAGTGTATCTGCACCTTTACTGTGGAAAGAAGTGAAGCATGGTCTTTCGCCTAACGATTTTACCCTATCCAATATCAAAAGCCGTATTGATAAAAAGGGAGACATATTCCGCGGAGTGCTCACCGGTAAGATCGATTTGAAGAAATGTATTAAGCGGTTGGAGTCTTAGTAAATAACACCTCTGTTACTTGCTACTTATTTTCAATCACAGACAATATGTTTCCTGCCGGATCTTTAAACCAGGCAATTTCAGGACCTTGTCCACGGCTGATTCCCTTTTCATCGGTGGCGATCTGGCCGCCATACTGCTCAAAAGAAATGCCGCGCTTGGTAAGCTCATCTACGGCTTTGTCAATATTCTCAACAGGGAAATTAAGAACCGTGTAGGTGGCCGGAACATGATTGGGCTTGGGGTAAACGATAACCGGAATACCGGATGCACTATGCAGCTCCAGAATTCCCATCTTGTTTTCCACCACATCGAGTCCGAGTGTTTGCGAATAAAATGATTTTGCTGCCTGCAGATCGTTGACAGAGAAGCTGCTGAATGCTTTTGTGTTTTTGAACATTTATGTACGGATTATGTTACCTGTGTATTAAAAAAATGTTGCCAGAAGAGAAAAGCATTCCTGCGCACGTGTTTAACTGCTTACGGTAAAAGAAAAGTAACCGGATACAGATAAGTTATTTGCTTTGCTGAAATAAAAGTACAATTTGATCTATTATTGTTTTATTCATGAAGGAAAAATATTCAGCCATCCGTCAGCATTCGGTTGCTCTCTGTGCTCCGCTTCAGCGTGAAGATTATGTGGTGCAGCCTGTTGGCGATGTGAGCCCGCCCAAATGGCACCTTGCTCATAGTACCTGGTTCTGGGAAGAATTCGTCCTGGTACCGTATCATCAGGGATACCAGCGTTTCCATCCCAGGTATTCGTTTCTCTTCAACAGCTATTACAATAGCATTGGCGATCGTGTGCTGCGTCTTGATCGCGGGAACATGTCGCGCCCAACGGTAGAGGAAATTCTGAACTACCGCACTTATGTGGACGAGCACATGATGCGATTTCTTGAACACGTACCGGCAGAAGTACTACCGCTGATCGAACTCGGTCTTAACCACGAGCAGCAACATCAGGAATTGCTTCTTACCGATATCAAATACATACTCGGGCATAATCCCTTATTTCCTGCTTATCGGGAAGACTTCCGTGAGACAAAGCAAATAGAGCAGGATCACACCTTCATTGAATTGCCGGCAGGAAATTATTCGATGGGCTACCAGGGCAATGGTTTTTCGTTCGACAATGAGCATCACCGTCACCAGGTATATCTTTCCGGATTTTCCATTCGCAAAAGTTTAGTGACCAACGGAGAATTCCTGGAGTTCATGAAGGAGGGCGTCTATCAGCATCCGCACTTCTGGCACAGCGATGCGTGGGCATGGGTTACTGCCAGTAAAACAGATTCTCCTTTATACTGGCATCCGGCAGACGGGGAATGGGTTCGCTATTCCCTTGCCGGATTAGAAAAGATAAATCCGGATGAACCGGTAACGCACATCAGCTACTACGAAACGGCTGCATTTGCCGAATGGAAAGGAATGCGATTACCTACAGAGTTTGAATGGGAAGCTTCCTGCAACCAATTCAACTGGGGCCAGCGATGGGAACATACCAACAGCGCTTATCTTCCTTATCCGGGCTTTATCAAACCGGAAGGTGCTGTGGGTGAATACAACGGCAAATTCATGATCAACCAGATGGTATTACGCGGAGCATCGGTAGCCACACCCGATGGTCATTCGCGCCCCACCTATCGCAACTTTTTTCATCCTCATCTTCAGTGGCAGTTTAATGGTATCCGTTTGTGCAAAAAATAAATAGCATGGTTCGTACTATACACTCCACCGATGTTGCTCTTGCTGTAGAGGAAGGGTTTAAAAAAAAACCCAGGCGTCTTCCCAGCTGGATGTTTTATGATGAAACCGGAGATAAACTATTTCAGGCCATCATGCACATGCCCGAATATTATCTCACCCGGTGCGAATACGAGATCCTGCAAACACATAAAGAAAAAATTCTTGGTCACTTCATTTCAGAAGGCTCATCCTTTCAGCTGGCAGAACTTGGTGCAGGCGATGGACTCAAGACAGAAATACTGTTAAAGGGTTTAAGTGACCAGAAGGTAAACTTTACCTATGCACCCATTGATGTATCGGAAACCGCACTGGCACTGTTAAGGCAGCGCTTGAATCACTCGCTACCCGGCCTGGCTATTCGCCCTGTCAATAAAAAATATGAGCAGGCGTTAACCGAATTAAATGGTGAAGAAGAACGAAAAGTAATCCTTTTTATGGGAGCCAACATCGGCAATTTTAAACCTGACGAAGCGATCCACTTTATCAGCTCTGTTACCGCCTCCATGCATGAGAACGATCAGTTGCTTGTAGGCTTTGATCTGAAAAAAGATCCGCGCGTAATTCTTTCTGCCTATGATGATGCACAGGGGATCACGAGGGATTTCAATCTCAACCTGTTAACACGTATCAACCGTGAGCTCGATGCGAACTTTCAGCACGATCAGTTCAGTCACAATCCTTTTTACAATCCGGAAACGGGCATGACGCGGAGCTACCTCGTAAGCCTGAGCGATCAGGAGGTATATATCGGTGCGTTGAATCAAACCTTTTCATTTCATTCCTGGGAAGTGATCCATACCGAGGTATCGCAGAAATACGATATGGCCATGATCAGGGAGCTGGCTGCGCAAGCCGGATTAACAATAGAGGATACTTTCTTCGATTCCAGGCATTACTTCTGCGATGTGCTTTTCAAAAAGAGCGGGGTAAATGACTAAAATAGTTTTGGCGTACACTTCCCTCAGAGAATCCTTCAGGTTATTTTTCCGAAGGATCCACTTCGTACCCGCATACGCCAAAGGCCTGCTTAATCATAACTTTCGTGTCGTCTGTGATTTACAAACGACACGAAGCCACAATCAGAATATTATTGTATTATTATTTCTTGAGATCTTTTACGGCATTATGAGCACTTTCCGCCATCATCAGGTGATGCTCCAGAGTAGACACCTTACCGGCTGCCCACGATTTGAGATCAGGATCCTTTCCCTTCTCTGCTTCTTTCTTAAAATCATCGATGTCTTCCTTATGATCCTTTACCATAAAGTCGGCATAATCCTTATCAAACTCTATTCCAGTCTTTTTCGCAAAGTCTTCATACGTCTTCTGGTTTTTATCACTCAGCACACCGGGAAGTGAAATGTTCTTGGTCGCAGCGAGGGCTTTCAGTTCTTCATTCGCCTTACTATGGTCGTCAATCATACTTTGTCCGAATTTTTTTACTTCTTCTGAGGAAGCATTAGCCAATGCCAGCTGACCAAGTTGAACTTCGAGCATTCCGCCATCAGCAGCCGCTACTGCAAATCGGGTATCATCTTCAATACTGCTGTTATCAAATTTCTCCTCGTTCTGATCTTTTGCCAATTCCTTGCTGTCGGTCTCTGATTTTTTCCCGCAGGAGGCAAATACAAACAGTGCCGCTGTAATCAGTAAGGGATATTGTAATCTCTTTTTCATTTTCGGTTATTTTTAAATTATAATCTTATGGTACTTTTCTTAAAGCAGCTTCTTTTAATTAGTTGTTAGTAAACAAGTCACTGCATCTTTTAAACAAAAACACGTTCGAAGTGAGGTAAATAGAATGCCATTGCCAACACGGTAACCTATTTCTTTGAATTGAGGAAATAACGAAACAATAGCTCCTTGAAAGTGTATTCCATTACACAGACGTGGTAAATTGATCAGGTTGGGGAATCCGAAATGGATTTAATCCGGCATCACTTTTTTAATCTTTTTCCTGATAAACATTACAACGCTACTACTGTTATGGCCACAGCACTGTTTAAATACCGGAACCGGATCCCCGAGATGTATGGAACATTCATTGCCATTGCTCTGATTATTTACTTCCTGATTTCTTACTTCGCTGGGTTTGTTCAAATTGTGGAAATGCGATTACTCAACCTCGTAGTGCTGATTGCAGGTATTTATTTCGCTTTACGCCAGTTCAGGGAAACACACCAGAATCAGCTGACTTATTTTCAGGCGCTGATAACGGGGGTGGCTTCCGCTACCATTGGCGTCTCCCTCTTTGTTGCATTTCTTTTCATTCTGTTCGAGATCGATCAGACTATGTTCCAAAAAGTAGTAAAGAATGCACCGATGGGTCAATACCTCGATGCGTACATTGCTACGTTTGCCGTATGGTTTGAAGGGATCTTCTCCGGCTTTATGGTCACTTTTCTTCTGACCAACTTTATTCATACTGACAAAGGGTAATTTTATTCTTATGGATAAAGAAATCTTTTAAAGAAAATGATCACATGCAAAAACAAGGCAAATCCAGAAAAATAAGGAAGCAGCAACAGCAACCCAGGCCGGGCATGCAAAGCAGGATGACTCCTTCACCGGATAGCGAAACGGGTTTCGCAGGCAGCGGCAAGCTAAATGGAAAAGTAGCATTGATTACCGGAGGAGATAGCGGAATAGGAAGAGCAGTAGCAGTTTTGTTTGCCAAAGAAGGCGCACGTATAGCCATCGCCTATCTGAGCGAACACCGGGATGCAGAAGATACCAGAGAAATGGTGGAACAGTACAGCGAATGTCTTTTGATACCCGGTGATTTAAGTAAAGAAAATCATTGTAAAAAAATGGTAAGGCGTGTGGTGAAGAAGTTTGATAAAATAGATATCCTCGTGAACAATGCCGGGCTTCATTTTGAATCGAAGAAGCTGGAGGACATTTCGTCTGAACAGCTCATCAAAACATTCTCCACGAATGTATTTTCATTTTTCTGGGTCACCCGTGAGGCATTACCTTATATGAAGAAAGGATCAAGTATCATCAACACTTCTTCGGTAACTGCTTACCGGGGAAGCGATACGCTGATTGATTATGCATCCACCAAAGGTGCTATCGTAAGTTTCACACGCAGTCTCTCTTCCAATCTAAGCAAAAGAAAAATACGTGTGAATGGCGTGGCGCCAGGCCCGATATGGACCCCGCTTATTGCGTCTTCATTTAAACCGGAGAAGATCAGCAAATTCGGAAGCGATGTACCGCTGGAAAGAGCAGGCCAGCCGGCCGAAGTAGCTCCTGCCTACCTTTTCCTCGCGAGTGAGGACGCTGCCTATATAACAGGACAATTCATCCATCCCAACGGTGGGGAGATTGTAAACGGGTAACCATAAAGATGTGAAGCATGAAACTACCGGCAACCTTTTCTAAACAAGATCACCTTCATACGATTATAGAAACTCCCCGTGGCAGCAGGAATAAGTTTGTCTATGATGAGGAACTTCAGCTATTCAGGTTAAAGAAAGTACTTCCGGGAGGCACCGTCTTTCCTGTGGATATGGGATTTGTTCCTGGAACGAATGCAGAAGATGGCGACCCGCTGGATGTTTTTATTTTTATGGAAGGATATTCTTATCCGGGTTGTCTTATTGAATGCCGCGCGGTAGGCATTATTAAAGCAGAACAGGGGCGCATTGGCCAAAAGCAATATTCCAACGATCGCATTATTGCGGTGCCCGTTGTATCCAGCGATCATGCCGGTATTACCGATATCATCGACATCAACACCGATAAGCTGAACGACCTGCTTAATTTCTGTCGCTATTATAATGAGATGGAAGGAAAGAAGTTTTCTGTCATTGACATCAAAGGGCACCAGGAAGCGATGAGGGTGATCAAAGAAAAAAGCGAACGCCAGCTAGTGGGATCCGGACATTAACAGGTCATGAAGTTTCGAATCGGATGTTCAGGCTATTATTACCCGCAGTGGAAGAACAAATTTTATCCACAGGGATTACCTCCAAAAAACTGGCTGGCTTATTATAGTTCTGTTTTCAATACGGTAGAACTGAACGGCACATTCTACCGCCCGCCTAAGCTATCAGACCTGAAAAAATATGCACAGGTTACACCGGATGATTTTACCTTCTCGGTGAAGATGAATCGCCAGATAACGCATATTCAACGCCTGAAGGAGAGGCAGTCCATTCTTGATTTTCAGGATCTGATTTATGAAGGGTTGGCTGATAAACTGGCTCACTTCCTTTTCCAGATGCCACCCTCCTTTCACGCTAATGAAGAAAATCTGGAGCGGATACATCACCACATTCCACATCAACAGCATAACGTGATCGAATTACGGCACAGCTCCTGGTGGAATGATTCGCTGAGCGAAATACTGCGCAAGGCGAAGATTACCTTTTGCAATATTGACTTCCCGGGTCTTCCCTCATTACCTTTTATCAATACAACAGCGGATTTTTATCTTCGCCTGCATGGTAATCCGGAATTGTTCATCACCCCTTATACTTCGGAGCAGCTCTACAATTACTATCACCAGCTCCCAAAAAAAACGGACGTCTATACCATCTATTTTAATAACACCATGTATGAAGCGGGTTATAAAAATGCAATGGAACTGATGCAGATAGTGAGGGAACGCAAGAGTGAAGAAGAAAAACAAAAATAAACGTTCATGCCGGAAGGGCCATCCATTGTTATCCTGAGGGAAGCTGTGCATTCCTTTACCGGGAAGAAAGTAATTTCGGCCAAAGGCAATACAAAAAACATTGACTTTACGCAACTCGAAGGCACGAAGATCATCGCTTTCAAAAGCTGGGGCAAGCACTTCCTTATCCGCTTTCCAAAGTTCACTATCCGTATTCATTTGCTCCTATTTGGTACGTACCGGATCAATGAAAGGAAGGACAGCCCTGCACGATTGTCGTTGACTTTTGCAAAAGGTGAAGAACTGAATTTCTACACGTGTTCCGTTACCCGCATCGACCAGCCACTCGATGAAGTGTACGACTGGTCGGCCGATGTGATGAATGAGCAATGGGATAGTAAGAGCGCTCTTTCCAAATTAAAGAAACAACCTGCCGCGCTGATCTGCGATGCGCTGCTCGATCAGCACATTTTTGCCGGTGTTGGCAATATCATTAAGAACGAAGTGCTCTTCCGTACACACATTCACCCGGAAAGCAAGGCAGGGAAAATACCACTTGCCAAATTGAAGCAGCTGGTGAACGAAACGGTTATTTATAGCTTCCAGTTCCTGGAATGGAAAAAGGAATTCACATTAAAGAAACACTGGCTGGCGCATACTAAAAAAATCTGCCCGCGCGATCATATCCCTTTCAAAAAAAGCTATTCCGGCATAACCAGGCGCAGGTCATTCTATTGCGAGGTCTGCCAGAAGTTATATCGCTGATCACATCACGAATCCATTTAAAAATTTATTCAAAGAAAACGTAAGCACATTCCGATGCGTTGAAATACCTCCGGAATTACTTTCATTTTAATTAACTATTTTCACCTTCACTCGCTATTGTCACCCGGTTTCGATTTTCAAAACGAATTGCCATGAACAGACAGACCCTGATCCGGTTTATTCAAAGCCACTTACCTTCCTCTCCGGAAGAAGCCCTTGAGATTGCCTCTTACTTTGAAGAGAAGCGCATAGCAAAAAATGATTTCCTGCTACGGGAAGGAGTGATCAGTAATGAATACCTGTTCCTCGAAGAAGGAATGATGCGTGCCTATGCCATTGATCTCAACGGAGACGAAGTGACTACCGGCTTTTATCTGAAAAACAATATCGTTTTTGAAGTGGCCTCTTTTTTCAACCATACTCCTTCAAAAGAAAATATACAGGCCCTGACGGACTGCCATGGATACATCATCACGTTTCAGCAACTCAATCAACTCTTCCATTCCGTACCGGGGTTTCGCGAATTTGGCCGCGCTATTCTGGTAAAAGGATTTGTAGCACTGAAAGAACGTACACTGTCCCTGATTACAGAAACAGCGGAAGAACGCTACCATCATCTCATCAATGCGAAAAGTGATTTATTTCAACATGCTCCTCTGAAACACATCGCCTCCTATCTGGGTATTACCGACACCTCGCTCAGCCGCATCCGCAGAGACTATTTATCCAAATAGTATTTTATTTCTTGTCATTTGGCAAGCGATCCAGTCATCAGGAGTTCTTTCCTTTGCCTCATTATTATTAATCGTTTATGGCAATGGAAAAATTACCCGTCATCATCCCCGTTTTATTTATACTCACCACGCTGCTTACCGTATTTCTGTTTTATAAAGCAAGCGGCCGGTCCAAACCAACATTGGCTATTATCACAGCCTGGCTCCTGATACAAACAATCATCGGGCTCTCCGGCTTCTACGAGGTAACGGACACTACACCACCGCGCTTTGGGCTACTGTTGCTTCCGCCTTTAGCAGCCATTGCGTTTCTTTTTACTACATCAGGCGGCCGCAACTACCTGAATGGATTAAATACAACCACGTTAACGTTCCTGCACATTGTCCGCATTCCGGTTGAAGTCGTTTTATTCTGGCTCTTCCTTTATCATCTGGTTCCCGGGCTGATGACGTTTGAAGGCAGAAACCTGGATGTTCTTTCCGGACTGACAGCTCCTTTTATATTCTATTTCGGGTATATAAAAAACAAACTCAACAACACTGTTTTGCTGATCTGGAACCTGGCATGTCTCGCATTACTGATCAATGTTGTCACTCACGCTGTGCTTTCATTCCCTTCTCCTTTTCAGCAGCTGGCCTTTGATCAGCCGAATACGGGGGTGCTTCATTTTCCATTCATCTGGCTACCTGGTGCAGTAGTGCCGCTGGTCTTGCTGTCACATCTGGCCTCCATCCGGCAATTGGTTTACAGACAGAAAAGAGTATAAAATCCGTGTGTATAACATTTCCTCTTTTTCTTCACTTTGGTGATGTCTTATCTCTACACATGGTCATTGTAACCGGATTTCAAAGATGCATCACTGGCATCGTAATTTTCCTCCACACACGGTCAGTCTCTGTAAGGAAAGGCGTTCAGTAAGCATTTAAAGTTAAAACTTTCATTGTCCTGATGTCTCTCCGATCTTAGGGCGATTGATATCGCAGCAGGAAAGAGACGAAACAGAGGTTGCTTTAATTTTACGATTAAAGTAACCTCTACTTATTTATCTTAAGGTAAATGGTATGATACGAATTGGTTTTCAAAATTGTATCGAGCAATGCTTCACATGTGCTACCGCATGCCAGCAATGTATTTCAGATTGCTTGCAGGAAACAGAGCTGCCGATGCTCACAGCATGTATTAATCTGAATCGTGAATGCCTATTGATCTGTACTGCCAATGCACAGCTGATGGCGATAGCGGGAAGCAATGCCCATGCACTTTGCCAAACCTGTTATGAAATGTGCCTGGCTTGTGCGATGGAATGCGAACGTCATGTAAAAATGGAACACTGCCAGCTATGCGCTGAAGAATGCAGGAAATGTGCTTCAGCCTGTTCAGAACGTATGGAGCAGGCCGGCCTGGAAAACAGATTAAACTAAGATTAAACTAAACACAGAATGAATTCAATAACGATTGATAATTTGCTTTCAGAAAAAGAGTTCCTGGAAGGAAACGCAATACAGGTCAGGGTCACTATAAAAGGAGGTGAACCGGAATACCAAAAGAACAATCAGTTAGCAATTATCCATCAGGGAAAACAGGCGAACGCGAGAATCGTTTCCGAACCTATTCTGATAGCGCAAGAGGAGAACGGGAAGGTATTCTCTTTGATTATAGAGAAGTCGTAATTCAACCGAACAATTGACTCATTCCCACAGGTGGTGAAAGTTACAGCCAGTGCTTTCTCCTGAACCAGATGTAGATCGCAAGGGTAACTCCTGCCATCAATACAACCACTCCGGGATAACCTGCTTTCCATTTCAGTTCCGGCATAAAATCGAAATTCATACCATAGATCCCTACGATAAAGGTAAGGGGCATAAAGAATACCGAAAAGATCGTGAGCACACGGATCACTTCATTGGTGCGTTGCGAAGAGATCGAAAAATAAAGGGTAAGCAAATGATTGGTATTGTCCGACATGGCATCGAATAAAGTAAGCATTCGTATATACAAATCACGTGTATCACGTGTGTTCGGATTCTGATGTTTCGGGTCATCCACATGTTCTAAAATATCCTTCGAAAGAATCAACAACCTCCTGCTTACCTCAATCTGACGCCTCACCCGATAGATGCCTCTTAGAATGGGAGGCGGTACTTTTTTCAGAAAAGTCTGTGATTCGTAAAAATCTATTTCTTTGGCCAGGCAATTAGCCGGAGCTTCATAACTTTGAAACACGGATTTGACAAGACGGTTGAGTAAATGAAAAGTGCCACTGCATTGGCCTGTATCGGTGAGGTTCTTTTTCAGATCATTGATAAAGTCTACCTCCACACGGTGTATGGTAATCACCAGGTCTTCGGTATGAAAAATAGCAATCTTATTTGTAAGGTCCTGAATGGTATCGAGGTCTGATTTCTCTTTTTCGGAATAGTAGCGCAAAATAAAAAACGAAACGTTACCCACCTGTTCATATTTGGGTAAATGCTCCGGCTGCAATACATCCGCCACCAAAGCTTCATGAAGCTCATATTGTTGTGATATCGTATGCAGCTCTTCCGGGGCAGGATCAATGATATCAATCCATTTAAAAACAGTGTCTGTAAAAGTTCTGATCATAAGGAGGATTATGTAAACGAAAAAACCATATTGATTGTGTACTACTATCCACATCCCTGATAGAAGACATGGATTCATCCAATAAGTCCTGAATAAGTTATTCTTTCTGCCGTTTTACTGTTTGATGAAATAAATTATCATGCCCGCCAGGTTTATACGGGTGGAGTTTGTGCTAAATAAAAAAAGCCACCCGCAGGTAGCTTTTTTATTGAGTAAGTATTGAACCTTATTATTCGGCTACCACCCACCTATCAATGAGACGATCATACAGCGCGACATCTTTCTTTTTTAAAGGTCTCATCTTCGGGCTGAAGATCCGGTTCAGGTGTTCATCGATGGGATCGTTATTGGCCTCGAAATCATTTTGCCAGGACAGGAATGTTTTAGCTACCTGTTTTTTAGTGTACCCCACTTCAATGAGGGAAGCAATCCAGCTTTCCACCCAGTTAGAAATAAATTGCACATTGCCTTTATTACCTTCGGTAGCCAATGCAAAAAGCATTTTCACGCCACCTTCAGCAATCAATATCATTTCCTTTTGTTCTTTCAGAGCCTTCGGTGTCTTGCCGGCAGCTTTCTTCTTTGCTTTCGTAATCATGCGGCAAAATTAAACCATTTACAACGGATTCGGCAATCGTAAGTAAGGGATGATCACTCTTTGGAGAAAACCACCTTAATCGTGGTCACTTCTCTTATCCAGCGGGCAGGACGTTTATCGTTGGGTACGATCATACGGAAAGGGCCTTCGCCTTTGGGAAGCGGCTTGCCATCTTCCTCGTAAGCAAGCAAAATGGTCTGACTTGTAAATTCAGGATCCACTTCGGGCAAAGAGAAAATAACTTCATACCCGTCAGCAGCTCTGATCAATATGTATTTGACTAAGTTCTCACCACGCAGCTGCTTGCCCAGTGTTACACCTGCCGAATCAAGAACATCCACCAGCCGGACACCTTTATACACATGCTCTTTATTGTCTTTGTCTTTTGCTTTTACTTCGGTCTGTTTTAGTTTGGATAACTCATCCTGCGTCAGTTTTAACGACCGCAGCACTGTGCCTTCCACGGTAAAGAAAGGTTTATTAACGGCCTGGGCATACATTTCTCCGGTGGAAAGAAAGGTTACCGCAAGCAGGGCAATCAGAATGGATCGATGTGTTCTCATGATTAATAAATTAATGTTTTTTTGCCGGCCGGCCAGGATCAGCAAATTCAGGATTGGCGATAAAAGTAGAATCGGTAAGCAAGTGAAGAAAAGCAATGATGTCTTTCTTCTCACCGGCCGATAGCAATAAGCTCTTCCCTCCCACTTCATTGCTGGCTTCGGCAATCACCTTACTTAACGAAGCTCCCTGCTGGATGTGCTCGTTATAATGATCCACTACTTCCTCCAGTGTTTTAAACCGGCCATCGTGCATATAGGGAGCAGTCAGCGCGATGTTACGCAAGGTAGGAACACGAAAGCGACCATGGTCGATTTCCTGCCCGGTATACTCCATTCGTCCGCCATCTTTTTTTGAAACACTGTCAAGGCCATTATTATGAAACAGCTCTTTATAGATTTTAGGAGTGCCATGACATTGCCCGCAGTTAGCACCTCTGCTATTTTTATCCGGTGCTGGCGAAGTCATGAACAGGTTCATCCCTCTTAACTCCTGCGCGCTGGGCTGATAGGTTCCCTGCAGATACTGATCGTAAGGCGAATGGGCAGAAATCAAGGTACGCTCAAATTGTGCGATGGCTTTTACTATTTTATCTTCCGAAATCTCCCCAGATCCAAAAGCACAATCAAACAGCTGCGCGTACTCCGGAATCTTCTTTAGCTTTTCAACGGATACCGATAATGGTTGTCCCATTTCATGCGGGTCCGTCATGGGGATAACGGCCTGTGCTTCGAGACTTGACACGCGGCCATCCCAGAAAAAATTTCTCACCCACAACAGATTGGCCAGGGAAAGAGCATTCCGTTTGGTCAATCCGTCAATGCCCATGCTGAAGGAAGTAGCATCTGCGAAAGCCAGCTGCTGCTGATGACAATTTGCACAGGAGAACTGATTTCCTTTGGATAGACGAGGCTCATAAAATAATTTCCTTCCCAGGTAAACTCCTCCCTTCGTCATGGGGTTGTCTTCCGGAATCGTAAACCGTTCTCCAAAATAAGCAGGATACTGCAGCTGATACGGCTCCGGCTTTTCCGGGCTCACATCGACCACGAAAGAAAGAAGAAATAATGATGCCGCTGACATCATTAGTACCAATCTTTTCCCTGATCTCCTGTTCTTCCGCATGATGCAATTTAATCAATCCATGTATATGCCAATCCGTTAAGCAGAAAGCCGATCACACTATTATGCTTCGTACGCAAACCTGATTACCGGTTTTTTATGATCGTCTTAATCACATCATGCAGATGGGTGCCGTTCTTTAGTTCAGCTGCCCCGTTGCGTTTTATTTCGTTTAAGATAAAGTCAAAAAAAGATTCGAGGTGATCGGCAATAACTACCATGCAGGTAAATTCAATCCGGTGCCAAAAGGGAAGAAGTATCCGGCTGGTATAAAATTCAATAATCTTTTTCACCAGCTTATCCGACTGTTCAGGATTTGTCACCTCAGGATGCTCGGGCTTTATTAATGTGCGGCTGAATTCCAGTGAATTAATAATTTGATTGGTATCCGCGAGCTCGTGACCAAACAATAAACCAAATTCCCTGTTCTTCTCTCCATCAGAAAAAGCATAGAGTTTTCTAAAATCCTCAGGCACTTTTTCACCCAACAGGCTTTCGATCTTTTTTATTTGCGATTTATCTGCCGGATCACCAAAATCACTTAGCGGGTCAGGAAGATTGGCTCTCTGCCAGTTCACGATCTCTTTCCATTTAGCGATGATACTATCCATGCACTTTTTTTCAATACTGCTACTTCATCGAATAAATTCAAATAACGGATAGCTGCATCCCGGGCCGGATTTTAATAAATTAATAAATCCTTACTCATTTCTTATTGAGCAACGGCTTCAGGTCGGGATGCGATTGGGAGGTGAGAAATTCAGTGATGGTGTACTCCGCCACCTGGTGAACAATAAACGGATCTTCGTTTATGATCTGTTCCACTTCTTCTTTTGATTTGGCCAGGGCAAGAATGATACCTCCCGTACGCGGTACTTTACGGCCCGATGCGACAAATACATTTTTAGCATAGTATTTCTTCAAATACGTTACGTGTGCGGTCATGTGCGTGTCCAGCTCTTCCAGCGGAACGATGTAATGAAGGTTAATGATGAACATAGTTATAGTAAGGTTAAAAGGTGATCACTGAATTGGGGCCGGGCCTTTCGTTAACTATTATTTGCTGCTTTGAACTTTCCGCTCGCTTCCACACTACTTTGCCAAAACCGGAAAGATCCGCATAAGCGCCCAGCAAAGTAAAGCGTTCAACTACAAAAGGAATTCCTTCGGCCCCTAAAGGCGAATTGGTAGTGGCAACATGAAAGTGAAGATGTGGACCGGTGGACTGACCGGTAAAACCAAGTGAAGCAATGACGGCTCCTTTCTTCACCTTTTGCCCGGGCTTTACTTTACTACTTCCTGGCTTCAGATGTTCATAAAAAGCAAAGTGGTTATTCCCCAGGTCGATTGAAATATAATTCCCGGTTGCTTTATCCGATGGATAATCGGGATGGGCCGACAAGGTGGCACTCTCCGAAAAATCATCGCGTACCGAAGTAACCACTCCATCGGCTACGGCAAGTACATCGGCAGCATATCCGTACCAGTTCTTTATTTCGTTCTCATCACCCTTTGCATACTGCCCTTTATTGTTCATTCGTATAAAGTCAATGGCAAAACGGCCAGGTATACGCGCACTATCATTGACCGTAAAAATTACCCTGCGGTGGCCCCGCTCCCAGGAAGGATCGTAAACAGCAGCCCATGGGCCGGCACTTAGTGGCGGCCCCAAAGTGAGTGGTGCTTTTTTGGATATTTGAATCACCCCGCCTTTAATGGAACGTGATGATTTTTCCTGTACATGCTGCCCTGTTTCATACCTAAGGCGATGAATCAACGTCCTGCTGTTCTTCTGATCTGGCAAAGTACATTCCACGTAAATGACAGCTGAAGCGCCCGGCAAAAGAATAGCCGCTCCATTCTTTTCTGACAAGCCAGTGAGGGCGTATCTCTTGTTTAACTCTTCCCGATCAAAAGAAAGCAATACAGAAGAATCAGCAACATCCATTACTTCCAACCTGTTCAGATAAACCGAATCGCTCGTTGGATTAGTAAGACCAAGCTCGTAATAAATAACAGGCTTTGCATTAATGAATACCACATCCGGTGCAAATGAAATGCTTATTTCAATAGAGGCAGATGGATTCTGCCGGCTAAATGCTTCCTGAATAAAAAAAGCAGGGAACAGGAAGGAAAATAAAAGAATAGTAAACCGCTTCATCTGAATCAATCTTTAAACGATGCGTAGCACACCTGCTGATTTTTTATAAATCTATAATCTATCACTTACCTGTAACACGATCCGGTCTGGCCTCAACGTTACCAGCGGATGAATGTGCGGAATTGTTTGCGTAGGATGAAGATCATACTTCTGAATGAAAGTCTGCAGGAAGATCGCCATTTCCGCCAGTGCAAAATTGTTTCCTATACAAAGGCGTGGTCCTGCTCCGAACGGGTAATAGGCTTTCTTCTTTTCTTTATCTGCCGCGGTCTTTGAAAAGCGCGAAGGGATAAATGATTCCGGGTCGCTCCACTCCTTTTCATCGCGATGCAGACCGTAATAAAAGATAATGATGATTGTTCCTTTCGGATAAGAGAACCCTTCAAAATGATCATCGTTCAACGCTACACGGTCGCTGATCCACGCGGGCGGATACAGGCGCATGCTTTCTTTGATTACGCTCAGCAATCCGTCATGCATCACACTTTCGCTTACATTCAGTGTGCTGGTTTCCTGCTGAAGCCGGATTAATTCCTCCCGGTGACTGGCCAGTAAATAAAGCGTCCACGAAAGTGCATTGGCGGTCGTCTCATGTCCCGCAATCAGCAGAATCAGGATCTCATCGATCACCTGGCTTTCCGTCATGGGCTCACCACTATCTTCGTAGCGGACATCGAGCAGCATGTCCAGCAGGTCGTTGAATTTACCGCCATCCTCTTTTCGTTGCTGGATTAATGACCGGATGATCGTTCTTGCGCCTTCTGCTTTTCGCAGGTTATCCTTTACTTCTCCCGAAAGATGAAACCACCACCGCTTGTGCGGCTGACGTACATCTTTGATCACAAACTCCTGCACTTCACTGATGAAGCGGCTCAGCTCCTGACGTGTAGCCGCAGGCACTTTTACATTGAATAGTGTATCGATGACCAGTTCAAAAGAAAGACGGTGCATGTGTGGGTAAACATCGGTCTCTCCGGTTGGGAAATCAGCAAGAAAGCGATCGATGGTCTTTTTCATGATGGCATACAACGCATGGATCTTATCCATGTGAAAGCCGGGCTGAATGAGCCTGCGCTGCTTCAGCCAGTAGTCGCCATTGGAAGTCAGCAATCCTTTACCTAAAAACCTTCCCAGCTGGTCGGATTGAAAAGTGGATTTATGATAATTACGATGATTGTTTTTCAGTACGTATTCGATAAAGCGATGATTCTGCGTGGCAATCAACCGCAGTGTGCCCAGGTTCACCGTATAGGTGCCATCAAATTTTTCCATGCTCTCCTGCATGGTGCCAATCGGATCTTTTACCTGCTTGTAGGTGCGTGGAATGGATTGCAAAAAAGAATATCCTCCCGGAAGTTTGTAATTGCTCATCTGATGCAATCTATTCATCTGCAGCTACAATCGGTATCGGTAGCTACAAAATATTGTCTTGACGGCCGGATGACGTGGCAAGGCTTTTCAGATCCGTCATTCCTTAAAACCTGATTTTAATTTTAAACAGCTTATAGGGTTCCACCGGATCAATGATTTGCATCTGCGAAGTAGTAAAATACAAATAGCCGTCTGCTCCGACCGAAAAGGAATCGGGCCATTGGAGATCGTCACGCTGGCGGACCAGCCGGGTTTCATTTCCATGATCATAAGCACGGATAGCATTGTCTTCCACCGAGGCAAGGTAAAGGTCGTTATAGAAGCCAAAGATCATTCCATCGGAAGGAGGAAAATAACCCAGGTGCTCGATGTGCCGGCTCAAAGCGGTATCGTCATACACCGGATCGCTGATATAATCGGTGGATATCCGATAGAGCGATTCGCCTGTCAACGGTCTCCAGTAGAGATAGGTACGGCTGGCATTGAGCGCAATACCATCGCTATGCACCATCGGGGGCACGCCATGTTCATTCACGAAAGGTACTCCGTTGATGACCAGCGTTCTGTTCTCTGACTTTACTACCGGAAGCGTAGCCAACATTCTTCGTGCCGTGCCCGTTTTCAGATCAACAACAATAAGCGCTCCTTCACCGGAATCGGTGATGTAGGCCATGTTCTTATCTTCATGAATGCGGACATCGTTGAGATAACTGGTTTTTTTTATTACCGGTTCTTTGAAAATAATGGTTTGAATGAGTGTGTTGGTTTTCAGATCAAACTTGAGAAGTTTGGCCCCGCCTTCCACGACTCCCGTATAGGTGCCATTCCGTTCGCTATAGGCCGGATCCAGTATCCACAGGTAATCGTTCCTGTCGATAAATACGGACTGCACACAGATAAAATGCCGGGCGGGATCAAGGCCTTCCTTCCATGTGTTCCATTCTTCATCCGGATAAGGTAATGCTGTTGAACCATTACTTAATTCGGCAACCGAAAAAGTATGGCTGGCCGACCAGTTGGGGTAGCAGACAAACAACCTGGAGGATGCAGACACCGCCACCCCCGTCCATTGCTTGTCCGAGGTGGCTACCAGGTCAATATTTTTATCCAGATCTGTTTCATCAGCGCTTACCCCATGTTCACAGCCAGCAGAAAAAAATAATATACTGAGCAGACACCCGCAAATACGCCAGGCGTTCTTTGCTAAATCCGAAGAACCATACTTCGAAAAACGACACATAAAAGGTTAGCGCTGTTTTAAAAATAATCATTAACCCTAAAAAATGATACCAGTTAAAAGAAAAAAGATAGCGCTGGAAGAGGGTGCAATAATTCCGGAAGTGCGGGCATCATTTTGTTACCGGTATCCGAAATAACGTGTATGAAAAAAATAGTTCTTATCGCTGCCACGGTGGCATTCAGCATATCGCTGGCAAAAGCCCAGGAAGTAAACCCGGGAAGTGTTCAGCAAATCGATACACTGCGAAACATAGGATCCGCCAGGGTGGACACTACTTCCCTCATGAAAGTAAAGCAGACAGCCATACCGGCTTCCCTGCGTACTACATTAAAGGACCCGGAATATTCAGGATGGGAAAAAGGGACGCTTTATCAGAACCCCAAATCGAAAGAATATATTCTTCAGCTGAAACCGGATAAAGCAGGTACTTCTAAAAAACCGAACTGGTTTAAATTCGACAGTAAGGGAAAACGCATTCCTGATATCAATACCAAGGTGGAGTAAATTATAAAAGTAATGTGTTACTTTTATCCGCATCAAAAGTGTCTGTTTTAATCCGGTATCTGCGATTACGGTTTAGACACTTTCCCTGGATAAGGCTTTCGGACAATTTCTGCGATGACTTTACATAACCGGACCTGGGAGGTCGGCTTGGTAATAAAACCATTCGCACCGAGCAAAGCGGTCTCCTGGCAATCTTTTTCCAGCCAGCTGGTGGTATAAATAATCAGTCTGATAGCATTGCAGGAAGCGTCTTTTCTTATTTCCGCCACAAATTGCTTCCCATTCATTTTAGGCATGTTCAAATCAACAAAAACATAATCCGGTTTTATTTCTAAAGATCGGATAAGATGGATTCCTTCGACCCCGTTTTGTGCACTTAAACATTTGATAGATGGATCTACTTCATGCGCTGCTTCAATAAAAAGCTCTATATCTTCTATATCGTCATCCACAATTAAAATGCAGTAGCTGTCCATGGGTCCCTTTTCTCCTTTTAAGGGAATTGGCCATGCAGGTAATTCTCCTTTTCTTTCATTTAGAATTTTTATTATACCATTTTTATTCCCTCGAAATAGATGTATTAAGTGTAGTAAAACTGTGGTTTTTATTCCCCGAAGATAAGGAACGAATGGCAGGTAAGAAAAAAGAAGTCGTAAAGATAAAACCAGGGGTAAAAAAGAACTCTAAAAGCAAACACTTTCCAGTTGTTGCCATAGGAGCATCTGCCGGGGGCATCGAGGCTTTCACCAGCCTGCTTCAGGCTTTGCCACCAGATACAGGAATGGCGTATGTATACATCCAGTATCCGGACCCTACGCATAAAAGTATGCTCACCAGTATACTTTCCAGGCATACCAAAATGAAAGTGGTGAAAGCGAAACATTTGCTTTCCCTTAAAGCAAATCACGTCTTCATCATTCCGCCTGATAAAAACATGGCAGTGCTTGACGGGGTGCTTACACTCAATCCAGGAGAGTCTTCTTCTGCACCGCAGATATCAATTGATACATTTTTTACTTCCCTTGCCGAAAAGCGCAGCAATGGTGCAATTGGTATCGTGTTGTCGGGAAACACCAATGATGGAACACTTGGGCTCAGATCGATTAAAGCAGCAGGCGGATTTACGTTTGCACAGGACAATTCGGCCAAATTTCAAAGCATGCCCAAATCGGCCATAGCGGAAGGTGTGGTCGACATGGTATTACCTCCTGAAAAAATAGCGGAAGAGCTGACCCGCATCAGTCAGAATAAAAATTTCATTCACAAGTTATATTCGGAAGAAGACATCAACACTGAAATCGATACGATTGACCTCGCTGCGATTATCGAGCTGCTGAGAAAAGGTACCGGAACTGATTTTACTCATTATAAAGTCAACACCATTCAAAGGCGGATCATTCGCAGGATGCTGTTGCTTAAATTCGAAACACTCAAAGAATATGGCAAGTACCTGAAGCAGCACAGCAATGAAGTGCACCTGCTCTACAACGATTTGCTGATCAATGTTACCTGCTTCTTCCGCGATCAGGATGCGCTGGAATATGTGAAGAAAACCATTCTTCCGAAAATCATTAAACCGAAAAGAGCCAACGAATCGCTCCGCATCTGGGTACCTGCATGCTCTACCGGAGAAGAAGCCTATTCCCTGGCGATGATCCTGCATGAAATACTGGGAGAAAATCTTTCCAGCCTTTCGATCCAGATCTTTGCCTCTGATCTTAGCGATGCCGCCATTCACAAAGCACGTATCGGCTTATACTCGAAGTCTGATCTGAGCGGTATATCCCCCAGGCGGCTGCAACGGTTTTTCACTAAAGCAGACAATGGCTACCGCATCATAAAAAGTATTCGCGACCTGTGTGTGTTTGCCCCGCACAATGTGCTCAGAGATCCTCCTTTTTCGCGGCTGGATATGATCAGCTGCTGTAACCTGATGATCTACCTGGACAACACATTGCAGAAAAAGATGCTGCATATCTTTCATTATTCCCTTAACCAGACAGGCTACCTCATTTTAGGAAAGTCGGAAACCATCTCCACAGCAGGAGAGCTTTTTAATCAGATCGAAAAAAAATACAAGGTCTATTCCAGGAAAAAAGAATCGGCCAACCGGGCACGATTTGAGTTGAAGTTTCCTGCTCCTGATCTCGAAAGTAAGGTGCTGTCCAAACCTGCATTGGTAAAACAATCGGCTGCCAAAGGCAACCAGCTGGAAAAAACAATAGATGATATCCTGCTGCGCAAGTACACTCCGGCCAGTGTAGTGGTGAATGAAGACCTGGAGATTCTCCAGTTCCGCGGATCGACCGGATTGTACCTGGAACCTTCACCGGGCAAAGCAAGTCTTAACCTGCTGAAGATGGCCAAGCCAGGTCTTGCTTTCGAGCTGCGGAATGCGGTACATAAAAGCAGGAAGGCGCTCACGCTGATCCGGAAATCCGGAATTGAAATAAAAATAAAAGGGCACATACAGCTGGTCGATGTGGAAGTGCTGCCATTGAAATTCAACAGTGATGAACAGCTCTTCCTGGTGGTCTTTGAAGAAGCGGTGCAAAGTATTCCGGCAGAGACAAAATCCTCGCTCACGCGCGATAAGATGATCAGTCAGCTGGAGCACGAATTGGAGGCGTCCAAAGAAGACATGCGCTCCATGCTGGAAGAACAGGAAGCGCAGGTAGAGGAACTGCAATCGGCCAACGAAGAAATTGTATCCAGCAACGAAGAGTTGCAAAGTATCAATGAAGAGCTGGAAACTTCCAAGGAAGAAATTGAATCGGCCAACGAAGAGCTGGTTACGATCAACAACGAATTGCTCACCAGCAACGAACAGCTCTTCGAAGCAAAGGAATATGCGGAAGCAGTATTCGATACAATCCGCGAAGCCGTTATCTTATTAGATAAAAATTTCAGGGTAACCAATGCCAACAAATCGTTCTATCGCATCTTCAATGTAAATGAACACGACACAGAAGGCACGCTGATTTATGAGTTGGGGAACCGGGAGTGGGATACCTACAAGCTGAGGCAGCTGCTGGAAGAAGTGATTCCAAAGAATTCTTTTATTCAGGGATTTGAGGTAGACAATGAATTCCCGAAGATAGGACACAAGATCATGCTGCTGAATGCACGAAGGATACAAAAGAACAACGGGCAATTCGGGATACTGCTGGCCATCGAAGACATTACCGAGCACCGCCATTCACAGCTGCTGCTGCAGGAACGTGAGTCCTGGTTTCGTAACATGTCCAACCACGCTCCGGTGCTGATCTGGGTGGCAGGAACACAAAAAACAAAAAACTTCTTCAACAACACCTGGCTGGAATACACCGGCAGGGAACATAATGAAGAGAAAGGCAACAACTGGAAAAAAGAAATTCACATCGATGACCTTCCACATTACATTGAGATTTTTAACAGGCACTTCGATCTGCGTTTACCTTTCCAGTGTGAATACCGGCTGAAGCGGGCCGATGGCATCTACCGCTGGATCCTGGATGTGGCCAGACCTACTTTCTCACAGGAAGGAATTTTTACCGGCTACATCGGCTCCTGCATTGAAATCCATGACCGTAAATTAATGCTCGAAGAGTTCGAACACCTGGTGAAGCAGCGCACCTCCGATCTGCAAGAGACAAACGAAGCCCTGCAACGTTCCAACAGTGAGCTGCAGCAGTTTGCTTACGTAGCCAGTCACGATCTGCAGGAACCACTCCGTAAGATCCTTACCTTTGCCGATCGCTTACAAAATTCGAATGAGGAGCTGCCTGCTCCTGCCTTGTCGTTCATCAACAAGATTTCGAATTCTTCCGAAAAGATGAGGAAGCTGATTGATGAGCTGCTGAATTTTTCCAGGGTCACTTCATCGGATCATCAATTTGTGCGCACCGACCTGGAGAGCGTGTTCGAATCGGTTCTATCCGATTTTGAGCTGACCATCATAGAAAAAAAGGCACAGATTCATCATAATCCTTTTCCGTCTGTCGATGCAGTTCCCATACAAATGAAACAGCTTCTTCATAACATGATCAGCAACGGACTTAAGTTTGCCAGAAATGACGTTCCCCCTGTCATTCATATCACCTCGGGTACTCCCGATGTAAAAGAGCTGAATGCTTACGGACTGGAACGACCTGTGCCTTATATAAAGATGGTGTTTGCCGATAATGGAATCGGGTTCTCTTCCGAATACTCAGAACAGATCTTCGACATATTCCATCGTCTGAATCACAAGCAGGACTACCCCGGTACGGGAATAGGACTGGCTTTATGCAGAAGGATTGCGAGCAACCATGGAGGAAAGATTATCGCCAGGGGAACGGAAAATAAGGGAGCGGAATTCCACGTCTTTTTGCCGGCCAGTCAGCCGGCAGAAAAGGAACCTATTTATTGAAGGGAAGTAAGAAACTACCGGTACACCGCTTTGCTGTGCTTTTTCCGTATCCGCAAAAGCTGAGTGCGATGGGGTTGTGTTTCTATTTTAGTGGCAATCAATCCCTTTGCTTCCAGGTCGTACTTCACGCGCAGAAAATGCCAGGGCAAATCACCGGGAGAAAAATCATGAAATTGCTTCGTTGCTTCTTCCAGCAGCAAAGGCAAAGCAACATCTTCTTTATCCTTCAGGGTAGATAAAATAAACTCACTTAAAAGATCGTAATGCAATTTAGAAATATACACTCCCCCTCTGTCCTTCTTTGACGCAAAGGTCAACACCCGTTCCATATCCGTATTCTTTTTTTAGTTAAACTGCATTCTGTAAGAAATGTTGCCTTCTTTCGATACGCAGGCCGATCTATTCTACCAATCAGCAATTTTGCCCAACCAAAAAAATAAGTCTTTTCATTCCACGATGATTGATCGTATCATTCCATAGCCAGACTTGTGCCGATTGCAATCAGCGTTGAGTTCATTGCTGAAACAGCACACAGGGATTTACTTTCGAAGGCGCTGCGCTATTTACCGAAAGGAAAAAGCGATTATAGTTGTGACTTCACAATCCTTTGCCTATCTAACCAGCACCCATTATTATACCCTGCCGCCTGCATGAGAATTGCTTTCGTGATCCTTTTGATTATTCCGTTGCCTGGCTTTTCTCAACAAAACACAGCTAAAGACCACCTTCTTTTTACTCACTTCACTTCGCGGGACGGACTCTCCAACGATGAAACCACCTGTGTGCTGGAAGACCAGAGAGGCTTTATCTGGATCGGCACTACCAATGGTTTGAATTTTTATAGCGCCAATACGATCACCGTTTACAGAAACGAACCCAGTGATTCCTCTTCGCTTCCCGACAATATCATTAACGCACTGGCGGAAGACACTACCCGTCATTTATGGATCGCCACCGTTGGCGGCCTCTCTAAAATGAATCTGTCTACCCGGAAGATTGAAAAGGTATATCGACAGGATGGTAAAAAAGAAGGTAATGTGCGGTCCTCCTTTATTCTGTTATACGATAAGCAAAACCATCTCTGGTCGGCCGATTTTGGAATTGATCTGTATGATCCTTCCTGCGAATGCTTTCATCATTACTATAACACCACCTATAGCAATGAAGGGGATTACAAAATAAGTAACACCATCACCGCCTTGTTTCAGGACAGTAAAAACAGAATCTGGGCGGGCACACGCAAAGGGCTCTTCCGGTTTGATCCTGCTACCGGCAAGTTTACCAGGCCACAGGTCAGCTTTTCAAGTGAGACGGAGAACAGCAGCAACTATTCGCTTACTTCTGTTGTCACGCAGATTTTTGAAGACCATCAGCACCAGCTCTGGCTGGGCACGTGGGGCAACGGGCTGGTGAAGTTCGTTCCGGAGGAACACCAACTGATTTCGTTTCCGATAAAAACGGAGAAGACCCGGAAGACATCCGAGTTTAACATTGTAAGCAAGATCAGCGAAACAAAAGACATGGACAACCATTATCGCCTATGGGTTTCCTCCGATCAGGGCTTTGCTGAATTCAGTCCGGAACAAACATTTATTTTTCAACGGCACACTCCGCAGGATCGCAGATCACCTTCACCCGGAGGCATACGACAACTTTATGCAAGCCGCTCCGGCATTTTGTGGATCGCTACCGAAACAGAAGGCGTTGATCTGCTCGATCCGTACCGCCAGGTTTTTAAAACACATTACTTCACTCCCGCTGCGTACGCACCGGCTACACAGTTCGGATCGGTGAATTCCGTTTTCAGTACAGGCGACAGCACCTGGATTGCGACCTGGTATGGAAACGCGGTTTATATTGCCGATCGGGATTTTCGTATCCTGAAAAAATGGCAACGTATTCCTCCCGGCAGCACTTCGGAAGAGAACAACCGCACGAACGATTTCTTCAGAGATAAAAAAGGAAAGCTATGGATATCCACCTTTCATGGTTTGCACCGCCTCGATATAAAGACATCGGTATTCCAATCATACTATCACAACAATACCGATTCCACCAGTTTGCCCAACGACCGGGTGATCAAATATTTTGAAGACAGTGAAGGGATTGCCTGGGTTTGCTTCTATAAGAAAGGACTTTGCAAATTCAATCCTCAAACGGGCCGGTTCTACGATTATGTGAAAGGAGTAAAGAACAGTGAAGGGTATGTCTCCTATTTCAACATCTGGGACATCATGGAAGATAAGGAACACAACCTGTGGCTGGCCGATGATGCACTCGGCCTTTGGAAATACGATCGCAAAAAACGGAAGCTGGAGCGAATGTTTATCAACGAATTGCATGACGGACACATTGCTACCATCGCGCAGGACAACACGAACACCATTTGGGTAACTACACGCAACGGACTTGGCAAAATAAAGAACGATACCTTTCAGCTGTTAACACAGGCCGATGGATTGCCTACCAATACTTTTTTCGGAGCGCGCACCGATAGTCAGGACCGGCTTTGGATATTATCCAACCAGGGTACGATTCTGTATGATGAGAAGAAGAAGACCATAAAAGTTTTTAAAGAAGAAGATGGCCTGGAGAAGATTGCCGTAGATGGCGCTGTGCTCTACCGGCTAAAGGACGGAAGAATGGTGATTGGCGGCAATCATTATGTAACCGAGTTTGATCCGGGGAAGGTGGCATTCAATCCGGATAAACCTGCCATCTACATTACCGACTTTAAATTATTTGGAAAGCCCTACGCCTGGGCAGAAACAAAAAAAGGAAAGACCATCACCCTGTCGTACGACATGAACCAGTTCTCGTTCGACTTTGCGGTACTTAATTATTCCAACCCCGAAGAGAACAAGTTTTATTACCAGCTGACGGGGCTGGATAAAGACTGGAATACATCCACGCAGGGGTTTGCGAACTACACCAACCTCGATGATGGCCGTTACGTTTTCCGGGTGAAAGGAAGTAACAGCGATGGCGCGATGAATGAGAGCGGAGATACCATCACCATTATCATACGTCCTCCCTTCTGGCGAACGTGGTGGTTCATCGGGCTGTGTATCGCTGCTGCGCTGCTGCTCATTTATCTTTTATTCCGTTATCGCCTGCGGCAGGCATTAAAACTGGAACGCATTCGTATGCGCATCTCCACCGATTTGCATGACGACATCGGATCGACCCTGAGCTCGATTTCCATTTTAAGCAACATGGCCCTGCAGGAAGGAATTCATTCGTCTGCACGCGATATGATTTCCGAAATCAAAGACAACTCCTTTAAGCTGATGGAGCGAATGGATGATATCGTCTGGAGCATTAACCCGGAAAACGATACGCTCAACGGGTTGCTGTTGCGGGTGAAGCAATTCTCTTCCAAACTATTCGAGGTAAAGGGAATCGATTATGAATTTGATATTCCGCCCACCATCAGCGGAGCCCGGCTTTCGATGGAATACAACCAGCACATCTACCTGATCCTGAAAGAAGCCATCAACAACATGGTGAAGTACGCGTGCTGCAGTAAAGCGATTATCCATATCTCTTTTGCAAGCCCTCATTTAACGATCACTATCAGCGATAACGGAAAAGGGTTTCGTGCGTCTTCCTCTTTTCCAGGCAATGGCATCAAGAGCATGAAAAACCGCGCCCAGCTGATGAATGCAAAACTGGTTATTGATGCTACGGAAGATAAGGGAACCGTTATTTCACTGCATCTCAAAATCAAATAAACATCTGATAGGAATAACAGCCCGAATAATGAAAGTTGCGGAATGATAAAAGTAGCCATCGTAGAAGATAACACCACGCTGCGAAACAGCCTCACCAACCTGTTCAACCGGACAGAAGGGATGAGCTGTGTGGCTTCTCTCGGTAATCTGATGAACGTGGTGACCGAGCTGACCGCTGCCTCTCCGGATGTGGTGCTGATGGATATTGGACTGCCCAACATCTCGGGCATTGAAGGCGTGCGCACGGTGAAGTTCAATTTCCCCGCGGTGCAGATCATTATGTTTACTGTTTTTGAAGATAACGAAAAGATCTTCGAAGCAATACGTGCCGGGGCCATGGGCTACCTGCTCAAGAAAACTCCGGCCGAAGAAATCATCGAAGCAGTAAAAGATGTACACGGGGGTGGTGCGCCCATGACGGCAAGCATTGCCCGCCAGGTGCTGCAAGCCTTTCAAAAGCAACCCGATCCTTCGCTGGAACAATTTCAACTGACGGAACGGGAACGCGAGGTACTCTTCTCTCTCGTGGACGGACTGAGCTATAAAAAGATTGCCGATAAATATTGTGTGAGCATGAGTACGGTGCGCACACACATCTGCAACGTATACACCAAGCTGCACGTACATTCCAAATCGCAGGCCGTCAGCAAGGCGTTGCGCGGCCTGAAGTAATTACTTTTTCACCTCCTGCCTACATTTGATCCGGATCACAAATCAGATATTCATCTGATGGTTTCGCGCTTGCCGTCTTGCTTGCTTTGAGAAACCAAATTTCCGTTATGAAAACAAGCACCCTCCGATTTCTTTTACCCTTAGGGATCATCGTAGTCTTTCTTGCTTTTTTAAACTCCTGCAAGAAGGATGATCCAGATCCTGTGCCGACACTCACGTTTGCCACACCCACTGCGCTGACCTGCCAGATCGGAAGCGTTAATGCATGTACCAATGTGGTTACTTCTTCCATTCCCACAGGTGGAGCAATTACCTACACCGTTACTCCCACTTCAGTAGCAACCATCAACGCCAGCACCGGGGCGATCACTCCCGTAGCAGCAGGTACCGCTACCGTTACCGCTACACAGGCTGCGTTGTCAGGAAAAAATGAGTCGTCTTCGGCTACGTACACCTTAACCATTACCGCTCCCGATCCGGTGCCCGTGCTCACTTTTGCAGCAGGGCCGTATACCTGCACCGTAGGTACTTCTACACCATGCGCTTGGACAGCTTCATCTTCGGTTACCGGTGGCGGAGCGATCACCTATACCGTTACTCCCACTACGGTGGCCACGATTAATGCTACCACGGGAGTCATCACTCCGGTAGCAGCAGGTACGGCAACCGTAACTGCCACGCAGGCAGCAATAGCCGGTAAGAATGCAACGGCCAGCGCAACCTATACACTTACCGTAACGGGCTTGTCCATCACGAGCTTTACACCCACGTTTGGCGGTGTGGGTTATACGGTAATCCTCACCGGTACTAACTTTGACGGAGTAACTGCAGCTAACAATACGGTTACTATTAACGGAGTGCAAACGGCAACACCGACTAACATATCGGCCACCTCGCTTACGGTAACGGTACCCAAAGGAGCAACAGGCGCAGGCAACATTGTAGTGAAGGTAGGAACACAGACGGCCACCAAAGGCACCTTTACCGAATACGCTACTGTAACTACACTTGCCGGAAATGGCACAGCAGGACTTGTTGATGATACGGGCCTGAAAGCAGAATTCACCGCCCCTGCTCACCTCACAATCGATAACTCCGGAAACATTTTAGTGGCTGACTATGGCAATTCAGCTGTGCGTTCGGTTACTACGGATGGTGCGGTGACCACCGTTGCTACGGATCCTGATTTTTTGGAACCCTGGGGAATAGCCGTAAACAAAAAAACAGGCAAAGTATATGTCAGCGACCGCTCCACTTATCTGATCAAAAGTATCAACTTATCTACGAATGCAGTGAGTACCTATGCCGGAAGCACGTACAGCGGAGACGGACACAACACCGGAACGAACCTGACCAACGTACAGTTCGACCGGCCACAAGGTCTTGCCATCGATGCCTTCGATAATATTTATGTGGCCGACTACTGGTATTCGTTGATTCGTGAAATCGTGTCTGGCGGTTATGTATTTGAAATCGCAGGAAACACAACTTCCTCCTATATCAACGGCAGTGGCACCAGCACCGGTTTCTATTTCCCGGATGGTATTGCCGTAGAACCGAATGGTAACTTCTTACTGGTTGCCGATAAGGTAAACAATTGCATACGGAAGATTACGATCCAGGGTACCATAGCCACCACTACTTTTGCAGGTGCCAGCGTGGCTGACAACGGAGCGGGAGGAACAACGGACGGTACGGGCACTGCTGCACGGTTCAGCTACCCATCGGGCCTGGCCATGGATGATGCAGGCAATGCCTATGTCGTTGACAATAATAACGGTGGCAATGGATTGGTAAGAAAAATTACTCCCGCAGGTGTGGTAACTACGTTAGCCGGAGGAACGGGTGACAACACCCAGTACGCAGATGGCTTAGGCCCTTTCGCACGCATATACAGCCCCGTTGGCATAACGGTGGCCGCAGATGGAAGTGTGATCTATGTATCCGATGGCACCAACCGCATCCGTAAGATTGTACCTTAAGTAGTTGTTTCCTTAACGTTTACTCTAAATGGAATAACAAAGCCGGTAGCTGATGCAGTTACCGGCTTTGTCACTTCTAAAACGGACCTGATTTACTTCTTCAGAAACACCAGCTGCCCCATGTGATACCCCACGTGATTGGTGCGACTCAGCAACACGCTGAGCTTATTGCGTTCCGGTTCTTTCGCAAAGTCTTCGTCTGTCATTTTGGTATGTCGCTTAAACCAATCTCCGGCAGGAAGCTGCTTTAGTTTTGCAGACAGGTCCGTGTTTACGGCCGTCCATATTTTTTTCAATTCATCCAGCGATGGTATTTCGGCAACGGTCTTATCCGGACTTTTCAGGAAAGCCTGATCCAGACCGGCATGTTTGCGCTCGCCCAAGCCAAGGATATCGTTCATGGCATCGTGCGTGGCAGTAAGATGGCCAAGCAGATAAATGCCTCTGTTTCTGCCGGGGGCAATTTCAGAGAGCAGCTGCTCATCTGTAAGGCTGGTGAATAACTGATCGGCTCTTTTGATCTGGCCTTCCCATGCGTTCAAAGCGATCTTTACAACTAATTCCGGAGACATAAAGGGTGGATTAAGTAAGGGTTAATAATTGAATTTAAAAGACGGATGTGCGATTTCTCGTCATTGCTTTCAGGCAACAAAATAAACCATCCACAGGTTCAGCCGGTGCGTTTAAAAAAGCAGGTATTCGCTGGTTGTATCCCTGAGCGTTGATCGCGTACTTATTTGCAGTGCACGACTTTACAAAAGACATGTTAAGGTTTTACAACAAACTTGTACGGCTTTGTCCTGCCGGGCATGAGAGCTCCAAAACTACGGAGCGCTATACGCACATGACTAAGAACGGATTTGAGCAAATTGGTAAGCCCTTTGGATAATCTGATGAGAGGGCTTAGTTTGGAGGAAACATAATGGAGATGTTGGGCATCATACGTTAGAAATACCGGATCAAATTGATATTTAATGGCAACCGCTAGAAGAATTCTAATAAAAAACATTACTAAGGAGCTAGCTCGTGAACTGATTATGAAAAATTATTCAGTTGGGCGAACGGCTACATTCAACTATGAATATCGGGAGGTGTTCTTGGACAAGATGAATTACGCTTTTATTTTATTCGATTCCGGCTTAGAGGATTGGATTGAATTGGATTTGAATTTTTATAACTCAGTTAAAGAACATGACGATTTTTTAATGCGCATTTCAAAAGATTATAATACAAGTGTCCTTTTAGGTTATTCACAGACCACATCAGGCGATACACGATTTTTAGTATTTGAAAAGGGGCAAATTCTTCGTTCAATACATCAGAAGCCATATGATGAGCCAAATAAGATTGCAATTATAATGGAGAGTGATTTTGGGGAAAAAATGAGTTATGAGAAAAATTTTCGATACCCTGGGCTTGGACAAAATATACAAGGTTTTAAGTTCTTAGACTTTTATGACGACATGCAGCAGATGTTCTTTGACTACGGATATAGCGGAGAAACGAGGAAAGAGTTCGATGAGAACTATTTGCATATTGAGTATCTGAAATGACAGATGAAGTACGAACGCCCAATCGAATAGACGGCCTCACCGATGAGGTTCGCCTCTTTGTAAAGCTGAGCAAATGACTTGCATGGCTTTGTCCTTCCGGGAGCTGATCCCGTGCAACGAAGATAAATACCTCTGCAACACTTTACCCCGCAATTGGTGCGCGGCAATCAAATGTGCGATGTGGGATTTTAAAATACGTAGGGTCGGCCTTTTCATTTGTAATTTAGTTCATTAATAGATCTATAGTCACTTTCGATTAATTATATCTATAGCGTGAGATATGTGATAAGAAATTACAATCCCCGTATTTTCGTTAGTTAGAAAATCTCCAATTGGAGTCTTGATCGTTTTTTCAGGATCATTTACATAAGCCGTTACAACTGCTATTATTCTGCTATGATGGGTTTGACCAACAGGATTGAAAATAACCACCGGACCACCTGAAAAACCAGGATTATTATTTCCGTCCAAGAATATAATTAGACCATCAGGGTTTTCGTGAGTCCATGATGAAATAATCCCCTTCTTTATCATTGGTAACGGGAATCCAGCATTTGGGTTAATGTCATTATTGGGATGAAGTCCATAAGGGAAACCTAAAAAGTAACAGTCTTGGGAAAGATAATATCCCAAGCCGCCAATATCAAAACCATTACCCTTTGCTTCATTCGTCCCTAACGATAGTACAGCAATATCGATGTTAGAATTAACATTGAGCATGAGAGTTGCGGGAAACTTTATCCATTTCTTCTCTTTCAATAATTCAAACTCAACTTTAGATTTATGAATGGGTGAACCACCAAAAATGTGTCGTGATGTTATTAGATAATCAATACTGTCTACGCTTAATAGAAAGCATGTACCAACGCCAGTTCCATACTTAATCTCAAAAACGCGTTGCAACACATCCCTGTCTACCAAATTAATTTGACTTAAAACAATTCTTGGAGAGTAAGCAATTAAAAGAATGAAAATATATTTGGCCATAATCTCTTTTTGTCTTCACACTTGTTCTTCATTGACATTACCGTCCACTGAGCCAACCCAATTGCTCGCAACTTCCGGGTTTGTTGCGGGAGTAGCGAGGGCTTAAAAATGTAGCGTAGCGAAATATTAGGCCTGACCATCTCCAAAATTGCCCTCTCCATGTGAGGAACGAAATTAAAAAACCAATTTATAGCCAACACCAAACCTCATAATTGCATAAATGTTTATTGTCGGTAGCGTGCATCCTTAATCTGTCACAGATTTCCAGGGATGGCTATACTGTACTGTCCGTCCCTAAATGTCACAGTGAACTCTTTTTGTCTCTTAAGATTAGCTTCGTCATCACCAATTACTTGGTCGTTAACTATCCCAGACACGAAAACATTTTTATAACCTCTTTCCATAAGTTCTGTCTTTAGTTTAACTCTGAACTCATGGCTTTCTTGGTCCCCCACTCGGGCAAGCAATTCAACACCCAAATTCTTGTTGGGCATTTTTTCAATAATTTCCCGCAATATTTTTTCCGTGACCTCTCTTGGGTTTGTTCCAAAGTTATTTGTCACCTGATTATTCGCTCCACCAATATTTCCCAGATTAGTCCCGTTATTTGAATTAATTTCAAGTTTCTCGGTCTTAAGAAGGTACGGTAGATTTGTTATTGAATCACGTCCTATTTTAAATTTGGTTGTTAACGTATTTTGAAATTGAATGTCTCTGACGCTGTCAGTTGAATAGGACTCTTTCAATGTCGCTATTTTTGAACTGAGATTGCCAACTGTAATTTGATTTTCCTTTTCTGTCTCATTATCGCGAGTGATTTTGTCCAACCCTAACCAGAGAATTAAACCAAAACATACAATGATGAAAGAGGCATATCCCCAATTCTTTCTCTTTATTTCTTTTACCAGTGGAACAACTGTCACCAGAATACCAAGAAAATAAAGTATAAAGTCTTTTGCCATGCCTTAAATTGTAATTCAAATTTTCATTGCATATTACCTACAATGTTTGTGTTTCTGCAGTGGTGGGCTTTTGAAATGTATATATCCACTATGACCGAATGTTAAACGAAGATAAAAACTTATAGCTTTCACATCACTCACCATTGCAGAAACATTTGTTGCATGTGTCAATAATCTACTCAACTGGTACATCAAATACATTAGACTTGGGTCATAGTAAATCCAGGAGCTGTATCATTTCCAATTGGATTATCTATTCTCATGTCCCATTTGAGTCCCTGATGATCAACAATTTGAAAAGTCCCGTTCTCATTATTATCATTTATATCTCTACTTTTCACCCAAATCTTAGTCAAGTGACTTGCTCCATCGTACTGTGCGTGAATTTCAGTTTTCCAACTACCACCGTTAGTACCTCTATACTTTAAGTCTGGATAAGGTCCTCCCCAAACTCCAAGTACAGGAAAGACAAACCACTGTGGATCATCAGTTCCAGAATTTGTTAATGGCGTACTTGGGAAATGACAAGGACTTAATTTTGCTCTTAAGTGATTCCCAAAATTGTCGATGTACTCGAATTCAAATAAATGTTTAGTGGGCATACTTTTGAAATTTAGTTTATAAAAAGTTTAAGAATACTCAAACAAGTTTTATATAGTTCAAATTGTCAGTTGGCATTGCTGGCAATATTGGGATAAGATACTCCCGCAGACGAGCTACGACCTCCACCAACTCCATTAGACAATTCGAAACTGCAAAGAAGTATCGACCTGCACAATCCCTGAATTCAGGGATACCGCGGTGTTGTTTTATTTCGTTACTTAGGTGTATTTTTTTGATGCGCCTGTTTCTTCCGGCATACGTAGCACCTTAAGAGAAGCAAAACTTTATAAAATAGCTTCTGCGTTGGGTCGAAGATTATCCAGAGATATCAATAGTGTTAACGACAGCATCGGTTACCGTAGTGTCCCCGGGGCGGGAGACACCACGGAGAAATCAGGAGAAATGAATGGTAAACAACTACGCAGGGAGCAACTATCAGCAACAGGTAATGATGGCCGCAAAAAGAATTTTCACTTTTTTTATCTTCAGGTAGCCTAAGGGTTGCCTAAGTCTTGCCTAAGACTTCACCATCGGGCAGCGGCAGTAGCAATGATGAAACCCACGATCGGAATGATCCGTTACAGGCAATTTGCAAAACCGTTGCCTGGTGTGCCGGAACAATTTACTCTTTTAACAAAGTCTGTTCGGGAAAAGGATGGAGTTAGCGGGGTGCAATGGGTGCTTTCTGTTGCCTGCCCCACGCAATAAATACAGCAAAAGCGGCAAAGAAGATGTTTACACCAATTTGTGAACCCTCGCCTCTCGTGATATGAAAAACACTTGCCGCGATCATCAGTAGCACAGTTCCGTAAGCGGCATACGTTGTCAGCCTGGGTTGGATGCGAAGCAAGGCAGGCAAAATCAATCCGATACCTGCCAGCAAATCTAAAACTCCGGTCAGTTTCACTAAACCGGAATGTTCGGCTGTCCAGGGCCACATGGCGGCTAACTGGCTGGCTGGCAGAAACAGCTTCATGGCACTTGCCCAGATCAGTGTCCCCGCTAAAATCACTTGTGCGATCCAAAGAAGGATGTTCATTACTTTTGATTTTTCCTGTTCGTGTGGCATATCATTATTTTATTTCCCAGCGGCAAATTTATTTAGATTTGCTTTCCGGATGATAGCACTTCCTGTTGGGATAGCACTATCCAACGGGGAAGTAACGTAAAAACGGAAAAGAAATGTTAGCCAAAGGGGGTTGTCCAAAGACGATGCTTTCCATCAGCGATGCGCTGGAAGCGGTAGAGGGAAGATGGAAGTTGCTGATCTTATTTTCGCTGTCTGAAAGTCCCAAGCGATTTAAGCAAATAGCAAGAGAAGTAAGTGGGATCACGGATAAAACGTTATCCAAAGAACTGAAGAGTTTGGAAGCGAACAAACTTGTGCTCCGTGCTGTTTACGACACCTTTCCTCCAACTGTTGAATACTCCATTACTCCGCACGGCTTGTCGCTCGAAAAAGTAATAGACGAACTTCATTTCTGGGGTTTGGCTCACCGAAAGAAGGTAATCGGGAAATAGGTGCCTGTTGCTTTACCATTCACACTAAACAAAAAAGCAAATACCCCTATGGTTTTGTGTGACGATAGTTGCTTTACTATTGTTCCTTTGTCGATGAAGCTACTTGTTAATTTGTAAGCTCCATCTTACTCCTCAAGTTTAAAGTTCTCCCAATATTCCTTAGGCGTCACAATTTTAGTCCGCTTATACTTTTTAATTGTAAAATCGTTAGTGTTTCCAGTGATAAGAAAATCAGCTTTACATTCGTCAGCAAGCTCCAACAATTTATTATCGTCTTTGTCGGAAATAATTGTTAGCTTTTTCTTTGGGGTGAACTTGAGAGATTTCGCCTCAATGTCTGCTATAAGCATCTCGGCTTTATTAATAAAGTTGGAATATTTAGCGAACTTCTTTCTATTGAAAACTGCATAATATTCTTTGAGCAGATCGTCTGAAATGCATAACTCAATTTTCCTCTCTATAAACAACTCATTTATTATTAGATATGGATAGCTTCGTTGAATTAGCGCAGATACAAATACATTAGTATCAATTACCAGCTTTTGCATTCTTCCTCACGGCTTTGACTTCCCTGGTAATCTCGTCCATCGTCATTTTGGAGAGTCCGAATTTCTCCGATAGTTCAATGCATTTATTAAGAGTCTGTTTTGTTAATTCCTTGCTTACTAAATCCACAAATTCTGAGAAGGTAATCTTGTCCTTTTTAATCCCGAATTTGTCCAGTTCGAGGTCCGATATTGAAATATTGAGCGTTCTCATTTTTTATTTTTTTTACTGTCCAAATTTACTAAATTCTCACTACTCTTTATTTCGTTACTTAGATGTATTTCTCCGATGTACTCATTTATGCAGGTACCCGCAGCGGGAGATACTATAAATTAAAGTGAACTTACAAATCCAGTCTGTTCGCTTGCGTACAATTATCCGATTCGAAGCGATTCTTTATTTGCTCAACCAAATAATGAAATCCATGAAAACAATCATCACTTTAGTACTGCTGATGGCAGCCGGTTCGATCTGCCACGCGCAATCCAACCCCAATCCGTTGCAGGACGAAGCAAGGAAAGCAATTGCTGCCAGCAACGCCATCTACTCCGACCTCGCGCTTAAGAATGACGGCTCTATTCTGAGCCGATACACCGAAGACGCTTGTCTGCTCCCACCCAACTCACCTCCGTTATGTGGTCGTGAACAGATTCTGAATTTCTTCAAAGAAGGTCCGCCTGTGCGGAGTACGTTCACCATCGTGAACGTGTATGGTGACGGTAAAGAATACGTAACGGAAGAAACCCGGTACGAGCTATTTGACCTCACCGGAAAAAAGATAGATGACGGTAAAATACTGGTGCTCTGGAAAAAGACCAAAGACGGCTGGAAGATGCACCGCGACATGTTCAGCAGCAATCGCGAACAAGGCAAGTAACTTACTAACGGGCATCTCTGATCGGGGATGCCCGTTGTAACTATGCACGCTCCATGCATGAAATGATTCTGTCAGCGGTTCTCAGCCTGCTGAAGGGATGGCCTGGATTCGGAGGGAGTGATACCGGTAAACTTCTTAAACTCGCGGATGAAATGCGCCTGGTCATAATAACCACACGCATAGCCGATGGAGGTGAGATCTTCGCTGGTGGACAACACCAGTCCGAGGCTTTTATTAAATCGCTGCACGGAATAAAAAGACCGTGGTGTTAAACCCACTACCTCTAAAAACAATTTCTGGACATAGCGCTCCGAGAACCCGTATCGATTGGCTAATACGCTTACATTAAATGTCTCCCCATCTTTGCTGATATCGTCACACAGTTGTGCCATGATTTTTGTCTTCCGGTGCATTCTTTCGTTGGTTCTCCATTTTTGAATCAGGAACTGATCCAATGCCTGAACTTTCTGATCAACCGTTGTTGCATTCATCAGCTTGTTGTAAAAATCATGCGACTCATTTCCGATCACATCGTACAGGTCGATGGAGTTATTGGTAAAATGAGAAATCGGGTTGGGAAAGAAAAGGGAACTGGCATGGGGATAGATCCGCGCAATCAACACCGATGTTCCACCTGCCACTGAAAGGCGCGTAGGCGAAGTAAGGTGCCCAAGTACTTCGATCTTCGGCATATCTATGGAGCGTCCGTTGATCATCGTGACCACGCTTCCGTCCGATATGTTCACAGCAAAATCAAGATACCCACTGGGATAGAATACTTCGTTGACCAGGTCTTTGTCTACGCGAATAATGAAGTATTCCTTCACGTACGGTTTCAGAATAGCGGATGGAGCGAATGCCATGACCAAACTTAACGAAACCCTGCAAAATGCGGATGCTGGTTAGTTGTTAAATAGTTCTTAATAGAAGGATGTATTTACGCTACCGTAGCGTCCTCGGGATGGGAAGTGTGTGTGGCCCATTTTTCGATCATTTTAACCAGCTCTTCGAGCTTGATGGGTTTAGAAATATAATCATCCATTCCGGAAGCAAGGCATATCTCCCTGTCTCCTTGCATCGCATTGGCTGTCACAGCTATGATAACAGGTTGGTGTTGTTTCAGCAAGCGGATATGCTCTGTTGCCTCCAATCCATCCATTACCGGCATTTGCACATCCATTAAAATCAGATCGTACTTTTGTTGCTGTAGTGCATCCACAGCTTCCTGACCGTTTAATGCCTTTGAAGGAGCGTAACCAAGTTTGGTAAGCACCCGTTCCGCCAATTTCTGGTTGACCGGATTATCCTCTGCGATAAGAATATGCAACGGATATTTTTGCGCAAAGTCAACGGAAAACATTTTCTTATTGACGGGTTCCTCTGCAAAAGGTTTGTCCTGCTGTTTGAGCTGGACGAGAATATGTTTATGGAGTGTGGCATGCCTTACAGGCTTTGTTAATACCGAAGAGAAAAGTTCGGTGTGCGATTTACAACTCTCGTCTCCCACTGAACTCAATAGGATAATCGGGACAGTAAGATGCTGTTTCCGTATCGCTTTTGCCAGTTGCATACCATCCATTTCAGGCATTTGCATATCCGTGACGATGAGGTCAAAACTTGCACCATCCGCAAGTATAGTCAGCGCTTGCTCACCTGAATGGGCAAGGGTGGGTACCAGCTTCCATTGCTCCATTTGATTTTTTAAAATGCTGCGATTGGTTGAGTTATCATCGATTACAAGAATCTTTTTCCCCTCGGAGCCCGTCATGTTGTGGTGAACATAGGTACGTACCGACTGTTCGCTTACTTTGACGCGCATAGTAAAAGTAAAGGTTGTACCCTGGCCTTCTTCGCTCTCTACCGTTATGGCTCCGCCCATCAGGCCGATTAACTTCTCGGAAATAACTAATCCCAATCCAGTGCCTCCATATTTCCGGGTGGTAGAGGAATCCACCTGAGAGAAAGCCTTGAACAGGCGGTCGATCTTATTTGCAGGAATGCCTATGCCGGTATCGCGAATTTTGAATCCTAACTCGACTTGTTCACCGTTCAGGCTCAGGAGGTGTATACCAACAAAGATCTCTCCCTTTTGGGTAAACTTGATGGAATTGCCCACCAGGTTCATGATCACTTGCCTTAATCGTGTACTATCTCCAATAATTTGAGACGGCACATTGTAATCCATTTCGTAGACCAGGTCCAGTCCTACGTCAGCAGCTTTGCCTGCAAATACATCGAGCACTTCTTCAACGCAGGTGCGCAGGTCAAAATCTTTTTCTTCCAGCTCCATCTTGCCGGATTCGATCTTGGAAAAGTCAAGGACATCATTAATGACGGTAAGCAGGTTTTCTCCGCAGCTTCTAATAGTGTCGGTATATTCCTGCTGCTCCCCGCTGAGTTGCGTTTCCGCCAGGAGTGACGCCATCCCGATAACACCATTCATAGGCGTGCGTATTTCATGACTCATGGTAGCGAGGAATACACTCTTGGCCTGGTTAGCCTGGTCGGCATCAATTTTGGCCTGTTCCGCTTCAGCCCTGGCCTTCTCTGCTTCCGCCTGCCTCAGCAAGATCTGTTCCCGTTGCTCAATAAGTTTGGCGTTGGCATCTTTCAGATACTCGGATTGTGTCAGAATATCCTCTTTCTGCCGGATGATTTCGTCTGTACTTTCTCTTACTTCTTCTTCATGTCGTTCCAGGTTTTCCCGCATATGAAGCAACGCTTTCCCCATGATATCTTCTTCGCTGATGAGTTTAAAGTCCGCTTTGTAGTTTCCTTTTCCGACCTGCAAGGCAAATTCTGACTTGGCATTAATACCTTTCATCAGGCTTGTAATCGCGTTCGTCATTTCACCGATCTCATCTTCGCGTTTTGAAAACTCCGCTGTAACCACTTTCCCTTCACCAATCTGCAGGATAATATCTTTCAGGGTAATAATGGGTTTAACCACTCCGTTCCTGCAATAAAAATAGGCAGCAAAGGCAGCTCCTATAAACAGGAGGATCATAATGATCAGGAGACTGGTGAGAAAATCATAGGAGCGCTGCTTTTCCTGGCGAACATGCTCCATTTTTAATTCCTGAAAATCCAACAAGGAATGAAACTTACGGGATGCATTTGCTGACTGTGGTGTGATTGTTTTATCCAATAGGGCAATTGCCTGGTCTACTGCTTCATCATTATTGTATAAGCTATCCGCAGACAGAACACCCATCAATTGCTTTTGAGAGAATATAAGCATCTCGATTTTTTTTATCCCCTCTATAATATTGTCCTTATTACCGGCTTCCTCCGCTTGCTTAAATGTCGCCATTAGCTTCTTTTTCAGCGCAGGAAATTCAGAATTATGAATGGCGTTAAGTTTTCTTTTGCCTTCTATGTCTGATTGGTACACCCAGTTATTCGCAAGCCTGGAAGACTCATCCAGCAAGTTGTCAGTATCTTTCAACAGCAGGTATAAAGGAATATAATAGCCCTGAAGACGATCATCCAGGTTTTTGTTATTATGTAAAGTTTGTATAACAAAGAGTGTCGCGACAATGGCTACTATAATGATAAACAAATAACCGATAGAGATTCTTCTGGAGAGCGTAAGGTTTAGCTTCATAACGGCATTGGAATTAAATCGGGATCAGAAACAGGCGGGATGTTGCGATCAGTTAAACAATCTTTATGTATTAAGTAAGCTTATTGTTTTAATATTCTCGGGTGTATTTGGTTAAGTTTACCGGGTAAATACCACTTTCACTTTTGCCATTACTTCCGGTGTAGCGGAACTTGCTTTGATGTACCCGATGGCACCAATTTCCTCGGCAACAAAGTCAATCAGAGCAGCTTCCGTAGCAAATTTGTCAGGAGGACGTTCTGCATTTTGTAATTGCTTGGTTATAAAATACTGTTCTACCTGGGCGTCATCCAATCCTAGCAACGCGTAGAAAGCGTCACGCTCTTCACACTGTTTTTTTTGATCCGCGGGCCGTATATTTTTATCAATCTCAGGCCAGCGCTTTTTTATTCTTCGCAGGTAATATAATTTCACTTCGCTTGCCGAGAGTGTAGTAACGGGATTACCCTTATTTACAATTACGGCTATGCTTTGGATAGCCGCTTCGTGGTTTATATCAAACGATACGGATGTAATGGCCGTTAGACAGATTATGGAAAGGAGAGATATTATTGTTTTCATGTTGATTTTCTGGATTAGATCGTAGAACGGATTAGAAACCAATAGCCCATAAAAGTTTGACCTGGCTAATCTTTGCAAAATCATCAGACTCCAGAAGTTGTGCTTCGACTTTAAATACGGAAAGCGGGGTGACGTTGTACCGCGCACCAAGCGTTATGTTGGTCAGGTCGGTGAGGACTCCTTGATAGAGTATTATACCGTTATAATACTGTACATAGGGTGTGATCTTTTTTATTTTATACCCTGCGTAACCATAGTGGACATCACCGGTCTGACTGAAGGTAGCGTTGTGAATTTTACCCCGAAAGTATTCATAGGCAAACTCAATGTTCTTTTCTCCCATGTACATACATGCTAATGCCAATCCGTCTACTTTAGCTTCAGTCGGATAGATTACCCCCGTTTGTGTTGTAGTTGAAGCGGATACTGAAAACCGGAGGTTATCGACAGGCTCTATAAATATGTTTCCGATGTAATATTTTTTCCTTGACATAGATGGATTGTAGCCATTTCCCACCATGAACCGATATCCGAATCTCAATTTTGAAATATCATCACCACTCACCATGATACCGTCATCTTTATTTATAGCAGCACCACCTTCTTCCAGATTGGCAATTATCGGAGGGGCATCAATGGTTGGGGTCAGTGCCTTGGCAAACCGGAAAAAGGTGGTATTCCAAAGGCCGATTGGAACATACAATCTACCGGCACTGATATTGAAGTAAGTTTTAAATGAATATTTAAGCATAGCACGCTCTATACTTACAGTGCCATTGGGTTTCAAAACAGGTTCTGCCAATAGTGAAATTTTATCGGTGATCTGGGATGTTAGTAGAATCTCAATGCCATCCGATTGAAATCCTGGCACAAATTTATTGGCGGTATCCCGTGCAACTTTAAATCCTGCATCTGTAAAAAATCTTACTTGGGTGTTCTCCAGTATGGATTGAGCCGATAAGGAACCTCCAAAGAAGAGCAACACTGCCAGGAAATATGCTTTAATGTAAAGGTGGAGATGGTTAAAAAATTTCATGAACGTGAATTGTTGGTTCTACCAAAGAACCGGGGTCCCAGGATGGTTTAAATCAGGGGAAACCTGATTTAATAAAAATCAGGTCTGTCGCAAGCTTTATTAAGCCGCGATGACTTTTGATGGCTATTGGATGTTTCATGATCACTTTGCAGGATTAACAGGTAGGGGTTTAACCTATGTGGCTACGGTAACTTTGCTTGTTGAGAAAGGATGTATTTACGCTACCGTGGCGAGAGAAGTCAATTCCGAAAGAATCAGGTTGACTCATTTCACCGGATGTGATTTATATCCAACTGGCGATCTTTGCAACTACTCATATGATCAATAGCAGGTCGTAGTGTAGGTTTTAAATAGTATCTTCGTTTAATCCCTGGCACTGCAGACAGAATGAAAATTATTACATGGAACTGTAACATGGCTTTCCGCAAAAAGGCGAACGTTATTCTCACACAGAAGCCAGACATTTTAATCGTTCCGGAATGTGAGCATCCCGACAAGTTAAAATTCAATAAGGGAACACCATTGCCTGCTGACATTTTTTGGTATGGCACAAATCTGCACAAAGGACTGGCCGTTTTTTCCTATAGTAGTTTTAAATTCAAACTGCTCGACATACACAATCCTGATTTTAAAACTATTTTCCCGTTGTCTGTAACCGATGGCCAATTTAGCTTTACACTATTTGCTATCTGGGCTAACAATCCCCAGGACAAAGACGGCCAGTACATCACCCAGGTCTGGAAAGCGATTCAGTACTACGACAGTTTATTATCAGGCAACAAAACCCTGTTGGCTGGTGACTTTAACAGCAATACCATTTGGGATAAACCGCGCAGAGAAGGAAACCACTCAGCGGTTGTCGCCAGATTGGAAGCAAAGGGAATTTTCAGCACCTATCATAAATTTCACAGACAAACGCAGGGAAAAGAAGAACACCCGACTTTATTTATGTATCGCCACAAGGACAAGCCTTATCATCTGGACTATTGTTTCGCCTCGTCCGACTTTATGGAAAAACTAAAGAATGTAGAAGTGGGGAATTATCATGACTGGACACCATACAGCGATCACAAACCTTTATCAGTAACATTCGATCTATGACGACCGGGATGCAGCAGCCACTAACGTTGGAGAAGATTATTTTCTTTATTAGAGTAGTCTTACTAATTACATTTCTCACCAGTTTGAGTTTACAAATTTTCGGACAGCAGACTGAAAGCAAATCACAATCAAAGATTGACAAGAAAGACCTTAAAACATTCATTAAGATATTAACTTCTGATTCACTTGAGGGTAGAAGAACGGGAACCATCGGACAAAAGAAGGCAGGTAAGTTTATTGAGGACAGATACAGAGACCTTGGACTAAAGACATTACGCCAAAATGACTATTTGGAAAAGTTTAAACTGACTCAAGTTTATTGGGGACAAGTGTATATTAAGGCATCGCAGGAATTGCTGGAGAATTTTGGAGAAATGGTTTTTCAGGGAAGGTATCCACAGAATACTGAAGTTGAGAAAGAAGTAATTTTTGGCGGCTCGGGGACAAAGGAACAGTTGGATCAGATCGATGTAACGGACCGGCTTGTCTTGGTTTTTGTTAAGAATCTTAGAGCATACTCTGACATTTGCATTAGTCTTGAGAAGAGGAAAGCTTACGGGGTAATTCTTGCAAATCCACAAAATGACAATCAGTTTGAATCAATAAAGAATACATTCAAAGACTATTCTCTTCAAAAAAGACTTTCGGTTCCTCAAAATGATTCAACTAAAGAAATCGCTGCAAAATGGGACACGATTAAAATTGCAAATGCGTTTATCATACCAAATGATCAAATAAGGAACATAATCGGGTCTTCACCAAAACAGTTACAGGACTTCATTTCAAAAGATGATATCAAAACAATTCCGATCTCAAAGGTTAAAATAAAGTGTGAAAGAGTTAAGGAAGAAATTGAAACAGCTAATGTTATTGGAGTGGTTAAAGGCAGGACCGACAAAACAATAGTGATTTCTGCACACTATGACCATCTTGGAAAGTCTGGAAAGGACTATTTTCCAGGTGCGGATGACAACGGCTCCGGGACAGCAGCACTATTAGAAATTGCTGAAGAGTTCTCCAACCAACGGGACCTGGAATACAATCTAATATTCTTAGCTACCTCAGCGGAAGAAGCAGGTTTGTTAGGCTCATTCTACCACGTCAACAATCCGGACTTTAATCCTAAAAACATTCTGTGCAACGTGAACCTGGACATGATTTCAAGACGTGACGATAAACATCATGACAATCAATATCTTTATTGCATCGGGACAGACCAATCAAACGAAATAGATAATCTCGTCAGGAAAGCGGACCTTCTTTTTGACAAATGTTCGTTTGATTTTTCTTTAAATAATTCCAAAGACCCAACTGGAATATATTTAAGATCAGACCAATATAATTTTTACAGGAAAGGGATTCCTGCAATTCAGTTCTTTTCAGGTTTACACATTGACTATCACAAACCTACAGACACTTTCGAGAAGATAGATTTCAATAATTTACAAGATCGGGTTCAACTAATAAGTTTAGTCATTAGTTTACTGGAAAGCGAGGGATTCAAAAATTAACGGCCAACAATGCATAATGCTATTTCTATATGAAAAGAGGTCGTAATACTGGCAATTAATTCCTTCGGACAGATTGGGTTTGATGCGGTAACGAAGAGAATGATTAATTCACAAACACAATCCGGTTTGCATTCGCTATTTCGTCTTCGCTAACGGTGTGCCCCATGTTCAGATAAATTTTCTCCGTTACCATCGCATTCATGGACTTCAGCAAAGCTGCGGATGCATTTACTCTTTCCACGGGAACGTGCGGATCGGGATTACTTGAACCAATAAACACCGGAGTAGAAGCAAAATCACCTTTATAATTTTCCGTATAGATGCGGTCACCAATTAATCCACCGGTGAAAGCAGCCACCCCACCCCATCGTGTGGCATGGCGGGTTACAAACTCTAAAGTAAGGCAGGCACCTTGTGAGAATCCGGCAAAATAAATCTGCCCGGAAGGAATGCCTGCCAATTGGATATCCGCTACCATTTCACTCAACACAGCCAACGCGGAAGAAAGCCCCGGCTCATTTTGTGCGGGAGGTACCAGGAAGGAATACGGATACCAGGTATGGTTCGCAGCCTGCGGAGCCAGCAGTGCATAGTCTTTCACATTCAGGTGCGAGGACAAGGAAAGGATGTCTTCCGCAGAAGCACCACGCCCATGGATCAGGATCAGGGCTTTCTTCGCTTCTGTTATCTTTTTGCCTGCGGTTATTATTTTCTTTTGATGCATGCGTATTCGGTTAATAGTTATCTGTTAATAGTTATTGGTTAACTGTGATCAGTTAATTGGAATGGATCATTGTTAATGGATCAGGCGATGGAGGGTAGTGCTTTTTCGATCTTTGCGCGGCTGGCTTCATATTGCTCCGGCAGCTTCAGATTCCTGCCCAGCTCACTCACCGGTTCATCTACCGCGAAGCCAGGGTTATCGGTGGCCAGTTCAAACAACACTCCGCCTGGTTCTCTGAAATACAGGGAGAAGAAATAGTTACGATCAATCTTTTCGGTAATCCTCAATCCTTTCACCAGTACTTTTTCCCGGTAGTGCATCAGGGTCGCTTCATCTTTCACACGAAAAGCAATATGGTGGATGGTTCCTCCTGCATTCACCGCATTGGGTTGATCAGGCGCTTCATCCAAATCGATAATCGAAGCATTCTCTACTGCATCGGTCATGAAGCGGTGACGGTTCCCTTCCTGTGCGGACAGCTTATATCCGAAGATGTCGGTCAGTATAGCGGCTGTCCCTTTTATATTCTTCAAGGTTAACGTAATGCTGTGAAAGCCTCTTGTAGCTACCGCTGCTTTTACTTCCTCTGTTTCCCAGGGCTTCCGGTTATCGTTGTTCTTTGGAATGATCAACACCAGGCGCAAGCCATCCGGATCTTCAAACGACAAGTACTGTTCTCCGAATTTCTCGCCTGTGCCGGTTACTTTAACATTATACTTTTTAAAGCGCTCTGTCCAGAAATCAAGACTTCCTTCGGGGACGGAATAACCGATTTCGGTAGCCATACCTGTTCCTGTTTTACCGGGAGAAATACCTTCCCAGGGAAAGAAAGTGAGAATGGTGCTGGGCGTACCTACTTCGTCTCCAAAATAAAAATGATACGTACCCGGATCATCGAAGTTGACGGTCTTCTTTACTAATCGCAATCCCAATACATGGGTATAGAAGTCATGGTTACGCTTTGCATTACCTGCGATGGCGGTGATGTGATGAATACCTAAAACGCTGTTGCTCATACGATGTGGTCTTTAAAATGAACGTGCTATTGATTTGTTTGTGCTTTCAACCGATAAGCATCCGGATTTAACTCCATCACAAGATGCTGCTACCACGAAAGCGGTTGTACAATAAGAGGATTTAATATCCATTTGATCCTAACGACAAATAAAAAGGTTTTTTCGTTTCACTTGCTAATGAAAAAAAGTAAAACGAATCGATTTCTATCCTCTTCATGAATTTCTTAATCTAGTTCAACGTCTGAAGCTAACGATGCACGTTACATTTGTATCATCATCGCTATGGGTATTGACTTTTGTAAGCAATCAGAAACAAAAAAAATGAAACACACTATTTATAAAGCGGGCGAACGCGGACTGAAAGACATCGGATGGCTGCAAAGCAACTTTACGTTCAGTTTCTCCAGCCATTATAATCCGGTACGCAGCGGGTTTGGTTTATTACGTGTCTTCAATGATGATTTCGTCAAACCAGAAAACGGATTTGGATTGCACGCACATGCCAACATGGAGATCATCTCCATTATGCTGGCCGGGTCCATGAATCACATCGACTCCATGGGTTACAAGGAAGTGGTCACCAAAGACTGGGTGCAGCTGATGAGCGCAGGAAGCGGATTACGTCACGAAGAACATAACGTAGGTAAAGAGGAAGTGAATTTCCTGCAGATCTGGATTGAGCCCAAACTGCAGAACATAACACCCCGCTACCAGCGCAGGTATTTCCCGGAAGAGAAACGGATCAATCAGCTGACTACTATTGTGAGCAACGAAGAAGGTCAAAGCCATTGCTGGATCAACCAGAATGCAAAATTATCGCTGGGTTACTTTGAGAAAGGACAAGAATTAAACTACTCACTTAACCCGGTCAATAAAAGTGTCTTTATTTTCGTGATCAGCGGAAATGCGCAGGCAGCCAATCAGGTATTGGATGCGCGCGATGCCATCGGGATATGGGAGAGCAACAACGTTCCTGTTCAGTTTCTATCTACGAGCCGAATACTGATCATCGAATCACCGGTCAATCATTAATCCATCTACGCTTTCTATATCGTTAAAAATTATGTTCAAGTTAAAAATCATTACCTCAACGACACGGCCCGGAAGAAAGGGATCATCCATTCCCTCCTGGGTGAAGGAAGTCACTTCATCACACAAGGACTTTGATGTGGAAGTACTCGACCTGGGGGAAATCAATTTACCCTTAATGGACGAAGCTGCACATCCCCGGATGAAAACCTACGAGCATGCGCACACCAAAAAGTGGAGTGCTAAAATTGAAGAAGCCGATGCCTTTGTGATCGTGCTGGCAGAATATAATTATGGATTCCCCGCCCCGATCAAGAACGCCATTGATTACCTGCACAATGAATGGGCCTATAAGCCATTGGGATTTGTCAGCTATGGCGGGCTGGCGGGAGGAACACGTTCGGTGCAAATGCTCAAGGAAGTGCTCACTACATTAAAAATCGTTCCGCTGACCGAAGCCGTAGCGATTCCTTTCTTCACCAAATATTTTGATGACCAGGATAACTTTAAAGGAGATGCCGGTTTAGAAAAATCAGCCGGAATCATGCTGACTGAGCTTCTTCGCTGGACAAAGGCACTAAAACCTTTACGAAATCCGCAATAACAGCTACATTAAAAAAACAGAAAAGCCTTGCTGAAGTATTTCAACAGGGCTTTTTTATTTCTTAAAAGTGAATTTAAAATAAAGAAGCAACAGGGATAACAAAAACACAATGCTATTGGCCACCAGCACCGGTCCGCTTTGGATCAGGTACGCATAGGTGAGCCATACGATGGTGCTGGCAATCACAATCAATACCATCCATACACTCAGATCGCCCACGCTTTTGGATTGCCATGATTTATACACCTGCGGCACAAATGTGACAGCCGTTAAAAACGATCCGAAATAACCGATGTATTCGATGGGGTTCATGATTCTTCTGATTAGAGCGCTAAGATAAGATGAAAAATGATTAACTCTCAACACTGCGCACACCACAATCCACACCGGTAAACATGAAGTAACCATTGTCTTAAGGCCATGGTTATCAACACGAATACGTAAAAGGCTTGAGCCCCATGAATAGCGTGTAAATGGATGACGATAAAAGGAGGCACACCGATTTAATAATTTAAAGTGTCAATCATACATTTATTTATTACATTCGCCACCGCAGCGATTGATCCATTAACTGAATAACTCATGCTTACCCGATTTGTCAGCCTTCTTATTACCCTCCTGTTAACAGGTTACAACCTGACTGCACAGGTCACTTCCGGGAAGTTTGAGCCCGTCAGTTTTTCTAAAATCACCATCACCGATGGCTTCTGGAAACCGGCTATGGATAAGGTAGCTACCGCCACACTGCCTGCCTGCATTTACCAGACGGAAGTAAAAACACCGCGCATCAAAAACTTCGAAAAAGTAGCACGCAACAAAGGCGAAAAGCACGAAGGCATTTTCTATGACGACTCCGATGTGTACAAAGCGCTGGAAGCCATTGCCTATTCATTAAAGAATCATCCGGATGCCGCCCTGGAAAAGAAAGCGGACGAATGGATCGATAAAGTAGCTGCTGCCCAATTGCCGGATGGCTATATCGGCACCTGGTACTCGCTGGGCAAACTGGATGAGCGCTGGAGCGACATGAGCATGCACGAAGATTACAATGGCGGACACCTGATTGAAGCAGCCGTAGCCTATTATAATTCCACCGGCAAAAGAAAGCTGCTCGATGTAGCCATCCGGTTTGCCGATCATTTCGATTCGCTGTTTGGTCCGGCCAAAAAGCATTGGGTGACTGGCCACCAGGAGTTGGAACTGGCGCTGGTGAAACTGTATAAAACCACCAACGATAAAAAATATTTACTCCTCTCGCACTGGTTGCTGGAAGAACGCGGCCACAAATATGCCAAAGGATATACCTGGACCGACTGGCGCGATACCGCCTATGCACAGGATGTGGTGCCGGTGCGCGAACAAAAAGAAATTACCGGCCATGCTGTACGCGCCATGTACATGTACACGGGCGCTGCTGATGTAGCCGCACTTACCGGAGACGAAGGCTATATCAAAGCCATGAATACGGTATGGGAAGATGTGGTACATCGTAACATGTACATTACGGGAGGCATCGGATCGTCAGGAAACAATGAAGGATTTAGTATCGATTACGATCTGCCTAACGAACAGGCCTATTGCGAAACGTGCGCTTCGGTGGGTATGGTCTTCTGGAATCAACGCATGAATTTTTTATCCGGTGACAGCAAGTTTACCGATGTGCTGGAAAAAAGCTTATACAACGGAGCACGTGATGGCTTATCACTAAGTGGTGATCGTTTCTTCTATGGCAACCCCCTTGCCTCCAAGGGGCAACACTTTCGCAAGGAATGGTTTGGTACGGCCTGCTGCCCAGCCAACATTGCACGACTGGTAGCCTCACTGGGGGATTACATCTATGGTGCTTCTCCCGATGGACTGTGGGTGAATCTCTTCGTAGGAAGCAATGCTACCATTAAGATGGGTAACACCGATGTACCCGTTTCACTGGAGACCAATTATCCATGGGAAGGAAATGTAAAGCTGACGTTGCAGCCCAAATCAAAAGTGAAGATGGCCATGCACGTACGCATTCCGGGATGGGTGAACGGTGAGGCGGTACCCGGTGGTTTGTATGAATTCGAAAACAAAACCAGCGACAAGTTTACGTTGACCGTGAATGGCAAGCCCGCAGTTTACAAATTAGAAAAAGGATATGCCGTTATCGACCGTGAATGGAAGAAGGGCGACCAGGTAGAATTGAATCTACCCATGGAAGTAAAGAAAGTAATTGCACGTGCCGATCTAAAGCAGGATGAAGAACGCATAGCGCTCCAGCGCGGGCCATTAGTGTATTGCGTGGAAGGGGCAGATAATAACGGCCAGGCCTGGAACTTCTTTGTGCCCGGCAATGCGACATTCAAAACCACGTTCCAAAAGGACCTGCTCGAAGGAGTTACCACCATCCAGTTTCAATCACCTACGGTACAAGTCTCCAGAGACGGCCAGTCCGTAACCACCGAAGAAAAAACAATTACCGCCATCCCTTACTACGCCTGGTGTAACCGTGGACAGAATGCGATGCAGGTATGGTTGCCGAGAAAGATTCAATCATTAATGATCAATTATAAATGAGACAATTCGATTATTTACTTTTCAAAGTACCCATGTTCCGATTACTATCCATGAAGAGATTGAAATTGTATTCATTGATAATTGGCACATTGGTAATTGTCGAATTATTGAGCGTTTCTTCCTCGTTTGCCCAATCCTATCTTCCCGAAAAGAATAACGCGAAGGTGAAAGTAAAACCTGTTGTTGATATACAGGCCTATGCGTTCAACTTAAAAGATGTTCGCTTGCTGGAAGGCAGTGCATTTAAAAATGCGATGGATAAAGATGCCGCCTACCTGCTCACTATTGACAACGATCGTTTACTTAACCGGTTCCATAGCAATGCAGGTCTGCCCGTCAAAGGAGAAGTGTATGGCGGCTGGGAAAGCGAAGGGTTATCAGGTCATACCCTGGGGCATTATCTTTCTGCCTGCGCGATGATGTATGCGTCCACCGGAGATGAACGTTACAAACAAAAAGTCAATTACCTCGTGGATGAGCTGGAACGTTGCCAGACCGCAAGGAAGACCGGATACGTAGGTGCTATCCCCAAAGAAGATTCGATATTCTGGAAACTGCAGCACGGCATTATCAAGACCTCCGGTTTCGATATGAATGGTGGCTGGTCTCCCTGGTACACCGTACACAAAGTAATGGCCGGATTAACCGATGCGTATTTGTATTGCGATAATGCCAAAGCACTTCAAGTAGTGACCGGCATGGCCGACTGGACGGGGAACATACTCAAAGACCTGAACGATGAGCAGCTGGAGCAGATGAGAAAATGCGAGTACGGAGGAATGAACGATCTGCTTGTTCACCTTTATGAACTCACCGGCTCTAAAAAGTATCTTGACCTGTCGTATAAATTTCACGATCATTTTGTGCTGGATGAGCTGGCGCAGCGAAAAGATCCTATGCCGGGCAAGCACTCTAACACCAACGTGCCCAAAGCGATCGGGTGTGCACGCAGGTATGAATTTACTGCGGCAGAAAGTGATAAGACCATTGCTTCTTTCTTCTGGGAAAGTATTGTGGGTCATCATACGTACGTGATCGGAGGAAACAGTAATTATGAATACCTCGGTGATCGTGACAAGCTAAGCGACCGGCTGAGCGACAACACCTGCGAAACCTGCAACACCTACAACATGCTGAAGCTGACACGCTATCTGTTCACATGGCAGCCCGACAGCAAGCTGGGTGATTATTATGAACGCGCATTGTATAATCATATCCTTTCCTCACAAAATCCTCAAAGCGGAATGATGTGCTACTTTGTGCCGTTGCGCATGGGTACTAAAAAAGAATTCAGCGAACCCTTCACTACATTCACCTGCTGCGTAGGCAGTGGCATGGAAAATCACAGCAAATACACTGAAGGAATTTATTATGAAGGTAAAGACGGCAGCCTTTGGGTAAATCTCTTCATCCCTTCCGAACTAAACTGGAAAGACAAGGGAGTGATTATTAAACAGGAATCAAAGTTTCCGGAAGAAGGCAAAATCAATTTCACTGTGCAGGCTTCTTCACCTCGAAAGTTTGCTTTAAAAATCAGGCAACCGAAATGGGCCACAAGCGATGCGCGAATAACTGTGAATGGCAAACCGTTCGCTGCCGTAAAAGAAAATTCAGGCTACTGGTCGGTAGATCGTAAATGGGGAAAGAAGGACGACCTGAGTGTGACCTTTACTATGGACATTCACACCGAAAGCCTCCCTGACAATCCGAATCGCATTGCTTTATTATATGGGCCCGTTGTGCTGGCCGGGCAGCTGGGTACAACCATGCCTGATCCCGTTTATGGAACTACCGTATTGCTTACCGATGACCACGATGTTACCCACTGGCTGAAATCGGGCAACGAGCCCCTGGTATTCAAAACCAATAACGTGGCGAAACCGGCCGATGTAAACCTGATCCCTTTCTATAAAACCTACGATCAGTATTACAATGTGTATTGGGATTACTTCACGCCTGGCGAATGGGACAAGCGACAAACGGAATACGAAGCAGAGAAAAAAAGAGTAAAAGAAATTGAAGACCGAACGATTGACATCATCCGCATTGGCGAGATGCAACCCGAGCGCGACCACAACCTGAAGGCAGCAGAGAAATCCCACGTGAGCGATGCATTAGGCCGCATGGGGCGCGAAGTAAGATCGGGTGGATATTTTGAGTTTGATATGAAAGTAAATCCACAAGTAGATAACAACTTGTTGTGCTCGTACATCGGTGACGACAAAAACAGTATCTTCGATTTACTGATCGATAGAACAAAGATTGCCACACAGGAACTGAAAGGCAGTACCATTGGAAGATTCTTTGATGTGGAATATCCCATTGCCGCAGCGCTTATCAAAGGAAAATCAAAAGTAATCGTGCGCGTGCAGGCTCATCCCAACAAAACAGCAGGAAGAGTTTTTGGATGTCGGATCGTAACCCGTAAACCCTGATGAATCGCTACAACAATCAAACGCGATTTTTAACCGCAGTAGACTGTATCATCTTTGGCTTTGATGGTGAGGAGCTAAAGTTGCTGCTTATCCATCGCGGCTTCGAACCGGAGAAAGACAAGTGGAGCCTGATGGGCGGCTTTGTGCAACCCAATGAAAGCCTGGACGAAGCGGCCAACCGTGTGTTGAAACAACTGACCGGGCTGGAAGGAGTGTACATGGAACAGCTAAATGCCTTCGGCCATCCGCAGCGCGACCTGGTAGAGCGCACCATATCGGTGGCTTACTTTGCATTGATCGACATTCACGATTACGAAAAACAACTCAGTGACGATTATCACCCGGAATGGATTCCACTGAAAAAAATACCGAAATTAATTTTCGATCATAAAGAGATGGTGACGATGGCCAAAGCAAAGCTTCGCTATAAGGCGGCCCTTCACCCCATCTTGTTTGAATTGCTGCCGGAGAAATTTACACTTCCGCAATTACTTAGCCTTTATGAAAGCGTCTATGAAAAACAGTTCGATAAACGCAACTTCAGCCGTAAAGTATTGTCTGCAGGGCTGCTGGTAAAACAGAAGGACAAAGAAAAGCTCAGCTCCAAAAAAGGCGCCTTCTATTTCAAGCTGGACAAGCGCAAATACAAAACCAACTTCCATCAGATTCTTAACTTCATCCCGATCTCTTAATATATGAATGCTGCATTTGTTATTGGTGTTGACTATGGTACGGATTCGGTACGTTCCATCATTGTCAATGCGCACAACGGAGAAGAAATAGCTGCTGCCGTTTTTAATTATCCGCGCTGGCGCGATGGATTATTTTGCGATGCTTCTCAAAATCAATTCCGCCAGCACCCACAGGATTATATAGAAGGTCTGGAATACACGATTAAAGAATGTTTAAGCAAAGCCGGTGAGGCAGTAAGAAAAAACATCAAAGCCATCTCCATCGACACAACGGGTTCTTCTCCTGTAGCCGTGGATAAAACAGGAAAACCGCTCGCACTATTACCGGAGTTTGCGCAGAACCCAAACGCCATGTTCGTATTGTGGAAAGATCATACTGCTACCGAAGAAGCAGCCGGGATCAATGAGCATGCTAAAAAATTCAGCGTCAACTATCTTCAGTACGTGGGGGGCATCTATTCGTCCGAATGGTTCTGGGCCAAACTTCTTCATGTACTTCGTGAAGATGAAAAAGTAAGGCGTGCCTGCTATTCCTGGGTGGAACATTGTGACTGGATTCCTTTTTTACTTACCGGAGGAACGGATATTCATGAAATGAAACGTGGCGTATGTTCGGCAGGTCATAAAGCATTGTGGTCGGAAGAGTTCAACGGCTTTCCTCCGGATGCATTCTTCGCTTCACTTGATCCCTTACTCAAAGGCTTTTCTTCACGATTGGGAACGAAAACCTATACCTCCGACCAGGCAGCCGGAACACTGAGCAAAGAATGGAGCGAACGTTTGGGATTAGCTACCGATGTAATCATTGGTGTGGGTGCCTTCGATGCGCACATGGGTGCCGTAGGCGGGCAGATTGAACCCTATCATCTCAGCAAAGTGATGGGCACTTCCACGTGCGATATGCTGGTGGCTCCGAAAGCAGACATCAGCACGAAGCTAGTTCGCGGTATCTGCGGACAGGTAAATGGTTCGGTCATCCCGGGAATGATCGGACTTGAAGCAGGACAGTCTGCATTTGGAGATACGTATGCGTGGTTCAAACAACTGCTGGCGTGGCCGCTGATGCATGTGCTTGAACGATCCGTACTCATCGATAAAAAAGTAATGAATGCGTTGCGGGACGAGTTACTGGAACAAATTATTCCTGTGCTTACCGAACAAGCAAAAGCATTACCCATGAACGATGAGGATGAGCTGGCATTAGACTGGCTCAATGGAAGACGAACACCCGATGCCAACCAGAAATTAAAAGCGGCTATCACCGGGCTGGACCTTGCCAGCAATGCCCCGTCTGTTTTCAAATCATTAGTCGAATCCACTTGCTTTGGAGCGAAAGCCATTGTCGATCGTTTTGAACAGGAAGAGGTTCACATCAAGGGATTGATCGGACTTGGTGGCGTGGCAAAGAAATCCCCTTACATCATGCAGATGATGGCCGATGTAATGAACATGCCCATTCGCATTCATAAATCAGAACAAACCTGCGCAGCAGGGGCGGCTATGTTTGCGGCCACGGCAGCCGGTATCTATCCCAGGGTAGAGGAAGCCATGCAGGCGATGGGCCAGGGCTTTGATGTTACTTATCAGCCGGACCAGACAAAAAAAGAGTATTACAAAAGAAAATTTCGGAAGTACACTTCCTTAGGAAAAATAATCGAAGGTCATATTCAACCAATCCATTAATTATCATGCAAGCACTATTTATTAAAATGAATGAAACGATGAAGGCAAGCTGCCTACTCCTTGTATTGTTATGCAGCAGTTTCCTTTTGCAGGGACAAACTAAAGTGTCTGTCAAAGCGAACGAAGCGAAAGTAACGATCGACAAAAATATTTTCGGCCATTTTTCCGAACACCTGGGCCGCTGTATTTATGATGGCTTCTGGGCTGATCCATCTTTGAATGTTCCCAAGAAAGATCGTATCCGGCTGGATGTAGTCGATGCCTTAAAGAAAATAAAAGTTCCTCTTCTGCGCTGGCCCGGGGGCTGCTTTGCGGATGAATACCATTGGAGCGATGGCATCGGGCCACGTGAACAACGACCCGCCCGAATCAATACCTCATGGGGGATGGTAACCGAAGACAACAGCTTTGGCACACATGAGTTTCTTGAACTTTGCAGCCTGCTCGAATGCGAACCCTATATCGCAGGGAATGTAGGAAGCGGCACACCACAGGAAATGGCCAACTGGATTGAGTACCTCAACTTTGACGGAGAGAGCGCACTGGCTAAGCTGCGCAAACAAAACGGAAGAGAGAAACCATGGAAGGTACCGTATTGGGGAGTGGGCAATGAAACCTGGGGATGTGGCGGTGAGATGACACCTGAATACTATGCAGACCTTTATAAACGTTATGCTGCATTCTGCAAGAGCTATCCCGGTGCACCGCTAAAGAAAATTGTAAGCGGAGCCAACTCAGACGATTATAACTGGATGGAAGTAAGCATGAAGAACATTCCGATCCGGCAGATGTGGGGCATCTCCATGCACTATTATACAGTAGTGGGAACATGGCAGAAGAAAGGATCGGCCACCGCTTTCGGAGAAGAGGAATACTTCAAAGGCATGCAAAAAGCATTGCACATCGAAGAGCTGATCAACAAGCATTCTGCTATCATGGACAAATACGATCCGGAAAAGAAAGTAGCACTGGCTGTTGATGAATGGGGAATCTGGACCGATGCAGAGCCGGGAACTAACCCTGCGTTTCTTTATCAGCAGAACAGCCTTCGTGATGCATTGATCGCTGCTATTTCACTCGATATCTTCACCAAGCACAGTGATCGTATCCGCATGGCCAATCTGGCGCAAACCGTAAATGTATTGCAGGCATTGATCCTTACCGACAAAGAGAAGATGCTCCTCACTCCTACCTACCATGTATTTGATTTGTACAAAGTACATCAGGATGCAAAGTATCTGCCCCTTCAATTTACCGGTCCTGATTATACATTTGGAAAAGAAAGCGTTCCTGCTATCAGCGCCACGGCTTCCAAAAACACAGCTGGTGTCGTTCATATTACATTTACCAATCTCGATCCCGCCAAAAAGCAAACTATTCAAACCGCTTTAGAAGGTTTTGACTGGAAGAAAGCAGAAGCACAGGTGCTGACGTCAGCAAAATATACCGACTACAACTCCTTCGATCAGCCCAATAAAGTGAAGCTGGTCAAATTCACAGAGTTTAAAAAAGAAGGGAATCAGCTTGCTGTCACTCTTCCTCCGATGTCGATCGTTTCGATTCAGCTATCAGCGAATTAGTTAATCGTGAATAGTTATCAGTTAATGATTAATAGTTCTTTGCTAGAGAGATTAAATCAAGTAGAATGTACCTGATATTTCAAAATCGCTGCAGCGTGATCCCCTTTCCTCAAGTCTGTCACCGTGGTCTGTGTCCTCACAGACCACGATTACATTTCGGTCTGAAGACACATACGGAGGTTCAAGGCATTCACCCTTCATCACTTTTAACCATTAACGATTAACTGCCAAAAGATGAACTACGATCACATCAAACAATCTGCTTATAAGGCCAATATGCAATTACCCAAACTGGGGCTGGTACTCTTTACATTTGGAAATGTAAGCGTGGCTGACCGAAGCCTGGGCGTATTTGCCATTAAACCCAGCGGAGTTCCATACGATGAATTGGCTGCCGAACAAATGGTGATTGTTGACTTTGACGGACATACCGTAGAAGGAACCCTTCGTCCATCCTCCGACACACTGACGCATGCTGTGTTGTATAAAAACTGGGAAGGCATTGGTTCCATCGTACACACACACTCCACCTACGCCACCGCCTGGGCACAATCGCAGCGCGACATTCCTGTTTTCGGCACCACACATGCCGATCACCTGACCGTTGATGTTCCTTGCGCTGCTCCGATGAGCGATGAGATGATAAAGGGCAACTACGAACGCGAAACCGGTTTTCAAATCATCAATTGCTTTAACGAAAGAAAACTCGATTATAAAGAAACAGAAATGATACTGGTTGGAAATCATGCTCCCTTCACCTGGGGAAAAAATGCAGACAAAGCAGTGTACAATGCAGCTGTTTTGGAAGAGGTAGCGCGCATGGCATTTCTTACGCTGCAAATCAATCCGCATGCACCACGACTAAAAGAGGCGTTGATCAAAAAACATTTCGAACGCAAGCACGGACCGGATTCCTATTATGGACAGTAATTGGTAACCGTAGGTAGCATTTAATAAAGTAAAAAATTAATTAAGTAAACACGCATGACTGATTTGAAACAACTCGAAGCCTGGTTTGTAACCGGAAGCCAGCACTTATATGGTGAAGAAACCTTAAAGCAAGTGGCAGAACACTCGCAGCAGATTGCAAAATCATTAAACGATCATTCTGCTGTTCCTGTAAAAATAGTATTCAAGCCGGTAGTCAAAACTCCGGAAGAAATTTACCAGCTCTGCCAGGAAGCAAACACTTCTAAAAACTGTGTGGGCATCATCGCATGGATGCACACCTTCTCTCCTGCCAAGATGTGGATTGGCGGATTGAAAATACTCAGCAAACCGCTGCTTCATTTCCATACTCAATTCAATCGCGACATTCCGTGGAAGGACATTGACATGGACTTTATGAATCTGAATCAGTCGGCACACGGTGATCGTGAATTTGGATTCATCATGACCCGCATGCGCCTGAACAGAAAAGTAATTGTTGGTCACTGGCAGGACGAAGAAGTCATTCAAAGTTTATCCGGATGGACACGCGTAGCGGCCGGCTGGCACGACTGGCAAGGTGCTAAGTTTTGTCGCTTTGGTGATAACATGCGCCAGGTAGCCGTTACCGAAGGCGACAAAGTAGAAGCGGAAATCAAATTTGGTTACTCCGTGAATGGGTATGGGACAGGCGATCTCATTAAAGTAATTAACGAGACTACGGATAGTGATATCAATAAACTGGTGGATGAATACGATCAGCGTTATTCCATTGCCACCTCATTAAAGAAAGACGCTGCACAGCGGGCATCATTGAAAGAAGCAGCACGAATTGAAATCGGGTTGCGCCATTTTCTGAAACAGGGAAACTTCAAAGGCTTCACCGATACCTTCGAAGATCTTCATGGACTGGTTCAGCTTCCCGGCATTGCCGTGCAACGATTGATGGCGGAAGGATATGGCTTTGGCGCGGAAGGAGACTGGAAAACAGCTGCGCTGGTCCGTGCCATGAAAGTAATGGCTACCGGATTAAAAGGTGGAAATTCATTCATGGAAGATTACACCTATCATTTTGCTTCAGGTAATAACATGGTGCTCGGTGCGCACATGCTGGAGATCTGCGAATCCATAGCAGAAGGAAAACCATCGTGCGAAATACATCCCTTAGGTATTGGTGGCAAAGCAGATCCCGTTCGTCTTGTATTTAATGTAAGTGGCGGAGCCGCACTCAACGCTTCACTAATCGATATGGGTAATCGTTTCCGGTTATTGGTGAACGAAGTGGAAGCAGTAAAACCCGAACAGGATTTGCCTAAGCTTCCGGTAGCACGCGTGCTTTGGAAACCTTTGCCCGACATGAAAACCGGTTGTGCAGCATGGATACTGGCAGGGGGAGCGCATCATACGTGCTATAGTCAGAACATCAACTCAGAACAATTGAGTGATTTTGCCGAGATAGCCGGAATAGAATTTGTTAAAATAGATAAAGACACGACACTTTATTCTTTGAAGAATGAACTGAGATGGAACGAAGCCTATTACAAACGATAGAACCTTATCCGAATGTAATCTTTGATATAAATTCAATGCTGGCATTAAATTTATATCAACAAATCTCATCTTAATTTTAACCTCCACCGTTAAAGCCGGAACGTTACTTTCCCAAAAGAGTAACTAAAGTTTTACTTGAAGTAAATCACCGCGTATGACGATGTTGGAGCAGACAGAGGTAGGTATTTGGCAAGACCTCTTCACTACTATTATTGAAGATGCAGATTCAAACGTACTGCTATTGGATGAAGATGGCAGGGTAGTCGCTCTCAACTCCGGATTCTATTGGATCTTTTTTGAAACTTATGGCATTGAGCTAAAAAAAGGAAGCTCCATCCTCGAAGCCATGGAAAAAGTAAATCCCGGCCTGAAGGAAATATGGAAAGAACGATTTGATACGGTAATGAGCGGCATGCCCATTAAGGTAGAAGATGTATTCGAGCTGGAAGAAAAAAAATACTATTGGGAGATTCATTATAAATATTTCACGCTATCCGAAGGAAGGCATATCATCTCGGTATTCAGTCGCGATAGTACGGTACGTAAAGCCTATCAAAAACGAATCTTAGAAAACGAAGCCAACCTTCGCTCTATTCTTAATACCATTGACGACAGCGTATGGCTGGTAAATACGCATTGCGAGCTGATCGATTTCAACAAAGCATTTTACAAAAGTTATAAAGTCGCCTTTGGTGTACGACTGGAACGTGGCAAAAGCATTTTAGACCTGATACCCGAACACCTGCAGCAGCTGCAAATGATGTGGCGCGAACGGTATGAGGCAGGACTAAAAGGAAAACCGGGAAGGTATTACGACAGCTATTGGTTAGAAAAAGAATTAAAAACCTACGAGATCGTTACTTATCCGATTGTTGAAAACGAAAAAGTAACAGGGCTTACGATTTATTCCAGAGACATTACTCTTCAAAAAAAGACAGAGGACCTTCTGAAGGAACAGAACCAGGAGCTCACCAAAATCAACAGTGAGCTGGATCGCTTTGTTTATAGCGCTTCGCACGATTTACGCGCCCCGCTCATGTCGGTAAAAGGATTGCTCACCATGATCAAGATCGATCCTGAAAAAGCAAATACTGAAAATTATCTTAAGCTGATCGAGACCAGTGTGGATCGCCTCGATCATTTTATTACCGACATCATTCACTATTCCAGAAATTCCCGGATGGAGATCATTCCGCAAGTGATTGACTTTAAAACGATCGTCAGGGAATCCATTGAATCATTGAAGTACATGGAAGAAGCCGAACAGGTGCAGAGCCACATTCATGTGCATTCGGAGCATGCGTTTTATTCTGATCCCAGCCGGTTGCTGATCATCTTCAATAATATTATTGCCAATGCCGTACGCTATCGTGCCCGGTGGAAAGAATCATTTATCAAGATTGACATCACTACTCAATATGCCAGCACAGTGATCCGGTTTACAGACAACGGCATTGGTATCGCTGATGAGTTCAAGGACAAAATCTTCAAGATGTTCTTCCGTGCTACAGCCGATAGCAAAGGATCGGGCCTGGGACTCTACATCGTAAAAAGCACAGTAGAGAAACTGGGAGGCACAATCAAAATGGAATCACACTTCGGAGAAGGGACAACATTTGAAGTCGAAATTCCTAATCTGAAAGCATCGGTACTTAACTAAGCATATATAAAAGAGTAATAACGATTTTTTGTGGGTTCAATTCCAGGCGGGGTTATTGCGATAAGCAGACCCCGCTTTCTTATTAGGTTGGCACATAGATACATGCTTTTACCTCAATCGTTTGTTATTACTTCATCTGAACATATCTCTCAATAATCTTACACCCCGGCAATTATTCACATCGCTTCTTTGTTATTTCGCAAAAGGAAATAGTTCTCGCAGCGGGCCTGTTTCTTTTTATTTAACTGACTTATGAAGAAAGCACTGTACGCGTTGATGTTGGGTGGCCTGGGTATCGGTACAACCGAGTTTGTGATGATGGGACTACTGCCCGACATTGCAAGTAACCTGAACATCAGCATACCTGAAGCGGGACACCTTATTTCTGCCTATGCGCTGGGAGTAGTCATTGGCGCACCACTACTCGTGATTCTGGCCAATGGTTATCCTCCTAAAAAAATCCTTATTGCCTTGATGGTGATGTTCACCCTGTTCAATGCCCTCTCCGGGCTCGCCCCCGATTACATCTCCTTATTCGCTATACGCTTACTCGCAGGCTTACCTCATGGCGCCTTCTTTGGTGTAGGCGCAGTGGTAGCCAGCAGGCTTGCTGAAAAAGGCAAAGAGGCGCAGGCCGTATCGGTGATGTTTGCCGGCTTAACCATCGCCAATATCATTGGTGTACCGGTGGGTACTTATCTCGGGCACCACCTCAGCTGGCGCTATACATTTATATTAATCGGATTGATTGGATTGGTCACTTTATTATGTCTTCAGCTATGGATGCCCAAACTGGAAAACAAAAACCCGTCTAACATCAAAGAACAGCTTACTTTTTTCAAGCGCAGAGATGCCTGGCTTATTATGATTACCAATGCCATCGGAACAGGAGGTCTCTTTTGCTGGATCAGTTACATCTCTCCATTACTTACCGATGTATCAAAATTCTCCGTAGAACAGGTTCCCTACATACTCTCCCTGGCAGGATTAGGAATGCTTGCCGGCAACATTATCGGAGGCCGTTTAGCCGACCGCTTCTCTCCTTCCAAAGCTTCCTTCACACTGCTGATTATAATGGCCATATCGCTTGTACTCGTTTCATTGTTCTCCTGGAGCAAAGGAGCATCATTAGTATTGACGTTCACTACAGGCGCGTTATCATTTGCATTGGCAGCACCCATACAAATGCTGATGATCCAGACTGCCAAAGGAGCGGAGATGATTGCCGCAGCTGTCGCACAGGCGTGCTTTAATATTGGCAACGCATTGGGTGCCTATCTGGGAGGTCTTCCGTTGGTGGCTGGCTATTCGTACACTTCACCTGAATGGGTAGGCATGCTGATGGCACTGACTGGTGCCTCTTCCATGGCGATGTTTATTTATCTTCATAGTGAGAAGAAGATAGCCGAAGAAAATGAAGTGGAGCTGGCTGAGGAAGTGGTCTCCTGAACAGACGATGACTTGCTCCTGATATCCTTTTAAGCAATATCTTTTTGTCCAATTACCACTTATCAGGATTTGAGTTTTAAAAAACCGATTCCTATCAGTACAGGGATCATTATCAGTGCAGCCACTCCGAGACATAAATAAATCGTTTGGTTTCCAAAGAAGACCAGATTTAAATCGGTAAGTCCCGCAAGGAGAAAAAAGTAGGTCAGGCTTTTGTTTCTATTGACTTCCTTGTTCATCATGGCCAATAGTCCATCCGTTAACAGGAGTACAACAGTAAGGCAGATGGTTACTGCGATAAAGAGTTCTACCATAGTAGAGAAATTATACCTGCCTGCTATTGCCCCCAGGCTGAACAAAACAATTCCCGTGTAGAGATGACTGATGCGCCTGGATAAGTAGTGCTCCAAAAGCTCCTCCAGGTATTGCCCATAGCTACCATTTCCGATTACTCTCATTCTTTGATTATTGCCTTCCTGAATCTGTTGTGATCCCGTAATATACGTTTTGTTCACTTTTCTTTATACCGGTATGCCTTCCATTTGTTGAAGGAAATTTCTTCCTGTAGTTTTACCACATGGACTTCGATTCATCTGTTTTCCTTCATCACATTGCCCAAACCTCGCCTCACCCGGTGCTGATCTCCGTGGAGCGGGCAGAAGGAGTTTACCTCTATAGTCCGGATGGCAAAAGATATATTGACCTGATCTCGGGTATCGGGGTGAGCAACATCGGCCATCGGCATCCGCATGTAGTGAAAGCGATTAAAGATCAGGTGGACAAGCATCTTCACGTGATGGTGTATGGCGAGTACATTCAGTCGTCACCCAATAAGCTGGCCGAAAAATTAGTAAGTCTGCTACCTCCACATCTCAACTGCTGCTATTTTGTAAACTCCGGAACGGAGGCCAATGAAGGTGCGCTCAAGTTAGCCAAACGCGCTACAGGACGCACAGAAATTGTTTCGTTTAGAAAATCCTACCATGGAAGCACACATGGGTCACTCAGCGTATCCGGCAATGAAGTAAAGAAGAATGCCTTCCGTCCGCTGCTGCCCGATGTACGCTTTATTGAATTCAGCAAGATTGATGATCTTCAACACATTACCAGGCAAACCGCAGGAGTAATTATAGAAACCATTCAGGGTGATGCCGGAGTTCGTATTCCTTCCAAAGAATATATGAAAGCCCTGCGTCTGCGATGTGATGAAACAGGAGCATTGCTGATCATGGATGAAATACAATGCGGCATGGGGCGCATAGGAACGTTGTTTGCATTCGAGCAGTTTGATATTGCTCCTGACATTCTTACCATCGCCAAAGCTTTTGGAGGAGGGCTGCCTATAGGCTGCTTTATTTCAGATATTAAATGGATGAAAGAGTTTACCCATCATCCGATGCTGGGCCACATCACTACTTTCGGAGGAAATCCGGTTTGCTGCGCCTCTGCATTAGCCACGCTGGAAGTCATTGAAAATGAAAAGCTGCTCAGCACCGTAGAACAAAAAGGGCAGCTCATTGAAACCCTTCTTCAGCATCCTTCCATTAAAGAGATCAGGAGAAGAGGATTGATGTTCGCCATCGATTTTGATTCGGAAGAAAGAGTAAACCGTATCGTACAAAAAGCTATTCAGGATGGTGTAATCTGTTACTGGTTTCTTTCCCACCCCTACAGTTTCCGCATCGCTCCTCCGCTTACTATTTCCGAAGAGGAAATACAGGAAGCCTGCCGCATTATTTTAAATGCGATAGAAAATTCGTAATCTTAGTTACACAAACCGTTGTCTATGCAAACCTACCGGCTTGATCGGGTATACAAAACATTCGTCATCTTAGTGATCGTCATTCTGCTTTTAATCCTCATTAAAGACATTTTGATTCCCATCGCCTTTGCAGGACTTTTCGCTGTTGTATTGCTGCCCTTTGCACGAAGAGTAGAGAGAAAAACAGGTCGCATTTTTTCGATCATCATCGTGTTATTGGCCGCCTTCCTGTTCATGGCATTGGTAACGTGGTTTGTTGTGAGCCAGCTGACTTCCTTAGTCGCCAGCCTGCCCGACCTGGAAGAGAAATTCTACGCCACCATCAACCAGGCAAGTCATGAATTGGATCAGTCTTTCAACATCAGCAGTGAAGAGCAAACACAGATGCTGAAGGACGGACTAAAAGAACTATCGGCCTACATGGGCAGCTTGCTGGTTTCTACATCTTACTTACTTTATTTTTTTATACAGGTACCTATTTACATCTTTCTCTTCCTTCTTTATCGCGATAAGTTCCGCGACTTCTTTCTATCCTTTACCCCCGACTCTGAATTAAAATGGAAGAAAGATATTGAAGGTGTTATACGCGCATACATCTCCGGGTTGATGATTGTTGTTCTGATCGCTGGTGTGATGAACAGTATCGGGTTGCTTGCCTTAGGTATCGACCATGCGATCTTCTTTGGGTTCCTTTCCGGTACGCTTACCATGATTCCGTATATCGGGATAACATTAGGAGCAGCATTGCCTACCTTACTTGCACTGATTACAAAGGACAGTGCCTGGTATGCGGTGGGTGTTATTGCTGTGCATGGCTTTGTTCAATTCCTGGAAGGCAATTTTATCACACCAAAAATTACAGGGTCTAAAATCAGTATCAATGCACTTGCTGCGATTTTAGCTTTGCTTATCGGAGGAAAAATCTGGGGAATAGCAGGTATGATATTGGCCGTGCCTGGGATCGGAATCGTAAAGATTCTTCTCACCTACTCGAAATCATTAAGTCCCCTTGTACTTTTACTGGAAGATAAATCCAGCCTGGAACACGAGATTATCGCAAAGGAGATTGTTGATGAAGAAATGGTTGACAAAAATACAACTCAATAGCTATCGGAGACAATTGACAAAGCGATCATTCTGTCGATTCATCGCTTTCAATCCGAAATATATCAATCGTGGTTCGTAAATTTTCCTTTAGCCTAACTTCTCGATCACCAGGTTATGATTGGTGTAGATACAGATATCCGCAGCAATGTGCAGGCTTTCTCTTACCATCTCTTCGGCTGTAAGGTGTGGCGCGTGTTTCTTCAAAGCCAGTGCAGCAGATTGTGCATACATCGATCCCGAACCAATAGCCGCTACCTGCTGATCAGGTTCCAGCACATCTCCTGTTCCGGAGAGAATCAATATTTCATCTTTGCTGGCAGTAATCAGCATGGCTTCCAGCTTTCGCAAGTACCGATCCGTACGCCAGTCTTTGGCCAATTCAATGGCAGCACGCTTCATGTTGCCTCCGTAGGCATTTAGTTTTTCTTCAAAGCGGTCGAGCAGGCTAAAGGCATCGGCTGTCGATCCGGCAAAACCCGTCAGTATCTTTCCTTCCTGAAGTTTACGTATCTTCTTCACATTGCTCTTGGCAATCGTATTGCCCATGGTAGCCTGACCATCGCCACCAATGGCTACCTGGCCGTTATGTTGAATAGCAAGTATGGTGGTAGCGTGTATTGGAGTCATCGATTATAGAAAATTAGCGAGCAGAATGGATGAGCCTGGTGTCTGAATAAATATCCCTTAGCGGAATGGAAAGATCGATGGCATGAATAGTCAATGTTTCGTCCAGCAATTTATACTCCTCCAATTCCCAATGACGGGATGCATTCATCCGAAAAACTTCTATACGAACAGATTCGGTATCAACAAGAATATATTCCCGTAAGGAAGGGATATCGCGATATAACTTAAATTTTTCTCCGCGATCATAATTTTTAGTAGATGGAGAAAGTATCTCTAATAAAACAGTCGGGCCAATGGCCGAATCTTCTTCGCGGTCAAGTGTTTTCAACTCACCACAAAAAATAGAAATATCCGGGTAAGTGAACAACGTATTTTCGGGAATATGAACGCGCATATCGCTGCCATAAGGGCGGCATGGCTTTCCTCTCAAATGTATTCCTATTAGAGTGAACAAATTAGAGAACAGGATATTATGTCGTCCACCAACACCGCTCATCGCAAACACTTCCCCGAGGTAGTATTCATGTTTCACGTTCGAATCACGTTCAAAGGCAAGGTACTCTTCAATACTCAGCCCTTTAGATTGATATTCTGCTACTGGCTCTCTGATATCCATAGTATTCAGGATTTAATCCTTAGTCAAATTCTCAGATCAAAATCCGAACCGGATCTTCCAGGAGACCTTTAAAGGTTTTGAGGAAAGCTGCACTTACGGCTCCGTCAACAGCACGGTGATCGCTGGAGAGTGTCACTTTCATCACACTACCAGGAACCAGCTGACCGTTCTTCACTACTGCCGTTTCCTTGATTCCGCCAATAGCGAGGATACACGCATTGGGAGGATTGATGATGGCAGTGAATTCATCCACGCCAAACATACCTAAGTTAGACACTGCGAACGTACCACCCTCCATTTCTGATGGCTGTATCTTCTTATCGTGCGCACGCTGGGCAAGGTCTTTTACTTCTACTGCAATGTGTGATAACGATTTGTTATCCGCGAAACGAACTACAGGCACCACCAGACCGTCTTTCACTGCTACCGCCACACCGATATGAATATGATGGTTCTTCCTGATCTTATCGCCCAGCCACGCCACGTTCACATCCGGGTGCTGACGCAATGCAGCAGCGACCGCTTTGATCACCATATCATTGAAGGAAATCTTCACCGGTGAAATTTCGTTGATACTTTTGCGTGCTTCTATCGCTTTGTCCATGTTGATCTCCATGGTAACATAGAAGTGAGGAGCACTGTACATGCTTTCACCCAAACGCTTCGCAATGATTTTACGCATCTGCGATAACGTCACATCTTCAAAGCTTTCTTCACCGATCACCTTAGGTAATACTACCGGTGCAGAAGTTTTTCCTGCAGGAGCTGTAGCAGGTGCTGCAGATGGTTTAAAGTTTTCTACATCCGTTTTGGTAATGCGCCCGTTATCTCCGCTTCCTTTGATCTGTGCAATATCAAGTCCTTTATCTTTGGCGATCTTCTTTGCCAATGGTGAAGCTTTCAGCCTTCCATTAGCAGAATGCTCTTCCGTAACCGCTGTTGTTGCTACCGGTGTTGAATTGGAAGCCGATGCAGGCTGCTCAACAGTTGCCGCTGGCTTGGATGCACTTCCCGATGACTTCGCCTGATGTGCTTTCAACAAGGTTTGCCAGTCAGCACCCTTTTCTCCGATGATGGCCAACACTCCATTGACAGCAACGGATTCTTTCGCCTGTGCACCAATGTATAATAGTGTACCCGTGTTATATGATTCATACTCCATGGTCGCCTTGTCGGTTTCCACTTCGGCAAGCAACTCACCCGACTTCACAGCATCTCCCACTTTTTTATTCCATGAAGCGATCACTCCTTCATTCATGGTGTCGCTCATCTTGGGCATCAATACAATTTCTGCCTTAATACCTGAGGTATCGATGGCTTCTGCTGTGGCTGTGGCCGGTGCAGTTTCCACTTTCGTTTCTGTTTTAGCTTCTGCCTTTCCTTCCGCTGGTGCAGATTGAGCACTGCTTAATAATGCCTTGAAATCTTCTCCTTTATTTCCTACAATGGCCAGCACATCGTTCACCTTTACCGGCTGCCCTTCCTGAGCACCCAGATAAAGTAAAGTACCGGTGTTGAATGATTCATAATCCATGGTGGCCTTATCGGTTTCGATTTCCGCCATCAGCTCACCTGATTTCACTGTATCTCCTACTTTCTTGTGCCACTTCGCGATTACCCCTTCACTCATGGTATCGCTCATCTTGGGCATACGAACTATTTCTGCCATTTTGATCTGACTATTAATGATTTACAACCTCAATTGACCCCGGGATATCAGAACCCAAAATTGGTTTGAAACCGGGTTAAGGCTTCAAAAATAGGGTATAAATGACGATTTCCAATGCCTAAAAATTAAATGTCCCGATCAGGAATTCAAACTTAGTGACAGACGGCTGAATGCCATAGGAATAGCGGAAGCCGACATCGATCTGGGGAAGAAAACGCATGATGTTGATATCAAATTTTACTTCGGCTCCGGTAGAGCTATAGGTCTGGCTGGAAGTCCGTTGATTGGGGGTATTGGCAAAAAACACACTGGATCCATATCCATAATCAAAGAACAGGTTAGCCCTTACCCGTTGTACATTCAGCAATGGTCCAATAGCAATATCAGGATACCAGACGGGCATAGTATAATTGATGGACATGGAATAGAATTTCTGGAAACGCCCCACCGAATGCCCTCTTGGCAAAGGTATACCATTACGAAAAGTATAGTTATCAAGTCCGCTGCCGTTGGTTAAGTTGATTCCATCAATCTGAGAATTCTGATACGCCCAGTAGCCATAAATGGAATGGTGCTTGAAAAAGCCAGGGATATAGCCTACCGTGTAGAAAGAAAACTGCCTGCCATTGTAATCACTTCCTTTGTATGGCGTATTATAAAAATCGAGATTAACAGTTTGCCCCCACTTGCTGTTGATATCACGTCTGCTCATCTTCAACAGGCGGTAAGCCGTAAGCCCAGCGTGGTTATAGATCAGATCGCCATTGCCAAGGTAATCCCTGTAAAAATATTGAGGATAATTAGTCGGGAACAACCGGCCTCCTCCGTCAATGCTGTTTTTAAACTGTGATACCGAGGTATAACCGGTATAGAAATAACCGGTGATGTTGCTGAAGTACTTTGATCGGGTAGTGACTAAAGGTAAACGAAGCCCCGCTTCTACCGTTTTCTCTTTCCATTTAAAAGTCAGATCATTTACAGCACGAATGGTATCATTGCCCGATACTTTATCATAGATGATATTGCCCTCATCAACAGAGCGATCGCCTTGTTTTACCGTTACATCAATAATAGGATACAATGCCTGATAACTTATACTTCCCTGCCAGGCTCCGCTACGCTCGTTGATATCAAATAAATAACCGGCCTTAATCTGCGTGGTGCTCAACACATCCTGTGATGTAATCCCGATTTGTACTTTCGTCAGATCCGGATTAACGTACGGACCCCAGCTGTGTGGATTGATCATACCTTTCAGACGGCTGTATTTTTTTACACTGTACGTTTGTGTGGGAACAGTGTCCAGTAATCCCGGTCTTCCCTCCTGCTCCACCAGGTGCTGATAGAATCCGATGCCGGTATTCACTACCTCTTCCAAAGGTTTCCAGTAAGACGGATCGAAGGGAATCTTCACGACATCCATTCCATCACGTGTCTGTTCGTTATAGTAAATCGTTTTGCCGTCTTTAGAAATAGAAGGATTATAGGCTCCGTATTTTGCGCTCGTCACCTGAAAAAGTTTAGCGGTTTTTGTATCCAGCACATATACATTATCTATTCCGCTTACGGGAGAATTATAAAACACATAGTGCTGATAAGGTACCGGGTGACCCAGATTTTCCATTCTCACCGGAAGCAGATCCTGTGCTGTTCCGCTTTCAACATCATACTTTGCGATGGTTTTTCCTTTGCGTACGGAACGAATAGCGACTATGCTTTTCCCGTCTTCCGTAAAGCGTGGCATGGAAATAAAATCATTATCAGGATTAGGTATTTCTTTAATGACATTACCGGAAACATAATCCAGCACGATCAGGTGTGTTTGATAGGCGTTATCTGTTTCTACCGTTACTACACGTTCGCCATCCGGAGATAGCGCTGCTGAAGCATAACGGGAATGCGCAGAAATTACGTGACTTCGATTCTTTTCAAAATCATATCCTTTCACAATCGAATAGGTCTTTACCTGCCAGCGCGGATCGTAACGGTACTCGTTCCATACTACTCTGCCATGAGCAGCCGATAACATACCTGTAGTGTTCACCGGACCGGGCACATATCCTTTTTCTTCTTTGCCACTTTCTGACAGGATCACCAGCTGACTGAAATCTCCAATACCTGACTTCATCGCTACCAGGCTTCCATCTTCCAGTTGCTGAGGATACATATAATCGGTGTATGCAGCGGATGTTCTGCTGTTCACCCGATCGAAGGAAGTGATGCTGAGCTGACTTACCTGCTCCTGCCATTCTTTTTTCAGATCATCCGCCATCTCGTTATATAACTGCGTTACAGAAAGTCCTGCAACGGCTTTGATTGAACCCGAGAAACGAAACGGAATGAACGGAACACTCCAGGAACGTTTTGAAATCTTTCCCCAGATCTCAGGATCACCTGTTCGCTTGCGCAGATAGGAGATCATGTGATAACCCAAAACGTAATGATCCGGAATATTATGTTTGTACGAACGAAGATATTGTTTGTGATAGTTGAAGGTACGCCCTTCCAAAAAATTAGTTCGGAACACCAGGTCGAAATTAGGAATCCGGCCCCGGCCGCTGTGTGTAAATGCGGTCTCGGTGGCTACAGCATCGCCTTCCCAAAACCACTGTGGGGTATTGGCAAACGACATGGCGGCCAATGCCTCCTGGCCGAAAATAGTATAAATGAATTTGTTGATACCCGTCATGCTGCGCTGGTATTGCACGATGTGGCGGTACTCGTGTGAAGCGAGCATGTCCAGCCAGTCGTTAGTGCCGGAGAGATTATAGTTCTGCGTAGGCATGGCGTAAAACTCGGAACGCCTTGGTGCCAGCGTCACAAAGCCATTGGATACGGACGACTGGTTTTGCAGCAGCAATGAAATCTTTCGTGGCTTTACACCTAAGGTTCTCGCTTCCGGTTCATAGATGTGCTCCAGCGTGTTGGCCATGCGCTGGGCTTGCTGATCAAAGCCGGCAGGATATAAAACTTTGAAATGATCGGTGTTCACCTGGTACCATTTCAACGAAGTAGGGTTGGTACCAAACGTAATAGTTTCCTGCGCCAGCAAAAGGGAAGAAGAAAACACAAACAGAGAAACCAGGCTAAAGAGCTTCATTTCAATTATAAATCAAGCCCTTAAACTACGTGGATGAGCTCAGATTTAATAACTATCCGGAAACTATTATTGCTTGATTAAAGCAAAAGGTTGGTTGATCCCGAAACCTCTTTCATAGGTTTATTAGCTGAGGCAATAGAAATGAATCCGAGTGCCTGAAACCACGATCAATGATTCTATGAAATATCGTTAACACTTTTCGGTTAAACTACCATCCTCTACTGCCATGATTACTTTCACTATCTTGTTCATGGTCACGCGCAATAAACTCAGGTTACAACTCACCCAAAAAATCCCACCCCGTGCGCCATCAATCCGGCCAGCAACGGAATGATGAACAGCAAAAGCAGTTCGAAGCGCAGCAGCCAGAAGATGGATTTAGGGATCGCCACGACATCGTTCTGATTTCCTTTCCTGTTTTTGATAAAGAAAATGGTTGGATAAATAGAAAGTATACCAACCAGCGCGAAGCAAGTAATTTTGGTATGAAAGATCCAGTTTTTGGTGTACACGATAGCTGGCTTGCCAATGCTCCCCAGCCAGAGGGTTAGCCCTGCTGTGAGCAGCGTGAGTGCGGCAATACCATATACCGCATCGATGCGGGCAAGCCTCCCTATCTCGGCACGGGTCAGTTCATTCTTTAAAAGCAGGTGCTCACTCACCAGCGAACCGACTATGGCAAAGATGCTGATGAAATGAACGTAGCGCAAAAGGATTTCGGTAGTCATAAATTGAATAGTGATTCGTTCAATTAATATTGTTTAAAACTGTTCTCCAATCACCTGAAAAATCAGCGAGGCCCGGGGTGTTATACAGAAATCATTTATACATGATCATCCGGCAGTTCGTCTTCGTGCTTTAGTTCTTCGAAAAGAGTAACATCCGGGTTAACAGGTGTTTGATAGGTAGCTATTGCGAAATTAACTGCGATCAGTGACCAGCCACCGAAAATCACACCCAATGTAATCCACAGCGATTTCTTCAAATTATATCTGAGACACAGATCATGCACCCATACTACTACTATAACTCTGAACAACAGCGTGATGAACACGTTAACGGCCATGGCTGTTCCCTGATCTGCCTGCACATAAACACCCCCTATGGCCGTCATTACCATTATTATTCCTACTACTGCGGGCCAGTAATTATAATTGACGATTGCAGGAAGTGATGCTTCCGCTCCTTCTGGTTTGGTGAAAGGAATTCCTCTTTCCTGTAATATATATTCCACATCCTGCAATGCACCCTGCTGGTAGTTTCTTCTGTCGGTTTGAACAATTGCCAGAAGCTCTTCGTCCGTTTTGTCTAACATCCGTTGTCGGAATCCATTATCGCTCATTGTTTCACAATTAGATGATCAGGTACCTCAAAATTGATATTTTAAATTTAGTTTATCGTTATGCGTAACCATTATTTTATATTAGAGTATTGCTTTGAAACCCGATTCATTCCCTATGATCAGCAATTATTTTTCCATTACCCTGCGCAACATCCGTCAAAACCCGCTCTATGCATTTATTAATGTATTCAGCCTGGCCATCGGTTTGGCCTGCTGCCTGGTGATCTATCTTTTCATTGCTGATGAGCGCAGCTTTGATGTATGGCACAGCAAGCACGGGAACATCTACCGGCTGGATGAAATACAGAATTTCACCGGCACCAATGTGCAGCATGTCGCTTTGAGTATGCCCGGTATGGGCCCGAACATGCAAAATGATTTCCCTGAAGTAAAAACATTTACACGCTTCCGCAACCGGGGAAGACAGCTTATTCAGAAAGGAGAAACGCATTTCCTGGTCGATGATGTAGCAATGGTGGACAGCACTTTTCTGGATATTTTCGATTATGAGCTCCTCAGCGGAAACCGTGCTACCGCTTTGGATGAGCCCAATACCATTTTGCTTACGCAGGAAACAGCGCTCAAGTTCTTTGCTACAACCGATGAAGCATTGGCAAACGCTGTTACCATTAACGAACAGGAGTACAAGATCACAGGTATATTAAAAGATGCCCCCGAGAATTCGCACCTGCAGTTTAATGCACTGATCTCTCTCACCACGATCACACGTACAGAACCTAAGTTCAATGACCAGTGGGGAGGTAACTCGCTAAATACCTACCTGGTACTACAGCCAAATGTAGCTATCAAAGCGCTGGAAGAAAAGTTTCCTGCTTTTATGCGTAAGCACATGGATGATCCGGACATCAACAAGTCTTATGTACTCTACCTGCAGCAACTCAGCCAGGTGCATTTGGGGAGCACCGATATCGAACACGATTACAATAACTACCGCAAGTTCAATGGCGATTACCTCGATGTGTTCTTCATCATCGGTATCTTTATTTTACTTATTGCCAGTGTCAATTTTATGAACCTGACCACGGCACGTGCCTCGCATCGCTGGAAAGAAATTGGTGTACGCAAATCCATCGGGGCGAGGAAAGACCAACTCTTCTCCCAGTTCATATTCGAATCATTGCTCCTCTCCTTCGCTGCGCTGGTATTGGCAGCCGCGCTGGATGTATTATTGATACCTGTGCTGAATGACCTCATCGGACGGCAGCTATCTGTATTCTCATTCTTTACTAATTTAAGCAACGTGCTTCTCACCATCACTGCTACTATTGGTCTTGGCGTGCTCAGCGGGATTTATCCTTCGCTGTACATGACCTCATTTACGATGTCGCGCCTGCTGAAAGGCGGAAACAAGGGAGAAGCAAAATCGGTATTCAGAAGCAGTCTCGTCATTATACAATTTGGTCTTGCCCTGGCTATGATCGTGAGCACCTTCATTGTGGTGCAGCAGCTTTCCTTCATGAAGAATAAAGACATTGGCTTTAATAAAGACCAGATGATGCTTATCGACATGAATAAAGAAGTGAACGCCAAGTTTGAAACCTTAAAGACTGAGTTGCAGAAAAGCAGATTCGTGCAGGGCGTAACGGCTTCCGGTCAGCGGCTGGGCAACAATTTTCATCAATGGGGATTTAAGGTAAAAGCAGATACCGGTGTGATGCAGATTACACCCAGCAACGTGAATGTCGATTATGATTACCTGAAAGTGTATGGCATCCGGCTGAAGGAAGGAAGAGCCTTCAGCAAAGACAACATCAGAGATAATGGTTTTTCTTTTATCATCAACGAATCGCTGGCCAAAGAACTGGGCATGAAGGAGATTATCGGAACACAAGCCGGTCACAGCTGGTATAACAACGATTCATTAGGTACCGTAGTGGGCGTAGTCGAAGACTTCAATTTCAACTCGCTGCATCACAAAATAAATACACTAAGTATGGTCGTGCATCCCGACTGGGGTTATGATGAGCTGTCCGTAAAAATTGACGGAGCGAATGTGGAAGCGTCTGTTGCCGAAGTGAAGAAGATCTGGGATCAGCAGATCAGCAGCTTTCCCTTCACCTACACGTTCCTCGATGAACATTTTCAAAACCTGTACCGCTCCGATCAGCAGATGAGCTCAGTTGTAACCATTATGGCGGCATTGGCCATCCTTATCTCCTGTATGGGTTTGTTCGGTCTGGCGGCCATCACCACCGAACGCAGGACTAAAGAGATCGGCATCCGTAAAGCACTGGGTGCGACAGAAACACAGATTACCGTTCTGCTTTCCAAAAACTTCTCGATGCTGATTATAATCTCCTTTGTCATCGTGAGCCCTGTCACTTACTGGATGCTCTCGAAATGGCTGCAGGAATTTGCTTACCGTGTGTCGATCAATCCATTTCTTTTTTTATTGGGCGGAGTGGTCGCATTATTGATTGCTTTGCTCACCATCAGCTACCATACCCTTCGTTCGGCTAGAGCCAATCCCGTAAAGGCATTGAGATATGAGTAAAGAGATCAGTTAATGGTTAATGGTGATCAGACCCGATCATAAAAGCCCACTTAACTATTAACCATTAACTGCCAACAGTTACTTCATCAGCACAAACTTCTTTCCCGCACCGGATACAGCCGCTACGTTAAAAAATCCAACTGCCTTTTTTCCGTTCTCATTTATATTATTGATGTTAGTCGATACGTTGGCCAATGGAGAAGCAAATAATTCAGCAAAGCCACCCTGGCGATCTGTTGCAGTTATTACCAGGGTAAGGTAATCGAACGAACTCTCTGTTAAAGAATTAATTTCTACGTAAATGGAATCACCAGGCACATAAGGGGAAATTGATTTTTCGTCTTCATCCTCCTCCGATGGGTTGATCGCATAGCGTATTGGAGGGAAAAACTGCATGCCGTCAAAATTAGCAGACTCAGAAAAACCCGCATCGTAGGCAATATTGATTTCACTCGGTTTATTCAACAGCACTCCATTTTTGGTAGTCCTTATCCAATATGTATCGCCTTCTCCCTCAGGATCTTTCGCCCAGAATTCCGCATTATAAGAATCAGGTTGAAATGCATTCTCCTCCTCAAAAGTAAATGTGAGACTATCGATAACAGGCACGCGCCCCATCTTTGATGCTGCTTCATAGGTTTCTCCCTGTGTCACAATTGAAAGACGAAACTGATCCCCAGGCACTCCAATGCGATCTGAACCGGATACGGGTGTCCACACATAATCACCGTTCTTATTAGCAGATTCGGCAAATGAATAGACTACACCTGAAGTCAGGTTCTCTACTTGAACAGAAGCACCTGTCACTCCGGGGGGTAGCGAGTTATCAAAGTACGCTTGTGTAAGCATTACTTTGATCACCTGGGGTCCGGGTTTGTTATTGATAAACCCATCTACGGCAATCAGGCTCTCCGCCTTCTCAAGTGTCGGATGAATTTCTGTTTCACAGGCAACAAAAGAGAACAGAACTGCTACAATAGATAATGATGTATAAAATATTTTTTTCATGATGGTCGATCAGAATTTGAAGTTGTAAGAGATAGCAGGAATAATGCTTCCTATTATAGAAAGCTGTGTGGCTTTTGAAGGAATAGGCTGGCCATAACCTAAGCGTTGTGCGGTATTCTTTGCATCATCTGTTTGGGAGAAATAAATAGAGAATGGATTCTTGCGTGCATACACATTGTAGAACGAAAGCACCCAGTAGTCATGATTCTTACGCAGCTTACCACGCTTGTTATATTCCTTGCCTTCCAGGCGAAAAGAGACATCAAGACGATGATAATCCGGGATATTCAAATTATTGCGTGAATTATTGACATTATGAGGAACAGAAATACCTTGAATAGTGTATGTTGAGGTGGGAAAGTTTGTAGGAGTGCCTGACGAGTAGACAAAATTTCCGGATACAGAAAACCGTTTTGTGAAATCGTAAAAGGCAGCCACCTTCAGATTATGAGTTTGATTGTAGCGGGTAGGATACCATGCATCATTGTTGATACCATCTACTTTCAATTCGGTACGTCCTAAAGTATAGCTTACCCATCCGTTAAGCCGGCCTGTCTTCTTCTGTGCATAGAGTTCAAGTCCGTATGCGCGGCCTTTTCCTGAAAGCAAATCCCCTTCAAGGTGTTCATTAATTAACAGATCAGCTCCATCAATATAATCGACCTGATTTTGTGTTGTTCTGTAATATACTTCCGCAGAAAATTCATAGTCGTGCTTTCCGCTCAATGACTTGAAATACCCAAAGGTATATTGATCACCCAGCTCTGGCTTAATATTATTACTGGTCGGAGTCCATACATCCAATGGGTTGGAAGCGGTAGTATTAGAAATTAAATGCAGGTATTGTACCATACGATTGTAGCTTCCTTTTACAGAACTGGATGCTGTTAATTGCGCTTTAAAAGAAGCTCGTGGTTGAAAATTATTGTAGGAAGACATTACTTCACCACTCTTGTATTCTTTTTCTTCTATTACCGTTTTACGTTTACCACGCTCCGGGTCATTGTAGATGAACTCTTTACCTGGTCCGAAACTAACAAACTGTGAGAAGCGCAGACCATAATCTATAGAGAAAATACTATTCAACCGCTGACTGCTGCTCGCATATAAAGAACTTTCCAGATTATATTTCTTATCCAGGCTGGTATCAATCGGTTCTCCATTGCTTACTCCTTTAGCTATGGCCGGTTCAAAGGCGTAGTAAATGGCTTCACCACCAAAATTGATTTCGGTATTGGTGTTCACAAAATAGCTGAAGTCCGGCTTCAGAATAAAATTAGAGATCGAAGACTTCCAGCTGAATTTGTCTTTATCATCATCACCAAACTGAAGCTTATAATCATACTTACTGTATACCGCAGTAACATTCGAAAATAGCTTGTCATTGTAGAGGTGATTCCATCTGAGTGTACCAGTGGTGTTTCCCCAGCTGAATCCCTGGGTTTTATCAAACATAAAAACATCTCTCCCCAAATAACCGGAGGCATACAACCGGTCTTTCGATGAGATATTGTAGTTGGCCTTCATCGTAAGGTCATAAAAATTCAAGGCCCCTCCGTCTTTCAGCAGCTTGACAAAAGGACGTGCCAGCACATCGGCATACGAACGCCTGCCGGCAATAATGAAAGAAGCTTTGTCCTTTACAATAGGCCCTTCAATAGCAAGGCGGCTGAACACGGTACCGATTCCACCATTTACTTCCAGCTCTTTGCTGTTTCCTTCTTTCATACGCACATCAAGGATCGATGCCAGGCGGCCACCATAGCGGGATGGAATGGCACCTTTATAAAGCTTGGTATCCTTTACTGCATCGGGATTGAATACGGAAAAGAATCCAAACAAGTGAGAAGAGTTATACACCGGAGCTTCATCCAATAGCACAAGGTTTTGTCCTACCCCACCGCCACGAACATTAAATCCCGATGCCCCTTCACCCACTGTGCTTACTCCGGGCAAAAGCTGAATGCTCCGCAGCACATCAGCTTCACCCATAAAAGCAGGAATTTTTAAAATCGTTTTGATACCGAGGCTTACGGTACTCATCTCCAGGTTGGTAGCTGTGGGCTGTTCAAACTCGCCCTTTACGACTACTTCTTCCAGCTGATCTGCTTCGGAAGTAAGCTCTATATTAAAAGGAGTGTTTTTTTCGAGCGTAATCAGCTTGATGTCGGTCGCATAGCCCATATAGCTATATTGAAGCGTATAGGGGCCAGGGGCTATTGTAATCGAGTAAAAGCCATATTCATTTGTAGTGGCTCCGTTGTTAATTTCCCTTACGTAAACGGTTGCACCGATCAATGCTTCGCCATTGGAAGCATCTTTGACATATCCGCTGATGGTGAATTTTTGCTGGGCCGTGGCCATAACAGGAATAAGGAAGAGAAGTAAAATTTTAAGACGCATGTAGTTGATTTAAAGTATATAAGACGAAGCATTTCATAATTAGTTACCTTTACAGCAGGTTAAATTAGTCGTCTGTTTCAGCAAGACGCGCATTCAAGACACTTTATTGTGCCTTTACCCCTATTCAGAGAAAGAAAATGTTTAGAAAAATAATTGAGCTCTATAAAGAATATAAGCCGTATGTGCGCATCGACCTGGTGATGTACGGGGTGATGATACTACTCATTATCATCTATGCGATCTATATGTTAATCGCCAATTAAGTTTCAGAGAAGAATTTCCCTGACATTATCCCTGATCTTGCCGGTAAGCTCATCCGTAGGCAGATCGTTAACATCTTTTCCGAAAGGATCTTCAATCTCTTCCGCAATCAACTCTACGCTTAGGATCACAAAAGAAACCAGGATCACAATGGGAATAGTCATGTACTCGGTGGAGGTAACAAACCCGAAAGGAAGTGTGATCAGGTAAATAAAAATAAATTTCTTGATGTACATGGAATAGGAATAAGGAATAGGAGTATTCTTTATCCGTTCGCAGGCACCCAATATATCAGCAAATTCTTTAAGCTCACGGTCGATAATGATCAGCTGATCGCCACTGATTTTATCTTTCTTGTACAGCTGGTTCACTTTCTCATACATCATGGAAGAAAGACGATTGGGCACATGCTTCGCACTTTGAATGCGTTCAGCAAAATCATCACCAACATGATCGAGGTCAGTCAGGGTTACTCCCTTGCGCAGATGTTCACGGACTGCCAGCACAAAATTAGGGATCATCAATCCGAACCACGTTCTGTTTTCTGCATCCTCTTTATTGAGGAACGCATTCATTTTGTGTGCAAGGTTCCGGCTGTTATTGACCAGGCTTCCCCAAAGTTTTCTGCCTTCCCACCAGCGGTCATACGCGGAGTTGGTACGAAAAACGAGGAATAAACCGAGAACAATACCCAACAATTGATGCATCGCGATCGTGCTGTGAAAATCCTTTTCGTGTAAATGAAAAACAGTAAGCACCAGATAGCACACCAGAAACGAGAAAAGCCCCATAAAAAGTAATACGGGTTGCAGGGTCTTCATCACGTGCCGGCTATAGGCATGCAGGATGAGAGAGAACCAGGCCTTGGGATTGTAGTCGATCATCAGTTCAATTTCAGCCCGAATAAACCCATTCGGTAAAATATTTCCAAAAACTATAACCATTTAAATAATTCTATCGTTACATTTATCAAAGTAATATCATTTTAATATCACTCTTATGAACATCGAAAAATCCTACTCCCCCCTGTCAGGATACCTGATGGCGATGGTAATTTTTGTACTGCTTTTAATTGGCCTTCTGGGACTGGCCATGGCGCATGTACCTTTATTTCTTTTCTTTCCGGTAATTGCGGTTGCACTTATGCCCGGTTTCTTTTTTGTCAATCCCAATAGCTCTACGGTGCTGGTATTGTTTGGCGAATATGAAGGGACCGTGAAGGTGAACGGTTTTTATTGGGTAAATCCGTTCTTCAGCAAAAGGCAGATTTCATTACGAGCGAGAAATTTTGTTTCCGATAAAATAAAAGTGAACGATAAGGTGGGAAACCCGATCCAGATCGGTGTGATCCTCGTATGGCAAGTGCGTGACACTTTTAAAGCCGCCTTTGAAGTGGATAACTATGAAAACTTTGTGCTCATTCAAAGCGATTCGGCTGTGCGCACATTAGCCGGGCTTTATCCTTACGATAATTTTGATCATGACTCAGAGCTTACCTTGCGCTCAGGTCATAACGAAGTAAATCAGGCATTGGAAGCAAACTTAAAGAACCGGCTTGATATGGCCGGCATTCATGTCATTGAAGCCCGCATTGGTCACCTCGCTTACGCACCAGAGATTGCCAACGCCATGCTGAGAAGGCAACAGGCTTCTGCGGTAGTTGCCGCCCGTTTTAAAATTGTAGAAGGCGCTGTGAGTATGGTGCAGATGGCACTGGAAAGTCTCGCTCAGAAAAACATTATCGACATGGATGATGAGCGTAAAGCAGCGATGGTAAGTAACCTGATGGTGGTATTGTGTGGCGATAAAGATGTAAGCCCTGTAGTAAATACGGGAACGCTGCATCAATAAGCAGCCGCACCTGACCTCTTATTTTTAAAACTTAAGGAGTATTCTATGGCCCAGAAAAAACCATTTGTACTTCGGCTCGATCCGGAACTATTAAAAGCGGTAGAAAAGTGGGCCGCAGATGAATTCCGCAGTACCAACGGCCAGCTGGAATGGCTGATCAGCAAGGCGCTGAAGGAAGCGGGCCGGGTGAAACAGAAATAATTTGGAATGATGCTTGCAATCCATGCCAGCTTATACCTTATTTGAACGATCAAATTTTAATCCATGAAGAAGAGAGCGTTGCTTGTTGCTGTTGCCTGTGTTGTTTGTTCTGCCTTTGTTTTTGCTCAAACCGATTATGTGGTCCTTGCCAAAGGAGATACGCTCCGTGGCGAAGTAAAAATACTGACGTACGATTTGCTTGACCGTGTGCAACTGTCCGCAGATAAGAAAAAGACAACCTATACAGCTGTGCAGGTGCGGTCGATCGCTGTCAACAACGAGATTTATCGTCCGCAGCGTTTTGATAACTCCATCCGGTTCATGAAGCTGGTGAAAAGCGGTTATGTGAGTATGTACCTGTTTCGTCCCGCCAACCAGATGTCGTACGATGGACGTTTCCTGATCAAGATGGATGGCAAATCAATGGAGGTTCCTAACATCGGTTTCAAAAAACTGATTTCTAATTTTGTAGAAGACTGCCCTGAAGTATTCACCAAAGTGAAAAATGAGGAATTGAAAAGAGGAGACCTCGACAAGATTATCGATGAGTATAATAGCTGCATCACGAATAAGACCAATGCACTGCCGGCTGTTGCTGCTGCGCCAACTGCTGCTGTATCGGTAACACCTGTTGTTACTGATAAGACCGAAGCCATCAAAAGCCTCCAGGCAAAAGTAGCCGCCCTTGATAACCTGACGGATAAAAAAGATGTACTGGATTTGCTTACCGACATTTCTGATAAAGCATCGAAAGAAAAAGCCATACCTAATTACCAGCTGGAAGCATTAAAAGGATACCTCAATGGCAACGAAGCAGTAAAGGCAGAACTGGAAAAAGTGATTGCTCTTCTCAAGCCGAACTAAGAACGGAAGCGATTCCATATACGGATCACTTTTTCCCTATCGGTAAATAGGATATAAGCGGAGCATACCGTTACGATCAGGGATAGTATAAACAGGTAACCTCCATCTCCTTTCACTTCAATGCCCAGGATGGTGAGGTGCATACCAATGGCACCAACCATCAAACCAATGGCCAGCAAAGCTCCTAACCACGCTGTCGCTGTGAGTACCAACAATAAGGAGGCAATCAATTCCATTATGCCTACTCCTATCCGTCCCCACGGCTCCATGCCAATGGTGGTAAATATATAGACCGATTCTTCCGAACCAGTAAATTTAAAGTACAGCGTTTGCAACATGATCACTGCTGCGATAATACGGGCTGCCCAATGGAAGAAAATTTTTGCGCTCATCTGATTCGGTTTAACAATGAAAGTTACCTTAGTTCAGACACTTATACGCGAAGTGTACCTTGAAGATATGTCAGCGGGGCGACACCAACAGGTAAATTCAGAATTAATATAACCACCCGAAGGAGCGCGGACCTGATCAGAAGTCCGTCTTCCCGGCTTGGGGATCTTCCTTTTTCTTTTCTTCAGGACAGACAATCTTCCATTCCTTTAACAACGCCAGCTCACCAGCATTTACAGCCTTCACGACATCGTCTTTCTTACGTTTGCAGCCCACATCTTTAAAATGATAAGGAAGACCACCCATCTTGAAATTATAGAAACAGGTGTTACTTGACTTTTGAGTCCGCATACAAATCAGCTCCGCTTCGGCTTCCTGGTAACGGGGAATTGTAAATCCGGAGAAAGCGATGCAGCAAAAAACAAACAGCAGTTTAAAAAAGAGTGGTTTCATTTTTATATTAGATAGCGTAATTATTTCAATTTCAAAATTTCGTCTTAAAGCAAGAATGTCCTGCTGGTCAACCCGTTTTTTTTCGGCAGTGTGGTGAACACGATGAAGTTGGCTTTGGTTTCAGAACTACATCCTCCTCCATCTTTTGTTCTTCTCCAAAAGATGTTTTTTTACAACTAATTTAATTTTCCGTGCCGGCATTAAACAATGTATTCCCCAAAGTTACTTAATTTTCAAGTTGATGAGCAAGCTCACCCGAACCTTTGGCCTTTGGTCTTCCGTCTCCATTGTAGTGGGTGGTATTATCGGCTCTGCCATTTTTATGAAGCCTGCATTGATGGCTTCACAGCTGGGTTCTCCGCTCCTGCTTCTCGGAATCTGGGTCATTGGTGGGGTAATCACATTAAGCGGTGCGTTGACAAATGCCGAAGTAGCCGCCATGATACCCGAAACGGGCGGGCAATATATCTTCTTCCAAAAAATGTATGGCGACTTTATTGCTTTTCTTTATGGATGGGCTGCCTTTGCTGTATTCAATACTGCAGGCGTTGCTTCCATCGCTTACGTATTTTCCATTTATGCAGAATACTTTTATACGCTGCCCCGGTTCTCAAAAGAAACAGAGCAATTCATTCATCTTTACCTGCCCGGAGTAGGAACGATATTCCCACTGGAAAATTTTGGAGTAAAATCACTTACTATCCTGCTGATCGCTTTTCTTACATGGGTCAATTACCGGAGTGTGCAATCGGGTGGGCGTATACAGGTGATCTTTACGGCTTTGAAAATAGCGGCCATGGCCTTCCTGGTCATTGGACTGATGGCTTTCGGAAAAGGTTCCTGGAATAACGTCACCACCTCCTCATCGGTGATTCATTTCAGCGGATGGCCATTGATGGTCGCTATCGTAGCCGCCACATCGGGTGCCTTCTGGGGATATGACGGATGGAACAACATCACCTTCATTGCGGGGGAAATCAAGGATCCGCAACGCAATATTCCCAGAAGCCTATTCATTGGTTTGATCATCACCATTCTGATTTATGGATTAATTGTACTCTCCTACACGTATGTATTACCTATCGACAAAATTGCAGGATCGTCTTTTGTAGCATCGGATGCTGCTACACAGGCGTTCGGGTTTGCCGGTGGTGGGTTAATCGCAGCACTAGTTATGCTTTCTACTTTTGGAACGACCAATGGAAACATTCTTGCGACAGCACGCGTGAGCTTTGCCATGGCGCAGGAAAAAAGATTTTTCTCCTGGATCGGTGAAGTGCATCCGAAGTTCAACTGCCCTGGTAATGCACTTGTGTTACATGGCTTATGGACTTCATTGCTGGTGCTGAGCGGATCATTTGATATGCTTACCGATATGCTGGTGTTTGTAAGCTGGCTATTTTACGGGCTAAGTGCATTTGGTATTTTCATCTTACGAAAAAAAATGCCCGATGCAGAACGGCCTTATAAAGTATGGGGATACCCTTTTCTTCCGGCAGGCTTTGTTTTGTTTTCCGCCTTCTTTCTCATCGTCACCTTATATAACGACATTCAGAATTATGCCGATGGAAAGACTACGCTGATCAATTCCTTATTTGGATTATTACTTACACTGTTAGGCGTACCTCTGTATTTTTATTTTAAAAGAAGAAGATGAGTAAAAAAATAGCTTTCATTGGAGTAACCGGGATGCTTGGAAAGCCAGTGGCCAAAGCACTTCACGATGCCGGGTTCCTGATTACCGCGCTGGTGCGCGACATTGAATCCGCGAGGAAAAAAGTACCTCCTGCCATTCATCTTATTCCCGGTGATTTAAAAAATGAAGGCGACCTGAAGCGGCTCTTCGTGGGTAAAGATGCGCTGTATCTTAATCTCTCTATCAAGCAGACAGAAAAGCCGGGCGACTGGCATACGGAGTTGGAAGGAATCCGATTATTACTTCCGCTGGCAAAGGCCGCTGGCATAAAGCGTGTCGTCTATCTTTCTTCTTTGGTTCAGAGTTACCAGGGAACAGATGGATTTAACTGGTGGGCCTTTGAGGTGAAGCTGGCTGCCGTGAAGATGATTAAAGAGTTTGGACTTCCGTATACCATCTTCTATCCTTCTACTTTCATGGAGACCATTATCGCTCAATATAAAATGGGTAGGTTGCTATTGCTCTCCGGTGAATCAAAATACAAACAGCATTTCATCGCTGCGCAGGATTATGCAAAACAGGTGGTGAAGTCATTGAAGATCCTGAACAACGAAAGCAAAGAGTATGTAGTGCAGGGACCGGAAGGATTGACCAGCGATGAAGCCGTGACGGAATTTAAGAAATATTACTCCGGAGGCCGGCTGTTTATTTTAAAAGCCTCTCCGGAGCTGATTAAATTCTATGGATCGCTGATGCAAAAAATGAATTATGGCCACCACATTATCCAGGCATTGAACAACTATCCTGAAAAGTTTGAAGCAGAGAATACCTGGAAAGAGTTGGGTAAGCCAGCAATTACACTGAAGGAATTTGCATCCAAAGTTTAGGAATGTACTGACTTTGCCAGTTGGCTACCGAAGTATAAATGTATTATACTTCGGCAGCAGCTTTTCTTCCTACAAATCGAATCACAGAACCCGTTCCAATATGGTATTTCCCTTCAGCCAAAAGAATCTCTTCTTCCTCTAACAGTACTACTTCATAATTTTTAAAATCAGCTATTATTTCTGCTTTCGAGTACAACATATTAATGTCTTTCGGGCCTCCGACTTTTGGATCAAGTTCGAGAAAGTGTATGTGTCTTTTACTGAAGGCCTCCAGGATAATTATACCACCTGGTCTAAGGTAGTCATTTAACTTGCTGTGGAATATGGATTTCTTTTCAGCAGAAAAATGGGCATATATTAGCCCAATGGCATCGAATGATTCCCGTTCGAACTTGAGGTGCTCCAAATCTCCGACAATATAATCGAGGGCTACACGATTCTCTTTGGCAAGTTTTAACGCTTTTGACTGTCCTTCTACACTTAGATCAAAGGAAGTTACTTTCCATCCAAGTCGTGCGGCAAATACTCCATTACGCCCTTCTCCATCGGCAGGCATTAATATGGATCCAGTTTCAAATTCAGGAAGCCACTCTTTAAAAAAAAGATTAGGGTCTTTACCATAAGCAAATTCGTGATCCTTATATCTCTCATCCCATTTCTGATTCATCTCATTTATCTGTTTTAGATGAAATCTGACCGATGATAAAATTCACAAAAGGAACACCCACAAATACCATCCAGGGAACCAAGGTAAGGGTTAGCAGTAATGTTCTTTGATATAATGGCAGGACGGATAATGTTTTCCCGAACAGGTAAAGAAACAGAGTGATCGATGGATAGATCACAACCCAAGTCTTTAAGGAGGCAATCAATTTTGTTTTTGTCTTCATAAAATTACTTTTTAAGTATCAATTTAATTATCAACAAAACTACTATCCAAAGTAATCGGTACGATAAGACAAAAATGCAATTCAACAGGACTTATCTGAAATGATGTCTGAATGCCTCGGGTGTATACCCCGTATGTTTTTTGAAGAACCTGATAAAGTAAGATACATCTTCGTAACCCAAGTGATAGGCTATTTCTTTTACCTGACCAGATGTTGCAAGAAGATATCTTCTGGACTCCAGAATAATATGTTCATTGATAAGTTCTGAGCATGTTTTACCAAGTGTAGTCTTGGTGATTGTATTCAACTGATAAATGGAAAGATTCAACATCCTGGCGTATTCGGACACTTGCTTATGTCTTGAAATATGAGTCTCCAAAAGTTCTAAAAATTTCTCAAGGTGTTCCTGCGTGTATGAGTTGACACTATCCGAGTGGCTGATGTTATTTAGCCGAACAAGCTCGATAAAGAAAATACCTAAATTCGCTTTAATAACCTCCAGGTATCCTTCCGATCTGTTGGTATACTCCTGAAAGATATCGGACACTATGGAAAGTAACTTTTTGAACTTATCGGAACCCAACTGATAAAAGTTCGTATTACTCGTCTTGCGTAATCGCTGACCGGATACCTGGTCATGAGAATAAAAGAAATCCGTGTTAAATTGCATCAGGTATCCCGTACTTCCTGCTTTCAGTGTGAGCTGATGTACCTGACCAGGACGCATGAAGAAGACAGAATTGTCGCCAACCTCGTACGATGTAAAGTCTATTTCATGATTACCTGTCCCCTTTTTCAAAGTTAGAATATAAAAGAAATCATGCCTGTGCAGCTCCTGAACCATGTCTTTTCCGGCAAGTAAATCCTGAACATCACGTATGTCGAAGCCCTCAGGAAAAGCCGGCTCTCTCCGGGATAAATTAATTTTTCTTATCGGAATGCTTTCCATTATATTCTAATTGCTTGTCGGCATTTGGCGACACACTATATAGTCAAATGTATTTATGCCTTATATTATTGTTAACTAATTTTTGCACTTTAAATATAGTATATCCTGCGCTGACATTGATGAATGCCGTAGCCAAACAGGGAAAGCTAAATATACCGCTGATCTTTTGAGGCTGGCGTACGACTGTGCTCCTATTCAAAACAAAAAAATAATATTCATTGTCAAAGAGTTCAAAAGCGCTTACTTCTTAAACTGCTCTATCACTTCCGGATGGTTGATGATATAAATAACTCCTCCGATCACGGAGAGAATTGCAATCAGGAACTGCGCAACTATAAATATTCCTGCGCCTTTCAGAAACGATTTCACTTTTGACTGATGAGTAATAAAACCCATATAGGCAAAAGCAAAATAAACGGGTGACAGCAAAGACATCACCCAGAAAGGAATTTGCCAGGCGGTAATTTTAAAAATGAGGATACTGATCATCATCAGAATATTAAGGTGTCCCTCGATGTAAAAAGGGAGAACCGTATGATCTAAATAACTATATCCACTCTTCCGGAAGAAAAAATAACGTGCCACCAGCGCCTGAAATGGAATAACGATGAACGAAAGCAGTTTAATATGATCGGAGATAAACTGAAAAATAAACCTGTTGAATTTTTCCTGATTGGTGCCTGTGCTCTGAATCGGGGGTGAAGAACCTTTCAGGAATTCCACATAATCAACATTCAGCAGAGAAGCGGTTATCAGCATGAGGGTAATCATTAAAAAGAAATAGCCGATAGGACGATTGTAAAGTACCCGATTACCCATCACATAGGAACGAACCACTTCACCCGGTTTTAGAGTCAGGTCTTTAATGGTACGCCAAAACAGGCCGCGGGTACCATAAGGCCGTCCCTGGAAATCGGCAAATACGTGGCCGATACTCATACGCTGCGGAGGAAATGGCTGACCACATTGTGAGCAATAGGGTGTGTTTACTTCCTGGCTGCAGTTAATGCAATAACCTGTTTTCACTCCGGTGCCTGCCTTATCTTCCATGGGGTCTGCTTCAAAAAACTTCCGCAATAATAAGAATATATTTTATGCCTCTTTACAGAACGAAAACCCTTCCCGCCATCGAAGTAGTATATTTGTTTTAAAGTATTGCCTATTTTTCTACCAGAAATAAAATTATGCACTTCATGTATTCCAGACTATCTGTATTATGCCTGCTCTTTGCATTGATATCCTGTTCAAAAACCACCACCACTGCGGATGAACACTCACCCGAATCTTCGCTGGCCGATCTGAAAGTAGCAGAAGGTCTTGAAGTACAGCTTTTTGCTTCCGAGCCCATGTTCACCAATCCTACCAATATGGCCATCGATGCCAAAGGAAGAGTGTGGGTATGTGAAGCGTATAACTATCGCAATCAATACAATCCTAAAAATCCTGAACGGAAAGAGGGTGATCGCATTGTGATCATGGAAGATACGGATGGCGATGGCAAAGCCGATCAAAGCAAAGTATTCTATCAGGGTACGGATGTGAATGCTGCATTGGGGATTTCGATCATTGGAAATAAAATAATTGTGTCCTGCAGTCCTAATGTATTTGTGTTTACCGATGAGAACCAGGACGATGTTCCGGATAAGAAAGAAGTATTTTTCAAAGGTATCCAGGGGCTGCAGCACGACCATGGCATGCATACTTTTGTATTCGGTCCGGATGGCAAGTTGTATTTCAACTTTGGCAATGAAGGCAAGTCGTTACTTACTGCGGCTGGCGATACGGTAGTGGATGTGCGGGGTAGAAAAGTGGTGACCAATGGAAATCCTTTCCGCGAAGGATTGGTGATGCGCTGTGATACGGATGGATCTAACGTAGAAGTGCTGGCCTCTAACTTCCGTAATAATTTTGAAGTGACCATCGATCCCTTCGGCACACTGTGGCAATCGGATAATGATGATGACGGCAACAAAGGAACGCGGATCAATTATGTAATGGAAGGCGGCAACTATGGCTATAAAGACGAGATGACCGGAGCCAGCTGGAATGCACGCAGAACCAATATGGAAAAAGAAATTCCACTTCGTCACTGGCATTTGAACGATCCGGGTGTGGTACCTAATCTGTTACAAACCGAAGCGGGCTCTCCTTGCGGTATCACCATTTACGAAGGCACGCTGTTACCCAAAGTATTTCAGGGACAGATGATTCATGCTGAGCCAGGACACAATGTGGTTCGCTCTTACCCGGTCGAAAATAGCGGTGCCGGTTATAAGGCAACAATCGTTAATATCCTCGAAGGGCAAAAGGATCAATGGTTTCGTCCTGCCGATGTAGCGGTTGCTCCTGACGGATCGCTGTTTGTTGCCGACTGGTACGATCCCGGAGTAGGCGGCCACCAGGTAGGCGATCTCGATCGCGGAAGAATCTATCGCATCGCGCCAGCCAAAACAAAATACATGACGGAAAAAACAGACGTCACTACGGTTGATGGTGCTGTCAAGGCATTGCTTAATCCTAACCCCGCCACACGCTACTTAGGATGGACAGCGCTTACTTCTATGAATGAGAAAGCAGAAGGTGCGTTAGCGCAATTATGGAAATCAACGAATGCCTTTCAGCGTGCGCAGGCATTATGGTTGCTTGGCAAGTTACCCAATGGTGAAAAGTATTTGAACGAAGGGCTTGCGGATGCAGATCCGAATATTGTGATCACCGCACTTCGCGACAGCCGGACAAAGAAAAAAGATATACTGCCTGTGGTCGATCAATTAATCCAACATCCTTCGCCACAAGTAAGACGTGAAGCTGCGCTCGCTTTGCGCGGAATAAAAACTCCGGAAGCAGCAGCGCGATGGGCGGAGCTTGCTTTACAGCACGATGGTAAAGACCGCTGGTATCTGGAAGCATTAGGTATCGGTGCGCAGGGTAATGAAGAGGCATGCTTTGCGGCCTGGAAGAAAAAAGCAGGCAAAAACTGGAACACCGCAGCAGGAAGGGACATCGTCTGGCGCAGCCGTAGTAAAGAAGCGATGCCTCTGCTGGCAGAGATTATTAAAACTGCAGATGAAAAAGATATGCTCCGGTATTACAGGGCTTTCGATTTTCACAAAGATGCCTCCAGGCAAGCGGTGCTCTCTCAACTGATCCCCCAGGTGAAAGGTGAAAAAGTATTGTTTGCACTGAAGCACATGGATGCCAGCAATACAAAGCTGACACCCGCGGTAGCTGCAGCATTGAACAAAGCATTGGATCAGTACAAAGGAAGATTAGAGTTCGTTGAATTGGTATCTCGTTTCAAATTAGAGAACAAAGCTCCCGACTTACTCGAACAAAGTATTGAACTACCGGATAGCATTGTCGGCAAAGAAGCAATGAAAGCGCTACTCGACTGGAACAAAACAGGAATGATTGAACAGGTGCTTCAGCAAAAAAAGAAACAGCACGTACAGGCAATTATAAAAACAGTATGGCCTTATATGTACAATGCAAAGTCGCGGGTATTGATGGAGCGTGTCTTTATGGATAGCACACAAGACCTTGGTAATCGCAAGCTGGCCATCCGTACCTTTGCCGGCCCATGGGAATCAGAAGATCACCTGATGGCATTAGCGAAAGAAAATAAAATACCTGCTGATCTACAGGTCGCTGCTGCCGGAGTATTTCAAACGGCATGGAGATCAAACATCCGCGAAGACGGTGCGAAATATTTAAAGCTTCCGGGAAGTAAGGAGGGAAGTGCATTACCTTCCATTGCTGTATTATCCGAAAAGAAGGGCAATGCAGAAAATGGCAAGAGTGTGTTTGCCAACACATGCAGCAATTGCCATCAGATCAACAATGAAGGAGTTAATTTTGGCCCGAACCTGAGCGAGATCGGAAACAAGTTATCCAAAGAAGCGATCTATACTTCCATCCTCTTCCCCGATCAGGGGATCAGCTTTGGTTTTGAAGGTTATACCTTTAAAATGAAAGACGGCAGTGAGGCATTTGGTATGATTGCTTCTGAAACAGAAGAGAAAGTGGATATTCGTTACATGACCACGCAACAGACGTTGGATCCAAAGAACATTGTATCACGCACTGCGTTGAGTAACTCGTTAATGTCGGCCAACCTGCAGTCGTTAATGACAGAACAGGAATTAATAGACTTGGTGGAGTACCTGAGCACACTCAGGAAAACAGATATGGCGCTTTCCCTGAGATAACTATTTTAATGTGAATACAAAGCATTGCTGAAGTAGTGACAGTCTATTACAAAGTTAAATTCCGTGCTATATGCGCGGAAGATAGTACTCGCCCGATAAATTGCCTGGATGCGCATTAAAATTTAGTCAATGTGATTTCAAACGCTGGTGTTTGAAATCGCATTGACTAAAAACCGCGGTATTCTAATTTCGTCAGAGCAATGATTGCTTTCCGTTGGATTTAGATAAGCTTCCTGCTACAGTTGTATTTCAACTAAGCGTTAATCATTACTCAACCAACATTTTGTAGCTAGCAGCGATCAATTCCTTCCTCTTTTCACATTTCTTGTTTTCTTTGTTACCGTATTGCCTCGCGGACCTTGTACCGTAGTTGTCTTGTGTGTCACTTCTCTCCCGCCTCTGTGAACGGTAGTTGTGGTTCGTGTGGCTCTGTAATTTGCTACAGCCGGCCGATGACGATTCGTAACGATCACTGAAGTGGTTCTCACTGGCCTGTAAATGCGCGGAGCATACACCACCCGGTGCGTGCTTACTACTACATAACGATGGCGGTAAGGCGCCCAGTAAGGATGATACACCGCATAGCGAACAGGTCTCCATGGTCTCCACCAAACGGGTCTTGCTCTCCATCCCCAGGGCGAAACCCAAACGGTATAAGCAGGAGTATACACATAACGAACTGCCGACCATGCCCATACATTTACCGCCACACCACTGGTCGAAGTCCCTGCATTCACTTTCACTTCTTCAGTTGGCTCGATGATGGTTTCATCTCCGTAGATATCTTCATCACCGACAATTTGCAACACGGCTTTATCTGTGCCTTCTTTTTCCAGCTCAATTACAGCCACATCCTGACTTTCAGAATCCGAAACAGCAGCCTGCAATACAAATGCGTGAACGTCTTTCTCATTGCGATCAATAACTTTGATGTAATCAATTTCACCGTCACCATTCAGATCGAGATTATTGACTTTGTTATCTTCGGAGTTGAGCATTTTTTCAAACTCTTCCGGGGAAGCCGACTTCTTAAAAAGCTCCAAAGCGCCTTCCAGACTGAAATTATCGCCTGGCAAACCGGTAGAATCGCGCTTAATAAATGTCTTCGCTTCCGACAGACCCGTTGATGCGACCAGGGCTATCAGCAGGCTATAGAATAAGGGGTATATTTTCATGATCATCTGAATTTAAAGATTAGACTATAAATCCTGTGCCGGGTTTAATTGCCTGTAAACTATCATCCATCAATCAGCTAACGTACTGGCGTACTGACCATAAGAAGCTTTCCGAATAGAAAACACATGTCATGCTTTATCAACGTGCCTTATATCTGATAAACTTACTTATCCAGCCAGTCTTTAAACTCCTGCACACGCTCGCGGGCCACGATGATATCCTTGTCATCGGACGTCTTCAACACCAGTTTCAACCGGCTGTTGGTATAACTGATCATGTCGTGAATGCTGTCCACGGCAATAATGTACTTCCTGTTGATGCGAAAAAAACGGGAAGGATCAATGATGCCCTCCAGCTGATCCATGGTAAAATCCAGAATGTATTTGCGTCCTTCTCTCGTCTGTGCAAAGGTGGTCTTCTCCATGCTGAAGAAGAAAAGAATCTCGGCTACCTCTACGGATTTAAGATGCTCTCCCACTTTTATAACAAACCGCTCCTTGTACTTTTTTGTGAGCATCTGCATGGCATGGCCTATGCTCTCCATCATTTTCTGTGGTGAGGCAGGAGCATTCACCAATGAATCGAATTTCTTAAAGGCCGCTTTGAGTTCTTCTTTATCCACCGGCTTCAATATATAGTCAATGCTGTTTACCTTGAAGGCCTTGAGTGCGTATTCATCATACGCGGTAGTAAAGATCACGGGCGACTTTACTTCACACTGCTCAAAAATCTGAAAGCTGATGCCATCCGCCAGCTGGATGTCCATCAGGATCAGATCGGGAGCAGGATTATTTTTTAACCATTCTACCGATCGCTTTACCGAATCAATTTTATCCGGCACGTTTGCTCCTGGCTTGATCTCCTTTACGAGTTTCTCAATTCGTGAAGCTGCCAGCGGTTCGTCTTCGATAATCAGTACGTTCATAAAATATCCAGGTTATGAGTTATGAATTCCTAAACAGATGGATTGTTTTCCAGGTGTAGCTCAGGCTTCATCATCTGTCATTACGATTCATTAATTGTTTATCAACAAAGGAAGTTTCACCTGGAACTTTCCGTGTGCATCGGAAATGATTACTTTCTCAGGAGTGAGGTACTCATACCGCTTGCGGATATTCTCCAGGCCAATGCCTTTGGATTCTTCCTTCAATACACTTTTGACTTGCAGGTTATTCTCCACCACAATGAATGAATCACTTTTATACAGCGTGATCTGCAATGGATTTTCCTCCGACACGATATTATGCTTGATCGCATTCTCCACCAGCATTTGTATAACTAATGGAGGTACCAGGCCCTGCTCATTCATCAGTTCATTTTTAATTTTCAGTTTATCACCGAACCGGATTTGCTGAAGGAACAAATAGGCATTGACAAATTTCAACTCCTCTTCCAGCGCCACCAATTCCTTGCTGCGTGTGTCGAGCACGTAACGATAGACTTCCGAGAGCTGTTTGATGAATTTGGCTGACTTGTCGGCATCTTCATAGACCAGGTTGGTAAGCACATTTAAACTATTAAACAGAAAATGCGGATCGACCTGATTTTTTAAGCTCTCATACTGCGCCATCATGTTTTCTTTTTGATAGCGCTCTGCTTCTACAGCCGATTGTCTCCATCGCAAAAGAAACTCGCGGCCGTGAAGAAATAGAGAAATCAGAAAAGTGATGATCAGCGCGCTGATGATAAAGTCATTGTAGCTATTAAACCTTACCCCCCACGCATACTCATAGGATTTTGCCAGCGCTACCGCCACGATCACCGTAAAAATAACGGTCGCGATCACTCCGACAACGAACCTCTCAATCGGATGTTTTACCCATGAAATTTTCTTATCAATCAGAGCAGTCAGGTTCTCATTTCCAATCCACATGACCATCCACATGACAGCGGTAAACACGGATGTTACCATGAATTTATTTATATTCTGCGCACAGGAAGCACATGATAAATAAGTCATGAGAAGCGAACCTCCAATGGAGAACCCAATAATTCTCAAATACTTATTTAGTGATATCTTCTTCACTTTTTTTATTTATTCAAACTTACCAGATCAGTAATGTGGGCACCTTCTGCTATTTTCCTTTTATAGGTTCTTACCGAATAAATAATAAAAGGAGTACCCAGCAAGGTAGGCCATACCCACTGCCATATACCCGGAACAAAAAGTAAAACATTAACAGAGAATGCCGTCACGGAAGCAATGAATCCTCCTACCATACGCCCGATGTGGTTGTACAGCCAGCGATTTTTATCTGCCGGTGGCTTAAGAAAAGCAGTGATCTCACCACGGACACTTAACAAGCCTCCCACACTAAATGCTAACAATAGGAACACTCCGCTACTGCTATTACCAGTACTCAACATATAAATTCCCCATCCGGCAAAACCCAGCATAAACAATCCCGTGGCAATTGCCGCAACCCAATCGTACCACATCACTCCTTTTCCGGACGACAATTGTTTCTGATACAACGTACGATAACCACTCACTGCCAGATAATAACTAAGCACTGACACCATCAATAAAAACGGTTTCCATTTATAGATGGATAAGATGACAGCAGAGACAAATATCCAGGTCATCGACCAAAAGAATAGCTTACCAAATAACCGATGTGCTTTACCTCCCTTTAGTACCGCCATGGCAATGGGGGCAACAATAAGTGAAAGCGCTCCGGCAAAAATGTGGGTGTAGGTTAGGAATTTCATAGTTGCGAATATAAGATTAGAATTGGAATAGACATTAGATATTACGCATGACCTGATACTCGGGTTATCAGGACTTGAGCATTGGGACTTAGGCATTGGTCAGGTAAATGGTTGCATTATCAGGGCTAATGCCCAAGACCCAAATCATTATTTGCATTGCTTTACTAATCCCTCCGACATGCTCTTACCCCACTGTGGTGTAAGTGGATTAGGTGACTGATAGGTTTGAAATTTCTCCAGCGATTTTGCCGCTGTGGCGCACGCCTCCGTAGTGGGCGAATTAAAAAACTTTGCTACGCCAAACTGCATCTGAGCCATAAGTCCTAATGCTCTCGGGTTCTCCGGATTTAAAGCTACGGCTTTGCCATATAATTGCATGGCCTGTCCGGAATACTGGGCACCGCGGGCAGCAGGATCAACAGTAACTCGGATCATTTGGATAAATCCATCCAGCGCTACGATCTCCGATTCATTTTCACTCACCGCTTTTGCTTTTGCCAATGCCGCAGCCGACAAATCAAGATACTGATCTTTCTTTGCTCCGTCTTTCTCATTGGTGGCAATCATCAGGTGGCCGAAAGCAGAATAATAGAACGGCTCCCATTTCGTTTTTTCTGCATTGCCAACCCGATCCAAAGCATTGATGGCTGACTGGTATTCTTCCGTAGTTTTAGCCTGATATACCGCATCAATGTTCTTTAGCATTTGCGTAGTGTACTTGTCCTGGGCAAATGATAAACTGATTGCAGTGGCGAGAATAAAAATTAAAGATAGGGTTTTCATAGTGTTAGTTATTATAACGTTAGTTGCTGATGTTGAATTAAAGTAAGGATGAGTCACAAAATTTAAATCAGGTTTCATTTTGTACTTTGTCATCTTAAAATTGTCATTTATAAATTAGGCAATTGATTCACTGACTTGTTTTTCGACAGTGTAATAAAGACTCCTGCTAATAAAAAGTGTTTCGCTGGCTGCATGATGGGGCGTCCTGCATATACTCCTTCTGCATTGGGAGTATTGCTGTATTCGTAACCAAAAACATTGTTACGACCAAGGAGGTTGGTACATGATACGTGGATGATCAGCCAGTTCTTTGGCAGGTAGCTGATATTGGCGCTCAGGTCATGATAAGAAGGTGTGCGGTCTTTGTTGAACTGATCATTGTTAGGATTATAATAAGGACGTGGCGAGCCATACGAATAGGTTACTCCGAATTGTGATTTCAGCGCATTGACAAAATGCTTGTATACCACAGAGAAATTGTGCTTCGAAGCATAGCCCGGCATAGCTGCGTAAGGGAAGTTCAGGTAATCGCGTTTGGTATCGAGGAAAGAATACGATACCCAGTAATCCACATTCTTTAATGACTTGTTATCTCTCCAGAAGAGTTCTACTCCTTTTGCATATCCATTGCCTGTGCTATTCAGCAGAGCAGGGTTTCCGTTTTCAAATTTTACGAGGTCGCTATAGTTTTTATAATAGGTCTCTACCCGAAAGGTTCTGTTGTTGGTGATGATCTGGTAATTCAAAATGAAGTGCTCTGCCTTTTCTGCATTCAGATCATTATTCACCCGCACATACTGGTTCTTTGCTGTCTGGCGGAATCTTCCATAAGCAAAAGAGAATTGTCCCAGCCCTCCCGGCTTATAGGCAATCGATAATCGCGGATCAACCGAAAGATGATTGGTAAGACTATTGTGCTCCAATCGTGCACCGGCACGTGTTACCAACTTACTGCTGGCGTACCATTCTCCTTCCGCAAAAGCAGCAGAGATCGTTTCATTGAAACCCTGTGTTTGATTTTGAAGTGTGGCGGGATTCTGGCGGCTGGCTTCATAGTTTCTTACAATGGCTTCGCCACCAAAACGTAATTCCAACCGGTCGGAAACAGAGTTCTCTAATGCCACTTTGGTATGCACACCTTTTTCCACTTCTCCCATCGGCACTCCATCGATCTTCAGCGCATTATCATTGTAGGAATACGAAGCCCCGCCACGCACCGACCATTTTTCATTCAAAGGTTGCTGATAGGTAGCGTTACCATAACCATAGTTATTATTCAGTTCGTAAAGCTGTTTGTTTTCTGGTGCCGCGATGTCGTGCTGATACATGGAGAAGTCGGCATGACTGAATGTTCCGTAGGTCTTCAATGAGCCTCCGTTTTTACCAATCCGTTGACGATACGCACCGCTGCCTTCAACGGAAGCATAAGGTTTATTCCAATCCACGCGCTGATTGATCAAACCATAATAAGGGCGGATGTTGGTATAATCAATCTTACCGGTGAGTGATGATTTATCCCACACCTGGGTGTGTGCCAGCTGTCCGCCAACGGAAAGAATGCCAATGTCGGTTTGATTCATTTCAGCTTTGTCTTTGGAATTCAGTACCAAAGCAGATGAAAGCGCTTGTCCATATTCGGCAGAGTAACCGCCTGTGCTGAAGCTGGTGCCTTTAAACATGAAAGGTGGGAAACGAGTGCGTGTAGGTGTGTTGGGAGCGGATACATCGTAGGAGTTCAATACCGCCATTCCATCAATGAAGGTGCGCGCTTCCGAATCATCGCCACCACGTACAAACAGGCGGCCAGTCTCTCCTACCTTGGTTGTACCCGGCAAGGTGTTTAATGCACCCGCGATATCGGCAGTGGCTCCCGCAGTAGTCGCAATGTCAACGGCCTTCAGTATGGTTCTTCGTTTCTCTTCACCCGCAGTAAATGATCCGGCAGAAATCACCACCGCTTCCATCTGGTTGATCTCTTCTCTCAGTGTGATGGTTAATTGAATCGCAGCTCCTGCAAGCGTTACGCTTTGCTGAAAAGATTTGTAGCCGATAAAGCTGGCCGTAATCACCTGTGCTCCTTTCTCATCCGATAAAAAAACAAATGAACCATCGGTAGCAGAGCTGGTGCCATCATAAGAGTTAAGGATAACAATATTTGCCCCCGGTATTGCCTGGCCGTCCTGGTCAATCACCTTTCCGGAAATTTTAGTTTGGGCGACAGCTCCCGTAAGGGCTGCCATGAAAAGAAGGGTAAAAACTATTTTCATAAGCATCTTTTTCGCGATTACACGGGTAAAGGTGCCTGTTGGGAGCAGCGTTTAATAAAGCGAGTTACCGAACTGTCGGGCGGGCAGGATGAAGTGTTGAGAGAACGCTCCTAGGTTAGCGCAACTATTATATGTTAGGCTGGTTAACTACGAAGGCCAAACGAAAACAACTCAATCTTATCGTGACTTTAGCCCCTTACCCGATCCCCGAAAGCCGGGCTTTGGAAGTTGATCTCTTAATCAATACTTTAAGGCCCTTATAAAGCCATACTAAAAATGAAACGAATCCTGATAGCCTTGGTCCTGATCAGTCAAATTGCACTGGCCCAGAAAGTTGACAAATACATCACCGA